>Ga0182792_1001651_pt1 | contig 17510 bp, 16 predicted proteins | sample Passage237B_FD_130497 | JGI IMG/M metagenome (GOLD analysis project Ga0182792, IMG submission 130497) | Cellulose adapted compost microbial communities from Newby Island Compost Facility, Milpitas, CA, USA - Passage2 37B (version 2) (version 2) ...
CGGTATGAACTCTAATCGCCTCTATACTGGTATTTATTTGGGGATCAGCGTTCTGAACCTTGGCGCCATTCTCTTTTCAAACCTGTTCCCCGGAAATATATTCAAGCCGCTCATCATGTTGTCGTTATGGTTTTGGGCGGTACTCGAAAAGGACGCACGTGTGGTTAGAAGAAAATGGGTATTTCTCATCGGATTGCTTATGGCAATGCTAGGTGATATTTTCCTGATGTACGCGGGATATTTTCTGCATGGCTTGGCAGCTTTTCTGGTAATGCAGCTGCTTTACATCGCTACTTTTCTCCCCGAGATTAGTTTTCGGCAACCCACCCAAACCCTGATGATCAGGGCATTGTTTATGGTCATAGTTCTCACGCTGATTCTGACGATCATTCTGCCTAATCTGACCGATCCGGTTCTGAAAGTAGCGGTGTCCCTGTATGCATTGGTAATAACGCTGATGACGTTCTGTGCATCAATCAGAGACGCGGGCGTCAGCAGCACCTCCTACCAGTACGTGCTGACAGGGGCTATTCTGTTCATGATTTCGGATACGCTAATTGCCTATAACAAATTTGTGGAGTCGGTGCCTCAGGCAGGTTTGTGGATCATGTCGACCTATATGGCCGCACAATATGCCATTGTTAAAGGCGTGCTGAAAAGCCCATAGTTGCTCAGATCCGCGGAGAGATCGTCGGATATACCGGGCGGGTACAGGGTAATATGTGCTTGAGAACACATTCACTTAGGCCGGGAATTAATTTATTCCTATGTTTAGGGTAATCGATTAACCGTAAAGAGAAACCAAACTATAATAAATCTTCAGGTATGAATACAAGGGTAAAAGACATTTCAAAGTTTTTACTTCTTTCAATAGTATTAAACGGCGCACCAGCTGTTCCTGTATCAGCACAGATTTTCGACCAGACCGGCATCGTAGTTCCTGGTGCGGAAGTAATCAAACTGGGGGAGGGTTATTCCTTCACCGAAGGACCCGTTGCCGATAAAAAAGGGAATGTCTTTTTCACCGATCAGCCCAATAACCAGGTTGTTCGTTGGGACGCCAAAACCGGGCAATTTTCAGTTTTCACCAGTAGGGCCGGTCGGGCAAACGGAATGTTCTTCGACGCCAAAGGTAACCTGATTGCCTGTGCAGATGAAAATAACCAGTTGTGGTCCATCAACAGGAGAGGTAAGCGAAAGGTCCTGGTTGACAAAAGGGACGGAAAACTACTTAATGGCCCGAATGATGTGTGGGTACATCCGAACGGCGATATTTATTTCACGGATCCGCTGTACAAGCGTGATTACTGGAAAAGAGATCCTAAAATGCAGCAGGATGGAGAGCATGTGTACCTTTGGAGGCCTTCTTCTAAAGAGCTGGTTAGACTGGAGACCGGTGTGGTGAAACCAAACGGTATCATTGGATCGCCCGATGGGAAGCGCTTATATGTGGCTGATATTGGAGACCGTAAAATATATGTATATGACATTACGGCCGACGGAACGGTAACCAACCGCAAACTCGCTGCACCCATGGGAGCAGACGGTATTACACTCGATGAAAAAGGGAATCTGTATCTGGCAGGTGATGGAGTGACCGTTTTTGATCCGGAGGGGAATAAAATCGCTCAGATTCCGGTACGAAAAGGCTGGACGGCCAACGTAACCTTTGGAGGTAAGGATCGCAAACTGTTGTTTATGACGGCTGGGGATGCCGTATATGGCTTAAAAATGAATGTGAAAGGAGCCTACTAGACCAGTTGTTTCAATAGGTACTTTAGATCAAAAAGAAAAAGGTTGGGCATCCCAACCTTTTTCTTTTTGATCGTTTAGCGACAATCAATATACCACTCTCAGTGCGTGTGCGCCACGTTGAACGGTGATGCGGGCTTTCTGAGGGGTAAGTGAAGGTGAATCTCCTTTGGTGACGGTAAAGAATTCCACGCCCCCCTGGGCTAAACCATAAGAAAAGTACTGGAATACGGATACCGCCAGGTTTGAGCCGTCCTTATCGAAAGCAAGACTGGTAGGAAGAATTCCACCTACAGGGAAATCACCGGCTTTGGTGGTTGTTCCATCAGCCCCTACTTTAACCAGGGTAACTTTTCCACCCTGGCCTGCGTTTTCATCGGTCCAGGCACCCAGTCCTTCTCCTGCACTGGCTACGGCGATGAGGCTTCCGTCAGGGCTGATCGCAAAGGAACCCGGATTGGTACCGACCGCAACTTTGCCGGCTACCTTATGGTCACCTCCTTCGGTGTCAACGTTAACTACCAGAAGTTCGGCTTCACCGGATGCTTTACCGAGATCCCCCTTGCTGTCCACGACGAAATATTTGCTACCATCAGCAGAGAAGCGGCCGTAAGTCAGCTTATCGCCCAGTTTAATGGGCTTACCGATGGTTTCGATGTTTTTCAGTTTTTCGTTCTCACGAATGATCTTGTACATGACGAACTCTCCGCTGGGGGCGAGGGAGGCAGCAATGAAATTTCCGGATGGGTGGAATGACACATCAACCAGACTTTGGGTACTGTCGGTGTCAATCGGCAGGTAAATCAGACGGGTGGGTTTACCTTCCCCATCGGTTTCCAGAAAACCGAGTTTCTTGCCCTGTTCCTCGGTGGAAATAATCAGCTCGTTTTTGTAAATATCAATCGAGAGCGGGTTGCTGCCGATGGAGAAAGGGAATTTCAGTTTGGGAGATACCGGGTTAACGATATCAACCACATATACCCGCTGTCCCTTGTGCTCGGCCGCCAGATCCTTAATTTCTTTAACAGCATCAGCAGGAGCCGTTTTCGATTCGATCACAAAGGCCAGACCTCCGGTTGGCGGTACTGCAATGGATTTCGAATAATTGACTGCCGAGTTGGGCACCAGAATCGACTGGATGCTGTTCGCACGATCTACCGGGAATTTAACCGAAGTTAACTGGTCTTTGGCGGTAGCATCGCGATAGAGTACTCCGTCAGAAAAAGTAGAGGCAGATATGTCTGCGTCGGAAAGTACTACAAGATTTCGTGCGTTGAAGGTGATGAGAGAGTTTTGAGAAAAAACAGGTGTGATACCTGCCAAAATAGCGGAGACCGCAAACAATACTTTTTTCATAATTAGTAAGGTAACAAAGGTTAAAAAAGTAGTGACTTTTTTGGATGATACACGGCAGACCCACACTTCCCAAGGCCTGATTTTACTATCCCTTTCATGCAATATAAGATAAATAAATAACTTGCATAAAAAGGTTGCGGGAAAAGTTATTCTTTTAAATGGAAAAGTGCAAAATATAATAAAAGAAAGAAAAAGCCTCCTACTGGAGGCTCCAACTTTCCTATAAAATTTCGTATTAGGCAGCCAGGCGATTAACGAATCTCGCCAATTTGGATTTCTGGTTAGCCGCTTTGTTTTTGTGAATCACATTTTTCTTAGCTAACCGATCCAACATTGAGGATACTGTCTTGTACAATTCTTCCGCCACTTTCTTGTCGCTAGTAAGGCGAAGTTTCTTGATGTAAGAGCGAGTCGTTTTGTGTTGATATCTATTTCTTAAACGCTTCTTTTCGTTTGCTCTTATTCTTTTGATCGCTGACTTGTGATTTGCCATTATTATCGGGTAAAATCGATTTTCTGAAATGATTTGCAAAAGTATAAAAATCCGGAACGAAAATCAAAAGATCAGGAAAATAATTTAGTTCCCGCCCCGTTACATCACGTTGATAAGTCTCCTGTAGTTTTCCGTTTTGCCCGGATCCATCGAAGAAAGCCAGACAAAAGCCTTCTGCCGGTCATCGGCCGATGCTTCCCGCAATATATTATAGATCTCCTCGGCTTTCGCATCAAAGAAAGTATCCAGCAGGATCGACCCCGGGCGAAGCAGGGCGATTTTCCTCAATCCGTCGAGGGTTTCCATTACCTGTCTTCTTCCCTGGACCGGATTGTCCGTCAGTACATCCAGACCCAGCCGGTGATATTGGTACAGGCCTTCCCGGTAGGGGAGGAACTGCTGGCTGTTCAGGTTCTCGATGAGCCAGTAACGGGACCTTGCATCAGTGCCCGCGGCTCCCGCTGGGGCCCAGGCTTTCTGGTAGGGCGATGCATTTCGGGCTATATTGGCCAGGTTAAAGGCTTTCTGAATATAGGGAGTGCCACCCAATTTGCTGAAAGAGTCATAATCCACAGCCAACGCTATGTAGACCAGAAAGGCTACCGCATAGGATAACTCATCGGTATAACTGTTCTCATTAAAATAGTAGGGTGTGTTCGGAAGGAATTGAAAGTTAAAATCCCGGTCGATGAAATTGAAAATTACTGATTCGTAATTCGTATTAAAAACCGGCCTGCTGACGGTGAACACAGCCTGTGCCTGATAGGAACCGGGAGCCGGAGAATGAACTACGTTTATCGCGAGCTGGCACTTGATTCTTTCTTCTACCGAAAAACGGTCTGAAGTCCAGGCGCGCTTGTTGAGCAGGTCACTAATATAAGTCTGGAGTTGCTGGACAATCGTATTGTCGATCGTACGGCCGGCCATCTGGTCGAAGCTGACGGTAACGGTGCAGTTGAGTTCCTGAGCCCGTAGCTTCCCGGCTAGGAAGCAACACACCGCAAAGCACGACAAAAGAAGTTTTAATTTCCTTTCCATTTTTCTTTAACGATTGCCAAAAGGTCTTCAGCTACTTCACGTTTGGATTTAAGATCGAAGGTCTTTACCTGGTTATCTGGTTCAATAACGACAATTTTATTCGTATCATATCCAAAACCCGCACCTTTCTCGTTCAGCGAATTGAGTACAATGAAATCCAGATTTTTTTTCCGGAGTTTGCCCTTCGCATTGTCAATTTCGTTTTCGGTTTCAAGGGCAAATCCCATCAACAGCTGGCCGGGCTTCTTCATCTTTCCGACGGTACCCGCAATATCGGCGGTCTTGGTCAGTTCCAGCTCCAGCAGAGCTCCATCTTTCTTGATCTTTTGGGTCGCCTTGTGAACGGGTGTATAATCGGCCACTGCTGCCGAGAATATGATCAGGTCCTGTTCACCAGCCCGGGAAACGGTAGCCTCGAGCATTTCTGCTGCGGAGCGTACAGGCACCACTTCTCTTACAGCCGGGGGATCCAAATGTACCGGCCCGGTGATCAGGGTTACCGCACAGCCGGCATTGGTAAATGCCTCGGCCAGGGCATAGCCCATTTTGCCCGACGAATGGTTGCTGATAAAGCGAACAGGGTCGATATCCTCCTGCGTAGGACCTGCTGTTATGAGTACTTTTTTTCCCGCAAATTCGGAAGCAGATGCAAAGTCTTGCAGCAGTCGGTCAACGATTTCTTCCGGTTCGGCCATCCTTCCGTTGCCGATCAGTCCACTGGCTAGTTCTCCATACCCGGGTTCAATGATATGCTGTCCGAAGGACCTGATTTTCGCGATATTTGCCTGTGTTGACGGATGCCGGAGCATGTCAAGGTCCATGGCGGGAGCAAAGTAAACAGGGCCACGCATGGACAGATATACGGCCTGCAGGAGATTGTCGCAGAGACCATTGGCGCAACGCGCCATGGTATGTGCGGAAGCAGGTGCGATCACCAGGGCATCAGCCCATAATCCCAGTTCGACATGATTATTCCAAACGCCAGTCCCGGCCGATTCGGTAAAGGACGTGAGTACCGGGTTTCGGGAAAGCGTTGACAGGGTCAGCGGAGTTATAAATTCCTTTGCCTGTTCGGTCATGATCACCTTCACCTCTGCCCCCGATTTAACCAGGAGACGTACCAGATGTGCAGCCTTGTAAGCAGCGATGCTTCCGGTCACACCCAGCAGGATCTTCTTTGTTTGCAAAGGATTCATGTGTTCAGGCAGTTGGAAAATGAAAAAGGCTGTCCAGGAGAGTTACTCCCGTAACGGGAAAAACTTTACCAGACAGCCCCAAAAAATTTTGACCGACGATTATTTCTCGTTGTTTTCACGATAAGCGAAGTAGGTGCCATCAGCGAGGAACTCGTCAATAGCCAGACTACTTGCCTTCGGCATGCGCTCGTAGAATTTAGAGATTTCGATTTGCTCTCTGTTCTCGAACACTTCTTCAAGATTATCAACACCTGAAGCAAACTCCGCCAACTTGTTGTTCAGCTCCTCTTTGATTTTGCTCGATATCTGGCGGGCACGTTTCGAAATGATAGCCACAGATTCGTAAAGATTGCCGGTTTTGGCGGCAATTTTGTCGGTATCACGTGTAATTATCGACGGATTGGTTGCCATATGATTTTAGTTTAACTGGGTGTTCTACGGTTGACTGACTATTACTTGGGTTGCGCTCCCGAAGTTGAAATTCTCGCGGGGGCATTCGGAGCATTATCTCTCTGCTCTCTGAGTTTTTGCATTTCCTCCTCCAGTTTCAGGATCCTCTCCAGTTCCTTCTGTGATTCGGTATAGAGTTTCTCGGCATCTCTACCGTATTTGCTGTTGGGATACTTGTCCACAAACGCACGGTAGAACTTGAGTACATCTGAAAATCTTTCTTTCTGTTTATCGGGCAAACTGCTTTTGGCCAAGTTGTACTGCGCGTCGACCTTCAGATAGGCAAGTTCCTCATTATAACCCGAGTCGGGGAAATCTTTCTGGAAATTTTCAATGGCGATAACGGCCGACTTGAGCGAGTAATATTGAAAGTCGCTGATTTTGTAATAAAGCTTGGCCTTCTCATAAGCTTTCAATTCCAGTTTGCGGCGCAGCTCCAGAATGTATTTCGAACACTCTTCCTCAAAGGGGCTATCCGGATATCGGTTGATAAAGTCCTGCAGTGCCGTAATGGCCGTCATCGTATTGGACTGATCCAGATGGGCGGGTGGGGAGTCTTTGTACAGGGAGAAGGCGTGCATATAGAAAGCTTCCTGGGCGTATTCACTGCGGGCGTACGTATCATAGAATTTCTTGAAAAGGTACTGACTCATCGAGTAAATACCCTGGTGATACTGGCAGTAGGCGTTGTAAAACTCGGCCAATTCAGCTTCCATCCCCCCTTTGAGAAGGGGAATAAGCTCTTCAAAAAGAAGACCCGCCTTATAATAGTCTCCCTTTTTATAGTATTCCAAAGCTGCGTTGTACTTTTCCTGCTGTGTCCCCGTCTTCTGAAGTTTGGAAAACTTCGAACAGGATGAGAGCATGAAAAGGCCTACCAGCACAAATAGGTATCGCCTTAGGTACGTCATTTGCATAAGTTCGCAAATATAGCAAAAAAATAATGGATGTAGGAAATAATCGACAAGGGCATTCGGATAAATTACAGATGCCTGATCAGCAGCTTTTTAGTTGCAACTTTTTGCCCGTCGACGGTCAGCTGGTAGAAATAAACTCCATTGGGCAGCTGACGTGTATCTATGGTTAACTGTTGCGATTGCCGGTCGAGTGAGTATTCCCTTACGGTTGCGCCGAGTACGTTGTATAGCGAAAATTTGACATCCTTCACGTCACCTTGTATGCTGTAACGCAGGAATGCATTTTCGTTGGCCGGGTTGGGGTAAAGGTTTTTCACACTGATGCGATCACTTACATAGAAGCTCTCGTTTTCCTGGCTGTTGATGTTTTCGAAGTTGACATTCCCGGGTGAATCGCTTGTTTTAGCCAATGGGGCGTTGACTTCCACTTCTTTAGCGTCCTCGGCAGGAATGGCTTCGGGGGTATTGTTTCCAAAAAGTAATGTCCGGTAGTAAGTACTCAAAGCCTTTGATTTCTCAAGGATCAAGGGCTGATTGTTGACTTTATAGGGTGAAAAGGAGCTTAGCGGTGTCTTTTTCTCGAGTTTCGCTGTTCTGGATTTCCCCGCTATGTTAAGACGACTACCGGTGGTTTGCGCAAAGCCCTCCGAGGCAACCAGCGTCGCCATCAGTAAGCCGCAAAACAGGTAGAACATTCTTTTCATACGCTATTTTTATAAATCAAAGGTTGTGGTAAATGGATGTTTTTTAATCAATTATTTTTCATGGTGTTGGACCCGGAATTTTCATCCCAGTTTATTCAACAAAAATATATACTAAACTATAAAAATTCAAAAATTTCCGGGTGCCATTTAATAATTATTAACATAATTCGTTATAGCTTGTTTTCCGGTATAGATCCCTCTTCGGTCTGCCAGGTTGTAACCGCCTTGGTAGGTTTTTCACTAATTCGCCATCGGAAGCCCTCCAGCTGCCGCTCTACAGCCTTTATTTCGTGCGGTGGGATCAGTTTTCCGTCGGGTCGTCCCAGAAAGGAAATACGGGTAACGCGATCCTGGTCGAAATCGATATTCATTTTCCCGCACAGCACACGGTTTAGGCCGATCAGGATGTCCTTGTCGTCGATGGCGTAATAGATACTTTCCCCATTGCCGTCCACATGAACCTTGTTGATTTTGCCTCTTTCGTTGAAATAGGCCAGGATCGTTCGCCCTTTCACCTGGTTATGCTGGTGGATCAGCGTGTCCTCTGAAATGACAAAGGAATTGCCCCTCAGGTGCATCTTGTTGATTTTGCTGTTGACCAGCCAGGCCGTGATGGAATCGGCTTCCATCTGGTTCGCATCCCCCCACAAAATGGGCTTTTTATAAAAATTGATGATGGAATCCGCCGTACTGTAGGTCAGGGAGTCACAGAGCCCCTGAAAATCCGTCTTGTAAATGTGGACATTCCGGTCAGCAATCAAGGTTCTGGTGCTATCTTCCTTGTTTTCGATGGAGTACAAGGTGTCTGCCCGGATGTAAAGGGTATCGGTTCTCAATACGGTTCGGACAAGGCCATGGCCGTAGATCATGGATAAACCTTCTTCTCCGCGGTAAAAACCCTCATCTCCGTTGAGGATGGTACTGTCTTTCCGGGACACGATCTCGACATTTCCCCGGGCATAACCGATCTGATGAGGTTCGTCGTAGTAAAGTGAATCTCCCGTAAGCGTATAGGTCTCATTTTCAATAATCGTCCGGGTGTCAAATACCGACTGTCCGGTCTCGGTATTATGGCGGCCGCGTTTTCCGGAAAGCACGCCATCCTTATTTTCGATACGGGTATCACCCCAGAAATGAGACCACTTGGTGAGCGATTCAAAAAGCAGGGTATCGGTCGTCAGGACGTATTTTTCACTGATCAGTCTGACGTTCTGGTAATAGGTATATTCCTTGGTCCGGGTATTATAGGTGCCGGTATTGCTGTAAAGTGTATCGCTTTTATCTACCGTTACGCCCGGGGTTTTATAACTGGCCAGCCCGTTGGCCATGTCGTATTCCAGCCGCCGGGAGGTTACCGTGCGGTTTTCATCCTGCAGCTGTGCCTGCCGCCCGCGGATGATGGCCAGCCGGGTGTCCCCGTAATAATTCAGCGTATCCCCCCTGACCGTTATGGAGTCCCCCTGCACAATGCGGATGTTTCCGTATGCTTCGATATAATTGGCTGAAACATACTGGGTTGCGCTATCGCAATGCATGACGGTGCCCTCGTGTTTCAGTCTGACGTTTTCGAACAGTTTCCGGATTTCTTCCGTTCCGGAGTTGATCAGTACCAGCTCCCCCGCATTCAGGATTTCCACCCGGGCTGGCGGCTCGCTCTGCCCCTGACCCAGGACCAAAGCCGGTCCCATGAAAATCAACAAAGTGTAAAGTATTCGGAGAAATGGCATTTATTTACAACTAGTTGATTGTGTGATTTCTTGAGATGTCTGTCATATCCTGTTTTTCACATATCCAAAAACCCATCGGGTATCGGATATATTTCTTTTAAGGAGACGCCGAAAACCGTAATTTGGTTGCAAATATGAGCCGTATTTTTGCGGCCGGACGGAATAATCGGATTCGCAAAAATAGCGGTTAATGTCAAGGGAGCGTATGCTGTCAGAGTTTTTAATAAATATTAACAGGCTGGGAGCCGGAAGGGGACAGGGCGTAACCCTACTGACTGTGAGCGGTGGTATCGACTCGGTGGTCATGGCAGATCTGTACTATAAGGCGGGCTTAACCTGTGCGGTCGCTCACTGCAATTTTCAGCTGCGGGGCGCAGAGGCCGACGGGGACGCCGGTTTTGTGAAAGCCTTAGCGCATCAATATGGGTTCCCCTTCCACGAGGTCAGGTTCAATACGCTCGAAAAGGCAGAAGAGTGGAAAGTGTCGACCCAGATGGCGGCGCGCAAACTGAGGTACGACTGGTTCACAACGCTGGCAGAACAATACGGGTACGAATTTATTGCCACGGCACACCACGGAGGTGACCAGGTAGAAACCATACTCCTCAACCTTACCCGCGGCACCGGATTAAAAGGCTTAAGAGGTATGCCGGCAAGGACTGGACGGATCATACGCCCCCTTCTGTTTGCGACCCGGGAACAGATCAGGCAATATGCGGAGACGAATGGGCTCCCATGGAGAGAAGACCGATCCAACCAGGATGATCATTACCGGCGAAACCGCATACGGTTGCATGTGGTTCCTGTTTTGAAGACAATGAATCCCGCTCTGGAAAGCACAATTTCCGAAATGTCCCATAAACTGGATGGTGCGCTGCAATTACAGAAGAAAGTCATGGAGGCCTGGAAATCGGAGGTCTGTACCAGGCAAGGGGATGAAATCCGGATCAGCATAGATGGCATTAAACGGGCATTAAGTCCTGAATATCAGTTGTTTTGTCTGTTGGAGGACTATGGATTTTCCTATACGCAGGTAAAAGACATCATCCAGGCACTTGATGGCATTTCAGGGAAAGAATTTTACAGTTCGGATTACCGTATATTAAAGGATAGGGATCACCTATTTATAGTACCTCTCGGGAACCCCGATAAAACTGAAGAAACGGTTACCGTCGAATTCTTTCCCAAAACGGAGGACTTTTTGATGGATCCGGATCCGGAAGTTGCCCATTTTGATGCCGAATTATTGAAGCTACCGCTCAAGCGCCGGCGCTGGAAACAGGGCGATGTAATTCGTCCTTTAGGGATGGGAGGAAAGGAAAAGAAAATTTCCGATCTGCTGATTGACCGGAAAATTCCCAGATATCATAAAGAAAGAGTAATGGTTATTGAAGACCGGGACGGAGAAATTGTCTGGGTAGAGGGAATTCGGATGAGTCATGAAGCCCGGATTACCTCCGACACCCGTACCATCGCCCGGATTCGTGCGTCAGAAAGGTAATTTTTTCAGATCCACATTGCCGCCGGTAAAAATGACTCCCACCCGTTTTCCGGTAAAATTGCCCTTGTATTTCAGGACGGCTGCCAGGCCTACAACGCCCGATGGTTCCACTACCAGCTTCATTCGCTCCCACACCAGCTTCATCGTTTGAACGATATCCTCGTCCGTTACGGTGACGATATCGGTAACGTAATCCCGGATGATCGCAAATGTCTTGTCGCCCAGGGTAGTGAGCAATCCGTCGGCAATGGTATCTACATAGGGGGCTTTCATGATCTTCTCATTTTGAAAAGAGAGGATGGCATCGGCCGCCCCTTCAGGTTCTCCCGCGATCACATGGGTGTGGGGTGAAAAATAATGGGCTGCCAACGCGGTTCCACTGAGCAGTCCTCCACCTCCCACAGGACAAACCAGGAAGTCGAGTTTCTCAGGAGTGTCTTCGATCAGTTCTTTGGCAGCAGTGGCCTGGCCGGCTATTACAGCAAAGTCATTAAAAGGATGCACGAAAGCTGCGCCCGTGGCCTCCATGATTTCATCCGCCTTTTTTTGCCTCTCCTCGGCTGTGTTGATACAGAAGTAAACCTGCGCACCATAAGCGCGAACTGCATCGATTTTTACGGCGGAGGAATTTTCCGGCATCACAATATAGGCAGGGATTCCCAGGGTTTTGCAGGCGTATGCAACTCCCTGCGCATGGTTTCCGGAGGAATGTGCCACAACTCCCTTCCTGCGCGCAGGTTCATCCAGTGATAAAACCGCATTCATGGCGCCCCGGGCTTTAAATGCCCCGATTTTCTGAAGGTTTTCCGGTTTGATAAAGATTTCCGCTCCCGAAAGTTCGTTGAGCGTTTGGGAAGTCAGGACCGGTGTGCGGTGGACATAGGGTTTAATTCGTTCGTGAGCAGCCTGAATGTCTGCGGCGGATGGAAAATTCATAGGCGGGAGTTCAGTTAACCGAGCCAGTTTTTCAAAAACTCGAGTTTATATACAAGCAGGGTGAAAATGACACCCCAGATGAGTCCACTTACCATCATCCAGAAAAATCCGTCCGGACGGGGAGCACGGAATGCGACCAGGAGAGCTCCTCCCAGCGGCGGTGTGAATACAGCGGGAGTGAGCAGTGCAATGCCCTTGGTCCCGAAGAGCTTCCAGACTTTCACGGCCAGCCGGTTCAGCTTCGTGAATTTCCTCGGCTGTTTTCGGCGATACCTGGCAACAAGGTTCCGGATGGCCGTACCGGTATAGTTGATAATGACTATCGTAAACATCATGCCGAGCGTCGAACAGATCGCCGTTTCAATCCAATGCAAGCCCAGGGCAAGGCCTGTGAAAGTCCCACCCAGGTACTTCAGCGTGCTCGCCATGGCCACGGCAAAATATTTTCCCACCAGATTTACGTCCAGCATATGCGATTTCCGGCTATTTCAAGGGCTTGTGCTCTTGTTTCTTTATCGGTATCAACATAATCCTGTAAAGTAGGGTTCTGTATGAACGCGATTCTTTGAATGGATTTTTCGATTACCTCCGGAATGTCCAGAAATCCTATTTTATCCTCCAAAAAGGCGGCCACTGCAATTTCATTGGCAGCGTTGACGATGCAGGGGAGATTGCCGCCCTTATTCATGGCTTCATAGGCCAGTGAAAGGCACTGGAACGTTTCCTTGTCGGGCGCTTCGAAGGTAAAGGACGGGAATTTGAGGAAATCGAAACGCGGAAATGCCGAGGGGAGCCTTTCCGGAAAGCTCAATGCGTACTGGATAGGCAGCCGCATGTCGGGTAGCCCCAGCTGCGCCTTGATACTGCCGTCATTGAACTGCACCATCGAGTGGATAATGCTTTGGGGGTGGACCACCACGTCGATCTGCGAGGCGGACAGTCCGAACAGCCACCGGGCTTCGATGACTTCCAGTCCTTTGTTCATCAGTGTGGCAGAATCGATGGTAATCTTTGCGCCCATCGACCAGTTGGGGTGCCGGAGTGCCTGCGCCTTGGTAACCGACGCCAGGAATTCCCGCTTCTTGCCCCGGAAAGGGCCACCGGAAGCAGTAAGGATGATTTTTTCTACCGGATTATTCTCTTCTCCGATCAAACATTGGAAAATGGCTGAGTGTTCCGAATCTACCGGATAGATGGGAACCTGGTTTTCGGCTGCCAGAGCCGATACCAGTTCACCGGCTACTACCATGGTTTCCTTGTTGGCCAGGGCGATCTGCTTGCCGGTTCTGATGGCTTCGAGGGTAGGCAGCAGGCCGGAATAACCGACCAGGGCTGTAAGCACGGTATCGGCATTCGATTGACCAATGATGTTCACCAGCGCCTCTTCTCCCGAATAAACCCGGATGCCCAGTGGATTCAGGGCACTTACTACTTTGTCTTTTAACGATTCGTTACCGATCACTACTTCTGCCGGCCTGAATATTCCGGCCTGCTCAATGAGTAAATCGGCATTGTTCTGGGCTGTCAGGAGGGAAACGGCAAAACGATCAGGATGCTGCCCGATCACTTCCAGGGCCTGGGTTCCTATCGAGCCTGTCGAACCCAATATCGCTACACGCTTTAATTCAGTCATACATGTGTCACTTTCCACTGAGATAATTTATCCCCAATCTTCCGATCGTTGGAGAGGCGGGGCACTTTATTTTGTCCTCCCAGTTTTCCTTCACTTTTCATATACTCCACAAAAGCCCCCGGTTTAAGCCTGGTTATTACCAGTGGCCGGAGAATGCTTCCGCGGATGAGGTCGTCATAATAAATATTCTGCCGGGTCATTTCATGGTCCAGGTCGCGGGCAAAAGCTTCGAGGTTGTTTGGTTCCCGGGAGAATTCTACCAGCCATTCGTGATAGGGAAGGCCTTCATCGGGAGTAACCATAGGGGCTACCGTGAACTCGGTTACTGCGGTTTCGGGGTGCTTATCCATTGTATTTCTGAGGGCTTTTTCCACCTCTTCCCCGATCACGTGTTCGCCAAATGCGGAAATGAAATGTTTGATCCGCCCCGACACGACCACACGATAGGGGTTTAAAGAAACGAACCGGACCGTATCGCCGATCGAGTAACCCCACAAACCCGCATTGTTATTGATGATCACGGCGTAACTCTTGCCGAGTTCTACCTGTTCCAGGGTTAACCGTGGCGGGTTCTCGCTGAAATAGGAATCGAGCGGAATAAACTCGAAGAAAATGCCGGTGTTCAGGAGCAGTAGCAGCCCTTCTTCCTCCTGACTGTCCTGATAGGCGATAAAGCCCTCTGACGCCGGGTAGGTTTCGATGGAGTCGATTTTTTTTCCGATGGATTCGAACAACCTTGCCCGGTAGGGGTCAAAATTCACCCCGCCGTATATCATCAGGGAAAAGTCGGGGAAGACGTCCTTGATCGGTTTTCCGGTCCGCTGAATGATGCGGTCGAAATACATCTGCACCCAGGGCGGGATACCCGAAATAAGCCCCATGCGCTGGTCGATGGTTTCGTCAATGATTTTTTCCAGCTTGGTTTCCCAGTCTTCGATGCAGTTGGTTTCGTAGCTGGGAAACTGGTTGGTTCGCAGGTAGGCAGGTACGTGGTGATTGGAGATTCCGGACAGACGTCCGGTTTTAATACCGGCTACGTCATGCAATACCGGACTGCCGGATAGGAAGATGAGTCCACGATCCAGAAATTCGGATCTACGGGTCTCGTTGACGTAAAAAAGAATCGCGTTGCGGGCCGAATCGATGTGATTGCTGATGGAGTCGTGGCTGATGGGGATGTACTTGGTCCCGGAAGTCGTGCCCGATGTCTTGGCAAAATACAATGGTTTGCCCGGCCAGAGTACGTCCCGTTCTCCCTGTGTAATCCGGTCGATATAGGGTTTAAGACCCTCGTAATCCCGGACGGGGACAAGGGCTTTGTAATCCTCATAAGTCCGGATATCCCTAAACTCGTGATCCTTCCCAAACTGCGTATTTTCAGCCTTTCCGATCAGGTTTTTAAACCATTTCTGCTGTGCAGAGACCGGATCGGCCATCCATTTTCTCTCCTGGTTTACGATAAATTTCGCAAGCGGAATACTAAGTCTTGATCTAATACCCATTCTGCAAAGTTAAAGACAATTCGGGAATTTGGCCTTAATCCGGCAAATCTTAAAAAAGTATTAAAGAACGTCCTAAATCTAAAAATACCGTTTGATTGTGTTCAAATATCTTTATTTTTGCAAACCATATGCCATACATATGTAAAAAAGAAAAGAAAAATTGGACTAAAGGATGGGGCTATTTGATTTTTTAACTAGTGATATAGCAATCGATTTGGGTACTGCAAATACCCTGATTATACATAAAGACGAGATAGTGGTGGATGAGCCTTCGATCATCGCTATCGACAAAATGAGCGGTAAAATTCTGGCCATTGGGCACAAGGCCATGCAGATGCATGAGAAGACCAATGAGAACATTAAAACCATTCGCCCTCTGCGCGATGGGGTAATTGCCGACTTTACCGCAGCCGAGATGATGATCCGCGGGATGATCAAGATGATCGGCTCGGGCAGAAGATTTTTCTCGCCTTCACACCGCATGGTGGTCTGTATTCCGTCGGGTATTACCGAGGTTGAAAAACGGGCGGTGAAAGATTCCTGTGATCATGCCGGAGCCAAGGAAGTGTACATGGTGCACGAACCCATTGCAGCGGCTATCGGGATCGGGATAGACATCACACAACCCAACGGGGTGATGATCGTCGATATCGGCGGCGGGACTACCGAAATCGCCGTTATAGCGCTTTCCGGAATCGTCTGTGAGCAGTCTGCACGGATTGCCGGTGACGTATTTACCCGTGATATCGTGGATTATATGCGCCGCGAACATAACCTGCTGATCGGCGAAAGATCGGCCGAAATGATCAAGATGGCGATCGGTTCCGCTTTGCCGGAGCTCGAAAATCCGCCGGCAGATTATGAGATACGGGGACGTGACCTGATGACCGGTATTCCAAAGGAAATCAAAGTAGGGTATAGCGAAATTGCCTACTCGCTGGATAAATCGATTTCCAAAATCGAAGAAGCAATTATGAAAGCCCTGGAGATCTCTCCACCCGAGCTTTCGGCCGATATCTTCAAGAACGGTATTCACCTGACAGGTGGAGGGGCCCTAATCCACGGATTGGCAAAACGTATTTCCGCAAAAACAAAGTTGCCTGTTCACGTCGCTGCCGAACCATTGAAGGCAGTAGTTAGAGGGACAGGTGAGGTACTTAAAAACCTGGAACTTTATAAACCGGTTCTCATGACTTAATACAAGTCGGGGAACCAGTCTTCTTATGTCACAATTATTTGAGTTCATCTCAAGACACAGGAGCTTTATTCTTTTTGTATTTCTGGAAGTACTTTGTTTTCGGATGCTGATTGGCAGTAACTCCTCCTGGGGAGTACGCTATTTCAATACCGCCAATTGGTACGTTGGAACCATACTGGGATTTTCCAACAGCTTTCGGGAATACCTGGGGCTCAGAGAGGTGAACCGCCAGCTGGCTGCCGAAAATGCCCGGCTGAATGAAGAACTTACCCGCCTGTTACAGTCTGATCCGCCCAAGGCACCTGCCGGGTATCGTCCCGACAGTACCTTTGCTTCCCGCTATCAGTTTACCCTGGCCAAGGTGATAGACAGTGAAACTAAAATGGCCAACAATTTCCTCACGATTGACAAGGGCACGGCTGACGGCATCGTACCGGGGATGGGGGTTATTTCCGCCACCGGCATTGTGGGCAAGGTTCAGTACTGTTCTGCCCATATGTCAGTGGTGACATCCATTCTGCACAGTCGGTTTATGGTGTCCACCGAACTGCCTGCCAGTGACGAAATCGGGACAGTCGTGTGGACGGGCGAGGATATCGGAGAGGTTAAATTGCTCGATATTTCCAGGTTTAAAAACGTGTCTGTCGGAGATACGGCCGTGACCTCGCGGTACAGCCAGGTATTTCCACCGGGAATCATGATTGGTACGGTGAGCAATATTGAATCACCGGAAAGCGAAACTACGTACGTCATCGACCTGAAACTGTCGACCGATTTCCGGAACCTGGGGTATGTCTATGTAATCCGGAACTATCTGCTTGAAGATATGGAAAAGCTGAAAGAAAATTCAGAGAAATAGCTATGAGTCTGCGAGTTGCCCTGTTTTACGCCTTCGGGATTTTCATTTGCCTGACGCTTCAGGTGTTGCTGCTCCGGAATCTGGTGCTTTTCAACTATGCCTTCTGTTTTCTGTATGTCGGCGCCATACTGACCCTGCCGCCTAACCTCGACCGCTCCCTATACCTGCTACTGGCATTTGTGGTAGGGCTCATCCTGGATACCTTTTCCAATACACCGGGTCTGCATGCCGCAGCTTCGGTTCTGGTA
>Ga0182792_1001653_pt1 | contig 17498 bp, 11 predicted proteins | sample Passage237B_FD_130497 | JGI IMG/M metagenome (GOLD analysis project Ga0182792, IMG submission 130497) | Cellulose adapted compost microbial communities from Newby Island Compost Facility, Milpitas, CA, USA - Passage2 37B (version 2) (version 2) ...
AAAAAGGCCGACTTTCGTCGACCTTTTTCTTTGTAGCGGGAGCTGGAGCGGAAGGCCGCCCCCGTCGAACCAGCGACTTTGGGTGATGAACCCAACGAGGAAAAAAGGCCTTAAAACGCAAAAAGGCCGACTTTCGTCGACCTTTTTCTTTGTAGCGGGAGCTGGAGCGGAAGGCCGCCCCCGTCGAACCAGCGACTTTGGGTGATGAACCCAACGAGGAAAAAAGGCCTGAAAACGCAAAAAGGCCGACTTTCGTCGACCTTTTTCTTCGTAGCGGGAGCTGGAGCGGAAGGCCGCCCCCGTCGAACCAGCGACTTTGGGTGATGAACCCAACGAGAAAAAAGGCCTGAAAACGCAAAAAGGCCGACTTTCGTCGACCTTTTTCTTTGTAGCGGGAGCTGGACTCGAACCAGCGACCTTTGGGTTATGAGCCCAACGAGCTACCAACTGCTCCATCCCGCGGTGTGATGTAATTGGACTGCAAAGGTAGTAAGATATTTTTAAAAAACAACTACCTTTGTAAAAAATCGTTTTCTGCGCGAAAAATTTCTAGAGGATAAACAGGAGAGTTTTGGAAGAGAATCCAGTCAATCAGCCCGACAAGCCGGCGCGTTCGGGCTTTGTCAGCATTATCGGTAAACCCAACGTTGGAAAGTCAACGCTGATGAACGTACTCGTGGGAGAGTCGCTGTCGATCGTCACCTCGAAAGCACAAACCACACGACACCGCATCATGGGCATCCTGTCGGGAGAGCTGGACGGAACTCCCTACCAGCTGGTGTATTCCGATACACCCGGTATCCTGAAGTCCTCCTACAAATTACATGAGTCGATGATGACCTTTGTAAAAGGATCACTGGAAGATGCCGATGTAATTTTATTCGTGACAGAACCGGGCGAAAAACCGGAGACCCATGATGCCCTGCCTTTGCTCAAGCGCACACAGGCTCCGATCATTCTGGTGATGAACAAAATGGATGTTTCGAACCAGGAGGAAATCGCCCGGAAGTTGGAAGAGTGGAAAAACGTCATCGAACCCGTTCACGCGGTGGTTATATCGGCATTGCACTCGCACAATGTCGACAGCCTGATGCGTTATATTGTAGATCTGCTGCCCGAACATCCGTTCTACTTCCCGGACGATGAACTGACCGATAAACCGGAACGCTTTTTTGCTTCCGAAATTATTCGGGAAAAGATTTTCCTGATTTACCGCCAGGAAGTTCCTTACAGCAGTGAGGTCGTCATCCAGGAATTCAAAGACCGTGACGATCTGCTGGTTATCATGGCTGACATACTGGTTGAAAGAGAGAGCCAGAAAGGTATTATTATAGGAGATAAAGGCTCGATGCTGAAAAAACTGGGTATCCAGGCCCGGCAGTCACTCGAATCTTTTTTTGGAAAAAAAGTGTTTCTGGAAACACGTGTAAAAGTAGATCCCGACTGGCGGAACAATGAACTCCGTCTCAAACAGCTCGGGTATAAAGAATAGCAAAAAGAAATGGCAAATATAGTTTCGATTGTGGGGCGCCCCAACGTGGGTAAATCTACACTTTTTAACCGGCTGATTGAACAGCGGAAAGCAATTATGGACAACCAGAGCGGCGTAACACGCGACCGCCACTACGGTTATGCCGACTGGACCGAAAAATACTTCACTGTCATCGATACAGGTGGGTATGTGGTAGGTTCGGAGGATGTCTTTGAAGAAGCTATCCGTGACCAGGTGCAGATGGCCATCGAGGAATCCACCGTCGTTCTGTTTATGGTCGACACCGATACCGGGCTGACCGAACTGGATAAGGAATTCGCCAATGTGCTGCGGCGCTATGACAAACCTGTGCTGATCGTGGCCAACAAGGCCGAAACCCAGGCGCGCCGGTTGAGCGCCTCGGAGTTTTATGCCATGGGGCTGGATGCGGAAATCTATCCGATTTCGTCCCAGACCGGTGAAGGAACCGGCGAACTGCTCGACGCGGTCGTAAAATATTTCAAGGATGACGGCGTGGAGGATCCTGAAGAAGGAATCCCCCGTATCGCCATTATCGGCCGGCCTAATGTGGGAAAATCATCTTTCCTGAACGTGCTGACCGGCACCGACCGTAGCATTGTGACCGACATCGCCGGAACCACCCGCGATGCCATCCATACCCGTTATAAGGCCTACGGCAAGGAGCTCATTCTGATCGATACGGCCGGTTTGCGGAGGAAGTCCAAGATCACCGAAAGCATCGAGTTCTATTCAACCCTCCGTTCGCTGAAGGCGGTAGAGGAGTCGGATGTCTGTATCGTGATAATCGATGCCTCCCGGGGACTGGAGTCGCAGGACATCAATATCATCGGACATGCGCAGCGCCAGAAAAAAGGCGTGGTACTGATGGTCAACAAATGGGATCTGGTGGAGAAAAACACCTCTACGGCAGCCGAATGGACGAAAATGATCAAGGAGCGACTGGAACCCCAGAACGATATCCCCATTATTTTTGCCTCGGTTATGACCAAGCAGCGGATTTTCCAGGTGCTGGAAAAAACGATGGAGGTCTATGATAACAAGACCAAGAAGATCCCTACCTCCAAACTGAATGAGGTGATGCAGGCTGAAATAGAAAAACATCACCCACCTGCATACCGGGGTAAATACATCAAGATCAAGTACATGATCCAGCTGCCCTCGAAGTCACCGAGTTTCGTATTCTTCTGTAACCATCCCAAATACGTACAGGAGCCCTACAAGCGCTTTCTGGAAAACCGCCTGAGGGAAAATTTCGGCTTTACCGGAGTTCCGATCAGTCTGTTCTTCCGTGAAAAATAAAATTGTCGCAGGGCAAAATATTCCGGTACGGTAAACTTTCAGAGGGGCTATCGCGTTGTGATTTTGTGAAACAACCGTTCAGCGGATGATTAACTAACTATGTTTCTGTGAAGGCGCTTGCTCATCTCAATAAATACCTTCTGAAATACAAGTGGTACCTGGTTTTAGGTACCATCTTTACCATTATCTCCAACCTTTTCGGGATTCTGCCAGCGCAAATCGTACGTCAGTCCCTCGACCTGGTCAAGGATAACCTGGATCTGTATTTTCTGTATAAAGGGTCCGCACTGGAAGGAAGCATCCGGGAGCAGTTTTATACCACCATCCCGCTGTTCGGTTTTCTGATCGTGCTGATGGCTGTCATGAAGGGGGTATTCCTTTTCATGGTGCGGCAGACGATCATCGTGATGTCACGGCATATCGAATTTGACCTTAAGAACGAGATCTATGCCAAATATCAGGAACTCCCCATGCGCTTTTTCAAGAGCCATAACACGGGGGACCTGATGGCCCGGATTTCCGAAGACGTGAGCAAGGTACGGATGTATGTAGGGCCATCCCTGATGTACGGTATCAACCTGGTCGTGCTGATTGTCCTGGTGACGTCGTACATGTTTTCGGTTAGTCCCAAGCTTACCTTTTATGTCCTGCTGCCCCTTCCGGTTTTGTCGGTTGCCATTTATTATGTGAACAACGTGATTATGACCCGTTCTGAAGCGATCCAGCGTCAGCTTTCAGAACTGTCTACCGATGCCCAGGAGACCTTTTCCGGCATACGGGTGGTAAAGACCTTTGTGCAGGAACCGTTTTTCTCGGCCAAATTCAAGAAGGGTGCCGAGGAGTTCAAGCACCGTTCACTGAGCATGGTGAAGGTTGATTCCCTGTTTTATCCGCTGGTGCTGGTTTTGGTAGGTCTGAGTAACGTGCTCGTGGTCTATGTCGGTGGACAGGAAATTATCAACGGACGACTCACGGCCGGCAATATAGCCGAGTTTATCATCTATCTGAACATGATGACCTGGCCGGTGATGGCCATAGGCTGGACGACCAGTCAGGTACAGCGGGCGGCAGCCTCCCAGCAGCGCATTAACGAATTCCTCGAGGAGAAAAACGAAATAGTTTCCGAAAAAGGGCTGAAGCGAGAAATCATGGGCAAGCTGATCTTCCGGGATGTACGCTTTGTATACCCCGATTCAGGCATTGTCGCCCTCGACCGGTTTAATCTGGAGGTGGCTCCCGGAGAGTCGGTAGCTATACTGGGTACTACGGGTTCGGGGAAAAGTACGCTGGCCAACCTGATTGTCCGGCTGTACGATCCGGAGGGAGAGATCCTGGTCGATGATATCCCGCTGAAAGATTACGATGTGCGCCATTACCGCTGTCAGATTGGCTATGTGCCTCAGGAGGTATTCCTTTTCTCCGACACCATCGAAAACAATGTGAAATTTGGTATCGATGGGGAAGTATCCACCGAAGCGGTCGTTCAGGCCGTGAAGGATGCGGATCTTTACGACAATATTATGGGTTTTCCTGATGGGTTCCAGACCCGGTTGGGCGAGCGGGGCATCACCCTGTCAGGCGGTCAGAAACAGCGTCTGTCGATTGCCCGCGCGATTATCCGCGAACCCAGGATTCTGGTCCTCGACGACAGCCTTTCCGCTGTTGATACCCAGACCGAAAATGTCATTCTCAATAACCTCCGCCGGATCATGAACGGCCGGACCACCGTCATTATTTCCCATCGTGTTTCGTCCGCTAAACTAGCTGACAAGATTGTCGTCCTCGACGGAGGCAGGATCGTTGAAACCGGTACGCACGAATCGTTGATGGCTAAAAACGGGGTGTATTTCGAACTCCACGAAAAACAGCTTAAGACTGAAGAAGTCGACTAGCGTCGCCGGCTGCCTACAGATGCAGCTGCGTGGTCGACTTGATTTCACCCATGACAAACTGACTCTGGGTACTGCCTATAATATTTTCCAGTGCGCCCAGTTTTTCCATTAGAAAGCGCTGGTATTCAGGCATATCCTCCACCACGACCTTTAGCAGGAAATCGTATTCCCCCGATATGTTCAGGCACTCAAGTACTTCCGGATAGCCGAGTACCGCCTGTACAAAACGCTCTCCCATGGTGCGGGAATGTTCTTTCAGCGCTACGCTGCAGATTACCATCAGTTTTTTGCCCACTTTTTCCCGATCTACCAGGGCTACGTACTTCCGGATGATCCCCTCTTTCTCCAGCTTTCTCACCCGTTCGTAGACGGGCGTATAGGAAAGGTTCACCTTTTCGGCCAGTTCACGGGTCTTCAGCGTGGCATCTTCCTGTAAAAAACGCAGAATGGCCTTGTCGGCCGGGTCCAGAATATGGGTAGTCATTTTTTGTAGACAGGTCTGTTTTTTGCTATCGTCTTAGACGAAATTTTAACTATCGTAAACAAAAATAGATAAAATAACTGCAAATAGGGTATATTGTTGAACATATTTTATAATGAATTAAATTTGTCGCATAGTCGCCTTATTCAGAATATTCAACGGCAGAGGGAAAACCATGACCACAGTAACAGAACTACTTAAGGAAAAAATACTGGTGTTGGACGGTGCGATGGGCACGATGATCCAGCGCTATAAACTTCAGGACAGCGATTACCGTGGTGAACGCTTTAAAGAGTGGCCTGCTGATCTGAAAGGGAATAATGATTTATTATCCCTGACCCGACCTGATATTATCAAGGAGATCCATGCTGCCTATTTTGAGGCCGGAGCTGATATATGTGAAACCAACTCCTTTTCCTGTACTTCCATCGCCATGGCGGATTATGGCATGGAGGAGCTGGTTTATGAACTGAATGTCGCAGCAGCGCGCCTTGCCAGGGAGGTGGCGGATGAGTATACAGCGCGTAATCCGGAAAAACCCCGTTTCGTCGCAGGCTCTATTGGCCCGACCAACCGCACGGCATCGCTTTCACCCGATGTGAACAATCCGGGTTACCGGGCAGTCACCTTCGATGAACTGGTAGAAGCCTATTACGAGCAAGTTCGGGGACTGACCGACGGCGGAGTGGACTTACTGCTGGTGGAAACCATTTTCGATACCCTCAATGCCAAGGCAGCCCTTTTTGCCATTGACCAGTTTTTCGAAGATGCCCGTCAGGGAAAGGTACAGCCCCTGCCTACCTGGAAGTGGAACGGACAGGATCCGCTGCCCATTATGGTATCCGGTACGATTACGGATGCTTCGGGGCGTACGCTTTCAGGACAGAATACCGAGGCATTTCTGACCTCCGTATCTCATTTACCTCTTTTATCGGTAGGGCTTAACTGCGCCCTGGGAGCCGATCTGATGAGGCCGTATATACAGGTTCTGTCCGATAAGTCGCCCTTTTATACCTCTGCCCACCCCAATGCCGGACTGCCCAATGAGATGGGAGAATACGATGAGTCACCTGAGCATATGGGGCAAATTATCGAGGGATTCCTGAAAGAGGGAATGCTCAATATCGTGGGGGGCTGTTGCGGTACTACACCGGCCCATATCAGGGTGATTGCCGATGTGGCTTCCCGCTACCGGGGAAGACCGCTGAAGGAGAAAACGCCGGTCATGAAGCTGTCGGGTCTGGAACCTATGACCGTGACCGAACTATCGAACTTTGTGAATATCGGCGAGCGCTGTAATGTAACCGGTTCCAAAAAATTCGCCCGGCTGATACGGGAAGGCAACTATGATGCCGCACTGGTCATAGCTCGGGAGCAGGTAGAGGCGGGAGCGCAGATTCTGGATATTAACCTCGATGAGGGTATGATCGACGGGGTGGAGGCTATGCGTACCTTTATCAATCTCATTGCCTCCGAGCCAGATATTTCCAAAGTGCCGCTGATGATCGACTCCTCGAAATGGGAAGTGATCGAAGCCGGACTGAAATGTGTGCAGGGGAAGGCCATTGTCAACTCCATTTCACTCAAGGAAGGGGAGGCCCGATTCAAGGAGCTTGCCCGTACGGTAATGCGTTACGGAGCGGCCGTGGTGGTCATGGCCTTCGACGAACAGGGCCAGGCCGACACCTATGAGCGAAGAATTGAGATCTGTCAGCGGGCTTATCGGATTCTGGTGGATGAAGTAGGGTTCCCTGCTGAAGATATTATTTTCGACCCCAACATCCTGACGGTGGCTACCGGAATGGAGGAGCATAATAACTACGCCCTCGATTTTATAAATGCCGTCCGTTGGATCAAGGAAAATCTGCCCCATGCAAAGGTATCCGGGGGCGTTTCTAACGTGTCGTTCAGCTTCCGCGGTAACGAGCCCATCCGCGAAGCCATACATACGGTATTTCTGTACCACGCCATCAAAGCCGGGCTGGATATGGGTATTGTAAATGCCGGTCAGATCGGTATCTATGACGAAATTCCCAAAGATCTGCTGGAGCTGGTGGAAGACGTACTGCTTAACCGCCGTCCCGATGCGACCGAGCGCCTGCTCGCTTTTGCGGATACGGTAAAAAGCAAGGGTAAAACCCAGTCGGGCCCGGATCTGAGCTGGCGTCAGCTGCCGGTGAAGGAGCGGATTGCCCACGCACTGGTGAAGGGAATTGCCGATTTTATCGAAGAAGATACCGAAGAGTGCCGGAAACTCTTTGCAAGACCCCTGGAAGTCATCGAAGGGCCTTTGATGGACGGAATGAGCATTGTGGGCGACCTTTTTGGTGCGGGAAAGATGTTCCTGCCCCAGGTGGTAAAGTCTGCAAGGGTGATGAAGAAAGCCGTCGCATACCTCCAGCCCTTTATCGAAGCAGAAAAGCAGGAAGGAACCAACAGTGCCGGAAAAGTACTGCTGGCTACCGTGAAGGGTGATGTGCACGATATTGGCAAGAATATTGTCGGGGTGGTATTGGGATGCAATAACTACGAGATCATCGACCTCGGGGTGATGGTTCCTACCGAAAAGATTCTGGCGGTTGCGAGGGAGCAGAATGTGGATATCATCGGTCTTTCAGGTCTGATTACGCCTTCCCTGGACGAAATGGTGGGGGTAGCCAAAGAAATGGAGCGTCAGGGATTTACGGTTCCGCTGCTGATCGGTGGAGCAACTACTTCACGGATACACACGGCCGTGAAGGTCGATCCTCATTATTCCGGCCCGGTCATTCACGTGCTGGATGCATCCCGCTCGGTACCCGTTGCTGGCCGACTTTTGCAGAGTGCCGAAAGCCAGGAGCAGACCCGTCAGGAATTTAAGGCGGAATACGCCCGGTTACGGGAGGATCACGCCCGCCGAAAGTCGGAAAAATCGCAGCTCAGCCTGGCGGATGCGCGAGCCAACCGGTTTAAAACCGACTGGTCAGGATATCAGCCGGTTAAGCCCAAATTTTTGGGGTTGAGGAAATTTGAAAATTACGATCTGAGTGAAATAGCCCGGTATATCGACTGGACACCCTTCTTCCAGACCTGGCAGCTGGCGGGTAAATATCCGGCCATCCTTGAGGATGAAGTAGTGGGTTCGGAGGCGAAGAAACTGTTCAGCGATGCAACGGCCATGCTGGACCGGATTATTGCCGAAGGCCAGCTCAAGGCCAGCGCAGTCATTGGTTTCTGGCCAGCCCGCGCTTCAGTAGACGATATTCTGTTATACGATTATGAGGTAAAGGAGCGCGAGGTCGAATGCGATAAGCACGGCTCCCATCAACAACTGATTTATCAGCCCGGGACCAACGTGACCCACGTACTGCATCATTTGAGGCAGCAGAACCAGAAGGCACCGGGATTGCCGAACTATTGCCTGTCGGATTTTATAGCTCCTGAGGAAACGGGAATTGTCGATTACGTAGGCGGTTTTGCCGTGACGGCAGGGATCGGAATCGAATCGATATTGGCCCGTTATGAAGCCGAGCACGATGATTATAGCAGCATCATGGTGAAGGCCCTGGCCGACCGGCTGGCGGAGGCGTTCGCCGAACTGATGCACGAGCGCGTACGGAAAGAATTCTGGGCGTATAGTCCGGAGGAGAACTTCACCAATGAGGAACTGATCAGGGAAGCTTACAAAGGTATCCGTCCGGCTCCAGGCTATCCGGCTTGTCCGGATCATACCGAAAAGGCTACCCTCTTCGAATTGCTCGATGCCAATGCAGTGGGCATCGAACTGACGGAGCATTTTGCGATGTATCCGGCCAGTTCGGTAAGCGGGTGGTATTTTGCCCATCCCGAGAGTCGTTACTTCCCGGTGGGTAAGATCCAGAAGGATCAGGTAATGGACTATGCGAAGCGGAAGGGGATGAGCGTGGAAGAAACGGAGCAGTGGCTGGCACCTCAGCTGAGTTATTAGGTAAAGGTCTGGCGCGCCGCAGGCGCGCCAGACGCTTCCCAATTATTTCACAGCCTCCAGCCGAACGGTATGATTGAAGGGCGTAAAGCCTGTCAGGTATACACTCGGCGACCCGGTATGTGGCAGGGAGCCCCGCAACGCCGTATTCAGGTGTAAACCCAGTCCCGGTCCAAACTGAATCTTGTCGTTTCCTACGGTATAGGTACCCATGCCCGACGGCAGGATCCAGCTGTTATTCACATTCGGAACCGCTTCCACACCCTGCAGTTGCCCGCCTTCCCGAAAGATGATTTCAATCGCCAGCGGCACTCTCTCACAACCTTTGGTAGTTACGTCAAAACTGATCCCCTCAGGGGTTTTCTGGATATAGATGGTGGTCTCCAGTTTCTGAATTTCACTTTGGGGACGATGGATACGGGGCATCTTCGCCCAGTCTCCGTCTCCTGGCAGCAGATTCCGGGGGAGGGGCTGATAGTAAGGTCCTTCCAGTGACTGGGTAAGTTTCCATCCGTCAGGTATCCGTTCGATTTTGTCCGTCACAAACTGTCCTTTACCGAAGAAAGAGGAAGCTACTCTGACACCCTGAATCACTGCATTGCCATGCATGAAAGTGAGCCAGGTCGAGTTTTTGGAAATGATGCTGGCATCCCAGTTTCCTTCCCGTACGCGTACCAGTCCGGAATAGGGCAATTCCTTAACGTAAGAGGTGGGGGGAGGGGTACCCTGAGGTATGTCTCTCCATAGCAATGGTTCTGCCAGATAGTAGTCGAGGTGGCCGGCGATTTTCCTTCCTGCCGTGGCTTCGATGAAACGGCACATGCCTGCATATTCCTCGTTTTTATCCTGAATGGCCATGTACCGGTACGGATAATAGTAATTTTCAAACATACCGATGGTGGCCTTGTCCTGCCTGCCCGAGGCATCCGTCACGATCTCTGCGTTGGGATGGATGTAATAGCGCGTCATATCCAGATTTTTCCGGACATATTCCAGCAGATGGGTCTTTCCGGTATAGTGGGCTACCGAAATAAGAACCCGGTTGGTCAGAGAAGAATAGATATAGGTGCTCCGCTCGTTGTACTGGCCGTCGGGATCCAGGTCGATGCCTTCGGCGAGCCAGTCTTCGATACGGTTAAGGTATTTTCGTTCCGGCCAGATGCCGTATACACTTGCCAGGGCGCCGCTTACGACCCAGCGGTGGTTGGGTGTATGGATTCCACCGACCACCAGGGCATCGGCTGCCCGCTGCAGAAATGTCTTGATTTTTTCCTGCAAATCCGCTGTTTCCTTCATCTTCAGCTGATCGATCAGTCTCCACGCATTGGCCAGTCGCTTAACGATGAAACCGGTATCGGGCGTAGAATGGAAATTGGTGGATAGCAGGTCGATGGTGCCATCTTCATGCTGGATGGAAAGGAGGTAGTCCATAGCTTCCGACATCCGGGTGATCAGGTCGGTCGAGCGATGGTATCTGGAATTGGGCATATACAGTCCGCAGGCTCCGATCCGGACCAGTCCGGCAGTACCCTGAGGGTTGAGAATCCGTTGGTAGTCAGCTACTCCGCCGAATTTGGGTCCCTTTTCCCGGCATTGGAGGTTCAGATGTCGTTCGATCGACTCATCAGCCTGTGGCGCCATGGCCAGAATCCATTCGGGAAGATTGTCAGCAGTTGAGAATATGCCATTTGCGAAAGTCTGGGCAAAAGGGGCAAATGTGGAAAGCAGGGCAGTTCGTTGAATAAAATTTCGGCGATTCATAGAAATTGTCTGATGATAGAAACGCCTAAATTAACGATCGTGCCCCAATGTCCCGTTATTTTTTGACCGTTCTGTTGAATTTGACGGGTGGCAACTCTAGCGGCAGATGCATTCCATACCCCAGGCGGTTTATATTATTGCGGCAACGACCAGGTTCGGTTCTCCCTGCCCAGGTTCGTCGGCGGAAGCCCGTTTTTTCCCTTTAAAAAGTAAGCTTCGTTTTCCGCGACTGGCTACCCCTCAGGTATTCCACTTCAACGGTCTGACCTATTTCATGTTTTCCCAGCGCATCCATGTACTCATAGATGTCTTTAATGGGGTATTTCCCGATACGGACAATGATATCACCGGCTATAAGGCCTGCTTTTTCCGCTGGTCGCCCACCTGTAACACCTTCGATTTTCAACCCTTTGCCGGTGTAGGCATAGTCAGGCATTACCCCAAGTGTGACCTTGAAACTGGCTGCGGTGTTCCCGGCATGTGGATTGACAGTTTCGCGGTAATCGGGATCACCCGATTCTTTTTCGAGCGCATATACCAGTTCGCGAATCACATTCAGAATCCTGACCGCATCCTGCGCATTGATTCTGTCGGCGTCGTCGATAGGTTTGTGGTAGTCGTTATGGGTACCGGTGAAAAAGAAGAGTACCGGGATTTTCCGGTTGTAGAATGAGGTATGATCCGAGGCACCTACGCCGGTGGAATCGACGCGATACCGCAGATTTTCTTTTTTCACAATTGCCGGCAGCAGCCTGCCCCACCAGCTGGTAGTTCCCCAGCCTCCGATCGTGAGTCCGCGGGTGTCATCATAGCGCCCGATCATATCCATATTGATCATCAGCGCGATGGATTCGAGTGGGATGAGGGGATTTTCCACGAAGTATTTTGATCCAAGCAGTCCCAGCTCTTCGGCCGAAAAGGCGATAAAGAGAAAATTATAGCGCTCACGAAGTTCATTTTGGGAGAGGTATCGGGCCAGTTCGATAAGTCCAGCCGTACCCGATGCATTATCATCGGCACCGTTATGGATCTGACCTACCGAGTTGGGGTCACGGGATCCGGTCTGAAGACCCATGCCCAGGTGGTCGTAGTGGGCACCGATGACGATGGTTTTTTTAGCACCGTTATCCAGAAAGCCTGCCACATTGCGGGAAACCTGTTGATGGGTAAAGCCATCAATGGTACCGATCAGTGTAAAATGCTGGAAATAACTCTCGTGGTCGCCCACAGGCCGGAGATTCGCCTTACGGAATTCCCGGGCTATATAATTGGCTGCAAGGATTTCGCCTATGGTGCCCGTTCCCCTGCCTTCCAGGGAATCGGATGCCAGGATATTGATATGTGCCTGGAAAGTTTCGGGAGTAAAGGCCTGGCCATACATACCGGTTGCCGACAGTCCCAGCCATAGCAGTAGCATGAACTTTTTCATTTGAGCAGATTTAGGTACTTGTAGCGTTACTCGGCCGCCTTTTTGTCAGCGGAATCGTCAGTCCCCAGATTGTCTCTCAGCTCCTGAAGGAAATTGCGGATGTGCTGAAGCTGAAGAATAATGTTTTCAGCGGTTTCGCGATGGTTAAGCTGCTGCCGGGCACCTTTGATGGTACGCCCCTGAACTTCTTTCTGATACTGTATTTTCCGGATGATCTCGATATCGGCATCGGTATACTTCCGCCGGTTGCGCCGATCACGCCTGGGTTTCAGGTGTGGAAATTCCTTTTCCCAGAACCGCAGGGTTGACGGCTCACAGTTTACCATTTCCGCTACTTCGTTTATGTCGTAGTAAATTTTCGACATAAGCGCGTATCAGGCAGGTTGATGGGTACGAATCTCCGTTACGCTGCGTTGATAAACCTGCGAATAAGGGGCCACGCTCTTGGTGATCCAGGCGTTTCCTCCCACAATCGTATCGTGTCCGATTACGGTTTCACCGCCCAGGATGATGGCGTTGGCATAGATGACGACGTTGTCTTCGATCGTCGGGTGGCGTTTCGTAGAGGCCAGGGATTTGGATACCGCGGTGGCACCCAGGGTTACCCCCTGGTAAATTTTAACATTATTCCCAATTTCAGCGGTTTCTCCGATCACAATACCGGTACCATGGTCGATAAAGAAATGGCGGCCAATCTTGGCATGCGGATGTATTTCTATGCCGGTCAGGCTGTGGGCATATTCACTGAACATGCGGGGCAGGAACGGAACCTCGAGGTTTGCCAGGGCATGGGCGATACGGTACGTGGCAATGGCCATAAAACCCGGATAGATACCGACTACTTCCTCGATACCGGTGGAGGCCGGATCGTTGTCCGTTATCGCCTGTGCATCTTCCAGAAGCATCGTATAGATATCGGGCAGACAGCGGTGAAATGCCTGAATGGTTTCTTCCACCGACCGACGGAGCAGGGGTGAAATGGGTTTTAACAGACATTCCAGACGCTCAGTCAATTTACCGAAGGCCTTGTCCATTTCGACGCCGTCAGAGGTAAAGCGGCACTCACAATCCGAACTGCTGGGAAACATGAAGTCTATCAGGGACTGCACGTACTGACCACTCTCTTTTCGGGAAGGGAGGCTGAATTTGAAAAACTTTTGACCTTGCCTAAGCTGGTCATAAAAGGCTGCTTTTTCCTCCGGTGTCATAGATGAACGGAATTACTTGTCAATGGCTAATTGGTAGTAACGCAAAGTTAATGTTTTAATATGGCACTCTTTACCACATCGGGTAAGCAGTACCCTAATTTATACGACAATAACTGAAAAACCTTATCTGTAGTTCCCTGCAGGCCTTTTACCAGAAATACCAGTAGAGGAACGCGATGATCCCAAGCACCACCAAAGCGCCCCAGGTAAAGGTACTATGGGTTTTAAATCCTTCGTAGTCGACCTCCAGTCCTTTTTTCTCATCCGGCAGCACATAGCCGAGAATCACCATCACGATAACGCAGATGACGAACACCCAGCCCATACGGTCGATAAACGGTACCGTGGTCCAGTCGGCAAAGGGGAAGAGATTGAGATGCATTAAAAGTGCTACGAGGAAGCCGCCGACAATCGCGAAAAGTGCTCCGGCGGAGTTGGTTCTCCTCCAGAAGAAGCCCATGATGAAGGCAGCGAAAATACCGGGTGACAGTAAGCCCGTCATTTCCTGAATGAACTGAAAACCTCCCTTCTTCTCAATGCCCATGTAAGGTGAAACCACGATGGCGATGACCATTGAGACAACAACCACCCAGCGGCCGATTTTCACGAGTTTTTCTTCAGAAGCATCTTTGCCGAAGTAATTTTTGAAGATATCGAGGGTGAAAATGGTGGAAATGCTGTTTGCTTTTCCCGCCAGCGATGCCACAACGGCAGCGGTCAGGGCGGCGAAAGAAAGTCCTTTGAGTCCGGAAGGCAGCAGGCTCAGCAATACCGGATACGCTTTGTCGGCGTTTAGCATGCCGTCTTCACCCATCATTTCCTGCTGATAAAGGCCCTTGCTGTAGAGGGCATAGGCTGCGATTCCCGGCAGGGTAACGATAATCGGCATGAGGAGTTTAAGGAAGGCTGCGAACAGGATTCCGTTCCGGGCCGTTTTGATGTCCGCCCCCAGGGCCCTTTGGGTAATGTATTGGTTACATCCCCAGTAATTCAGGTTGACGATCCACATACCCCCGATCAGCACCGACAGGCCCGGCAGCTGCATGTAATACGGATCCCCTTTTTTGAAAATCATGTGGAAATGGTCATCGTGGTTCTCCTTCATCAGCCGGAAACCATTGACCAGCCCGTCGGTGCCAAATACATCCGACACCAGATTAATGGCCAGGTAGGTGGTTGCCAACCCTCCGATGACCAGGAAAAATACCTGAATCACATCGGTATAACCGATTACCTTCATTCCTCCCAGCGTGATCACGATCGCAAAAACAGCTAGTCCGACCATACAGGTCGTGAAGCTGAGTCCCGATATCCCCGAAACGGCCAGGGCACCCAGATAGAGAATGGAAGTAAGGTTTACCAGAATATAGAGAGCCAGCCAGAAAACGGCCATAATAAGACTCACCGTGGGATTATACCGCTGGTTGAGAAACTGCGGCATGGTGTAAATGTTGTTTTTCAGATACACCGGAATGAAGAATACGGCCACGACGATGAGGGTAGCGGCGGCCATCCACTCGTAGGTTGAAATCGCCAGACCCATGGAGAATCCGTTGCCCGACATACCGATAAACTGCTCGGCGGAGATATTGGAGGCGATCAGGGAAGCTCCGATGGCCCACCAGGTGAGGGAGCCCTCTGCCAGGAAAAAGTCTTTGGTGGAAGCTTCTGCACGTTTTTTCCGATTATAGATCCAGTAACCGTAACCGGCCACTACTACGAAGTAAAACAGGAATATGACATAGTCCAGGGTATGCAGTTGCTTCATATGGTTTCTGATTTTATTCGAATTTAGGCTAGATGATGTACAATTTTATAAAGCTGTCAAAAATACATAACCAAAATGAAAACTTTGCAAGGAATTTTAGCAGGGAAGTTGGAGGGTCATCCGCCCGGCCGTTGTTTTTCAAGTTCCCGGATGGGACTTACCGGTCGCGGACCGGGTGAATCGGCCGTCATTTCCAGCTCGGTCTGAAGGTAGGCTTCAAATCCCGCACCCGACTCTATCTTTTTCAGGAATTGAGCCAGTCCCTGTCTGCCCACGTTTTTCATCCAGAAGGAAACCTCCGTGGCAGCAGTCAGGTAGGCCAGCGCTACGTGCCGTTCATCCCCATCAAAGAATCCCTTGAGGCTCGAAATTTCAGTCAGGGTCAACCGCCGGGCCGGGGGGACCGTCCGGAGCTGCCAGGCTTTCAGGTATTGCTCATAGCGGCTGATACTGTCGGTTGCCCGCACAAAGCGGTGGTCGAGCATCATCGAAAGGCCTTCGTTGAACCACTGCGGGATATCGAACGTCGTGGATTTCCACCCCAGCCGCTCAAAAAGTTCGATATGGCACATTTCATGGGCCGCAACGTCGGTGGTCATGTCCTGGTAGCTCAATACAATGAAACTATTCCCATAAATGGTACCCAGACTGCAGCCTGCACCGTCCCGGCTGTGACAGTATTTCTCGTACTCGCGGGCCTGGCTGCAGATGATGATGCGGGCATTCCCCTTCTTTTCTCCCCAGAACCGCGAAATTCGTCTGTCCGCGACATGGAGCATCAGCTTGATTCGGAAATAGTGTTCGGTTGGGATATGGGGGCTGACGTAGATATTATCTGAAAGCTTATGAAAGGAACTGTACGGTACCAGCTCACAGAATAGGATGTGCCGGTATTGACTGAAGCCCAGTACCACCAGCATCATCAGCAGCATCAGAACAAAAGTTTTCAGTCGCTTTACCCGGGAAGAAGACACAATTGAAAGGTTCGGTTGTTGCGGCTCAAATATAGGCAGGAAGGAAGACAGAGGCTAACGGGCAACAAAAAAGCTGCCCCGGATCGGAGCAGCTCTTATCTTGTGAATCCCGTGGGATTTCAGATCAGTGTTTGAAGTGACGGATGCCGGTCGTAACCATGGCAATACCGGTCTGGTTGCAATAGTCTATCGAATCCTTGTCGCGGATGGAACCACCGGGTTGAACTACCGCGGTAATTCCCGCTTTCTGGGCGATTCCCACGCAGTCGGGGAAGGGGAAGAAGGCGTCCGAAGCCATCACCGCGCCCTGCAGGTCGAAGCCGAAGGAACCGGCTTTTTCAATAGCCTGTCTGAGGGCATCCACACGTGAGGTCTGGCCGGTTCCGCTTGCCAGCAGTTGATTTTCCTTCGCCAGCACGATGGTATTGGACTTGGTGTGCTTGCAGACCTTGAGCGCGAATTCCAGTGCCTTTAACTCACTTTCGGTAGGAGCCTTTTCGGTTACTACGGTCATTTGGGCGGCCGTTTCCGTCAGCGCGTCCTTATCCTGAACCAGTACACCGTTCAGTGCGGTCTTAAACATCTCAGGAGAGACGGTCGTCGGTTTGCGAACCAGCAGGATCCGGTTTTTCTTCGATTTCAGAAGCTCCAGCGCGTCGGCATCATAGCCGGGTGCGATCAGGATCTCCATGAACAGTTTGTTGAGTTCGGTGGCGGTGTCGAGATCAACCTGAGCATTGGTTACGATCACACCACCGAAGGCCGAAACCGGATCGCAGGCGAGTGCGTTGAGGTAAGCTTCCTTGGCGGTATCCGCTACTGCCACCCCGCAGGCGTTGGTATGCTTAATGATGGCAAAAGCAGGTTTTTCACCGGCAAACTCGTCGATCAGGCCCAGGCAGGCATCTATGTCTACCAGGTTGTTGTAGGAAAGTTCTTTCCCGTGAAGTTTATCGAACAGGGCATCGAGGTCTCCGTAGAAGGTAGCCTTCTGATGCGGGTTTTCTCCATAACGCAGCTCGTGAGCCGGCAGTCTTTCGAAATTTCTGACCGACACGGCATCGTTTCCGAGGAACCAGTTATTGATGCTGGTATCGTAATGGGAAGTAGTGGCAAATGCTTCCTGCGCAAACTGGCGACGGTCGTCCATGGAAGTCGAGGCGTTGTTTTCAGCCAGCAGGGCATAAACCCGGTCGTATTGCTCCCGTGAGGATACGATCAGGGTGTCCT
>Ga0182792_1001656_pt1 | contig 17466 bp, 20 predicted proteins | sample Passage237B_FD_130497 | JGI IMG/M metagenome (GOLD analysis project Ga0182792, IMG submission 130497) | Cellulose adapted compost microbial communities from Newby Island Compost Facility, Milpitas, CA, USA - Passage2 37B (version 2) (version 2) ...
ATCGCATATTCCGTGCTGCTGGAGGCAGCGATGAGGGCGCGGCCGGTGGAGTTGCCGAGCAGGTCGTTGGCGGCTCGGAAGCGCAGTTCGCGGCCGGTGGAGGATTCCGTCAGCGCGCCGCTCTCGCAGGAATCGAACAGCAACAGCGATTTCTGCGCCGGGATCCTGGAGAACCATTCCTGCCAGGTCGAATGGCCGATGCCCTGCGCGCGGATGGCGACGTCGGTCACGCCGTCGATGTCCTGCGGCGCATAGAAGAATCGCCCGTTGATCGTCTTGCCGTGCCCGGCGGAGAAGAAGACGAATACGTCGTTCGGCCGGATGCGCTGCGCCAGGGCATCGAACCGTTGCTCGAGGCCCGCCCGGGTGACCTCCGCGTCCAGCACGATTTCCGTATGGACTTCGGTGTAAAGCCCGCTGCCGGCTTTGGCCAACGCCCCCGCAACCGTCTCGGCATCCCGGACCGCATATTCGAGCTTGAGGCGGTCGAGGGCATAGTCGTTGACCCCGACCGCCATGATGAACAGGCGCGGCGGATGCACATCGGAAGCGGCGACCGAGAAGGTCATGGCGTTCGAGCGCGCCTGGATGGTGTTCGCTTCGTTATAGGCGACGACCTGAACGGTGTTCTCGCCTTCCGCGAGATAGAGCTCCGCGCTTGCGGACGGCCCGCCGTCAGCGGCCTTCTGAACGACGCCGTTGACGCGCCATTCCAGCCGCCCGATGCCGCCGCCCATATCGGTGATGTCGGCCGCGGCGAGCACGCGATCGCCTGCCAGCTCGCCCTTTATGATGATTTCGGGCGCCGCGCCGCTGTGCAGGATCTTCTCCAGCGAGATCTCGCTCGCAGCCGCCGCGACCAGGCGCTCCGGATCGCCCTTCAGCGCTTCGGCGACGAGATCCGGCCGGTAGAGCGCATCACGGAACTTGTCGATGGCATAAACCCGCTCGGTGCCCAGGTTCGCCTGCAGCAATTCGTCGGCACCGGCATTGCCGGTGTAGAACCCTTCCGGGGTAATCAGCAGCCAGCGCGGCGGCGGCGCCTTTTCGTCATTCCGGGTGCGGTGGGATTGCTCCATGTAGAGGCGTGCGACTTCGCGGCCGGTCGCCACGTCGTTTATCAGCATTCCCTCCCCCACGCGCTGAAACAGCAACTTTCCCTTCTGATCCAGCGCAAGTCCCCGAACCTGAAGCCATGACGAAAGGGGAATGGATTTCATTCGCGTCCCGGTCCGGAAATTCATGATTTCGACCGACGAACCGGTGAGGCAGGCAAATTTCCCGTCCGGCAGCATCGTCGACGTCGACTCGCCCCGGCAATAGTCGACCTCGCTGGGGTATTCCCTCACCTTCAGGCCGGTTGCCGTATCGATCACCTCGATGCTGGATGTATCCCTGTCCAGAACATGAAGAAGCGCGCCGTCCGCGGAGAATGCAAAGGTGGACCCGCGTGCGGTGGACTCTCCTCTCCAAGTATCCCTCAGATACCGGTCTTGGCCAAAATTCTCGTTGTAGGCTTCCAGTTTTTTCATTTCACGGATCGCGACGAGCTCTCCGCTCCGGGTGTCGAGAATGGAAAGCTTCCCCTGGCTGCTCATCAGCAGCATTTTCGACCTGTCGTAGGAATGCACGGTAACCATGAACACCTGACGGGCGGACGGGTCGGAAATGGGGCGCGCCTTGCCATCCTTGTCGACGATGAGAAGCGGCCCGGGCTCGTTGGAGCGCACGATCACCATCTCTCCGGCCGAATTTATGAAGCTTTCTCCACCGGGCGGATCCGAAAAACCCAGCTCTTCCGTCAGCGGCTCCCTGTCGGCAAGGCGATCGAGGTCGATCCTAGGCCGCGCGGGGTTGCTTGCGAGCCCGTGAAGCGGACCGCCTTCGATCACGAGGTCAAAAGTGAAGGAACTGTACCGGCTGTCGATCTGGTGATCGGCCGGCGGACTTTCGTCCCCGAGGGAAAAGACATGAATCCGTTCTCGCACGGAGGCCCGCCGCCCCGGATCAAGGCAGACGATCGCACCCGATGTATGACGGGGCGCCAGGGATGCGCCCATGGGTTTGAATTCGAGCGATCTGTCGGAGTTCAGCGTGATCGAGGTGAGCTTTTTCTCCCCTTCTTCCGCGCCATCCGTCTCGGCCTCCGACCAGCCGAAAATGTCCCGCTCGTCCTTGCAGATGGCAATCTGCTTTTCCGCTATCCCTGTAAAATATAAGGTCCCGATGGATTTTTGCGTGCGAAGGTCCCAGATTTCAACAGGCTTGCTTTTTTTCTTCTTCGGCATGCGAAACGTAAGAAGAAGATCCTTCGAGGGGATCTGCGAGAAGAAATATGTGCTCGTATCACCATCGGACTCAATAGCGATCCGAATCCCCTCAAGGTTGGAAAGGTTCCGTCCCAGATCCTCAAGAGACGCCCCCCGCGCTACAAGATAATATTCTTTTCCAAGATGGAACGTCGAATCCGGGTCTGATTTTTCCCTGACCTTTGCGACCGCGGATATTTCCTTTCTTTCATTGTCGAATGAAACATCGAAGAGCTTTATCTCGACCTGCCTGCAAGGCGTATCCCGCCCACCGCATGCGGCTATCGCGCCAACCGTTTCGAGGCTTTGCGGATCGTGGAGCCTGATGAAATCGCTGGCAAAGGAAATGATGCGGCCATCCTGGTCGTGGGGATTGCGCCCGAGATAGCCGAACAGAGCCCGGCCCCTGTGAAGGACGGTACCGGAGGGGATATCGACGACAAGTTCCTCATACGGGAACTCGGGCGCGCCGATGCCGCTGCGACGATCGTTGACCTGCAAGAGCAGCGTGTTCTCGTCGAGAAAACCGAGTTCGGTATAGCCCCCCGCCTGGCCTCCGAAATCGCCGGCGTCGAGACGGGTGATAAACTTCTGGTCGGCGGTCTTGAAGATGAGGACTTCCCGCTCGTCGCCCAGCTTGCTGAGGGCAATCAGCTGTCCGCTTGGCGACACGGCATGTTTGTTGACGCGGCTATCCATCGACAGATGAGGGGCCACGGAGACAGCCGGTCCGCCCCGCTGCTTGAGCGGATACACCCACTCTACCGATGCAGCGGGGACCCATCCCCAATTGGTTTCGATCCAGTCGTCCACGCGGCTAAGCTGCAGCACGCTGTCTTCGCCTTTCAGCGTGGCCCGGACGGGGTGTGCGACACCGGGGCCGACCCTGATCTCGACCGGATCGCCCCGCGTCTTGAGCAGCTGTGCATCAGCCGGCAACGCGCATAGAGCAAAAGCCGAAAAAGCCACCAGCGCGGCTACGATCTTCATCCGGGGAACTCCGCTTCTGATCAATCCGGGTGGGGCTTCCTCACGGAAGCCGGATCAGTTTGCCTTGCCGATATTCTGGATCTCGACCCGGCGCTGGCGTTCGTCTTCCGGCGCGTAGTCTGCAATCAGCTCGCTCTTGCCGCGGGCGGCGACTTCGAGCCGGTCGGTGGTGATGTAATTGTGCTCGACCAGATAGTGCGCCACCGAGCGCGCGCGCCGCTCCGAAAGCCTCTGATTGTATTCGGCCGTTCCACGTGCGTCCGTATGGCCGACGATCCGGAACTTAGAACCCTGGAGTTGCTCGTTTGACAGGGCGGCGGCAAGCCGCTGGAGCGTCAGCATGGCGTCGTTCGAGAGCCTGTCGCTATCATATTCGAAGGAGACACGCAGGTCGATGAAGGGCACTTCCTCGCCGCCCTCGACCTTGACCCCGCGGTCCCGCTTCTGCTGCCTGTCCGATGTCAGGGCGAACGAGCGGGCGCCCTTGATGCGGCGCCCCTCCGCATCGAGCGGCAGAAGCGCCTCGATGATCTCGTCGGCCGTCGGCACGGCCTCCTCGGCCTGTACCACGGGCACCATCAGCACGGCGCCGAGAAAGGCAAGCGTAGCAGGTCTCATCGTCACTCTCCGTTGGTTTCGAGAACGGCATAGGCCGCTGAAATGCGCCGCTCCGGCAGGTCGGGGTCGGGCCTCGCCAGGATCGCCTTCCGCAATGCGGTCAGGAAGGTGCGCTCCACCTCGACGGTGGGCCGCGGTTCCTCGAACAGCGGGCTGGCCGAGGAAATAGCGATCACCATTTCCTTCCCGTAAGGCTCGGACACGACGAACTTTGCGCGCCCCTCCTCGCCATCGCCGAACTTCAGTTCCGTGCCGCGGCGCAGCGTCTGCAAGTTCGCGGCCCCCTGCTGCACGAGATTGACGACATTGCCATCGGCTTGCACATAGGCGACGTGGAGATAGCCTTCGAACGCTCCCGTGCTGACCGAGAAGCTGAGCGTGTCGCCCTCGGCATAGGCCGTCTCGGGCAGCCGGACGACGGGCGGCCCCTGATCGGCCAGAGGCTCCTTCAGCGTCATCAGCGCCTCGCATTGCGGCCAGGGCCGCAACGCGACATCGAGATCTACGTCCTTTGCGCCGATCGCCTCCTTCAGCCTGTCGAGGTCGGCTTCCTCCCGCACGAACCCCTTGATCGTGTGCCGCCCGCCCACCCTGCTCTGCGACAGGCTTCCGCAGCTCACGGCCGGCAACACGATATCCGCCACGTCCGGCGGTTCGGGCGGCGAGGGTTCCGGATCGGGCTCCGGATCGGGATCGGGTTCGGGAGGGGTCACGCCCGGCACGCGCATCACATAGCTGACCTGATCGTGGTCGATCAGGGTCTGGTAGCTCAGTCGGCCATATCCACGGTCGCCCCACCCGGTGCCCCAGCTATTGATGAACTTGAAATACTGTCCCTTCTCGTTGTAGCCGACGAGCGTGATCGCGTGCCACCCGTCGCCGGAGTAGCTGACCTCGGCGGCACGGTGCCAGACGGTGCGCCCGCGCAGCCGGTGGAAGGCACGATCGGTCTGGACCGAAGTGATGACGGGATGGCCGTTGGCCAGTTCGGTCTTGATCTTGTCCAGGAACGCCTCGTCGCGATCTTCTTCCCGCTTGTAGATCCCCACATAGTCGTCGATCCGGAAACGCGATGATTGCTGGACCGAGGCTCTCAAGCTGGCGGAAGGCGGGGGACAACGGCGGTCGGAATAGGGCATGTCCTGCAGCGAAGCAGCGCCTTCGCCCTTGAGAAGGTCCAGCGCGCCATGCACATAGGCCGCGCCGCACGGCCCGACGGCCGGATAGGGCACGCGTATGATGCCGTGCATATAGGCAGGACTCGGAATGTCGGATCGGGATACGCGGCCGCTGCCTTCCAGGCCGCTGTAGTAGGAGCGCGCGGCATAGCCGACCGCCCATGAAACGCACGATCCCAGCCGCCCCTGATTGCCGACGGGCGGGAAGCGCGAGGAAAGGTCGCGCAGTTCCGGCAGGAAGTTGCGCGTCAGCGGTATCCTGGGCGCCTTCGCGATTTCGTCGTCGGGAGCGGGCAGTCCGCCGGTGCTGAAGAACCCGTCTTCCGGTTCCTGGGCATGCAGCGCCACGGGCGCGGCCACGAGGAGCGCCAGCACGAGAGCGGCCGCTCCGGCAATGCCGCGTTTCCATCCCGCTTCGGCCCCGCGCTCGCTATCGAGGATTGCAGGGGCCGGGTGAGCGTAAACCTTCATCATTCAATGACCGCCCCTCCGCCCGGGCGTCAAATCCACGGCAACCTCATGACCTTACTTTGGGGGAGATCGCCCGACGCTGCAACCCTGGATATGTCCGGCCCGCATAAACGATGGGGACGGCCTCAAACACGAATGGAAAACCGGGAAGGGATCCGCGGGCTTCGATACCCTTCCGGGCCTTCGGCAGCTTCGTGCCGCCCCGGCCCAGAGACCGGCGGGGAAACGCAAGTCCCCGGATTTCAAGGGTTTCGATGGTCGGAGCGGCGGGATTCGAACCCACGACCCCTTGACCCCCAGTCATAAAATATCAATTTTATAGCCACTCCCAGCGTTGCATTGATCTTCGAGAATCCGCAGAAATGCAACGGAATGAAACCTAGGCCCACTTGACTTTTATTGCCGACCTACCAATATGCTGGCTACAATGTGGCTACAAAATTGGTTGGCCATCTGAAGTCAAAGGGTTGGGGGTTAGATGAAAATCACGGCAGAGACGGTCTCGGAAGCGATGAAGTCCGCGACACCGAACCGGACGACCTTCTACTTTGACGAGGACCTGAAGGGCTTCGGATTTTACAGAACCACTACCGGCACCGGCACCTATTTCGCCGAATTCCGCCCGGTGGCTGGTGGTAGCAAGAAGCGTTTGAAGCTAGGTCGCGTCGGCACTCTGAAAGCCAACGAGGCCAGAGAGGCGGCACGCAAGGTGATCGCACATGCCGGTCTAGGGAAAGACCTTGCGAAGGATCGCGCCGAAGAGCGGGCGGCCGGGACAGTCAAGGAACTGGTCGAGGAGTACATCGCCGGCAAAGATATGAAGCAGGCGACGCGCGACTTCTACACCGTGACGCTCAAGAAGCACATCGTTCCGCACCTGGGCAGCCAGAAGGCCGTCGCGGTTTCCCGCGTCGATGTCCAGCGTGCTCATATGAAGATGTCAAAGACGGCCCGATATTCGGCGAACCGCGCAATGGCGCTTCTGTCCGCAGCCTACGTATGGGGATCGAAACGTGGATCCGTGCCAGAAGGTATGAACCCAGCGGCGGCGATCGACCGCAACAAGGAGGTGGCGCGCGAGCGCTATCTCACCGCCGACGAGATGGCGCGGCTAGGCGACGCGCTGCGCGAGGCCGAAACGATCGGCATTCCGCACAAGGCGTCCGACAGCAAGCATGCGCCTAAAGAGAAGAACCGCACCGTTTATGGCCCCCATGTGACCGGTGCGATCAGGCTGCTGATGCTGACCGGTTGCCGGCTGCGCGAAATCCTGAATCTTCGTTGGACGGAATACGACGAGAAGCGCGGGCTGCTGCTGTTACCGGATTCGAAGACAGGCCGCAAAACAGTGGTGCTTTCCGAGGCTGCGCAGGACGTGATAGACGCGCTCCCTCGTGTTGGCGTCTTTGTTATCGCCGGCCGCAACGCAGGCTTGCCGGATGAGCAGCCGCGCGCCGATCTGAAAAAACCTTGGGCTGCAATTGCGGCTCGTGCCGGCCTTTCAGACGTGCACCTCCACGATCTACGCCATACGTTCGCCAGCGTTGGCGCCGGCGGTGGCATGTCGCTCCTGACCATCGGGAAGCTGCTCGGCCACGCAGACGCGGCGACGACGCAGCGTTATGCTCACCTGCATGTCGATCCGACGCGGGCCGCGGCGAACGCTATTGCCGGCCAGATCGCCGCCGCGATGAGGGGGAAGTGAGATGGCGAAACTGCCGCCCGACCTGGACTTGGATGCCGTATGGATTGAAGAGGCTATGCATCGTGGTGATCGCGAGACGGCGCTCAAACTACTTGATAGATCAATTGCGCGGGGCACGGCGGGTAAGGACACGATGCGGCTGGCCGGTTATCTTCGCGGCGCAAAGCGCGGGAGGCAACCGTTTGGCGCGAAGCATCGCTGGGTCGAAATCGGGCGCGACGATGAGGAGATGCGCGCGCGTGGAGTTCCGCACGCGGAACGGATGGAGAAACTGGCCCTACTATATAGGCTAAATGACGAGTCCAAGCTGAAGACAGCAATCGCGCAATACAACAAACTTATGGCTGAAATCAGCGCGATTGACGAAGAAAACCGCGAGCGATGATTTAAAGCAACTAACTAGACACGGCGTCTATTCGCATAATCCTCCATGTAACCGCAGCAATCCCGCTGCAACCCCATGGAGGCATCATGGTGAATCTTAGAGTACCCCAGGCAGCCGAATATCTCGGCCTGTCAAAATCCTATCTCGACAAAGCCCGCTGCATGGGCACTGGCCCGGCATACGCGAAGCTCGGCGCGACGGTCATCTACAGCACTGACGATCTCGATGCTTGGGTGCGGTCGAACCGCGTGCCGGTGAATGATAACCGCATTTCCGCGAGGACCGCAGCATGAACCGCGCCGAACGCAGGGCAGCCGCGTGCCGGCGGAAGGTGGCGGCATGACCTGGCGTATAATCAATGACGCCGCGTTCGCGAACTTGGACGCATGGGTGCCAGCCATGGGCCTGCCTCGCCTCAAACGCGCAGGCGGCGACTACCGCGCCGTTGCCAGCTTCCGCCCATCGCGAGCGGGCCTGCCCGACGCTAAGCGCCCGCGGGCACTGACCATAAGCCCGCGCGGTATCTGCGACCATGCCGACAGCAACACGGGCTATTCTCCAATAGACCTGGTTGCCGAAACATTCGGCATTTCGCCTGCGGAAGCTAAGGACTGGCTCGCGGCTCGACTCGGTGGGGTTGCTACCCCTGAGTACGCCGCGCCTGTTCGTCCGGCTGTCGTGGAATCAGGACGCAGCTCGGCGAAGCTGGCTGCAATGGGGAGACTGTGGGATTCATGCATTCCGCTTCCAGGCACGCCAGCCGAGCGGTATCTTCATGGCCGCGGCCTTTCATATAACGGCGACGCCATCCGCTTCCGTCCGGCAGGTTGCACCATGGCCGTCGCCATCACAGACGCGGAAACCGGCGCACTCGTTGGTGTTCAGCAGACGCATCTGAAGCGGGATGGCACTCCGAAGCGAAGACCGGACGGAACGAGGCTAAAGTTGACCGCCGGATATGGCGCGGGCGTGGTGCGGCTGTCGGCCGATGAAGACGTGACATATGGCCTTGCCGTAGCCGAGGGCGTTGAGACGGCTTTGGCCGCGCCGTTTCGGCCGATATGGGCCTGCCTCACGGCGAATAACCTGTCGGCGTTCCCGGTGCTGGCTGGCGTCGAGTGCCTGACCATTTTTGCCGACAACGACGCCAGTGGCACCGGCCAAAAGGTGGCCTTCGCTTGCGCTGAACGATGGCACGCAGCGGGCAAAGAAGTTGAAATCAGGATGCTGGCGGAAGTCGGCAGAGACTATGCAGATTTGAGGGAGGCCGCATGAACGCCGCCGAGAAAACTTGGAAGTTTGAGCCGGGCCAAGAGGCGCCGCGGCGCGAGGTGGCGAATGATAATTCGCCGCCGTTTCAGTTGATGGACTATGCCGAATACAAGGCCAGTCGCAGCTACGACACGACACAGATGGTTATTTTCGGGCTAGTGCGCGTCGGTACGCTTATCTCCATCAACGCGCGACCGTCGAAGGGCAAGACGGGCCTAGCTGTCCTGATTGCCGATTTGCTGTCTAGTGCATCTCGGTTTCTTGGTCGCGAGACGATGGCCTGCAATGTCGTCTATATTCCGGTGGAAGATGGAAACGACGTTGCGAACCGGCTACACGCCATAGAGTCCAAGGCGATTAAGATTGCTGTTTTCGAGGGCGGCTTTTCGCTCGGCGGCAACTGGAAGGCTTCCGTCGAGAGTGCCCGCAAACTCCTTCAGCATATGAAAGAAGCGCACGCGGACAGGGTGCCGGTTCTTATTATTGATACCCTTCGCGCTGCGCTTGAGGGGCAATCGGTGCTGGATGACCGCCACACGTCTCCACCGCTGAACGCTTTGCGTGGCGTGGCTGAAGATGAAGGTGCCGTCATCGTCATCCTGAATCACACAAACCGCGACAATCCGAAGAACACCAAAGGCGAAACATTGGAATCGCTTGTGGCGATGGAGTTCCTGCTGATTGAGGACGAGAAAGCGGGAGACGGTTCCCTGCAGTTGTGGGTGGGTAAAAACCGCAACGGTAAGGCGCACTTCCTGCTGGCGAACGTCAGTTTCACGTCCAAGACGAATGACGACGGCTCCGAAGCGGCAATAATCGAATCCATCACAGAGGCTAGTGCAGACGCCGCAGTTAAGGCTGAGGCCGTGCGCATGAAGGGCGATAAGAAGATTCTCTTCAGCATCGTGCAAACGGCAATCATGGAATCCGGACGTCACCATACGCCGTTCGGTGTTGATGGGCCGCGGGTCAAGATAGTTTCCGTCGAGGAAATTCGGCCCAGGTTCTATGAGCGCAAGGACGGGAACCAGCACGCAAAGAAGACCGCCTTCGGCCGTAATCTCGATTACCTGCTCAAGGACGAATACCTCGTCCGCGGCGAAATCGGCGCCAATAAGGAAGCCGTAATCTGGCTTGCGAACCGCCAACACGAGAAAGCCGACTGAGGCCGTCACAAAGCACAGTTACTACATAACTGTGACGCTGTGCCGGTCACAAAACAACGGCACAAAGGCACAGACATGTAGGCGCTGTGACGCTGTGACGGCTCCGAAAGGAGTCTGATATGCGCAAAGCACTGAACGGCATTCTTGCCGAGGCAATCATCATAGCACGGGCGGAGCGTGAGCGGCGATGGGCAGCCGGTAAGGTTGGCCAATTGACTTACGGTACACGCCCGTACCGCGGATGGGCGGAGAAGGTTGCGCCGCGAATTACCGACGACGATTTCGAGGATCTTGTGTTCGCCGTCGACGAAGCCGTGCCCGACTTTCCGGGCGATCCCATTAGGTTCTTCGAGCGCTGCTTTGAGGGCTTGCACCTGAAGGGCGGCGCGTTGGTGGTGCCATGACCGGGAGGGGCGGGTCCGATCTCTCCCGCCTCCACCCCTACACCGGCGCCCCTAGGAGTCTTTCCGTGCGTGCAAAATGGCAGAAGAAACTTGGAATCCGAATTTCGAATTTTGTGGACAGTATTCTGCCTTGGGGGACGCGGGCCTTGGTGGCGACGGTCGGAGCGATCTGACCCACCCCCATGCCCTTGCAAGCGTGCCTGCCCGCCACCGCCTTGCGCCGAGCGGCGCTAGGTTCAACGGAGGAATACATGACCAACACCGCAACCACTCGCGCCCGTGCCGCCCGATGGGCCGGGAGTGATGCCAGCGTGCCGTATTTCGACGATCGCCTCGCACGATTGAACGGCACCAATCGCGCCGGTCGCCGGCCGCATTCGTTTCTGGAACCTACGAGGAAAACCGTCTTTGCGCTGATCGCGGCCAACGACAATCAGGAGGTGGGGGGTGCTTCCGATCCTTCTGGCGATGCGGGGTCGGAGACCGGCCCGTTCCTCGCGCGTTAAATGCCGCAGGTTTTAATCTCTTTTTCGGGAGGATCACATGCCCAACACCGTCACCATCCGCGCGAGGGCCGCCCGATGGGCCGAGAGCGATGCGCAGGTGCCTTTCTTCGACGAGCGCACCGCGTTGCGCAACGGCACCAATCCCGGCGGTCGACGACCGCACTCATTTATGCAACCGGCCCGGAAGCCAGTTTACGCGCTGATCGCAGACAACGACAACATGGCGACGGGGGGTGGCTCATATCCCTCAGACGATGCTGGTCGGAGACCGGCCCGCTCCCAAAGCGCACACGATTTCAATTGAAAATATGACCCCCATGCAGCCAGATATTGAAATTGCCACCACAGCGGTCGACCGCCGGAAGGCCGAGCGCGAAGCCACGAAGCTGATCGCGGCCAACGACAACAAAAAACCGAAGCCGCGTATTCGGTATCGCGGTACGCGTCCGGCCTGGAACTGGCTAGCAAAGCAGGACGAGCGGGCGGCGGCCGCACTATGGCTGGCGGCCCGGCGCATGTTGCCGGAGGCAGACAATGATAATCGTGAACCGGGATTGAAGCACTTGGATCGCCGTAAAGACGGCAGGCCGCGTGGCGCGAAGGATCCGGGGTTCGATGCCGGCTCCTATCTGGCATTGCCGCCCACACGGCCGCGGCTGGGCGACGCCGAGCGTAAGCCGGTGCGGTTGACGGGCTGGCACAATGCGGCTGGATTCGCGATCAAGCCACAGCGCGATTGCTTCGAGTTCCACCCCGATTGCCGCTTTGGCTTCTGCGCGCCCGGTGTGGCGTGGCAATACGGTTCGCTGGTCGAGACAGTCGGCAAACCGCGTCCTGGCAAGAACCGCGGCGACGTTCGGCGCGTCGACGAGCCGGACCTGCCGGAAATGCCCGACGACGTATTCGTCACAATCGAGGCGATGTTGTCCGGCGCCACTCTGGCCGGGGTTGGCGAGATGCACGGCGCGCGTGGTGGACATGCCGACCGCCGCGGGAAGCGGGCGATGCTTGCCGCGGGAGCGTGGGCGCTTGCGGTCATAGGGGCGCCAGAAACGCGACGGGCTGCATAGACGGTAAAGTCTTACGCGAATAGCGTAGAGCGCGCCAGAAGCCGCCTATGGCTTAAATAAAGCCATGTGCCAAATTGCGGCCTGAAAAAACTAATACGCACGTAAGCACAGTTTAAACGATGTGCTTGCTCCATGTCTCGCTCAACCCGGCTTTCGCGCCGGGTTTTCTTTTCACCGTACAACCCGACAACTTCGAAAATCGAAAGGATTCTCGATGCCCACTACCAATGAGGCCGTCGACGCCATTGTGCGTCATCTCGGCTTCGATCCCGCGCGCGCCAAAGCGGTTGCGCGCTCGCTTACAGAAGACGGCCCCCTGCCTGCCGGTGCCCCCGGCCGCTCCCCGGAACTCGATCCCCACCATGTCGTAGACTTGGTTCTCGGCTGTGCGGTCGACGCACCGCTGCGCGCCATTGCACCGGCGGTCGGTCATTACCGCGCCATGCTTCCTGGTGGCGTCAACCTCGATACCGCGCCCGAAACCGTTGTCCGCAACGCAGGCGACGCGCTTGACGTATGGGCCGCCATTGCCATCCACGGCGATGGTGACGTCCTGCGCCGGGACGTGATCGAGATCGTCGCGAATTGGGGCGAGATCGCCATCCACACCGGCACGGCCGTTCGGAGGTTCGTCCCTGCCGGAACGCTCGCAACACATTGGCGAGACGCCGGCCATCGTCGTTCCGTCGCCATCAATGGCGCGGCCCTGGTCGACGCCCTGCGCGAACTTTTCCCGGAGAAGAAATAATGGCCCTATTGAAGAAACCCGCTCCCGCGCCGGAACAGTTCCGCGTGCCTAGCTTGGCCGATGTCGATGCGGACTATGCCGCGCTGCTTGAAAAGCAGGCGGAATTGACTGCCCGCCGATCGGATCTGGAGCGCGAAAAGCGTTCGGTTGAGAAGGCGATCGCAGCCGACACTAGCCGCGAAGTGCGACCAGAGATTGCTGCCCTGCTTGGCGACGAGCCCGGCTCGAAGTCATTGAACCGCCGCCGCCTTTCCGAAATCCGCGGGGAGCTTTCCGACATCGAACAGGCGCTCGGTGTTCTTCGCCAGCGGCTGCAAGACGCCCGTGGCCGTGCGTCGACGGCGGTCGTGGCGGCGAGCCGGATGGAGTACGCGCGCCGTGTGAAGGCCATGGTGGTAGCCATGCAAGCGCTCGACGCCGCGCATCGTGATTATGATGATCTGCGCAGCCAGTTTGAGATCGAGGACATTGCCTGGACGTCGCTGCGGCCGATGACGCCCGCATGGCTGGGCGGTTCCAACGAGCCGGATCGGCGGATCGCACGCTTCATTCGCGAGGCGAAGGAGGCCGGCTATGCAGATTGAGAAAGCCACCGAACGGCGCGGCAAGTCGAAGCGCAGCATAAAGCTGCCAGGCGGCGAGGTTCGCTTTGCCGACACCTCACCGGAAGCGATCGCCCGCGTTCTGCGCAGCAAGTCCAAGCTTGGGAAGCGCGAGGCGAAACTTGATGAAGCGGAGAAAAAGATTGGCCGATAGTATTTCTGGGTACGCGGCCCGCTTCGGTGACGAAACCGTTATCGCAGGCGAGTTCCGCGAAAAGCTGGCTCCGGGTGCTTTTGCCCGGACGCTCCGAGAAAGGCCGGACGTGGTGATGCTGCTCGACCATGACAGCGGTCGCGTCCTTGGCCGTACCAGCGCCGGCACGCTCACATTGCGTGAGGATCGGATTGGCCTGTGGTTCAACCTAGACGTCGATACCACGACGCCGGAAGGGCAAACCGCGCTGGGTACGGTCGACAGGCAGGACATCAAAGGTTGCAGCTTCGGCTTTCGCGTTCGCGCCGAGGAATGGAAGGACGGCGGCGATCGGTTGCCGCTCCGCATTATTACCGACGTGGATCTGCACGAGATTACGCTGACCGCATTTCCGGCATACCCGACCACCTCCGCCTCACTCGCCCGCAGCAATAGTGCCAACGCCGCTCGCCGCCGTGCGGAAGCCGCAATGCGGCAACGGGGGCTGTCGTGTTAGGGCGCGTGATCAGCTTCACCGGCCATTTCGGCTTTATCGATAGCGGCGGCGAGCACGTCTATTTCCTCGCAGGCGATGCGGCGAACGTCCGGCGCGGCGATCATGTCCGCTTTAACATGGCGACTGTCGATGGCAGGCCGCGTGCGGTCGACGTCCGATTGGTGGATCCTGCGGTGGTTGCCGAGATCGACCGGGTGCTCGGAGAGTAGCCATGGCGAACACAGTAAAAATCGAAGGCCTACGCGAGCTTGAGGCAGCGCTGGCCCAGTTCAGCAAGTCAACCGCGAGGGGAATCCTACACCGCGCATTGAAGAAAGCAGCGGCTCCGATCCGCGACCAGGCAAAAGCAGATGCCCCGGTCGATACCGGCGAACTTCGCGATAGCATCGTTATCAGAACCAAATCCACCGGCGGCGGAGCGGGCAAGGCTGCCTTTGCCGCCGCGATGCGCGAAGGGGCAACCCGCGGTGAGGCCGCCCAGGCGGCACGTCAAGCTAATCGCGAGGCGGGGAAGCAACCTATGTCCGCTGCGGTTTCTATCGCTGCGGAAGCCCCGCATGCGGTTTTCGCCGAGTTCGGCGCACGCGGCCGTGCCGGCACGAACTTCTTATCGAGCGCGATGCAAAGCCGGGGGCGGGATGCCCTCAAACTCGTCGGCGCGGAAATGAAAACAGAAATCGAAAAGTCTGCGAAGCGGGCCGCCGCTCGCGCAGCAAAGAAAGGGAACACCCAATGAACCTCACCTATACAGCGAACACCCTATGCGCCGCTGAAAAGAGCGCCGGCAAGCCGTTCATTGCCATGATTGCCGAGATGGAGTCCGATGAAGGAGTGTCGCTCACTACCCTTCGCGCCTTGGTCGCCGCCGGTCGCGCTGGCGACCTTTACGGTTCGATGCCGCTTATATTCCTCGATGAGATGGCCGCAGGCAATCTGATCGACGATCACGGAACCGAAGCCTGCGCAGCAGCGGTCGGCAAGGCATTGCGCGCCTATTTCGAACGGAGTGTCGCCAATGGCTGATTCCATGCGGATCGGCGGCATCCACGTCGATCTCGGCCTCAGCACCGCGCAATTCCAAAAGGGTGTCACGAAAGCAAAGCGGGAGGCGGCCGGGCTGGGCAACTCGCTGAAATCCAGCCTTGCCGGCATCGCGCGCAACTTTGGCGTCGGCCTCCTGGCCGGTGTCGGCGGCATTACGGGCATCGCAGCCGGGCTGCGGCAGGTTGCGTCGAGCGTAGCAGAGATCCGTAACGAGGCGGCCCGTGCAGGCGTCACGACGCGCGTCTTCCAGGAGTGGGCTGCCGTCGCAGCGAAGGCGAGGATCCCCATGGATGCGCTGACCGACGCCTTCAAGGAACTGAACATCCGTGGCGATGAGTTCGCGCAGACCGCGAAGGGCAGCGCCGCCGAGGCATTCCAGCGGCTTGGCCTCACTCCGGCCGAGGGGAAGGAGAAGCTGAAGGCCCCCGCGGAACTGATGCTTCTGCTTATCGAGCGGGCACGACAGTTGAAGGACACCGCCGCGGCAACGAGGGTGTTCGATGAGCTTTTTGGCGGCACGGGCGCGGAGCGACTGGTTGCGCTCCTCGGTCAGTCCACGGACGAGATCCGTGCCACCATCGATCAGGCCCACACGCTCGGCAATGTCCTCGACGACGAAGTCATCGCGGCAGCCGCAGAGGTGGACAAACAATTCGCCCAGATCGTGCATACAGTTGGGCAGAACCTTCGCGGCGCGATCGTGTCGGCCTATACCGCGCTGCAGGACTTCATCTCGGCCTTCAACGGGTTCGACGCCCAGCGTTCGGCAAGGCTCGACGAGCACCTTGCCGCGCTTGGGCAGGAACGGCTCGACGTCGAGCGCGAGATCATACGGCTGCGCGAGCGCCAGGCAGCAGGTGCCGGTGCCGGGGACGGCATCCTTGGAACGTCGCTCGGGGAGTCCACCATCGGCGAGGCGATGGCCGACCAGCAGCGCCGCCTGGAGGCGATCCAGGCCGAAGAGGCTGCAATTCTGAAGGTGGTCGAGGCGCGCCGCAAGGCCGCGGAACCGCCGGCTTCCACGGGCACAGGCTGGACGCCAGCGCCGTACACGCCGCCTAGCACCGGCAAGTCGACCCGCGAGCGCGCTGACGATTACGAGCGGCTGACGCTGCGCATCACCGAAGCCATCGCCGCCCAGGTGGCGGAGACCGAGGCCCAGCGGCAGCTCAACCCCTTGGTCGAGGATTACGGCCTTGCCGCGACCAAGGCTCGCACCGAGCGAGAACTGCTGACGGCTGCCGAGAAGGCGGGCAAGACCGTGACGCCAGCCCTGCGCGCCGAGATCGCTGCGCTGGCCGAACAGTATGCGCTCGCCGGAGCCGAAGCCGCCAAGCTCGCCGAGGAGCACGGCAAGGCAGTCGAGGACATGAATTTCCGAAAGGATTTATGGCTCGGCGTGGCGAAGGATTTCCGGGCCGCTCTGGCAGATGGAAAGATCGAGATGCAGGAGCTGGGCGACATCGCCATCAGCGTGTTGGACCGCATCACTCCCGACGTTTTTACACTGGAGATTTTTAGATGAGTGCTTTCATGGCGGCAACCGACGCCCGCGCCGGAGTGCTGGTGACTGACGGCGCAGGCTATGACGACCGCGGCGCTGTCCAGTTTATCGGCCCGAAGGTCACAACCGGGGCGGTATCGCCGATTGCAGTGACGACCCGCGGCAACCATGCGATCGGCATGAAGATGCAGCGCACAATATGCGGATGGGCCGACCGGTACGGTGTCGACTTCGCACTGGAAACCTTCGAGCGCGAACTCCCGGCGCTCGCCGCAGACCGGGATTTGCGCGGCAAGGACTTTTTGCATTTCCACATTATCGCCTGGTCGTTGACGCAGGGGCCGGTGCAGCTTTCGGCACACAACATGCCCTTCGCTTTTTCTGACGGCCAGGAGCCGCTGAAGGTCTATCGTCCGACCGGGCACTACATCGCAGGCAACAGCGTGACCGCAGACGCGCTTGCTGCGGCTGGCGTGCAGCCTCGCCAGGCCGAAGAGACGGCGGTCGATTACCTTGAGCGGGAAGGCGCCAACCTGATGGAGGCAATGCGCAGGCGGCCGGCTGCGGCACTGCCCGGCGAGGTTTTCGATGGCGACCAGTACCTGATCGGCGGCCAGGTTGACGTCACGCGCGTCGACATGTGGGGAGCCCGCACCAGAACGGTCAGAACGTGGCCGGACGTGGTGGGCGAGAAGATCGATCCGTTCCGTGAGATGGCCACGGCGGCTTGATGCTGCCCTCGCGTGAAACCACATAAAGGGGCGGATATATCAGGCTGCTTGAGGCGCCCGCCGAGCTAGCGCATCGGACGGAGTATCCTGCGTTCCAGTTTTCGCATCGCGCA
>Ga0182792_1001660_pt1 | contig 17442 bp, 16 predicted proteins | sample Passage237B_FD_130497 | JGI IMG/M metagenome (GOLD analysis project Ga0182792, IMG submission 130497) | Cellulose adapted compost microbial communities from Newby Island Compost Facility, Milpitas, CA, USA - Passage2 37B (version 2) (version 2) ...
ACAAAGTACACAAAGGACGCGCAAAGTACACAAAGAATAAATTGATGAATATAAGTGCTTTGTGTTCTTTGTGAAAAACTATCTCGATGCGGCTGTGCGTGCGGGGACTGCGGGACGCATCAAAACTTTGAGTCCTTTGTGGTTAATGCAAAACTACTTTTTAGACACCCTTATTTACTAGAAAAAAAACAATAATTTTGGTGCAGGAAAACAGCAGGGTTTGGTTGACGAGGGTCAGCCGGATGAAAACACTAAAAAAGAATAGCGTATATGCAATCCCAACAGCCGGAAGAGCCCGTGTACCAAGTACCCGCCCGGTTCCGTTTTTTGGAAAACCTGCATATTGTGTTTTGGCTGGTCAAAGACATCAGTTGGGCGATGCTTTGGCAACCCTTAGGTATGGTGATGATTATCCCGACATTGGCGCTTGCCATCCGAATCACGATACAGACGCGGTACATCAAAAGCGAGCTTTACCACAATTTGGCCATCGTTTGCTGGATCTGTGCCAACTGCACATGGATGACATTCGAATTTTTCTGGCCGGATTATGATTTCCTGAGGTATTATACAGCTATCCCGTTCTGTTGCGGGATTGGATTCATCGCCTACTACTACCTCGTACTTCTGCCTGCCAAGTTGAGGCGCCCTGCAGAGCCGGTACCGGCTGAGGCGGTATACTTACCAAATGAACCCGACACTACCATGCCGATTAATGACACGGGCAATCCGTTGTAAACTTCGTTGGATTCCGCTTATTTTTGTCATTCATTAATTGATGGAGCAGAAGATGGGCAAAAAAGACCGTAGGCACCTCAACATCACCGTACATGGCAAGGTACAGGGCGTATTCTTCCGGCTCACTACAAAGGCCGTGGCCGACCAACTGGGTGTGAAAGGCACTGCGCAGAACAAGCCCGATGGCACCGTATACATCGAGGCTGAGGGTGATGATTTCGCGCTGGAAGCTTTTCTGGATTGGTGCCGCGAGGGGCCGGAGAAGGCCGAAGTGGAAAAAGTGGACCATGTGGAAGGCGAAATGAAAAACTATCGTAACTTTGAGGTCATCAGGAAATCGCGGGACTGACCTTAATGTTTTGAGCATTGGCCGTACTTAGAAAATTTGCCGGGCAAACCGCCATATACGGGTTGAGTACCATCGTCGCCCGGTTGATCAATTTCCTGCTCACACCGCTTTTTGTACGGCAGTTTCCCACGGCTTTATACGGGATTTTTACCTACTTGTACGGCTGGGCTGCCATGATACAAGCGGTCCTTGCCTTCGGCATGGAGACTACCTTTTTCCGCTTCCTACAAAAGCACGACGACAAAGCACGGGTATTAAACAATAGCTTTTTTGTCGTGCTGGTCATTTCCACCCTTTTCCTGTGTGTGGTCTTTTCCAATGCCACCGGTATTGCTACGTGGTTGAACAACGGGCAGTATGACGGCGACTATGTGATGTATGTCCGTTTCTTTACCCTTTTTCTGGTTGCCGATGCACTGGCTGTCATTCCGTTCGCACAGCTACGCGCGGAGGGTCGGGCCATGCGGTTCGCCTGGCTCAAACTGACTAATGTGGTTACGCTCGTTGCACTCAACTTGTTCTTCATCGTTTGCATCCCATGGCTTTTGATGCATGTCCCGCAAACCGTTCCATATATCGAAGGGTGGTACCGACCGGGATGGCTGGGTTACGTGTTCATCGCTAATCTTGCCGCCAGTCTCCTGGTCCTATTGCTCTTGTTGCCCGAACTGGCGAAAATCCGGCTACGACCCGATGGAGCATTGCTGCGTGAAATGTTTGCGTACAGCTTTCCCATCCTGATTGCCAATATCTCGTTTATCATCAACGAGTACCTCGACAAGCTCATGATCCCCAAACTCCTTCCGGGCGAGCAGGGCATTTCCGACAACGGTATCTACGGCGCGGTATCGAAGATCGCCGTGTTTTTAAGCATTGCCGTCCAGGCTTTCCGTTTAGGTGCGGAGCCGTTCTTTTTCAGCTATGCCAAAAATGAAAATGCCCGGCGAACGTATGCATTCATCATGGACTATTTCGTCATCGCGATGGTGCTGGTGATGGTTGGTATCACCGTCAATATCGAATGGCTCAAGTATTTCATCAAGGGTGAGGATGCCGAACAGCAGGCGCTATATTGGTCAGGCCTGCACATCGTGCCCATTCTGCTGCTCAACTATGTGCTGCTGGGCGTATACATGAATTTATCGGTATGGTACAAGCTGACCGATCAGACCCGTTTCGGCTTATACATCTCGGGGATAGGTGCAATCGTAACCATTGTGCTCAACGTGATCCTGATTCCCCGCTACAGTTATGTGGGGGCGGTATGGGTAACGGCGTTCGCTTACGGTACAATGGTCGTGCTATCCTATGTTTGGGGTCAGCAACGGTACCCCATCCCCTACCGGGTAGGTAAAAACATCACCTATATCCTGGCGGGCGTGGGGATTTGCTGGCTGGCATTTGACGTGTTCGATTGCCATATCGTCATCGGGAACCTGCTTTTCGTGCTGTTTGCCGGGATAGCGATTTTCTTGGAGCGCAACACGCTGATGGCGATTTGGAATAAAGAAACGGGGGGTAAGCCGTAGCGTACCCCCTTGTTGCGTTAAAACATATAGCCCACCGATAGGGATATGACCCGGTTTTTCCCGGACCAATCTGGTCCGGGATGAATATCCTTGATCCCAAAGCCGTAACCGGCAGAGATGTTCAGCTGCGTGTTCAACTGGTACCCAGCTAGGAGGTTGATTCCGAAATCGGTACGGGTGCGGTACGCGCTTTCACCGCTGAAAACAACCTTTCCCGATTCCTCATCTTTTTCCACATCGCCGTCGCCGAAGTCTTCCTCAAACTTCTCTTTCCATTTACCGGACAGGGCATACGCAACGTAAGGGCCTGCACCGAAGAAAAACTGGCCGGTTTTGTATACCGCGTTCACGGGGATTTCCAGGACCATGATATTTTCCCTGAAGCTTCCTTCATAATAAGTGCCGTCAAACTCGTCTTCGCCAGACCAGGTTTCGCGGTATCCCTTGCCGCTCAATGTAAGCCCGCCCTGCAACGAGAATGCGGGAGCGATTGGCACGTCGACAAGGCCACCGATGTGGAAAGAGAAGGCTGGTCTTTTTTTGAGCTCATTATCATAATACTCATCTTCATCCGAGAAGCTGTACGTCGCCACGTTGACCCCGGCTTTGATGCCATACGAAATCTTTTCCTGCGCTAAGGCATGGCTACCGCCAATCACGCAGGCGACAACCAGTAACATAAACGATTTTTTCATACCTGAATAAACATTTTTCATGATTCACTGAATAGTTTAGTCAGCTATCGTTGGGATGGCGAAAAGGTCATCATTCGATGGAAGGATTCCGTAAGGTTTTTCGATTGGAATGTGGAGAGATTAAGCGATTTCCAGCTCAAAATGCTCCCCGATTTCATCGAGTACGGAATGGATGTCGGTGATGTCAGTCAACGAAACCAGGCGCATGCGGTACTCCTTGAAGTTCGGGATGCCTTTGAAATAGTTGGCGTAATGCCGGCGCATCTCGAAAATACCCGTCTTTTCTCCTTTCCATTCGATGGACTTCTGGAAATGGGTACGGCATACGTCTACCCGTTCGGCGATGGTGGGTCCGGGAAGGTATTCTCCTGTTCGGAAATAGTGCTTGATTTCGCGGAAAATCCAGGGGTATCCGATAGCTGCGCGGCCGATCATGATGCCATCCACCTCGTATTCCATGCGCCATGCGACGGCCTTTTCCACACTGTCCACGTCGCCGTTGCCGAAAATAGGTATGCGGATGCGCGGATTGCGTTTCACTCCGCGGATCAAGCGCCAGTCGGCCTGACCCTTGTAGAGCTGGGCGCGCGTGCGACCGTGTATGCTCAGTGCTTGGATGCCCACGTCCTGCAGGCGCTCGGCCACCTCGTATACGTTCTTGGTGTTGTCGTCCCATCCGAGCCGTGTTTTTACCGTCACGGGCAGGTGGGTAGCCTCTACGACAGCTTTAGTCATCGCCGTCATTTTATCGATGTCTTGTAGCAGACTCGCTCCTGCCCCACGGCAAGCCACGTTTTTCACTGGGCAGCCGTAGTTGATATCGATCAGGTCAGGGTTTACCTGGCTGGCTATTTCCGTGGCTTCGCGCATGGTATCGATGTCACTGCCGAAAATCTGGATGCCGATGGGACGCTCGTATTCGAAGATATCGAGCTTTTGGCGGCTTTTGGCGGCGTCGCGGATGAGCCCTTCGGAGGAGATGAATTCGGTATACATCATGTCCACCCCGTTTTGTTTGCAGACAAAGCGGAATGGCGGGTCGCTGACGTCCTCCATGGGTGCAAGGAGGAGGGGGAATTCGCCCAAGTCGATATTTCCGATATTGATGGACATGCTATTTACTGCGGCAAAAATACGGAAAAATTTTAAGTAACGATTTTCACGCAAAGTTCGCGAAGGTTTTTACGCAAAGGCCGCTAAGCCCTTTTCTTTGCGCCTTTGCGTGAAAGCGTTACGATGAATCCAGCAACTACAAAGCACTTACAAATCGCTTAATCGCTTGCGCAGGATCTCCCGTTTTCATGAAGTTTTCGCCGATGAGGAATCCCTGGAATCCTGCTTCGCGCAATTGCCTGATTGTTGCCGGGTCGCTGATGCCGCTTTCCGAAACCTTGATGAATCGGTCGGGAATCAGATTCACCAATTCCAGGGAATGATCGAGGGAAACGGAGAAGTCGTTGAGGTTACGGTTATTGACACCGATGGCGTCCAGGGTATCCATTACGCTGCGCTCCAATTCCTCCCGGTTATGTACTTCCAGCAGCACGTTCATGCCGAGGGACTGGGCGAATGCCGAGAGGCTTTTGACTTGGGCAGGGCTAAGCACGGCGGCAATCAGCAGGATGATATCGGCGCCATAGGCTTTTGCCTCGATGATTTGGTATTCGTCGATGATAAACTCCTTGCGCAGCAAGGGAATCTGCAGCACGGCACGGGCTGCTGTCAAGTCCGCGAGGTTTCCCTTGAAAAAATCCGGGTCTGTGAGTACAGACACGGCCGATGCGCCGGCCTGCTGGTAGCCGTGGACTACGTCGTCTACGGGCGAACTGTCGTTGATGATTCCTTTGGAGGGGGAAGCCCGTTTGTATTCGGCAATGATGCCGTTTTTCCCGTTGTCGCGTATCGAGGCAGGAAACGAGAGGCATTGCCGATCAAACAGCGGCCTTATCTCCAGATCGGCTACCGCAACCGCTGCTTTAGCTTGGTCTACTTCGATGCGTTTCTTGGCGATGATCTTATCTAGGATGGTCATTTTTCTTCAATGGTCAGTGAATACCTGCCTGCCGGTAGGCAGGGTGGTCGGTGAACAGTGCGCCCCGATCGGTGGTTTGGGCTAGCCAGTTGGCGATCATTTCCTTCCCATAGTGGGTCAGTACCGATTCCGGGTGGAATTGCAAGCCCTTTACATCGAACGTGTTGTGCGACAGCGCCATGATTACGCCCTTTTCGTCTTCGGCCGTGATGCGGAGGGTCTCGGGAAACCCTTCACGTGCGACGGCCCAGGAGTGATACCGCCCTACGGGAAACGATTGGGGGAGGCCGTTGAAGATGGGCTCGTCCGTAACGGAAATGTGCAGCGGTGTCGCAGTTCCGTGCACAGGCTTGTCCAGGTTATACAGCTTCCCTCCGTAGACTTCCGCAATGGCCTGCTGGCCCAAACAGATACCTAGAATGCTTTTCGATGGACCGTATTCCCGGATGACGTCCAGCAGTAAGCCCGCTTCTTCGGGAATGCCGGGGCCGGGCGATAACAGGATCTTGTCAAATGCGGCGACGTCTTCGAGTGCGAATTTGTCGTTGCGCCATACGGTGGCGTCCTGTCCGCATTCGTACAGCAGGTGTACCAGGTTGAACGTAAAGGAATCGTAATTGTCGATTACCAATATTTTCGGTAATGCTTGTTTTAAACTGTTCATTTTTAGTTAAATATCTTGTGCCAATTCCAATGCCTTGCGCAAAGCGGCAATCTTATTGTTGACTTCTTGGAGCTCTTTTTCGGGGTCGGAATCGGCCACGATACCTGCTCCTGCTTGGTAATGCAAGGTGTTGTTCTTGCTGAGGAACGAGCGAATCATGATGGCGTGGTTGAAATCGCCGTTGAACCCCATATAGCCGATGGCTCCGCTATAAAAGCTTCGCTGCTGGTTTTCATAGCGATCTATCAGCTGGATTGCCATGTACTTCGGTGCTCCGCTGAGCGTACCTGCCGGAAACGTATCGCCCACCACGTCAAATGGATTTGTCTCTTCTTTCAGCGTCCCACAGACTTTGGATACCAAGTGGATGATGTGCGAATAGTACTGGGCTTCCTTGTAGGATTTCACATGGACGTGCTCGCAGTGCCGGCTAAGGTCGTTGCGGGCCAAGTCGACCAGCATGACATGCTCCGCACTTTCCTTGGGATCTTCCTTCAGTGCCTCCGCGATTTTCTCGTCCTCCTCTTGGTTGCCGCTCCGTTTGAAAGTGCCGGCGATGGGGTAGATGGTAGCTTCTTTTTTGCGGATGGTAAGCTGGGCCTCTGGGGAAGAGCCGAAAAGCCGGAAACCACCGTAGTCAAAATAAAATAGGTACGGCGATGGGTTGACCGAGCGCAGGGTGCGGTAGACATTGAACTCGTCGCCCAGGAAAGGAGTGGAAAAGCTTCGCGAAGGTACAATCTGAAAGACATCGCCACGGTAGATGTGGCTTTTCATCTTCTCCACGAGTGCCTTGAAATCTTCATCCGTCATATTGGACGTTTCCTCCCCGTTTCGCGCAAAACTATATTCCGGGAAGTTCTTATTTTGGATGAGGTATTGGATTTTTTCCAGTCCGGATGGCGTCTCGTCGTTTTCCAGTTGGTGCTCGAAGATGTAAAGCTGGTTGCGGAAATGATCGATGGCGATGACGTAGCGATAGATATGGTACTGCAGATAGGGGATGTCGCGATTGGGATCTGGGGGGCTCTGGAGTTCGATGTCTTCGAAGTGGGTCACCGCATCAAAGGTGAAAAATCCGAATAAGCCATTGGAAATGAAGCTGAACGAGGATGAGCCGTCCTCGCTGAACGCATTCCGGAACAGGGAGACTTCGTTGCGGAGGTCGATGTCCGGGGCGCTTTTTTTCTCCAGTTTGCCGTCGGGATACTGAATTTCGAGAAAATCACGGTCCAGTTTGATTCCGGCGATGGGTTGGCAGCAAATGTAGCTCATATTGTTTTCCCGGCTGTGGTAGTCCGAGCTCTCCAGCAGCAGGCTGTTGGGGAACACATCACGAAGCCGGAGGTAGATACTTACCGGTGTGGTGGTATCCGCCAGCAGGTGTTTGTACGTGGTCTTGAATCGATAGCTCATCTTTTTAGTTAACTAAATTGCAAAAAAAACCCGACGGTTCCACTGAAACGTCGGGCTCAATATTCCAAAGCCTTGGTTGATTAGGAATATGTTACTGTTCCAACCGACCCGACGTTATCATTGCCGAGCCGCCACCATGAATCGATGCGGAACTTATTCATCAACATACCGGAACAAAAATATAAAAAAATTTGGCCAAACAAATTTTTAACCGAAAAAATTACTCATCCAATAAATCCGGCCTTCTAGCCTTTGTACGGACCACCGCTTGCTCATCCCGCCAGTTGTTGATGGCGGCTTCATTGCCGCTGAGCAGCACGTCTGGTACTTTATGCCCGCGCCATTCTGCGGGGCGTGTGTATACAGGAGCATCCAGTAGCCCGCCCTGGAAGGAATCGGAGAGTGCTGAGGTTTCATCGGAAAGCACTCCGGGAATCAGGCGCACCACTGCATCCACCAATACTGCCGCGGGTAGCTCTCCACCGGAAAGCACGTAATCGCCGATGGACAGTTCGCGGGTCACGAAAATGTCGCGGATGCGCTGGTCGATACCTTTATAGTGCCCACAAAGGATGATGATGTTCCTTTTCGTAGAGAGGTGGTTGGCGATGGCTTGGTTGAGCGTTTCGCCGTCGGGTGTCATGAAGATGACCTCGTCGTATTCCCGTTCTGCCTGCAGCTGCTCGATGCATGCGGCAAAGGGCTCGATTTGCATGATCATGCCGCTGCCACCGCCATAAGGATAATCATCCACGCTTTTATGTTTGTTGTTGGCATAGTCGCGGAGGTTATGCACCACGATTTCGCACAATCCTTTTTTTTGTGCGCGTTGCAAGATGGAGTGCGCAAAAGGACTCTCCAACAATCCGGGAAGCACTGTGATGATATCGAACCGCATGGGGCAAAGATAGGGTTTTTTGGTGGTTGGTGGTTAGCGAATGGGGATTGGTGACTGGTGGTTTTGTGAAGGGGTGATTTGCATTAATGGCTGGAAATTTTCTAAGTTTGTTTAAAAGAAAAAGACTGTCATGGATGCTGCTTTGAAATATAAACTCGTGGAGAAAATCATCCAAAGTGACGATGATGTCCTGTTGAATCAAGTAAAGACCGTATTGGGGATTAAGGATTCGGATTTTCGGGAAGACTTGTCGCCGGAAATGAAGTCCAACATACACGCCGGGGAAGGGGGATTAAAGGGGTCCGGTATATCCCACGATCAGCTGGTTGATGAAATAAAAAGTTACTTGAAATAACCGAATCAAGCCCCGCAGGGCTCTTCACGCTGCGGGGCTTGATTCGGTAATTAACGTATGTTATACTGCTTCAGCTACGCCGCGCAGGGTCTTGGCGGCTTCGACCATCGCCTCCAAGGCTGCTTTGGTTTCCGGCCATGCACGGGTTTTGAGGCCACAATCCGGATTGACCCACAGTTGCTCGGCGGGAATCACGGCTTTGGCCTTTTCCAGGAGCTTAACCATCTCCTCCTTGCTCGGCACACGTGGCGAGTGGATATCGTATACGCCGGGGCCGATGTCGTTCGGATAGTTGAAGTCGGCAAATGCATCCAGCAGTTCCATCTGCGAACGTGATGTCTCGATGGTGATGACATCGGCATCCATCGCGGCGATGTGCTCGATGATATCATTGAACTCGGAGTAGCACATGTGCGTATGGATCTGCGTATCGTCCTCCACGTTGGAAGAGGATACACGGAAGGCACGGACGGCCCAGTCGAGGTACGCCTTTTGATCGGCTTTACGAAGGGGGAGGCCTTCGCGGATTGCCGGTTCGTCGATTTGGATGATTTTGATTCCTGCTTTCTCCAATGCCTGTACCTCGTCAAGGATGGCCAATGCGATTTGGTAAGTAGTGGCCGAGCGCGGTTGGTCGTTGCGCACGAATGACCACTGCAGGATGGTAACTGGCCCGGTGAGCATCCCCTTCACGGGACGATCGGTGAGCGATTGGGCATAAGCAGACCAACGAACGGTCATGTCGGCTGGACGGCTCACATCGCCATAGATAATCGGCGGCTTCACGCAGCGTGAACCGTATGACTGCACCCAACCGTTTTTGGTGAAGGCATAGCCCGACAATTGCTCGCCGAAATATTCTACCATATCGTTGCGCTCGAATTCGCCGTGCACCAATACGTCGATGCCGAGCTCTTCCTGCAAGCGGATGGTACGTTCGGTCTCTTCCGCGATGAGTTTATCGTATTCTTCCTGCGTGATGGCTCCTTTTTTCAGGTCGGCCCGCCATTTGCGGACGTCTTTCGTTTGCGGAAACGAGCCGATGGTCGTGGTAGCGAAGGCCGGCAAGCGGAATTTGGACCGTTGCTTGGCCTTGCGCGCAGCAAACGGGCTGGTCCGTTGAGCATCGGCATCGGTAATGTTTTTCACCCGGGCTTTCACCTCCTCGCGGTGTATCAAGGAAGACGTGCGACGGCTTTGCTGAGCAGCCTTGTTGGCCTCGAAACGGCCAAGGGTAGCGGCGTCTGCATCCCCCGTGGCCAGTGCGGCGAGGTCTTTTACTTCTGTCAGCTTCTGCTTGGCGAAAGCGAGCCAGTTTTTGACTTCAGCGGACAGCGATTCTTCATTGTCCTCCAAGTCCAGATCAAAGGGGACATGCAGCAGGGAACTGGAGGGGGCTACCCATACGCGATCAGCGCCTAAGGCGTCCACAGCTTGGTTGATTTTCCCGAGCGATGCTTCGTAATCATTTTTCCAAATGTTGCGGCCGTCTACTACACCCAGCGAAAGGATAAGGCCGGCCGGTACAGCCGGTAGGAGTTCGTCGAGTTGATTTTCGCCGCGGACCAGGTCTACATGCAGTGCCTGGACGGGTAGGCCGAGCGCAGTCTGCCCATTTTCACGCAGGGACTCGAAATAGGTGGCGACCAGGATTTTGATGCCGCTGGCGGCCGCCAAAAGGCGGTCGTATACGCGTTGGTAAAGCTGGCGGGTCTTGTCGTCGATATCTAGCGCGAGGAAAGGTTCGTCAAATTGCACCCATTCCGCACCAGCTTGGGCCAATCTGCCCAAAATCTCTTCGTAGACAGGCAATAGCCGGTCAACCAGGTCCAACCGATTGAAGCCGGTTTCTTTTTCTTTGCCCAGCAGCAAGTAGGTGATGGGACCGAGCAGCACGGGCTTCGTGACGATGCCCAACCGCTTGGCTTCATTGAACTCGTTGATGACTTTTTCGGAGGTGAGTCGGAATTGCTGATCCTTCACGAATTCGGGGACGATATAGTGGTAGTTGGTATCGAACCACTTGGTCATTTCCATGGCGGTCACGTCAAGACCATCTTGCTGGAAGCCGCGGGCCATGGCAAAATAGAGGTCGAGATTATAGGAAGAGGCGCCCTCCAAGGGAAACCCTTGGTACCGGGCGGGGATAGCCCCTACGGTAAGCGTAAGGTCCAGCACCTGGTCGTAGAAAGAAAAGTCGTTGGAAGGGATCAGTTCGATGCCGGCTTCCTGTTGGGTACGCCAATTGCTTTCGCGGATGGCTTTCGCAGCCTGCAACAGCTCCTGTTGGCTGGATTTCTTAGCCCAGTAAGCTTCGTTGGCCTTTTTCAGTTCGCGGAGGGCACCGATGCGCGGGTAACCTAAATTGTTGGTTTTTAACATGATGATTATAAAATAAATAATTTCGTCTGATTGCTTTGGGGAGAGGGCACAAGGGTGAGTTGTGTCTGCTTATTTTTCCCGCCAGCTGGCGGGTAGAATTTAGCACCTTGTCCGCCAGCTGGCGGACAGGTTGCTAAGGCTTCACAGGGTCCATTCCCTCTGCCTTTCTCCATAAGCGGGCGCTAATATCGGGATTAAGATTGAGATACGCAAGAATAATTCGTATTAGAACGCGGATGACGCTGATATAGCGGATTAAAATTACGGATTGTCCTTTGCCATGCAAATCAGCGATCATCCGTTCAATCCGTGTCATCCCTGCCTACCGGCAGGCAGGCGTGTTCAAGCGGATCAGCTGACCAAGAGTTTGTAGCCCTTGCCGTGCACATTCACGATTTCCACTTTAGGGTCGTCCCGGAGGTACTTGCGAAGCTTGCTTAGGAAGACGTCCATACTGCGGCCGTTGAAGTAGTTGTCATCGTGCCATATTTTGATGAGGGCTTCTTCACGTGTAAGCACATCGTTTTTCTTGAGACACAGGAGGCGCAGCAATTCGGCCTCCTTGGTCGACAGCTTCTGCTGCTGGCTGTTGCGGCTGATGTGCTGGGCGACATAGTCAAAATGGTAGTCCCCGATCTGGAATTTGTCGGGGAACTCTTCTTCGCCAGGCTTTTCCCGCGAGGCACGTTTGAGCAGCGCATGGATGCGAAGGAGCAACTCTTCCACGCGGAAAGGCTTGGTGATGTAATCGTCGCCCCCAAGGCCGAAGGCCTCGGTCTTGTCTTCCATCATCCCCTTGGCCGTGGCGAAAATGATGGGGATATCGGCATTCACCTTCCGGATTTCTTTGCCCAGCGTAAACCCATCCTTGCGCGGCATCATGACGTCGAGGATGCATAGGTCGAATTTTTCCTTATTGAACTGGCGGAGCGCTTCATCGCCGTCTTTGCAGAGCGTGACATCAAACTTGCCCTTGAGTTCCAGGTAATCCTTCAAGATGTCGCCCAAGTTGGGGTCGTCTTCTGCCAATAGAAGTTTTTGCATAATGGTCTCCCTATCCTTTGAGCGGCAGCATGATTTCAAACGTGGCGCCCTTGTCTTTTTCGCTTTTGACTTGCACTTTCCCGCCAAAACGTTTCACGATGTCGCTTACATAACTCAGCCCCAGGCCGAAACCTTTCACATCGTGCCGGTTTCCGGTGGGGATGCGGTAGAACTGATCGAAAATCTTCGACAATTGATCGCGGCTCATCCCGATGCCCTTGTCTGCCACAGTAATCTGTATATGCTTACCGATATTTTTGGTTTTGATGGTGATATCCGGATTTTCCCTGCTGTATTTGATGGCATTGTCTACCAGGTTGAAGAACACGTTGGACAGGTGCAATTCGTCACCGACCACCACGGCGTCCGTAGCGTCGAGGTGCATGTGTACGTTGGCCCCGTGTTTCAGCAATTGCAGTTCCATGCTGTCCACCACGGCTTGGGCGAGGTCGTTGATATCCACGTCGCGGTGTTCTAGCTTCAAGTTATCCTTCTCCAAACGGGCGATGTTGAGCACCCGCTCGATATGATTTCCCAAGCGCACATTTTCATCGTAGATGATATTGGCCAATCGCGCGGCACGGGTCTGGTCGGAAGCGATTTCCGGATCCCGTAACGATTCACTGGCAATCATGATGGTCGCCACCGGCGTTTTGAATTCATGGGTCATGTTGTTGATGAAGTCGGTCTTCATCTCCGAAATCTTCTTTTGGCGGAGCATGGTGAAAATGGTGTATGCAAAGCAGCCCAAGAGCACCAGCAGCAGCGCCACGGACGAAAACAGCATCACCGTCATGTTGCCCATCAACAGGTCGTTTTTATTCGGGAAATATACAGAAAGGCGGCCCGATGAACTTTCGTTGTCCGCACGGAACAATTCGGTGGAATATAGGTTTTGCACGACGGGCTGGGTATCCGAAAAATTGGCAAAGGCATAGAGCGTGGTGTTCTTGTCCTTGATTTCCAGGTTGAACGATGACATAATGCCTCTACTGGCTAGTTCCTTCTCCAGTTCGTTTTTGATGTAGGAGACGTCGATGCGTTGGCTCAACGGTCGTTTGTACAGTTCGATTTCCGCGGCGAAATCTTCGACAAGCTGCTGGTTTTTGCCGCTGAGTATGGCAATGGTGTCCATCAGTGTGCTGGCTTGCAGCAATTGGAGCTGCTGTTCTTTTCGCTTGATTTCGCCGTTCAGCTTCAGATCTTGCCGCGGGGGCAGTGCTTTAATGAGGTAGTTCAGGTTCATGGACACATTCCCACTGGTGGGCACAAGGGGAATGAAATACCGGACGCTGTCATCCTTTGCCTTGCGAAGCGGTACCTGCTTGATGGCATAGAGACCAATCGTATTGTCGTTGCGGTGGAATGTGCCGTCGACGATGTTATTGGATTCGAAATTGACCCTGACCAGACCCCTATAGCGCGGATCCATGATGTAGGTTTCGTAGAATTCGTTGCTTTCGATGGGCAAAACAAAGGGAAACTGTTCGATCAACGCCTCCTCCTGCCGCTTGAACGTCATATATAGCTCGGCCTGCCGTTCACGCAACCGCTCGATTTCCGTTTTTATCCGGAGCTGTTCCTCCAGTTTCCGTTGCTCGCGCTCCAGCTTTTCCTTGTTTTTGCGCTGGGCGTCCGCAAGCCGCATCACTTCCCGCTTTTCGGCTTTGGCAGCGACGGCATTGAGCGCTGCCTTGACCGATTCGTCGAATAATTGGGTTTTCAGGACATAGGATTGCCTAATAAAGAAATATTGCATGGCCACCACACCCAGCAGTGCGACGGTCATCAACCCGATAATCAATCCGATGCTTCTGTGCTTCATTCCTTACAAAAATACATAAGCTTGGAAGCAAAATACAGCATTTAACATATTTTAACAAGGCGAGTTACGATGCTAATCCGTTTTTTCGTTACTTTTGATAGACCAATTCGCCATCCATATGAAACGGTTTTTTATGATCTTATCTGCAGCGCTTGGTTCCGTTGCGGTTGCATTCGGCCAGGAAGAAGGCACGAATCCGCCCTCGACGGCGAACTTGTCTGCGAAACTGACCAAGCCTGTTGTCGTTGGCATGAAAAACCCGTCTAACGGTACGTTACCGGTCGTCGATAACGACGGAAAGCCATTATTTTCCACCCACCCTATGCCCAATAGCTACCGCGGCGACCACTGCGTGTCTATACCGAATGCTTATATGAGCGATAATTGTGTGCCCATGCCAAATGTTTACAACAGCGGGCCTACGGTCATCATGCGTCATCTTCCCGACAGCACAGCACAGCGGCTGCTTAAGGAATATGAACGCAAGGGGAAAGAAAATGATCGAACGGAGCAACCCTAGGCAAGGTGGCACTATGGGGCAAGCTTCGTGACGTGGAGTTTTCGGCCTTTCGTCGTGAAAGCGTAACCTGTTTTGTCGCTGAAGTATTCGTCTACGGCGATTCGGCAGCCGGACCACTCGTAATAATCATCGAAGACGATTTTGCCTCCGGGCGATAGATTCGGTTCGACTTGGACGAGACAACTCATTACCGAAGCATACCAATCACAGTCAATATGTGCGAAAGCTACGGGTGTCGTGATGTAAAGCGTGTCCTCAAAATATCCTTTGATGAGCTTGATGTTGCTTTCTTCGATGGGCAACCCATGCGCTGCGAGGTTGGAGGCCACAATATCCTGTAGGTTTTCGGTGTATCCGTAGTAGGTGTTGCCGCCGAGTCCGGTTGATTTTCCGCTTTTAATCTGCTCGTAACGGGCATGCACGTCGGCATCGTCCTTTTCGGAAGGCGGGGGGATCATCCCGAAGGCGTCATATACCCGGAATTCGCGCTGTTTCCGCTTGGCCATGCCGATGGCGATGGCCGAACCGCCAAGCGCGCAGCCCGTTTCGATAAAAAGCCCTTCGATTTGCGCTCGCTCCACTTCCTTGGCGGCCTGGTAGAGGTTGAACAGGTCTTTGGTCGCCAAATACGTCAGGTGATTTGTCTTGATCCGCAGCAGCTGGGCGCGCTCTTTATCCGTGAGCGCGTAAAACAGGGCCCGCACTTTGGTAAGGAGTCGTTCGGTAAATGTCATCGTAAACCTATTCCATCTCCGTGACCTTGATGGTGTTTGTTTTGCCTTTCTTATGCAATGGTGTGGAAGCCGTGTTGATAACTATCTGGCCGGGCTGAACCAACTTTTTCTCCTTCAACAGCGTGTTGACATCGTGGATGCTGCCGTCTGTGCTTTCGAACTTGTCATAAAAGAAGGTTTTGACCCCCCACAGCAGGCCCAGCGTGCTGAGTAATACCGGATTGCCTGTAAAGATGTAGATGTCTGCATTGGGACGGTAGCTGGAAATTTCGAACGCCGTATACCCGGAATAGGTCATGGCCACGATGGCCGATGCGTTTGTTTTCTCTGCGAGGTACACGGATGATCCGCAGATCGCATCGGGAATCATGGATGCCGTGCCAGGCTCGGGTTTTTTCAGGTCGTAATAGGGGTAGGATGTCCGTTCTACATGTACGATGATCTTGCTCATGGTTTCGATGACGATTTCCGGGAACTCGCCTACGGATGTTTCGCCGCTGAGCATGACCGCATCGGCGCCATCAAGCACCGAGTTGGCGACATCGTTGACTTCCGCGCGGGTGGGGCGCGGCGTGGTAATCATGCTTTCCAGCATCTGGGTGGCGATGATGACCGGCTTGGAAGCGTTGCGGCACTTTTTCACGATCATTTTTTGGAGCACGGGTACGTCTTCCATGGGCATTTCCACACCAAGGTCGCCGCGGGCAACCATGATGCCGTCGGTGACGGCGATAATATCGTCGATATTGTCTATGGCCTCGGGTTTTTCGATTTTTGCGATGACACGGGCGGACTTACCTTTTGATGCAATGATTTCCTTGAGTTTCACAATATCTTCCGCTGTCCGTACGAACGACATCCCGATCCATTCGACGTCATGTTCCAGCACGAAATGGAGGTTATCCAGGTCTTCCTCTGTGAGGCTGGGAATCGATACCTTGGTATTGGGCAGGTTGACGCCCTTGCGTGAAGTGAGGACGCCGCCGTGAACCACCTCGCACCATACCGTGTCGTGGAGGTTGGAGCGCAGCACACGCAGTTGTATCTTTCCGTCGTCCAATAGGATGATTTCCTCTTCTTTCACGTCCTTTGGAAAGTTTTCGTAGGTTATGTAGATGCGGGATTCGTCGCCTATGAGTTCTTGCGTGGTGATTTCCACCTGCGCACCGTTGAGCAGTACTGCGCCGCCTTCTTTCATTTTACCGATGCGGATCTTTGGACCTTGGAGGTCTGCCAAGATGCTGATGTTGATTTGGTGTTCTCGGTTGATTTCCCGTATGGTGTGGATGACTTTGAGGTGATCTTCTTGGCTGCCGTGTGAGAAATTGAGACGGCATACATCAACACCCTTGGCGATCATGCTTGTTAATACTTCTTTTTTGGCAGATGCTGGCCCCAATGTAGCCACGATTTTAGTTCGCTTTTGAACCTTTTCCATTTACTTATGTCGTTTTGTCTGTCTGTATTTGTCCACCTGAGCGGCAAATAAAATTATGGTGTGATTGATACACTTTGGCAAATATGGCGCTAAAATATTAGATTTTCTTTGGATTTCAATTTTTGTGGGGAGATTTCGCTGGCAACCACCACATCGGGTATCGCTGCGATGCGATCCTGTATGGCGAAAAGATCTTCTTCATCGATGAAATTCCGGATGAGCAGAAAATAGTCCGAGTGGCGCATTTCAGGGACAAGCATCCCCCCTTCCGTACCCCGATTGGCCAATAAGTAATATTCGGTTTCTGACGTCAGCGAAAAATCGGCATATCGGCTGAAGGATATCCGGCCCACCGGGGCGGGCATCCAGATTTCGTGATCTTCCACCTTGCTCAACTTTAGCTCGGTCACTTTGTTGATGAAATAGCATAACCGATAGTCTTTGAGTGACGAGGTGATGGCAATAAGGATGAAATCTAGGTCTAATTCGTATTTTAGTGTAATCTTATTCAAAGTATTTCTTATATTCATCGCAAATTTACAAAAACAAAAATACCGGTAGCGCAATTATACAAAAAGATAAGGGGGGTATAGCCGGCCATCGCGTGATCGACCAACGGATAAACATAATAACGCTTAAGCTAAATCGTTGATATAAAAACAATAATTGGGAATTGACGGATGAGCGGTGAAAAGGGCCTAAAATCAAAAACGTTTTACTATTTGCCGAAATTTATTTTTCTTTGCACAGATTTATTAAACAATTAAACTATAAAATCATGTCTGATATCGCATCAAGAGTTAAAGCAATTATCGTTGAAAAG
>Ga0182792_1001662_pt1 | contig 17431 bp, 13 predicted proteins | sample Passage237B_FD_130497 | JGI IMG/M metagenome (GOLD analysis project Ga0182792, IMG submission 130497) | Cellulose adapted compost microbial communities from Newby Island Compost Facility, Milpitas, CA, USA - Passage2 37B (version 2) (version 2) ...
CGCCATCACCGCCTTCCGCCCGCCTCGCCCGACACCAAACTCCCCTCATCCTCCCTCCATCGCCCTCCTCATCCCTCTCCCCCTTCCTTCCCGCAAAAAACCTAAGCCCGACAGGCTGCTAGGTTGGGCGAGACGCGCCGCGGCTATCGCCGGATTCAGGTTCAAGGCACTTTCTGACCCCGCGCGGCCGCGAGCAGCGCATACCACTCTTCGCGCGTGAGCCGCACGGTGTCGGCGGGCGCGGCGTCGCGGACGCGTTCCGCGCGGGTCGTGCCGAGAATGGGCTGGATGCCCGCCGGGTGACGCAGGATCCACGCGAGCGCGACGGCGTCGGGCGTGGTGTTTTTTTCGTTGGCGATCTTCGCGAGCAGATCGGCGCATGCCGTCAGCGGGCCAGTCTCGGCCCCGATCGCGCGCAGCAGCCGGCCGCCGCCCACGGGGCCCCAAGCCTGCACGAGGATGTCGTGGAGGCGGCAGTAATCGAGCAGGCCGGTGGAGAGATTGGCCTCCGTCGTGGAGCCGGAGCGGTTCGCGAGCACGCCCTCGACCACGAGCGCGGGCTGGGCGAGCGAGAATTCGAGCTGGTTGACCACGAGCGGCTGCCGGACGTGACGCCGCAGCAGCTCGATTTGCGCCGGCGTGTGGTTGCTTACCCCGAAATAGCGGACCTTGCCCGCGGCGTGCAGCGCGTCGAAAGCCGCCGCCACCTCCTCGGGCTCCACGAGCGGGTCCGGACGGTGGAGCAACAGGATGTCGAGGCGGTCGGTTTGCAGGCGGCGCAGGATGGCTTCGGTCGAGTGCGCGATGTGCTCGCGCGAGAAATCGTAGCGCGCCGGCTCGCCGCTCTCGTAGGCGTCGTTCGCGAAGCGAATACCGACCTTCGACTGGAGCACGATGCGTTCGCGCAGGCTCGGCGTGTCGGCGAGCAGACGGCCGAAGACGGACTCCGATTTGCCACAGCAGTAGATGTCGGCGTGATCGAAAAAGTTGATCCCGCACTCGAGCGCGGCCTCCACGGCGGCGCGGGCCGTGGCCTCGGTCTCGGCCGAAACCGGCGAGTGGTCCCAAGAGCCGCCGATCTTCATGCAGCCGTAGGCGAGGCGGGAGACGACGAGGTCGGTGCGGGGTATGCGGTAAGTGTTCATGGAGCGGGCGAAACGTGAGCGCACCTTGGCCTCGGGCCTGGAGCCGGCGCCACAGAAAACCGCTCACACGGCCTGTGTAGATCGCCCTTCCACCCACGGCACGTAAACCTGCCAATACAGGTGGTGCAGCACGCCGAAGAGCGGGGGCGCGGCGAAGACGCCGAGGATGCCGAAGGCCGTGCCCATCATCAGCACGAACACCAGCAGATGCGCCTCCGGCAGGCGCACGCGCCCCTTCATCACCAGCGGCACCACCACGTTGCTCTCGATCTGTTGCACGGCGACGTAGGCCACCAGCACCCAGAGCGCCTTCGAGGGATCGGTGCCGAGCGTCACTCCCACGGCGAGCACCCCGGTGATCAGCGCGCCCACGAAGGGCACGATGTCGAGCAGGCCCGCCGCGGGCAGCGCAACACCTCCTCCCGGCCGTGACGCACCACGATCTCCGCCTCGCTCACCTCGGCCTTCACGATGGCGCCGATCAGGCGCGCGGGCACCGAGTAGGAACGACCGCGCACCCGGATGGTGGAGAAGCTGCACACCCGCACCGCGACCTCTTCTCCCCGGGGATACGGGGTCGGCGGCAAGGCCCGCAGCACCGCGCGCTCCTCGGCGTGGCGGGCGTGGCGCAGGGCGTTGGCCCCGCGACAGACCTCGGCCACGAAGGCGGCGTAGGCCGCCTCGCTCGCAAAGTCGCGCGAGCCGCGCAGCGCAAGGTGGGTCTTCAGCCTGCGCTTGAGGTGGCCGTTGGCCGACTCGATGTCGCCGTTCTCCTGCGGGCAGGAGCGGTTGATCGTCGCCGGCGTCAGCCCGTAGTGCTCGCAAAGCGAGAGATACTCCTGGTTGAAGCCGCGCGCGGCCTCGCCGCGTCTGAGTTGGTGGGTCGCGGTCGAGCTTTGGTCGGTGCGCAACCCCACGGGCGCGCCGCCGAAGCTGACGAGCGCCGAGGGCAGGCCCGCCTTGAGCGAGAGCATAGACTCGCTGCGACAGGGCGTGGCGTGCTGGACGTTGCTGTAGCACAGGACCGCATGGCAAAGCAGGTGGTCGAACCGGACGCCCTGGAGGGTGACGCCCAGCTCGTCGGCGTGCGTCCAGTCCACCTGCATCCACTTGCCGGGCTTGGTTGCCTGCGGGAAGAACACCTCCTTGGGCGGCCCATGACGGCGCCGCCACTGCTCCACCCGGCGCTGGAAGGTGCGCAGGGCGCGCGATGCCGCCATGCGCTCCTCCTCCGACAGACGCGCCAGCAGATGCTCGAAGAGCGCCTTCGCCTCCAGCTCCGGCGTCTCCGACAAAAACGGCTCCGCCAAGGGCCAGAGTGGCTTGAGCGGGTCCGGCCTGCGCCGAGCGCGTTTAGGTGCCAGCGCCGCGGCCGTCACCGGACCGTGCCCCAGCTCCAGATACCTCGCCGCCGTCTGCCGGTGCACCCCGGCCCTCATCGCCGCCGCGCTCACGCTGCGGCCCTTCGTTCGTTCCTTCATGAATCGTTGGTATTGCCGCTCGGTGATCATGGGCTCGCGCAAAGCCCCGAGCTTGCCCACGGCGAACCAACCACCCTCAAGCCCCCGACACCTGTCGAAGTCTGATTGTCGTCATGTCGAAGTCAGATCGACGTTCGACACCCGCCCGAGGCGGCGCGCGACCTTCGCCTTCCACGCCGCCGCCACGCGCGTCTCCACAGAACGGATACACGAAAAAGCCCGCCGACGTCTTCCGATGCCGGCGGGCTTTGTGTTGTTCTCAAATTGGTGGAGGTGGCGGGAGTTGAACCCGCGTGCCCCTGGCCTTCACGCCTGACGTCTACCCTCATAGTGCCGTTTTAAGTTCGCCGACGACCCGCGACTGCACACGCAATGTCGTCAACTAACCCCCGGATCGAAGATACGGCGCCCACACCGCGGGTGGCTCTGGGCGCTATGTTCGCTGTCGGCGATCTTCCAGCTAGCGAACATCACTGGTCGATCGTCACCGCAACTTAGGCGGCGAGGGGCATTTCTTCGTAGGTGCCGTTTGTTTTTTTCGAAGGTGGATTAACGCGGGTCCTTCGCCCGCGAAGGGCGGCCATGCACTCCAACCAAGGGTCGAATCCAGAACACCCCCGAAATTTTCGTTTCGGTGATCTTCCGGGACGTGGCTCGCGCACACGCCGTGCCGGTGATCTGAAAGAACGAGCGGTCATTCTCATCCAAGGAGACTCGCTTGGCAAGCGGGCTGTGGGAATTGGTTCGCTTGAGGCGCTTCTTGCGCGTCTGGCTGCTTTGGAGGGGGCTCCTCGCATCCCGAGGTAGGCGTTTAGGGTGCGGGAGGAGAGGCGGCAGGAAGTCGCGCTTGAGGAGCGGGCGGGCGAATGAAAGATCGGCTGCGGGGGGCTCTTGGAGGCTTTCGAGGATCTCGTGCCCTGGAGGTATTCCCTAGGAGAATCGCCTTGTCTTTGCGGGAGAACCTGCGCATGAACACGCATATCCGCCTGCGTAAGGCGGATGAACATCCATAACCAAATAGATCCGTTAATACCATGAAGAATCGCAAGTCCCAGGGTTTCACCCTCGTTGAGATCATGATCGTTGTCGTCATCATCGGCCTCTTGGCCGCCATGGCGATCCCGGCCTTCCAGAAGGTCCGCCTCGAGAGCCAGAAGAAGGCGATCACCAACAACGTTCGCCAGCTCACCGCCGCCGCCGACCAATACTTCCTCGAGTATGGCACCACCAAGGTTGACACCACCAACCTCGTTGGCGCCTCCCTCTATGTGAAGGAGCTCAAGACGGTCGCCGGTGAAGCTTATCCCACCAGCCTCGAGCAGGGCGTGACCTTCACCGTCACCTGGCCCGCCTACCCTTCTCCCGGCCTCTCCTTCGTCCAGTAACTGGATCGGGGAATCCTTTTCCTACGGCGCCTACCCTTCGGGGTAGGCGTTTTTAGTTTCTGGATGCCGGTGTTTCCGGCAGTTTTGTGCTGATGGCGTCCGCGTTGGGACGCTTCAGACTGAGGATGAATTGTTATCTATGATCAACCGCCTCCCCTTTTGGCGCGGAACTTTGGCGCCGCTGGTGTTGCTTTCCTTGATTCTGGTGCTCGTAGGCACGCTCGGGCTGCTTACGTTTTCGGTTTCCCAAGGAACTCACTTTTTCCGGCACTCCGCGTTTTGGTGGATCACCGCCGGCGTCTCGATTTGGGGATATCTCGGCTATAGGCTTCTTCGGGCGTATTGGCGGGAACGGCCGCCGCTGACCCGGGCCGACTACGGCGTGTTGGGCGCGGTGATTGTCGCCGCGGTGTGGATCGTCACCGTTCACCAGCCCGTCGGGTTGAAGATCGTGGCGGATGAACCGCTGCAAATACTGACGGCCAAGTCTCTTTTCGAAACGCGACAGGCGGCCGCGATGTTGCGCGGCTACGACTTGGGACACGGATTCGAGTCGACGCATTCCATCGTGGATAAGCGCCCGATCCTCTACACGTGGATGGTCGCGACGACCCATTCGCTCACCGGTTATCGGATAGAGAACGCGTTTTATCTGAACCGCGTGTTGGGTGTGGTTTTGGGGGGGGGGACGTTTTTGGGGGGCCGAGGGAGGGGGGGGAGGTGGGGGGGCTTCGTGCCCGCTTTCCTGCTGATCCCCCCGCCGATGTATGCGCACAACGCCAACTCGGGAGGCTTTGAGCTTTTGAATCTCCTGATGATCGTGGCGCTCGGACATGCGTTCATGCTCGTGCTGGAGCGGCCCGGTGATCCCGATCGGTTCGGGTGGATGCTGTTCACCGCGGTGTTGCTCGCGCACTGCCGATACGAATCGGTCCTCTTTTTGTTTCCGACGGCGATCGTCGGTGTGTTGGCCTGGACACAGGCGCGCAAAGTCGTCGCTCCGTGGACGGTGTATCTGGCGCCCCTGCTGCTCATCCCCCGGCTGTGGCAACATCGGGTGTTCGAGGTGGGCGACACCTGGCAACTGAGTTCGAAGCCGGAGGCGCAGGGCGAACCCTTCGGGTTTCGGTTCTTCTACGACAACGTCGGTCACGCCCTGAATTACTATTTTTCGTCGGGGGCGGATTCGGCGAACTCCGTCTTCCTCGCGGTCGTCGGCTTCCTGTTTGTCGGCTTCTTTGTGATGCTGATGTATCGTCGCCACTCGCGCACCGATGCCGGGCCGAGCATGCAGGGCGCCTATTTTCTCTGGATGGGACTCAGCGCGCACCTGCTCCTCATGATGCTCTATTTCTGGGGGCAGTTCGACGACCTGACGACGCAGCGTCTTGCCTTGCCGACGCATCTTTGGCTGGCGATCCCCGCGGTCGCCGTGCCGGCCACCGCGAAATGGTGGCCGCGGGCGGCTCCTTTCTACGCGGCGGTGACGTCCGTTTTCCTGCTGTTTTTCACGGCGCCTCAGTTGCACGTGGATCGCTTCTCGCGGGCCAACTACGCGAGCCAAACCCAGGACTGGATCGTCGATCTGGCGCGCAAGTTTCCTTCCCACCAACGCCGCCTCGTGATCGACAACTTCAGCGCGTTCGCATGGCTCTTGGTCGACACGCCGGTGATCACGCGCGAAGCGGTGCGGCAGTTGCCGGAGCGTATCCGGTTTCATTGGAAACACGGCACCTTCGACGAGGTTCTGGCCGTCCAGCGCATGCGCTATGACGCGCCCAACGCGCGCTGGTTGACTTTGGGGGAGGATGAACTCGGTCCGGATTTCGATACCGAGCCGCTTCTCTTCCGCAAGTTCAGCGCCGGCTACGCCGTGCGCATCGCGCGGGTGACCGATATCCGAAACGATCATCCCCGGTGGTCCCCGGGGCCCGATCATATCGAGGCTCAGAAAAAAGCGGAGGCGGCCGAGCTCCAATATCGCCTGGATTGGGCGAAGCAGCTGCCGTGAGGCACGACCGATATGCGCGGCCACCTGGTCATTCCCGCTTATAACGAGAGCGCCCGGCTGCCTCGTTTTTTGCGGAGCCTGGTGACCGCGCTTAGGGAATCGGACCTCTCCTGTTCCGTGGAGGTCGTGGATGATGGCTCGGCCGCGGCCGAGCGCGCGGCGATGTCGGCGGTGGTTTCCGAACTCCGGGCGGAGTTTCCGTTTCTTTTCGAGCTCCGCTGTCTGCCCGGGAACCGGGGGAAGGGGAATGCGGTGCGGACCGCATGGAACGCCGCTCCGGATACGGTCGACTGGTTGCTTTTCGTGGATGCGGACGGCGCGATCTCGGCGTCTGAGGTGGTGCGACTGCTCGATGAAATTCGGCGAAACCCCGACGCGGCGGACGCGTGGTTCGCCTCACGTGTCCGGATGTTGGGCCGATCGGTCACGCGGGACTGGAGACGGCATTTGAGCGGGCGTGTTTTCGCCACGTTCGTCGGCCACTACGTCGACGATCGCGTTTATGATTCGCAGTGCGGGCTGAAGGCGGTGCGCGCCCCGGTGTGGGAAAAATTCGGATACGCGATGACGGAGGACGGGTTCGCTTTCGACGTGGAGCTTCTGGCGCGTCTCAACTTGTGCGGCGCGCGCCTGCGCGAGTTTCCGGTCGACTGGCACGACCAGGCGGGCAGCAAGGTTTCCGTCCTCCGTGACGGATTGCGCATGGTGAGGGCCGTGCGCCGAATTTCGAAACGAGTCGGCCGGCGGCGGGATCTCGCGTCCGACTAGGGCGGATTTAGCAGGGCGCTGGCCTCCGCTTCGTAATCGAGCGGCAGCGGTTCGCCGTGATCGAGCGCGCGCGCTTCATCCTCGGTGAGGCGGAAGACGAGTTGGGAAAAACCGGGTGTCGCGATCGGTTTCCTCGTGCGCAAATAGGCGCCCAATCGCCTCAGCCGGGCGCCGTCGATCTCGGTCAGTTCGCGCTCCAAGGTTTTGCGGTCGACCACCGAGGGATCGGCGAGCAGCTTGGTCAGCGCGGCGCGGCGGACGGGGTAGGCCGCTTCGGATTTGGCGGTCCACGGTCGCAATTCGAGTTGGAGGGCCGTGGCGGAGACGACGTAGAGCCCCCCGCGGATCTCACGCCAGGAGCGCGACGATCTTTGGAAGTTCGGATGGCGGAGCAGCGTGATGGCGTCGATCGAGTAGGCGTCCGGTTCGTCGCATCCGGCGTAGGCCTGGTAAACGGTCTCCCCGGGTTTTCTGTTTTCGCGGAGCCATTGCTCCACGGCCGGAAGATCCTGCCCCCAGTCGAGAGAACTGTCGACGGCCTTGCGCCAGGCTTGGCGGGGGCCGCCGTCGATCGGGTTGAAGTAGGAGATGTAGTTGGGAAAAGAATACGCGGATGCGCCGACCGCGCCCAGTCCGAGCAAGGGGAGCAGGAGACGAGATTTCCCCTTCAGGAGCGGAAACAGCGCGCCCGCCAGGATGAAGAGCGCGGGGTAGATCGGGAGAATATGCCGATGGCCGATGTTGAGATTGCTGGTGAGAGCGGCGGCGGCGTAGACGCCGGCGCAGACGAGCCACGGAGCCAGCCCGACCAGTTCCCGATGGCGTTGTCGCCAAAAGATAAACACGCCGACGGCGCCTCCGAGAAAGGCGAGAAGCGATGCGACCGGTGTTTTGACGAGGAAAAGATACGGGAAGAACCCCGGCCAGCCGGTGGCTCCCACCGAGCCCAGGAAAAAGTTCAGCCGGTAGGAGGCGGAGCTCACGACGTAGCCGGCGCCGTAAACAAACGGCTCGGGGAAGAGGGGAACATCCTTGAGGAATCCGATGACGGATCGTTGCAGGCTGCCTTCCGGCCCGAACGCGTATCCCCACGTGCGATAGTAGCTGGCGCCTTCCGGGCCTCCGGGCGCGTGTTGGAAGCCGAACGCCATCCAGATGATTGCCCACGCGGAGAGGATCAGGATGAATTGGGCGAGCGCGATGCGCTTCCACGGTGTGCGGGGGATTCGCCTGGCGGCGTGTATCGCCAGGAGGATGACAAAGATCGGCCCGAGGAGCACTGCCGAGAATTTCACGACGCAGGCCACTCCGAGCGACACGGCCGCGGCGGCGATCCGTCGCGGGGAGGGGGATTCCAGCATCCTCCAGTATAGCCAAGCGGCGAGCGGCAGACAGAGCGTGGCCGCCACATCGGAGGTGGCGAGAGGCGAATGGGCCAGAAGGTTGGGGCAGGCCGCGCAGAGGATCAGGGCGAACATGCCGCCGCCTTTTCCCCAGAGTTGGCTTGCGGCGAGATAGACCATCAAACTCACCCCGATACCGAAGAGCGCCATCAGGGCGCGTCCGGCCATGAGCGGACCTCGGATGTTCTGATCCTCGGTCAAAAACGTGGCTTGGTAGGCCGTGGTCCAAACGTCACCGCGGCGGTAGTGCGGCGTTTCCTCCGCCGGCAGACGGATGTTTGAGAGCCAGGCTGGAATGGCTGCCACACGTTGGGGGAGGTTCCCGTTCTCCGGATTGAAACGATAATCGTCGCGTCGCCATATCGCGAGTCCCCCGAACAAGTGCGCGGGTTCGTCGGCCGTGATGCCCTTCGTGCTCACCGCGCTCATCGCGACCACCCATTGGGCGATGAGGATCAAGGTGACGACGACGGCGGGACGTAGAGCGAAGAGGGGGCCGCTTTTTCCGCCTGACTGCTGTTGTGGCCTGTCGTGTGGGGTGGTGCGAGTGATCATGCGGGATGTCGTTGGGCGGACGAGGGCCGCGAGATGGTGGATTGCATTCCCTCGTCGTTGAATCGGCGGTCTCGGGACCGGACCAATCGGAATAATTTGACGCGCCAGCGTCGCGTGGACGCAACAACACGCGGGGCACAATCCCGGACCTGCGCGTCGAGGTGCGGGCCGTGAGACACTACGCGGCGGCGCTGTATTCTGAATGTTGTTACAACGTGGCGGATCAGGCGCAGGCTCCGGGAGTGTTCACGCATGCTAAGGGGCGATTTTGCTACGAGACATCGGGGGCGGAGCGTGATGCACGAATGGCGGGGCATCGTCAAAATGAAGCGAGGTTGGCAATCTTCTGTGGTGAAATAATTCATGTGTTGCCAATCCGCCGGGCGGGGCGGATGGAAAGCCATCTTTGATCGTCGGAGTCGTAGTTGTCGCCACCGGTGTCGCGAATGATTCCGACGAGCGCATACCCGGCGACTGATTTCGACCACGCATGGCTTCCCTTTTTTCCAAGACACCGTCCACAGACGAGACCGCGCCGTCGCTCGCGGCTCGGATACGTTCCCTGTCAACGCGACCTATGTTCGGGCTTTTGTTTGTGGCGATGCTGGCGCATGCCGGGATTTCGCTCGGCGTGCTGTGGCGCGGAGTGCCGCAGCCGTGCGTTCACGACGAGTTTGTTTATCTGCTCCAGGCGGATACCTATGCCCGGGGACGGCTGGCCAATCCGTCGCCGGCGTTGCCGGAATTTTTCGAAAGCTTCCACCTCATCGTGGAGCCGACCTATGCGGGCAAATATCCGCCCGCGCAGGGATTGCTGTTGGCGCTTGGCATGATATGCGGCCATCCGTTCCTGGGCGTGTGGCTTTCCGCGATCCTCATGGCCGTTTCGATCACGTGGGCGCTGCAAGCCGTGGTGCGGCCGGGATGGGCGTTGTGGGGCGGGGCGTTTTGCGCGCTGCATTTCACGATCTGTCACGCGTGGGGGCAGTCCTACTGGGGCGGCGCCTTGCCCGCGATCGGTGGAGCGCTGGTCCTCGGCGCCACCCTGCGTTTGTGGACGAAGCTCAACTGGAAGCACGCCTGGATCTGCGGCTCGGGCGCGGCGCTGTTGATGTTTTCGCGCCCCTTCGAGGGGTTCCTGTTTTGTCTGGTGCCGGCGGCGACCTTGCTCCTTCGCGCGTTTGGCGAGGGCGTTTGGCGGCGGCACACGTGGACACGGCTGATTGTTCCGGCCATCGTCCCGATCCTGGCGGCGGGCGCTTTCATGCTGCTGGTGAATCAGCGTGTGACGGGGAACTTTTGGCGGCTGCCTTACACGGAGTATGAGGAGCAGTATTCCGGTCAGCCTCTTTTCGTCTGGCAGAAAGCGAAGCCCGCCCCCGTATTTACCCGGGGGATACAGGAACGATACTACAAGGAGTTCGTGGTGATCGGCAGCCGCTTCGCCCATCCCCTGCCGGTCATCTATCTGGACCGCATGGCGGGCACGGTGTTTTACTACGCGGGAGGGGCGGCGGCGTTCGCCGTTGTAGGGATCTTATTGATACGCACGGATCGGAAGCTGCTGATCACGACGCTTGCGATCCTCGCCTCGTCGCTCGCGTTTGTGCTGAGTTACTGGCATCAACCCCATTATCAGGCGGCCACGCTTGCGTCATTTCTCGCGTTGTTGGTCGCGGGGGCCCAGTGGCTGACGGATCGCGGCGTCCGGTCGGTCTCTGTCGCCGTGCTGGCCGGTCTTTTGGCGATCGGGGGCAGCGTGTTGCAGGCCGACGTGTTTTTGGCCGCCAGCGCGAACCTGCGACGGTTTGCGGGCAACCGGGCCAAGGCGCTGGCTCACCTGTCGGAGTTTGGCGGACGGCATCTCGTCTTCGTGCACAAGGATGTGAAGGAGAGCTTCCACGCCGAGTGGGTCTATAACTCGGCGGATCTGGCGGATGCGCCGGTGGTCTGGGCGCACGATCTGGGACCCGAGAAGAATGCGCGGCTGATCGCGCTGTATCCGGAGCGCAGGGCGTGGCGGCTGGCGGATACGAAGACCAGTATCGAGATCGTGCCCTTGGGGTCAGCGCCGGGCGGGGCGAAACACGACGAGGTATTGGCCGCCGAGCGGAATGCGAACGAGGAAACGCTCGAGCGACCGTAGGCGTTGCAACGCCTTCGGGAAATAAAAGTGGAACGAGGTCGCGAGGACCCGCCAGTTCACCGCGCCGCCCAAGGCTCGCGCTTCGCGAGGCCACAGGGTGACGGCGTCGCGATCGAACGGGATCCGGCTCATCACCCAGCGCGTGCCGGGATTGGCGGGGTTGTTTTCCCACAGGCAAAACACGCCCTCGGGAGCGAGCGCACGCGCGATGATCCGAAGGGCGGCCAACCGCTCCGCCGGCGGGATGTGGTGGAACACTCCGTTGCAGTAGATCAGGTCCGCGCGGAAATCGGCCGGCAGTTCATCTCCCGCGTAACAGCGCAAGCCGGTGTCGCGTTCGGCGATCGCACGTGATGCGGCCGACGGCTCGAGTCCGATGATCTCGGCGTCGGGAAAAGCCGTTCGGAGAAGTGGAAGCGTCGCGCCGGTGCCACAGCCGAAGTCCAGCACGCGCCTCGGTTTCACGGCGAACCGTTGGCAGAGGTCCCGGGTTATCGTCACGCGACGCTGCGCATAAAAATCCCGCGACTCGCCGGTGAGCTTCAGACCCTGGTTCAGCGCCGCATCGTAGTCCGACGCGTAGCGGTCGAATTCGTGACCCATGGTGAGGATCAGCGTCGCTCGATCCCGATGAGGCTGATGGCGAAGCTCGCGAAGAGGGTTTGCGTGCCCAGCGCGACCAGCAGGACCCCGGGCACGATCAGGCGCATCGTCGACGGGTAGTTCAACTCGCCATAACCGGAGCTCCGCCACGCGAAGAATACGGCGGCGATCATCGCGAGGCCGGCGGCGACCGCGCCGACGCTCAGCAGCAAGCCGCGCTCCAGGGTGAAGTGGCGATAGAAGACCCGGAGGAACGCGTGCGGCGGCAGTTGGAACACTTGGGCCGCGTAGGTCGAGGTGAAGAGCGCGAACAACAGCCCTTGGTGTCCGAGGAGCGCGGACAACCCGGCGACAAGCAGCGTGTGGACGTCGAATGTCGCCGGGCCGAGCCGCACGCCGAGCCAGCCGACGAGTCCCGCGATCAGGCCGAAAAGCAGGAGGCCGAGGCTGGGGAAAACATACAACCAGCGCGGGCTGCAGAGCAGATAGAGCCGCAGGGTGCGCCAGCCGTCTCGAAACGTCCGAAGATGCGACGCCGCGCCGCCCCGCCCGTCGCGATGCAGGGTGATCGGCACTTCGCTGCACCGTGCGCGATGTTGGGCCGATTTGATGATCATCTCCGTCGCGAATTCCATTCCCGTGCAACGCAGGTTCATCCGGGTGTAGAACTCTTTGGTGAAGCCGCGCAGCCCGCAGTAAACGTCGTGAAGTTCGGTCCGGAACATCAGCTTGGCCAACCAGCTTAAGGCGGGATTGCCGATCCACCGGTGGAGCCAGGGCATCGCGCCTTCGGCGATCTGTCCGCCACCCGACGGGAGTCGACATCCCTGCACCAGCTCCGCTCCCTCGCGCAATTTCGCCACAAACTGCGGAATGGTGCCGAAATCGTAGCTGCCGTCCGCGTCGCCCATGATGACGAAACGGCCGCGGGCTCGGGCGATTCCCGCCATCAACGCGTGCCCGTAGCCGCGTTGCGCCACCGGGATCACTCGCGCGCCTTCCGCGCGGGCCAGATCCTGCGAGCCGTCCGTGCTTCCGTTGTCGGCGACGATGACCTCCCCCGCGAGATCGGCCGCGGCCAGCGTGTCGCGGGCGCGCCGCACGCAGTGTGCGATCGTGCGGCTTTCGTTCAGACAGGGGATGACGACCGAAACCTCGATCTCGGCGGCGTCGATCGGAGCGGAAGGCGCGGGACAGGGGCCGGGTTCCAACATGCCCCGAGGCTAGGGAGCGCTTAGGTTTCTATCCAATAACAATTTCCATCCCCGATGCGACATCCCGGCGAAATGAGCCGAGGCGTCTTCAGCGAAAGACGTTGTATTTGACGATCGCATACAGCGCCCGGAAGCCGTCGCGCCAGCCGATCTTTTTGCCCTCTTTGTAGGTGCGGCCGTGGTAGCTGATGCCGACCTCGTAGACGACGATGTCGGGGATCTTCGCGATCTTCGCGGTGATCTCGGGTTCGAAGCCGAAGCGGTTTTCCTCGACGGTGATCTGCTTCACCACCTCACGTTTCATCACCTTGTAACACGTCTCCATGTCGGTGAGATTGAGGTTGGTGAACATGTTGGAGAGCAGGGTGAGGAACTTGTTGCCCACCATGTGCCAGAAATAAACGACGCGGTGAGGTCCGCCGCCCATGAAGCGCGAGCCGAAGACCACGTCGGCTTTGCCGGCTTCGATCGGTCCGAGCAGGATCGGGTATTCCTGCGGATCGTATTCGAGATCGGCGTCTTGGATAAGCACGACGTCGCCGGTCGCGGCCGCGAAGCCGGTGCGAAGAGCGGCTCCCTTCCCTTGGTTGACCTCGTGGTAGATGATATTGTCCACGAGCGGAGCGATTTCCGACTTCAGGATGTCGCGGGTTCCGTCGCGCGAGCAGTCGTCCACGATGATGATCTCCCGGTCCGTCAACGGGGCGGCGCGCACCGCGTCGACGATTCTGCGGATCGTGTGACGCTCGTTGTAGCAGGGGATGACGACGGAAACTTTCATAGGGGGGGAGGTCAGCTCAGGGCAAGGCTCCGGAGCCGTAAAGCTCAACGTTGGAGGGCCCGGAGCGCGCGCAGCAGCTGGTCCTTTTGCCGTTGCAGCGCCGGGCGGTTCTCCGGGCTGAGTTTGGCGATCGCACGGTCCATCGCGACGAGCGCCTCCTCGTGGCGTTGGCGGCGCAGGAGCCAGTAGCATTCCTCGAGATGGTAGAGCCAGGCGTTCGAGGCGTGCTCCTGTCCCCATTGTATCCATCGATATGCGACGTCCGGATCGCTTTTGTCCCAGTGTTGAATCCAGGTCGGCAGGGCGATCGTCGTGCTCGGAAACGCCCGCAGCGCCCGGACGCGCAAGGCCTGCTCATCCCCGGGGATCGGCCCGTTGGCGATCGAGTGGAATTGGGCGATGTGGGCCGCCGCGACCACCGTCGCGACCGCGACCACGGCACGACGAATCCAATCCGTGGATACGGAGTGCGCGGATTCATCGGTGCTCCGACGAGATTTTGCGGGGATGAGCTCGGCGGCGAGGACACCCAGCGCGACCGCGGCCGGAACGACGCCGAGCGTGTGATAAAAGCTGCCGTCGAAAAACGCGACGACGACGGATCCGACGACCACCGCCCAGGCCCAGCGCGCGTGCGGGCCGAGCGATGAGCGGGCGCCTTTGGCGAGCGCGGTTCCGAGCGCGGCGAGGATCAACACCGTGCCCGCGACGCCGGTTTCCAGCAGCGTGTGGACGATGAAGTTGTGCGGCTGGGTGCCGGACTGTTTGACCGCGAGAAAACGATAGCCGTCCAGGCCCCAGCCGAGGACCGGGCGGTCTTTCCAGACCTCGAGGCAATACGTCCAGATCAAGGTGCGTCCCGAGAGCACGACCTCGGTGCTGCCCGCGTTGTGGGTGCGGATGATGGCGCTCCACCACCCGATGGAGCGATCGCCGACGCCAAAAAGCAGCGAGACCCCGAGGCCGCCGAGGAACAGCGAGATCGCGGTGAAGAGGAGCTCGCGCCGACGTCCGCGTTCCAGCCACATGCAGAGTGCGCAGGTGACGAGCAGGCCGAGCAGGGGGGCGCGTCCGCCGGTCCACAACAACGCGCTCCAGATGGCGAGCGCGGCGAGCGCCCATCCGCCGCGGCGCAGACTGTCGGGCGGCGCGGCGGCGAGAAGAAACCAGCTCACGATCGCGGGCGGGAGCAGGAAGATGCCGAAGTGGCGGATGTGCGGGAACAGCGGCAGCTTTTTCCCCCAGTCGTGCTGGAGTGGATACGGGAGCAGGGAGGAAAAATAAAGAAACACCGCGAGCGTGGCCAGGGCCGAGAACGCGATGGCGCGCGCGAACATGCCGGCGTGGGCGCGCCCGAGGCTCATGCCCAACAGCCCGACCAGGAAGGCGAAGAAGGCGGTCGATGCCATCACCGCCGAGGCGGCGGGATTGACCGCGCGGGCGACGCCGATGACGACGATCACGCCCAATGCGCCCAGCGTCCAATGGAGGAGGCGCGGCAACTCCGTCCAGCTGCGCCACCAGAGCTTGCGACCGAGCACGAGCGCGGGCGCGAACGCGGCGACCAGCGCACTGTGATCGAAGTCGAGCGGCACGATCTGCAACAGCGGGACCACGACGATGCCGAGGGAGAGCGCCCATGCGGCGGCCCGTTCTTGAGCGACTTCATTCATGAGGGTGTTTTCGAAAAACGCGGGCGATGATCTCGGCCAGTTCGGCGGTTTCGTTTCCGGACAACCGTGCGGTGGCGAGCATCTGCCACGGTCCCGAGGCGAGCGCGTGATGCCGGGCAAAGGTCGCCCGTTCGTCGGCGTCGGCCTCGCCGGTGAGAATCAGCGCGGCCAGCGCCTCCCGATTACCGGCCCGGGCGCAGGCTCTCCAGAGTTCTCGCCCGTCGGCGTCATCGTTGCGCCACAAGGCGAGCGCGATGGTCGGCGACTGGGGCTCCCGCGTCGCGTCGCCGTCGGCCAACGCGAGCAAACGCAGGCCGAGTTCGCGCCAGACCGCCTCGTCTTCCGGGCGGGCTTCTCCGGTGACGAGGAGATTGTGGTAGCTCGAGACGGCGAGACGCAGCGCGTCGCGACGTTGTGGATACGTTTCCAGGACGAAGCGGGCTTCGCGCCACGCGACGACGTCGTGTCCGGTCTGGTTCGCGGCACGCGCGAGCAGGAGGCGATCCTGCACCTCGGTCTTTATGTCGGCCACGCCCCAGGCCCGGCTGAAAGCGAGCAACCCCGCGCCCGCGACAAGCAGGGCGGCGACGAGCCATTGGCGACGTGTCGCCGGCCACCAAAGCCGCCGGTGCGCGACGGTGCCGCCGCAGAGCACGCAGAGCAGCGCGACGAGCGGCAGGCGGAAACGTCCGCTGACGTAGGCCAGGCCGATGCCGCCGGCGATCGCCCCGGCGGCGAGCGCGAGCGCCGCCGCGCGCCGCGGATCGAGTTTCTTCAGCGCGACCGCGCCGCCCAGCGCGCCGAGCAGGAGCAGGCCCCAGCCGATGGGATTGGAGCGCAGCCATGGCGACTCGCGGCGATGAAACGAGTAGGTCTTGTTGTTATACTGTTCGGCGTTGTTGAGCAGGTAATACGCCTTGCGGAACTGGAGCGCGATCCATTCGCCGGGACGGGAGGCGATGTGCTCGCGCAGGCGTTGGCGCCAATAGGCGTTGAAGGCGGGAATATCGTCGAGTCCGTCGCGTCCGGTGGCGTCGCGATAGAGCACGAGGCTCTCCCAACGCGCCGGGTTTTCGTGCACGCCCGTCTCGGCGTTTTCCTCGAGCGCGATGGTCTGCGCGTAGTAGGCGCCGTTGGCGCCGGATTTGTTGGCGGCCCAGAGATTGTAGGCGCCCTGCCAGGGGAGCAGCCAGGCGTGACCGCTCACGCGTGCGTTGGCGCCGGCTTGCACGAGCCAAAGGCTCACGCCGGCGAGCGCGGCGCAGACGAGAGCGACGGCTCGCCGCGCGGTCGGCTGTTCGGACGACGTTTCGGTCCCGCGGGTGACGAGCCACCAGAGCGGCGCGGCGAACAGGAAGAGCGGGAGAAACTGCGGACGCGTCAGCGCGGCCGCGGACCACGCGAGCGAAAACAACGTCGCGCGTCGCCAGGTGTTTTCCCCGGCGCGCACCGGAAGCAAGGCGCAGCCGACGAGGAAAAACAGGTTGGCGAGCGTGCCGTCGAGAATCTGCGTCGCGAGGTGCAGCAGCACGGGATTGAACCCATAGGCGATCGCGGCGACGAGGCCGGCGCGCGGGTGGGCGAACCAACGCGCCGCGGTGCGCGCGACGAGGGCCGCGCAGGCGAGATGGAGCAGCAGGCCGAAGGCGGTGGCGACCTGGGGCATCGCGTCGTTCGCCACGCCCGCGAGGCGGAACAGCGCGAGCACGGCGGGATACGTCATCGCGCGGTAGAACGGCTCGGACGGAAGCGTGCCGTGCGCGATCTGCTCGGCGAGTTGAAGGTTTTCGCGTTCGTCGAGGACCGCCGTCTGGCCGAAGGGCGTCTGCCAATACCAGAGCAGGTGCGCGAAACCGTAGGCCGCGATAAGCAGCCACGGCAACAGCGCATGCGCCCGGCGGGGCGGTCCGGCATCGACGTCCATGAGGTCAGCCGAGGGAGAAGCCTTTCGAGTGGCAACCGACATTTTGTTGCGGCGCGGGGCCGTCGAGCGAACGGCCGGCTCGCCGTTTGGTCACCGTGTGGCGGCCGTGTTCACGCGAGCAGGCGGCGGAGATAGGCGGCGTAGGCGGACTGGCCGTGCAGCTGGATGGATTCTTCGAACGCGGCGCGGTCGATCCAACCGCGGCTCAGGGCGATCTCCTCGAGGCAGGCGATTTTGAGGCCCTGACGTTGTTCGATCACGGAGACGAACTGGGCGGCGTCGAGCAGCGAGTCGTGCGTGCCGGTGTCGAGCCACGCGGTGCCGCGGCCGAGGGGAACGACG
>Ga0182792_1001665_pt1 | contig 17406 bp, 10 predicted proteins | sample Passage237B_FD_130497 | JGI IMG/M metagenome (GOLD analysis project Ga0182792, IMG submission 130497) | Cellulose adapted compost microbial communities from Newby Island Compost Facility, Milpitas, CA, USA - Passage2 37B (version 2) (version 2) ...
ATACCAGGCCTTTTCCCATTTCCTCTGCCGCTTTTTTGAGATATTTGAGAAACAGGGGTAACAATGGGGTAGCCGGATCAGCCGTTACACCGGTTGCACTTCGGGCGTAACGTTCGGCACGATTGACCTGGTTACTGAAATCGGGATAAAATACCATTCTCGTAACCGTAAATGGCCAGTAAGGGTTCAGATAACTCCCCAGATATCCCATCCACGTATTGTGATCCATCCAGGAACGGTGGAAAGTTGCGGTACGTAAGGGAGGTTCCTTAAAGAATAAAGGATTGCCAATTGCGTGATTGGTGCCCATATTCGGGCCGGTGTCAGGCACGAGCCGAATGGCATTATCGAAGTGTTCCCATGCCATCAGTACATTTTCAACCTGTTCTTTTCCAAAAATGCGGGCAGCTGTTTTCCTTAGCAGTTCTTCGAACGGGATGGCGTTATCCCAGCAGGTCCAGTAACGCAATCCTACCACAAAATTGGGGGTATAGCCAGTGCTCCAGCTCTCGATGGTCCCTTTCACCCCGAAATCCCCGAGTGCCTCATACCGCTCCCGCCATTGCCCTGGGAATGGCAGATAGGGTGTCGTTCCAAACTGCCAGCTCGAAAAGGTATCTACCTTGGAGAAGACCTTCATGTTTCGGGCTCCAGCCTCTTCGATCTGCGCCTGGGTGACTTCAGCCGGTCCGACCTGTGAAAGAGAATAATCCCGCAGATACCCTTCCATGCCGTCCAGTTCGAACCCCTTCCCGTTTTCCCAGGTAAGGGAGGGTATTGCATCCTGCGGCAATGCCTTGATGAAGTAGCGTTTAAGGCGGGTATTTTGCGGCCTGAAATCGATGTTGTATTCCCAGGCCAGCACATGGGCTTCGGGATTTTTCCGGTGAACTTCTTCGGTGACAATACCTACCGCTTTTCCCCAGTTATCAGCCCATTCTCTGACGGTCTCCTCCGGGGCACCGTGCAGACCTCCCCATTTTTTATACCAGAATCCTTCGGTCAGCAGCACATAACCTCCCATTTGAGGGAATTCTGCCGTGATTTCCCGTACCAGTTTCCTCAATCCCTCTTCACTTTCCGGCGTCCCCAGATACTGATAAATGATGGGCGTATACACTTTGATCCCCCAGCGTGCCGCCCTGCGGATCAGATCATGAATCCGATCGGGGGACTGTCTCCGCATCAGGTATAGTAGACGTGCATAGAAGTCGGTAGAATTTTCGGCCGTGGACCGGTCACCGTTGGGATTCGCGTAGACCGAAGCATAGATACCGTCATAGCCATCATGAGCGATATGAGCCAGCAGGTTATCAGGCCAGTCCATCCAACCGAGTCCCGAGAGCACCATCCTCCGCTCATAAATACTTTCGCGTATTACATGCATCTGGGCGGGCAAATAGGGAGCCTCCCGCAGTTTCATCAGGGCTTCCAGGTAAAACAGACCCTGCATAACTCCGATATCGTCCTTACCTATTACGTAAAGTTGCTGCTTCTCCCGGATCACCGCGTAGCCTTTGGGTCTCCTGATCAGCGTTGCAAATTGGGGGAAATGTTCCTGCCTGCCTGCAAGTATGGCCTTTCCCCTGAGATTCAAATCCGGCAGGCTCTCCACCGACTCAACGGCTATAACGACTCCCATGGATATTTCCATGAACTGTTTAAAATCAGCAGCAGCCGTACTGATAACTTCAGAGTCACCGGAAATAATACACAACCGCCAGTTATCCTCCGCCAGGGAAATTTCATTTTTCTCCGGCAATAACTCAGGGTCGCGAAGTGGTACATGCAATGGACCCGACTCCAGCCGTCTGTGATGCCCGTAAGGCTGGTCTTCGGGCAATACACGTACTATTTCTTTGGCGAAATCCTCCGCACTGAAGGGAGACGAAGATGCCTCTGATACCTGCGATACCTGATGGTCGGGAGTAACCATCGAACCTGCTGCTCCCAATCCACTGGCCAGCAGAAATTTTCGTCTCGATAAGCTCTCAGCCATAAATGGAAATGATTACACTTTATCGATCCAGTTTTCTATCAGATAGCGGCAGTTGAGCACTTTTTCCCGGAGATCGTCCGGTACATAGAAATAGTGATTACTGGCCTCGAATCCGATCCGGGAATCGACCGACTGCAGGAGATATAGTTTTTTGGCCAGTTCGATTTCGTTTTCCAGTAGTTCCCGGACCTTATGTTTCGCTTCCTTATTTTGTGAAACCTTATCGCGTAGGCGGATGATTTCAGCCTGATTGGCCACGCTTCGGTATAAAACTGATACCGCCTCAGCGATACGAAGCTCCTTCTCCAATTCAAGTTTTTCCGCGCCAGCGAGTTTTTTATCCCGGACTTTATCCCTGACCGTTTTCAGCGCTTCTTCAAAACCATCGGCGACCTTATACAATTGGCCAATAAAAATCTCTTCAGGATATATGGACCGCCAGCTTTTGAGATCGTCATAACCGATACCCACCATGGTGGATCTGTAACCCGTCGGTTTTTCCCAGATCAGATTGGCAGGACCTGAATGGACAGGCGCATTATAGACGACGCCGATATGATAGGGGAATTCGCGATAGGCTTTACTAAACTGATACCACGCCTCCACCATCGCATCAGCAGCAGCGCCGTAACGACGCAGGGCTACCTTTTCCATCGCTTCGCGGACGCCTATTTCGGGATCGCTGCCTATGATGGATACCACTTCCAGATTGGGTGAGCCCGGGTATCCCCCCAGTGTCCAACCGGTCATAATCCCTCCTACTTTCTCTTCCCTGAGATTTACGGCATGCTGAGCAACATTTTCCAGAGCAGGGACATAGGGGAGCCCCCCGCATTCCCAGGTAGTACCCGCCTGAATTTTCGCAATGATCTTCAGCCCATGCTGTCTGGCAATAGCCCAATGCCGTTTCGCTCTCGGACCGGGTCCTACTGCAGAAATGGAATACTCTCCCACCCTGGTCTCCACACCGCCACGGGTAACAGGTAAATCCCATTCGCTAACACTCATCACGGATGCATTTCGGGGCAAATGGGGGATTATTCCATCCGCCCAGGCGGTCGGCCAACCCCAGTCCCAGACGATCAGACCGGGGCCATTGCCGGCATAGGCGGGATCAACCTTATTTTTATAGGTATCTATCCCCTTCCGGATGCCGTCAGCATACAGATTATTCAGTTCTGAAACTACCTTTTCCGGCCCGCGCGGCGCACAGCGGGGGCAGCGGTCGCCCTGCATGTGTGACCAGCAGTGTGTAGGATTCTCGGATGCCGTGATGGAGAAAAAACCTGCCAGATCAGGGACCTCCGAGACGATCAGCGCTATAGAGTCGGCCAGGTACTTCTGAACCTCCGGGTGACTGGTACACAGAGCCGCATACTGCCCCCGTTCTACCCCTTTGAGTTCGGGGTATTTCTGGTAGAATGCCAATGGCTGGTAGCGGGGCTCATTTAAATAGAGGTAAATGCCAATTCCATGTTTCTTACATTTGGCGACCAGCTTTTTAAGATTGGCCAAACGTTTCTCCCAATCCCTGCTCACCGCAGGGTCCCAGGGGAAAGGAGTCAGCTTACTCAGCACGATGTGCATCCAGGTACCATCCAGTCCGGAGGCTGCCATGCGTTCAAGGTATCCGTCGGGATATGGGTCAATGTCTGAGTCCAGTAAGGGATCCCCGAAAAGTGTGAAATAGCCGTAACCGTAACGGGGGGAAAATCCCGATTTCAAAGGCTTGATCTCAGTTGACGGGCGGGACGACAACTCTCCGACGAAATGAAACAAGGGTTCTCCCTTAAGGGCGCGGGGGAACTCCGATCGGATGACTTTATTAATCCACGCTGCTCGGTTCGTATCGGCTACGGACAATTCTTTCCAGCGGACAGGTTCACATTCCGGTTTAACGCTGCCCAGTTTGATATAGAGAAAATCGTCTTCCTGAAGTGTAAATTCCAGGTGCTCGTCGGTCCAACCCAGCAGATCCCGAAGCTGGGTTCTGGGGAGCAGATGCCAGTTTCGCCGGATTATCGTGATATAGCTGCGCCGCCATTGTTCGTCAGAAACGGGCTGCGGCGACTTTAACCCCATGGAAACGCCCAAAGCGAGTATCTTTTTCTCCGAGGTTCCTACCACCTCTGCCATTCTCGACAGCGGGACGAGATTCCAGTTTCGCCATACAAAGGCATGCAATCGACTAGGAAAATGGGGTAATGCTACGGGCAGATGCTTGTTCTGATGCAAAGCATTACCGACTGACGGAGTCATTAGTAAGCCCGTGCCCAACAAGGCGGCAGATCCAATGAACGACCGCCGGGATAAGGTCTTTTTCTGAAAAAAATGCATATAAAGGTCAAAAGTGGGAATTACAATCGGTAGAAATTGATACAGTTCCTGCCCCAGAGTTTTTCGTTTTCGTACTCGGTGAGCGACAGGGTGTTGCGCTGAAGGATGCCGCACACTTCCCCATAATCCGCCCCGAGCAGACACACGGGCCAGTCGCTCCCGAACATTACCCGATCGATTCCGAATATTTCGAGCACGGTCTCAATATAGCGCTGAAAATGGCTGTAGTCCCAGTTTGCCCAATCAGCCTCCGTCACCATTCCGGACAGTTTACAGTATACGTGATCCATACCCGCAAAATGTCTCAGATCCCGTGCCCAGTCGTCGATCAGCAGGTCTTTGATAAAGGGCTTGGCGAGGTGATCTACGACAAAAAGCTGATTCGGGAACTTCCGTGCAAACTCCACGGCAGTCGGAATATGTTTGGGATATATCAGAATGTCATAGGTATACCCGTACCGGGCTAATTGGGATATTCCCCGGCAAAAGTCCTCCCTCAGCAAAAAATCAATTTCCGGTTCGGCCTGAACTATATGCCGGAATCCCCTTATTTTAGGAAATTGGGTAAAAAATTCCAGCCTTTCTCCCACCTTCTCATTTCTCAGATCTACCCAGCCCACAATACCTCTGATAAAATCATTTTTCTCGGCCAGATCAAGCAGGAAATGGTTTTCATTTTCGCTCTGGTCGACCTGTACGGCCACACAGCCGTCAATTCCGTTCTGTTTCAGCAAAGGTTCCAGATCCCCGGGCATAAAATCCTGCTGGATCACTGCCATTTCATTGGTAATCCACGCATCTCTGACGGGATCATATTTCCAAAAATGCTGGTGACTGTCAATCTTCATAGGGGAAACGGTTAAAGAGTCTCAGGTGGGGTATACGTTGCCCCCCGATCAAGTATGTACAAGCAGCAATAATAAAGCAAAAATTACACATTTCCATCTGTGTATCCACAGGCACTTCCGAGGGCTTTTTAAATATACCTTTTCTAAGATATTTTTTTAATGCAATCGGTTGCACTGAAAATATTTTCCAACGATATTTGTCCGGAGAGCGGTGTAACCGATTCCAGTTGGCCCGCTCCGACAACTCATCCTATTTAACAGATTAACCCAAATGAACGTCGTATCGTATCGCGCCCTACGCGATAACCTAAGCTTTTTCTAACTATTTCTTCACTCAAAATCCATGCAAAGTGTATGAGACTTAATCTACGCATTGTCATGCGCACCTGGATGATGCCAGGCTGGCGCGGCCTCATGACTTTACTAATTGCGCTTATCCTGTTGCCGCCTCCGTTGAGAGCTCTCGATAAAGAGGTCAGTGGAAAAGTAACAGACGAGAACGGAGTGGCTCTGCCGGGCGTAAACATCCTGGAAAAAGGTACCTCAAATGGAAGCATCAGTGACATAGAGGGGAATTATAAACTCAGCGTTCGGGATGAAAATGCTGTCCTGGTTTTCAGTTTTGTGGGTTATGTCAGCCAGGAATTAGCAGTAGGAGGTAAATCGGTGATCAATGTATCGCTGTCGCCCGACCTGAAAGCCCTGGAAGAAGTGGTAGTGGTGGGTTACGGAACCATGAGAAAACGGGATATGACGGGTGCCGTATCGCAGATCAATGCGAACCGACTGGAAAACGAAGCCCCTTCACAGGTACAGGACCTGCTGAGAGGTAATGCGGCCGGTCTTAACGTCGGCTATTCGGCCTCCGCCAAAGGGGGCGGAACGCTCCAGATCCGCGGGCGCACCTCCTTTAATGCCGGTACCAGCCCGCTCATCGTTTTGGATGGAGCCATTTACTATGGCCAGCTTTCCGACATCAACCCGGCTGACATCGAAACCGTAGACGTCCTGAAAGACGCGAGCTCGGCTGCCGTATTCGGAGCCAAAGCTGCCAGTGGGGTAATCCTGGTTACCACCAAGAAGGGAAAACCCGGTAAGCCCAAAATCAATTTCAGTTCGACGCTGGGCCTGGCCACCATGTCGGTAAACGAAAGGGTCCACGATGCAGAAACCTTTACCAGCTGGCGCAGTGATGTTTTTAAAGCATCCAACATCAATGCTCAGCCCTACCGGTACGACGATCCACGCAATCTGCCATCCAATATTTCGGTAGACCAATGGCTGGCCTATGACGGCTCAAGCGGTGACCCGGTGAGAGTTTGGCTCCGGCGCCTCAATATGCAGCCGAATGAAATCGACAACTACATTGCCGGCAAAAGTGTAGACTGGTACGACCGCATGTTCCAGAATGGCCTGCGTCAGGATTATAACGTAAGTGTTTCGGGACAAAACGAGGGGGTATCCTATTACCTCGGCGCTGGTTACATGAACAATGAAGGTATAGTGACGGGCGACAAATACTCCACACTCCGTACCCGGGCAAATATTGAAGCCAATATTACGAATTACCTTTCAGTGGGTATGAATACCCTGTTTTCCGTACGGGATGAAAGTGCGATTCCCTACAACTGGTCCCATATTACCAGCCTTTCCCCCTGGGGTAGCGAATTTGAGGAAGACGGCAGTCTGACATTCCGCCCCAACAATGAGGTGAGCGGGGGATTAAACCCGGCCTATGAACCCAGTTTGATTGACCGGATGGATAAAACGACCACGCTTAACTCCACCATCTTTGGAAAACTGAAGCTGCCGTTTGGTATCACCTACCAGGTCAATTTCACTCCTCAGCTCGAATTCTACGAGCGATACAACCATGAAAGCGCAAAGCATATAGAGTGGAGGATTTTCGGGGGAAGGGCTTCGAGACAACAGCGCAAAACATGGTACTGGCAGGTGGACAATATCGTACGCTGGGACAAGACCTTCGATATCCATCGGTTTGACGTGACCCTGCTGGCCAATGCAGAAAAATTCCAGCGCTGGGACAACACGATGACCAATGAAAAATTTGATCCTAATGACCTACTGGGCTATCATAACCTGGCAGCCGGGGTAAATCCCATTCTTTCGGTGAATGATGAATACAGTACGGGAGACGCACTCATGGCCCGGTTGCTCTATTCGCTTAAGGACCGCTATATGATTACCGGAACCTTCCGACGGGATGGCTACTCTGCATTCGGACAGAGTAACCCCCGGGCTAATTTCGGTTCCGTAGCTCTGGGCTGGGTATTCAGCGATGAGGATTTCTTCCCGACCAGTGACTGGTTCAGTTATGGAAAGCTCCGTCTGTCGTGGGGAAGCAATGGTAACCGGGATATTGGTCGATACGTAGCGGTAGCAAACCTGACCACGGGAAAATCCCTGTACGGCAGACCCGACGGAACGGTAAGCCAGGCGAGCCAGTTGTGGGTCAACCGGATGGCCAACAAGAGCCTTCGCTGGGAAAGAAATACGTCCCTGAATCTGGGTCTGGACTTTGGCCTTTTTAACAACCGCATCGACGGTACCATCGAGGTATATCAAATGAATACCACTGACCTGCTGGTACAGCGTTCATTACCCAACGTAATTGCCTTCGACTGGGTGATGGACAACCTCGGGGAGGTTCAAAACCGGGGTTTTGAGCTTTCGCTGAACACTATCAACATGCAAAGGGATAACCTTAGCTGGCGGACCAATTTCAATTTCCAGCTGAACCGCAACAAAATTCTGCATGTGTACCGGAATTATGATGCCGATGGAAACGAACTCAGCGACATTTCCAACGGCTGGTTTATTGGAAAAGCCATTGACGCGATCTGGGACTGGAAACCCCTGGGTATCTGGCAGCTAGGTCAGGAAGACGAAGCCAAGGTCTATGGGCTCTCACCGGGTGACTATCGCCTGGAGGATGTCAATAATGACGGAAAACTGGATCAGGAAGACAAGCAGTTTCTGGGATATACCGAACCTCGTTTCCGCTGGTCCATGCGGAACGAATTCCAGTTCCTGAAATATTTCAGCGCCTCATTCTCCATGTATTCGCTCTGGGGACATAAATCTTCGTTCAACTGGTTGAAAAGCCGAAATGGTTTCCCCGACCGTATGAACTCTTACCGTTTCCCCTATTGGACTCCGGACAACCCGTCGAACGAATGGGCGCGTATAGCCTCGAATGAGGGAAGTACTACCGGATTCAACCTCTACCGCAAACGGTCATTTATCAGGCTGGATAATATATCACTGGCCTACGCCGTCCCTAAATCCTTTTTAAGCAAATACAGGATTGAAAACCTGCGCCTGTATCTCAACGTCCGTAACGCAGCGGTTTACTCTCCTCAATGGGTTCTCTGGGACCCTGAATGGGATACACAAAACGGAGTGGGTACCGGTGCCGGCCCTGGCCCTACACCGAGATTCTACACTTTCGGAATTGACCTTACCCTGTAGTGCGACTTTAAACTGGTATTGATATGAAAAAGAAGATATCTCTTATTTCCGCATCGGCGTTAAGTGCTGTATTGTTTGTACTTAGCGGGTGCAGTGAGAATTTCCTCAAACCTCAGCCACTTTCGTTTTACGAACCCGATATTACATTCCGGAACGCATCTGCCTTGTGGGCAACCATAGTCGCCTGTGAACGGAATCTGCGACTGGAAGTTACGGGAGACTCCCCGCCCATCCTTACCGAAGGGATCTTTTCGGAAGTAGCGGTGGAAGGGACTACCGATAAACCAGGCCCCGCTCAGGACATGAACCTGGTGATCCGTCCGGATGCTCAGCTTGATCACACCGACTACAACCGGATCGGCTGGTTCTGGCGTGAAGGTTACCGGGCAATCCGCTACGCCAACGCGGCCATTTCCCGGATCGATATCCCCGTCGACTACAAAGATGAGGCCGAGAAAAACCATCTTCTGGGAGCCGCCTATTTTCACAGGGCCCTGCGTTATTATCGGCTGACGCATCAGTTCGGCGACGTACCCCTGCTGCTGACCGAGCACAGCGCCCCCAAGCTCGATTTCTATTCGACCAAACGGGAGGTGATTCTGCAACGAATGAAACAGGACCTCGAGTTTGCAGAGCAGTGGGTGCCCGATGCAGTCAACCGGGGACAAGTTACCAAGGGGGCGGTAAGTCACCTGCTTACCAAAGTGAACCTTGCCCTGGGACTGTTCGACGATGCCATCCGATCTTCGAGCAATGTAATCGACGGCGGAGTTTACAGGCTGATGACCAACCGGTTCGGCGTGGACCAGAATGATCCTTCCAAAAATGTGATCTGGGATCTGCATCGTCCGGAAAACAAATCCGTTGCGGCCAATACCGAAACGCTTTTCCTGACCATCGACCGACCTAACATGGACGGAAATACAGACGGACTTACGCTGATGCGCCAGGCACTGCCCTTCTGGGGAGCCACCCATATTATCACTCCGAACGGAAACCGGGGCACCAACGATCAGCCTAAATTAGCAACCAATAATATCGAAATCGACCAGGTGAGCAAATACGGCAGAGGGATAGGCCGTCTGCGCTCTACGCCCTATCACCATACGCATATCTGGACCGACAAAAACGACCTCCGGCATGCGCCTGGCAACTGGATGAACATGGAAGACCTGGTATACAATGATCCCGCGTTGATTGGTCGGGGTGATCCTTACTATGGTAAACCCTTGCAATTCCGGAATGCCCAGGGTGTTGTCCTTTGCGCTGATACCATCCGGGCCTGGTTCGGCTGGCCGCATTATAAATTGTTTGTCCCCGACCCGCTGCGGGCACAACCCCAGGGCGGGCAGTCAGACTGGTATGTTTTCCGCCTGGCAGAAACGTATTTGCTCCGGGCAGAAGCCTATTTCTGGAAAGGAGAACTGGCGCTGGCCGCGGCCGATCTCAATAAAGTCAGGGAAAGGGCGGGAGCAGCTCCCATCAAGCCGGAAGACGTGAACATCGGTACGATCCTTGACGAAAGAGCGAGAGAGCTATATTATGAAGAACCACGAAAAACCGAACTGACCCGTATCGCCTATATCTTTGCGCAGACCGGCAAGCCGGCAGAAAACGGAAAAACCTATTCAGTGGCCAGTTTTTCGGACGATAACTACTTTTTCGACCGGATTGTGGCGAAAAATGGTTTCTACAACAAGGGAGTACGTACCGTCTTTGGGGTGGAATACACCCTTAGCCCCTTCCATGTGCTCTGGCCTGTTCCGCAAAATGCGATCAATGCCAACGCCATGGGCCGAATTAACCAAAATAAAGGCTATTCAGGCTACGAGTTGAATGTTCCCCCGTTGACGGAGATTCTCGACGGAATTTGAGCAGTAATTCAATATGCAGACGGCCGGGCACATAATCCCGGCCGTTTTTTTGTGGATCTTGAAAAAAAAAGACGCCTGCTTTACAGCAGACGTCTTCCAAATGGTCGGGATGACAAGATTCGAACTTGCGACCCCTTGCACCCCATGCAAGTGCGCTACCGGGCTGCGCCACATCCCGAACCCAGGAATTCTGTTCAGAATCGCTTTCTGAGCGCAAATTTAATGATAAATCGAGATTTTCAAAATATCATCCCGACATAAAAAAATAAGGAGGGACTGAACGCCCCTCCTTACGATATAAATTCTGAAATTTTCAGAAGCTTAGTTGGTGGATCCCAGGTTTGCAAGATCAGACAGGGCCTGTTTAGCCTGCGGGTTATTGGGATCAATCTTCAGGAGTCGCTCCCAGAGCTCTTTTGCCTTGACAGGATCATTTCCTGTAGTTTGATAGTAGGCAGCCATGTAGTTCAACGCTCTGGTTTTAAAGGAAGGCTGTACGCTTGCATCCTCTTCAGCCAGGGTCATGAATTTCTCGTAGTACGGCAGTGACGTACCGTTTTTCATGTTCTCGATAGCATTGATGTAATACAGGCTGGACGCTCTCCAGTAGTAAGAATACGGCCAGTCGGGCAGTTTCTGCGCCAGTATGGCGAAAGTTGAATCCGACTTCAGGAAGAAATTCTTACGGGTATCGGCAAGCTCAACACTATCTACGGTATTGGAATCAGGAACGGTAATGGTCAGACCATTTTGCAGGTAAGCGATACCAAGTCCGTAATAATCCTGAGTAGAAGCGCTGGTCGAATCAAGGTTGATTCCTTTTTCATATGCTTCTACTGCGTTATTCCATTCCTTACCTTTTGCATACAGGGCTGCTATCTCCTTGAAGGTATTGGCAGCGTCTGTCGCGTTGGTATCAAGCTCAGCGGCTTTTTTCAAAGCTTCCATCCCTTTTTCACTGTACTCCTTACCATCGGTTGCCATTTTGTTGTAAGCCCGTCCGAGATATTTGTAATCATCAGCGATTACCTTTTCAGGAGAGGAAGCTATGAATCTTTCGAGACTTTCGATGGCCTTATCCATGTCGTTGGTCTTGAAATAGCCCCATCCGAACATACGGTCGATGATGGTATTGCCGTCGAGCTTATCCTTGATCGACTCGAGTAATTGCAGAGACCGTGCGTAATCGTCAGCGGTAAATGCCAGCTGAGAAGCACGAAGTACAGTTTCAGGGTCAGTTTTCTTGCTGACTTTCATGTAGGACTGATAATATTCATCCGCACGTTTGTACTGACGGGCAAAGAAATACAGCTCAGCCAGGTCTCTGAATGCAGGAGCGAAGTTAGGATCCGTTTCTACCGCCTTACGATAGTAGTTGGCAGCTTCATTATAGTTCTTACCACGCAGGAAGATTTCCCCAATTTTGTAGTTGGCCAAAGGATAGTCAGGTTTGGCACTCAGCGCATACTCATAAGCAGTAACTGCGGCACCACCTTCATTTTTGATGGAGAGAGCATTTCCTTTGGCAATATAGGCGTCTGCGAGATTACGATCGCGGGCGATGGCTTCGTCGAGCAGACGGATGGCCTCAGCAGGATCGTTGTATTTTTCGAACAGCGTGTACATTTCACCTGCTCTGAAAAGAACAGCGGCGTCTTTTTTCTTTTTCTTTACTGCGCCATCGATCAGTTCCTTGGCTTTGGCGGCATCACCCTTTCCGAGTGCTACACCTCCGAGCCCTATATTATTCAAAACATTCTTTCCATCCAGCTGTAGTCCTTTGTTGAAAGCCTCCTCCGCTTTATCCAGCTCACCGGCTCTCAGGAAATAGTATCCCTGATAGAAATAATTTTCGGCAGATGGACTACTTTCAACGACTTTCGAAAAAATCTCTCCCGCCTCTTTGACTCTTTCCGCGTTGAGCTCGGCCAAGCCCTGTTCAATCGATTGAGCCGAACTCAGCGAGACTGTCAGCAATACGACAACAACTGCGCTGAAAAGTTGTTTTAATTTCGTTTTCATCATATAATATGGTTGAAAAAGGATAATGTTAAAAAAACTTTGGCTTAACACCTAACAAAGCAAAGATATAAAAAAGTTTAAGACAATTAACCGATTTATTCAGTTTTCAATATCACATCCCGGGGATAGGGAACCGTTGGAACGAGGCCCATCTTGGTGATGATCAAACCTCCCACATCCCTTGCTATGTAGGTTAACAAGCCTCCACCCAGACCTGAGTGGGCTTCTCTTGTTATAGCATACAATTCTCGTGCCAGGGGGTAATATTTACTTTGCAAATCCTCCTGAAAAGGGTAATAGTACTTATTTTCGGCACTATCCCTTGCTACCCCTATCACATATAAATTTTCAGCCAGCTGCTGGCTTGACAGCTCTTTCCCATCGCTGATCCAGCTCATGCCGATAAAGCCGATGGAGCTGGGATTCTGTTTAACATGATCCACCACCTGCTGGTGAGAACCTGCAACAGATATCCTCAAATCGCGGAAGTCTGTTATATTAAATAATCGCGAAAGGTAGATCAGGTTACTCGAATTGGCGTCATCAAATACGAGATTGATTGCGCCGGTTTTTTCCGAATGGGATAACTGTTCCCAGTTACGGATTTCTCCCCTGAAGATCTTTTTGAGCTCGTCGACAGTAATCTGCGTACCGGCGTTCTGCCTGGAAGTGATTAATGCTACGGCATCGGTTGCCACATGGTGTGTTTTGGCGGTACTCGACTGTTTGAGCACCATTTCATTTTCTTCCGGAGTAAGCATACGCGATACGAAAACCATGCGTACGCTGTCCTGCAGAAGAGCCAGAACAGCTTTCTGTTCCGGGAGATAATCTACCTGAAAACTGGTTCTCGGATAAATATGCTGATACGCACTGGTAACAGCGGCGATGACAGGCTGAAAAGACTCATCCGCTGCAATTTTGATGGAACCCCTTGTAGGGTTATCGCGGCCGTCGTCCGAACCGCAAGCCAGGCATACCAGACCCAACCATCCTGAAACGAGAAACCTTTTCATTTGTCAGAACTTTTCCGATACATCTTCCAGGCTCTTCTACCCCGGAAAATACCGTAGACAATCATTAATACCGCCAGCAGATAACGCCCCCAGGAACCGGGATGCAGATAGGCAAATGAATAGGAGGAGGTAATCAATAAGATTCCTCCTCCTAAATAAACCAGTGCCATGAAGCTCGAAACGATCAGGGAGATCTGTTCCTGCACAGGCCTTATTTTCATAATTATTCCAACTGGAAGTTCACAGGGAGCGTGTACTTAACCCGTACAGCTCTACCCTGCTGTCTACCCGGTTTCCATTTAGGCATGCTTTTCACAACGCGCACAGCCTCTTCATCACAACCGAAACCTACACCTTTCACAACTTCCACGTCGGTGATACTTCCGTCTGTGTTAACCACAAACTGAAGGAATACACGACCCTGGATATTTGCTCTGGATGCTGCACCTGGGTAGCGGATATTTTTGGCAAGATACTTGTACATTTCTGCAGGTCCACCAGGGAATTCCGGGTTTTGCTCTACAGCTGTAAAGATCTTTTCCTCTACCGGTGCCGCTTCGATTACTTCCCCTTTACCGGGAGCCGTAATCGCTTCAGGGGCGATGATGAGTTCGGTCGCGTTAGGATCACCTTCCTGGGTTTCAGCAGCAGCTACTGCTACCTCCAGTTTTTCCACGGTGGGGGGTGGTGATTCCTGAGGAACTTCCTCATCCTTTTTCACCTCGGGCGGCAAAAACTTCACCGTCTCCACCTTAGGTTGCTCTACGGGTGGTGGCGGGGGGGGAGGTGGTTCGTTCTCATCTATGGGCGGAGGCGGTAAATCCATCAGGTTTACGTCAATCATCACCTCTTCTTTTTGTTCGTTAGCCCCCAGCTTCTCCAGAAGCTTCGGAGCAAACATAGCAACAAGAAAAATCGATGTCCCGATGATTGTCGCCTTCGTCAGTACGCCCCTATACTCCTTACGCAGAGCATAAGCACCGTATGACTTATTGCGATTGGCAAACACTATGTCATCAAGTGATGCCTCGCGGCTTAATTCTGACATGATTCTTTGTGTTAAAAATTACTTATTCAAATTAACAACGAAAACCTACTCGACGATTCGATCTCCCAGAAGCTTTGTTTCCGATTCTGTGAGGAAATCTACCAACGCGTAACGCTTTGTCTTGGTTATCGCCATTTCGTCCAACACGTCCACCAGGTTCTTGTAATTGGAAACCGGTGTAGGCTTGAGAACCACTACAAACGGTTCAGAACCGTCTTCTTCAGGAGGGAAGGATGCATTTACCCGCTGTTTCGATTTGAAGATACCTTCGCGAAGGTCGGTACCGTAGGAAACAGTCTGCAGAGCAGATGGCGCTTTTTCATCATCCGCAGCTACCCCGTCGAGCAAATACACTTCGTTGTTTTTCCCGAGGAAGATCGTCAAAACCTTGGATGCTTTCAATGGTTCCGTATCTTTCCTGGCTTCATCTTTTTCCTTGTGAGGAACAGAGAGCGTCATGGATGTAGGCTTACTCATGGAGGTCGCCAACATGAAGAACGTAATCAGAAGAAAGCCCAGGTCAACCATCGGTGTCATATCGACTCGGGTAGACATCTTCTTGGCGCGAACTTTCCCGCCTTTCTTATGCCCACCCCCACCGGAGGTGTCTATTTCTGCCATTTTCTCTTAAGTTTTAATATTTTCAAACTACTTGTCTCCAGGCACCTAGTCATCCTGTTTGAAACCCGCTGGTGGCTCTTCCGAAGAAGTAATCAGGTTAAAGCGGTTGATATTCTGGGACTGCAGGTTGGCAAGGACATCCTTGAACACAGGGAATTTCGCCAGTCTGTCACCCTTAAGCGCGATACGAAGTTTCGGATTCGCTTTCCGCGCTGCATAAATCCAGTCCGCCAGCTCACTGACACCAGTGGAATCAACCGGTATTCCCGGCTGTTCAATCTGCTTCATCTGCTCCGGGGGCATACCCAGCCATTGTTTCAGCTGAGTTACAGGAAAACCAAAACCAGGTTGAATCGAAAACATATACTTCTCTTCATCTGTAAAGGTAATCCCCTTTGCCCCTCCTATATTCTCTAGCATCGAGATCCGTACAGGTTGTGCATCCACTGAGAAAAATACTTTCCCTTCCGGATCGATACTGATGATCATGATATCCTCATCAGGTACCTTGATCTGTGAGATCGATGACGGAGTGGTGATCTCCGCGGCCTCGTTGTTCTTGAATGTTGCCGTCATGATAAAGAACGTCAACAGCAGGAAGGCCACGTCGGTCATCGCCGTCATATCGGTATGTGGGGAGGACCTCTTCGGTCTTACTTTTCCCATAATATTTATGGTTTACGTTAAGTTCCTTACTATTTACTTATATAACAACGACTTAGGAGTGATAAGTTGCAAAGCTTTGCTGCAAGCTCAAACCAATTTCGTCGATGGTATATGTAAGGTCGTCCACGCGGCTGTTCAGGTAAGCATAGAATACAGTTGCCAAAGCAGCAGTACCGATACCGAGAGCCGTGTTGATCAACGCTTCAGAGATACCAGTTGCGAGAGCTGCTGAGTCAGGCTGTCCTGAAGTACCCAACGCTGCGAATGAACGGATCATACCCAATACAGTACCCAACAGCGCGAAGAGTGTAGAGGCAGATGCCAGGGTCGCAATGATTGTCAGGTTCTTTTGAAGCATTGGAAGCTCCAGGGTAGTTGATTCTTCGATTTCTTTCTGAAGAGCGGCCAGTTTCTGCTCTTTGGTCAGCGTAGTGTCAGTAGACAGTTCTTTGTATTTCACAAGACCTGTACGGATAACATTACCCACTGAACCTTTTTGCTTGTCACACTCTTTGATAGCCTCGTCGATCTGTCCTTTGTCGAGGAACGAACGGATTTTGCGGACAAAAGCTTCAGGGCTTCCTGTTCCATTTGCTCTAGACAGTGTGAAAAGACGCTCGATAGAGAACACAACTACTGTCAGGAAACAGGTAATCAAGATAGGTACGATAGGACCTCCGTGGTATACCATCCCATAATAGTTCCCGGGCAGAGGCTGATTCTTGTTATCTCCGCCCTCAAAGTTTTCGGGCGCACCCAGAACGAATTGATAGAAACATACTGCGATAATAAATAAAAGAGGTATTACCCAAGCTGGATTCAAACCACCTGAACCCTTTTTTTCAGCAGGCTTAGCCTGCGCTGGAGAAGTCGCTTTTGTCGCCATTACTTACAATTTGATTAAATTAATTAGAGTTTTGTTAGCAAATAAAATACAAAAATTTGTTTTAGCTGTAATTGATAAAATTTTCTCTCGGATTGTGAGATTTATTAACCCCAAAACTATCGTTTAGTAAAATTAATCAAAAGTTTTTTTAAATTATTATCTCCGAAATCTCCGAAAAATCCTGCAACCTCTTCTACCTTTCTATGAAATGAAAAGGGTTCTGTGACTTAGTAAATCAAGTAAATTCTCGTTTTTATAGCTAATCGAAGGGCTTTGCCTCTTAACCATCTCTCCGTCCAAATTCTACAAAAAATACCAAATAATAATTCAAAATAACCTAAAACAGACGCGAAATATAGCGGGTATAAACCGCAAAATCAAATTTTTCGCCTATTAGTCCGAAATTCACTCCACCTCCGTGTCCCCACTTCGGGAACCCCTGTTCCGGCAGGATTAGCAAAAGGAAGGCGATTCCGATAACTACTCATACCGTTCCCTAATTTACGTTTTTTACCACTGTTTCGCATCAACCTTCGCTAAAAAAACTCGATACAGCTGGGACTCGTCACCGAACCTGTCCGTTTCCGGAACGCCAGC
>Ga0182792_1001666_pt1 | contig 17405 bp, 13 predicted proteins | sample Passage237B_FD_130497 | JGI IMG/M metagenome (GOLD analysis project Ga0182792, IMG submission 130497) | Cellulose adapted compost microbial communities from Newby Island Compost Facility, Milpitas, CA, USA - Passage2 37B (version 2) (version 2) ...
CGACCCCGACGGCACCTTCACCACCGACCTGGTGGTCGACAGCACCGCCGCAGCCAACGGCCGCGCAGCCACCGCCAACCTGGGCGTCTACCTGTACCCGGGCTCCGGCGCCACCAACGCCGAGCACGAGCTGACCGCCCCCGTCACCGTCGGGAGCCGCACCGCCAACGAGTCGTTCGTCCACGCCACCCGCGTCGACTTCCTCGATGACGATCCCACCCGCCCCGAGATCGCCACCGGCGTCGCCCGGCTCGGCCAGGTCGGCAAGACCCGCTACCTCCAGGAGCTCTCCACGAGCGACGAGTGGCTGCGGGCGATCGTGGACCGGTTCTACAACGACACCCTCGGTCGTCCCGCCGACCCGGCCGGCGCCGCGCACTGGATCGGCAAGCTCCGCAACGGCACCCCCGTCGCCGAGGTGGCCGCCACCTTCTACAGCTCGGCCGAGTACTTCCGGAAGTACGGCGACAACGACCTGAACACCTGGATCAGCGACCTGTACCCGAAGCTCATGGGCCGCGCCGTCGACCCGGCCGGCCTCACCTACTGGCGAGGCCAGGCCCAGAGCAAGGGCCGCACCAACGTGGCCCTGCGCCTGTACCAGTCGCCCGAGACCGCCCGGGCCCGGGTCCGCAGCCTCTACCAGGACCTGCTCGGCCGCGCCCCCGACGCCGCCGGCCTGACCTACTGGGCCGGCCGGGTCGTCACCCACGGCGACCTCGCCCTGGCCGTGAGCCTCGCCTCCTCGGGCGAGTACCAGAACCGGGCGAACCTCCGCTTCCCCTGACGGGAACGTGAACCGTCGGGCACGGCCGGACCCCCACCGGGGCCGGCCGTGCCCGGCCCGCACCACCACGCACCCGCACCGGTGCCGTCGCAGGGGGAGGCCCGTCCCCTCGCGGCGGCACCGGTGCCGCTTTTGGCCCCCACCCGTCTTGATAGGCATCCTTGATAGACGCCCTCACCGCCGACGAACGGTCGCCGCACCGCCGTCCTGACAACGCCAGCCCAGCCTGAGAGAGCGAACCGCCGTGAGCACCACGCCCCGCACCCACCCCCACCGACCCGCCCCCCGCCGCTCGATCGGCCGACGAGGGGCGGCGCTCGCCGGCCTCGTGGCCACCGCGGTCCTGGCCGTCGCCGCGCCCGCCGCCTCCCGCGTCGAGCGGGCCGCCGCGCCGGAACGGCCCGTCCAGTCGGCGAGCGACGGCCGGCGCACCCTCACCGTCTCGCAGAACACGAACCTCGACCCCAACGGGCAGGCCGTCACCGTCACCGGCTCGGGCTTCGAGGAGCACAAGGGCATCTACCTCGCGTTCTGCGTCGAGCCGCTGCCCGGCCAGAAGCCCACGCCCTGCGGCGGCGGCATCGACATGGAGGGCGAGACGGGCGCCTCCGTGTGGATCTCCAGCAACCCGCCCGACTACGGCGTGGGCCTCGCGATCCCCTACGGCCCCGGCGGCTCGTTCTCCCAGACGATCAGCATCTCCCCGATGATCGGCAACATCGACTGCCGCCGGGTCCAGTGCGTGGTGGCCTCCCGCAACGACCACACCCGGGCCTCGGACCGCAGCCAGGACCTGTTCGTGCCGATCTCCTTCGCCACGCCGCAGGAGCCGGTCGACCCCGGCCCCGACCAGCCCGGCCCGGGCCCCGACCCGACCCAGCCGGCCACGACCACCACCACGGTCCCCCAGCCGCTGCCCGACGAGGCCCGGCCGGCCCCCGACTCGACGCTGTCCGACGACGGCCGCTCCGTCACCGCCGGCGACCTCCGCCTCTCCGCCGAGCGAGTCACCGACCTCGACCCCGACGGTGAGGGCCTGGTGGTCACCGGCGCCGGCTTCGACGAGGAGCGCGGCCTGTCGGTGGCGTTCTGCGCGGTCGGCGACGACGGCTCGATCGGCGCCTGCGCCGACGAGGAGCTGGCGAAGCAGGTGGGCGGCGAGGCCGTCGCCCGGATCGAGGTCTCCTCCAACCCCTCCGCGGCGCGAGCCGAGTCCTCGATCCCCTACGGGCCGCTCGGCAGCTTCGGCGCCACCCTGGCGGTCGCCGCCGAGATCGACGGCGACACCGACTGCCGCGAGGTCACCTGCGCGGTCGTCACCCGCCCCCACCCCGACCGCCCCCAAGACCGCGGCCAGGACCTCGTGCTCCCCGTCGCCTTCGAGGAGGAGGAGCCGCCGGCCACCACCACGACCGTGGCCGCCACGACCACCACCGCCCCCGCGGCGCCCGCAGACGACGAGGCCGACGATGACGACAGCAGCAGCGCGGTGCCGATCATCGCCGCCGTCGCCGCCCTGCTCGTGGTGGCCGGCATCGTGACCGCGGTCGTGCTGCGCCGCCGCAGCGCTGCCGCAGCCGCGGCCGGGGCCGGTGCGAACGGCGCCGCCGACGGTGCGGGCGACGCCGGTGCGGCCGGGGCCGCTGGGGCCGGGGCCGCTGGTGCGGCCGGCGCCGCCGACGCCCCCACCGAGGCCACCCCGGCGACCGAGGCCGACGCGCCCGACGCCGACGAGGGCCCCGACGCCGACGGGGAGGCGTGATGCGCAGCCGGCTCCGCCCCGGCGCGGTCGCGATCGCCCTGGTGGTCGTGGCCGCGCTCGCGGGCTGCGGCAAGACGGGCCCGACCGCCACCACGCCGAAGAAGCCGGACCGCCCGGTCAGCACCGAGGTCCCCCACCTCCCCACGCCCACCCCGGAGCTACCCGCCACCGCCACCAACCCCGACGGCTCCACCGTCGAGATCACCGACGTCTCCCGCATCGTCCCGCTCTGGGGCAACCTCGCCGAGATCGTCTTCGCCCTCGGCCTCGGTGACAACGTGGTGGCCCGGGACGTCACCGCCACCTTCCCCGAGGCCGCGCACCTCCCGAAGGTCACCCAGGGCCACGACGTGTCGGCCGAGACGGTGCTCAACCAGCGGCCCACGCTCGTGCTCGCCGCCCCCGACACCGGCCCGCCCGAGGCGCTCGACGCCATCCGCAAGGCCGGCGTCCCCGTCCTCGTCATCAAGGAGCCGAACTCGATCGAGGACGTGCGCACCCGCATCGAGACCCTGGCCGACGCCCTCGGGGTCCACGACTCGGGCGTGGAGCTGGGCGAGCGGACCATGGCCGAGATCGCCGAGGTGCAGCAGGCCATCCCGACCGACGTGCCCCCGCCCCGGGTGGCGTTCCTCTACATGCGCGGCCAGGCCGGCGTGTACCTCATCGCCGGACCCGACTCGGGCGCCGACTCCATGATCGAGGCGGCCGGCGGCATCGACGCCGGCACCGAGATGGGCCTCACCCGGCCCTTCACCCCGCTCACCAGCGAGGCGCTCGTGAAGGCCGCGCCCGAGGTCATCCTCATGACCACCACCGGCCTGGCGTCGGTGGGCGGCATCGACGGCCTGCGCGAGATACCCGGCATCGCCCAGACGCCGGCGGGCGTCTCCAAGCGCGTCGTCACGATGGAGGACGGGCTGCTCTACAGCTTCGGCAGCCGCACCCCCGAGGCGCTGGCGGACCTCATCGAGCTCATCCACGGCACCCCCGGGTCCTGAGGTGAGCGACGCGCCCGCGCCGGCCGCCGCCGGCGGCCACGACAGCGACGCGACCGGCCCGGCCCGGCCCGAACGACGCCTGGTGTCGCCCCGCGTGCTCCTGTGGGGCCTCGCCATCGGCCTGTTCCTCGCGGTGCTGCTCGCGGTCGGCTCCGGCGCCTACCAGATCTCCGCCGGCGACATCCTCTCGTCGGTGGCCAACAAGATCGGCCTCCGGGGCCCGCTGGACCGCATCGGCGTCCACGTCGGCCCCGTCCACAGCCCGCTCGACCCGATCCCGGGCACCGGCGAGTCGGTGCTGTGGGACATCCGCCTGCCCCGCGTCTGCCTCGCGGTCATCGTGGGTGCCTCGCTCGCCGCCGGCGGCGCCGCCATGCAGGGCAGCTTCTCCAACCCGCTCGCCGAGCCCGGCATCGTCGGCGTGTCCTCCGGTGCCGCGTTCGGCGCCGCGCTGGCGATCGCCCTCGGCGCCGCCTCCTGGCCCTTCGTCGGCTCGCTCGGCGTCTACACCACCTCGCTGGGCGCCTTCGTCGGCGGGCTCCTGGCGGTGGCCGTCGTCTACTACTCGGGCCGCTCCGGTGGCCGGACCGAGGTGGTCACGCTCATCCTGTCGGGCGTGGCGCTCAACGCCATGATCGGCGCCGTCATCGGCATGCTCCTGCACTTCGCCGACGACGAGGAGCTGCGCTCCATCACCTTCTGGAACCTGGGCAGCGTCTCCAACGCCACCTGGACCAAGGTCGTCGCGGTCGCGCCGCTCGCCGCGATCGGCATCGGCACGATCATGGCCACCGCCCGCCAGCTCGACCTGCTGTCGCTCGGCGAGCGTTCGGCCCGCCACCTCGGCGTCGACATCGAGCGCCTGCGGGTCATCACCCTCCTCGCCGTCGCGGTCGTCACCGCGGCGGCCACCGCCGTCTCCGGCGTCATCCTCTTCGTCGGCCTCGTGGTCCCCCACCTGATCCGCATGCTCTCCGGTCCCGCCCACCGGGTCCTGATCCCGGCGTGCGCGCTGGCCGGCGGCCTGTTGCTCGTGCTCGCGGACCTGTTCGCCCGCACGGTCGCCAACCCGCAGGAGCTGCCGCTCGGCGTGCTCACCTCCTTCGTCGGCAGCCCCGTCTTCTTCTGGATGCTGCGCAAGACCCGCTCCCGCCAGGGCGGTTGGGCGTGAGCAACCGCATCTGGCGCGTGCTGGCCGGCGTCGACGCCGAGGACGAGGCGCCGGAGCGGGTGCCGGCCGGCGACGTCGTCGCGTCGGTGCGCGACGTGGCGGTCGTGCTCGGTGACACCCTCATCCTCGACGGCATCGACCTCGACGTGCGCGCCGGCGAGCTGCTGGTGCTCGTCGGCCCCAACGGCGCCGGCAAGTCGACGCTCCTCGCCGTCGTCTCCGGCGACCTCGCCCCAACCGACGGCCACGTGGAGCTGTGCCGGCGGCCCGAGCCCGACTGGGGGCCCGTCGACGGTGCCCGCCGCCGCGCCGTGCTCACCCAGGCCGTCGACGTCGCGTTCCCCTTCACCGTCGACGAGATCGTCCGCATGGGCCGCACCCCCTGGGAGCGCACCGGCGAGGAGGAGCACGACGAGGAGGTCGTGGACCACGCCATCGGCTCGGCCGACGTCGACCACCTCCGCGGTCGCCGCTTCCCCTCGCTCTCGGGCGGCGAGCGATCCCGGGTCGCCTTCGCCCGCGTCCTCGCCCAGACCACCCAGCTCGTGCTGCTGGACGAGCCGACCGCCGCGCTCGACATCCACCACCAGGAGCTGGTGATGCGCCGGGCCCGCGCCCTGGCCGACGAGGGCAACGCCGTGCTCGCCGTGCTGCACGACCTCGGCCTGGCCGCCGCCTACGCCCACCGGGTCGCGGTGCTGGGCGACCACACCATCCAGGCCGTCGGCACGCCCGCCGAGGTCCTGACCGCCGAGCTGCTCAGCCGCGTCTACCAGCACGACATCGAGGTGTTCCCCCACCCGGCGACCGGCTCGCTCGTCATCCTCCCCACCCGCTGAGAGCCCGGCCCCACCCCGGCGACGGCGCGAACCGACTCGGGGCTTGACCCGGCGGGGGCCGAGCCGCGAGGGTAGGGCGACCTTACACGTCGAGGCCAGGAGTCCTGATGACCCAGACCGCACCGGCGAACCGCCGGCGGATCGCCATCGCGTCGATCCTCCCGCTGCTCGCCGCCGTCTTCGCGCTGACCGTGGTGACCCGACCGGCCCAAGCCGAGGTCGTGCCCGCGTCCGGCGCTGCCACCTGGGGCATCCGCGACAGCTACGTCAACTACATCACGGGCCCGATCGCCCACGGCGAGGCCACGCCCCGCGACGGCGCCACCGCCGTCGGTGGCGCCGAGAAGGGGCCCTGGTCCTTCCCCGTGGCCGACGCCACCTTCGACGCCGCCACCCGCACCGGCGAGATCACCTTCGACGGCGCCGTCTACACCGGCGGCCACGACTACGACGACGGCTACATCCTCGAAGCCGAGTGGTCGAACCTGCGCCTCGCCATCGACGGCGACACCGGCATCCTCCGCGCCGACCTGACCTACCGGCCCTTCGTCGGCGCCGACCCGAACGTCCCCAAGCCCGACGAGGAGCTGGCCACCGACGTCGACTTCGCCGAGATCGACCTGTCCGGCGTGGACTGGGCCCCCGACGGCAGCGGCAACCGCACCATCACCGCCGCCCCCGCCACGGGCATCGAGGAGGCCATGACCCTCATCGGCTGGGACCAGTTCTACAGCGCCGAGATGCCGAACCCGGCCCTCGCCCCGCTCTCGGTCACCTTCCGTGAGGCCACCGACACCTCTACCACCACGACCACCGGCCCGAGCACCTCCAGCACGAGCACGACCACCACGGCGCCGACCACCACGACCACCGCGCCGACCACGACCACCACCCCGGTCGAGGCCGGCGAGGCCGAGGTCACCGGCGGCAACCTGAGCTGGGGCGTCTACCGCAACTTCGTCAACTACGTGACCGGCCCGATCGCCAACGGCTCGATCACGACCGGCGGCGGCGCCACCGGCGCCCCAAAGGGCCCCTACGGCTTCCCGGCGGTGAAGGGCCAGACCCTCGACATCACCGCCACGAACGTCGACATCGCCTTCACCGGCTCGGTCCGCTTCGTCGGCCACCAGCACGGGACCTCGCCGCCCGCGCTGGAGATGACCTTCAGCAACATCCGGGTGGAGAAGCGCGGCACCAAGGGCCGCCTCGTCGCGGACGTGCTGAGCCGCCCCTTCGTCGACCTGAACACCGTGTCGGAGCTGGTCGAGACCCCGAACGCCTACCTGGCCGAGCTGGACTTCTCCCAGGCCCAGGTGGGGCGCATCGGTGACGGCGCCGGCTGGCTCGACGTGCCCGCCAAGGTCGCGCCGGGCGGCAGCCACCACTTCGGCGACTTCTACGAGGACGGCCAGCCGCTCGACCCGCTGACCATCCGCCTCGCGCTCAGCGAGATCCCCGACGACCTCGGTGACGCCACGGCGCCCCCGCCGGTGGCCGGCCCGACCGTCACCCTCAGCACCACCACGGTGGCGCCGGGCGGCGTGATCGCCATCACCTCCTCGGGCTTCACCCCGAACGAGCAGATCGAGGTGTGGATGCACTCCACCCCGACCTTCCTCCAGACCGTCCGGGCCGACGCCACCGGTGCCGTCCAGGCGACCATCACGATCCCGACCAACGCGCCGGCCGGCGAGCACCGCCTGGAGCTGCGGGGCATCTCCTCGGGCCTGTCCGCCTTCAGCCCGACCTTCCGGGTGGTCGGTTCCGGTTCCGGCGTCGGATCGAGCACCGGTCGCCTCTCCCGCACCGGCAGCGACAGCGGCACCCCGCTGCGCGTCGCCGCGGTGCTCCTGCTCGCCGGCGGCGGCCTGGTGGTCCTCGCCCGTCGCCGCCGCACCACGACCGCCTGAGCGGGGCGGCCGGCTCGGGCCGGCCGCCCCCACCGGCGCCTCGCCGGTCCGTCGTCGCCTCGTCGGCTCGCCGGGGTTCCCCGGTCGGATGTTGACACTTTGTCGTGAAGATGTGACAGACTGTCGTGAAGATGCAGTCGGGTGACGGCTGCGCACGATCCGCCAGCCAGGAGTCGACCCGAGCGATGTCCACCACCACCGAGACCCCCGACACCGGCGCCGAGACGTTCTCCGCCATCCTCCGGTCGCGCACCAGCGGCGACCACCGCACCGCCGAGCGCAACCCGTTCATGGCCGCGCTGCTGCGGGGCGAGCTGCCGCTCAGCGGCTACACCGACATGCTCGCCCAGCACGCCTACCTCTACGAGGTGCTGGAGGCCCCCGCCCCCGCGGTGGCCTCCGACCCCGCCGTCGCCCCGCTCCTCCACGAGGGGCTGCTGCGCAGCGCCGCGCTCGACGCCGACCTGCGCGCCCTCGTGGGCGACGGCTGGCGCGAGGTCCACCCCCCCAGCGCGGCCACCGAGCGCTACGTCGCCCGGGTCCGCGAGGTGGCCGAGACCTGGCCCGGCGGCTACGCCGCGCACCACTACACCCGCTACCTCGGTGACCTCTCCGGCGGCCAGTTCATCGGCAAGGTGGCGACCAGGACCTACGGGCTCGAGGAGCGGGTCAACGACAACTTCGCCCGCTTCGAGGGCCTGGGCGACCTCGACGCGTTCAAGGCCGCCTACCGGGCCGCGCTCGACGCCGCCCCCTGGGACCGGGCCGAGCAGGAGCGCGTGATCGACGAGATCCACGCCGCCTACGCCTTCAACAGCGACGTCTTCGAGGACCTCACCCACCACGTCGCCTGACCGGCGCCGGTCCTCCGCCCACCCGGCGCACGGGCGGGGACCGACGGTGTCAGGGCTCGGCGACGAGGCCCCGCAGCCCGTCGGCGCCGTAGAGCGGTTCCAGCACGCTCGCCAGGCTCGGGCCGCGGCGCAGCGACTGGCCGCCGTCGACGGTGATGCACTGGCCGGTGATCCAGCCGGCCTCCGGGCCCACGAGGAACCGGGCGAGCGCGGCCACGTCGTCGGGACGGCCGACCCGCCCGAGCGGCGTGTTCTCGGCGTAGCTGTCCAGCACCTCGCCGCCGGCGGTGATGAAGCTCACCAGGTCGGTGTCGATCAGCCCCGGGCAGACGGCGTTGACGCGCACGCCGCTGGCCCCCAGCTCGTCGGCGGCCTGGCGGACGAGCTGGTCGATGCCGGCCTTCGACGGCCCGTAGGCCCCGAACCACGGGTGGCTCAGGTGCGAGGCGATCGAGGAGACGGCCACGAACGACCCGCCGCCGCGCCGGGCCAGCGCCGCGGCGCCGTGCTTGAGCGTGAGCATCGTGCCGGTCAGGTTCAGGGCGAGCGTGCGCTCCCAGGCGTCGCGGTCGAGCTGGGTGACGGGGCCGATCGACTCGCTGCCGCCCGCGCTCGCCACCACGCCCCCGAGGCCCCGCACCGAGCCCTCGTCCGCCGCGGCCACCGCGGCGGCCACCGCCGCCTCGTCGGTCACGTCGGCCACGACCGCCCGGATCGTGCCCGCGGGCCGCGACGCCAGGGCGGCGTCGATCGCCTCGACCGCCTCGTCCAGCCGGGCGGCGGTGCGCCCGCAGACCACCACGTCGGCCCCGTCGGCGGCGAGGTGGCGGGCGACGGCCAGCCCGATCCCCGACCCGCCGCCGGTCACGAGCGCGCCCAGCCCGGCGAGCGGCGCCCCGGGGCCGGCGGCCGGTCCGGCGTCGGCCGCTCCGGCCGCTCCGGCGGTGTCGTCGGGTTCGGTCGGCATGGCGGTGGCTCCTCCTGGTCGCTCCGGTACCCGGAGTTCTAGCCGCCCGGCCCGAGCCGCTTCAGCGCCGTGGCGGGCGGGCAGGGGCGGGCAGGAGCGGGCAGGAGATCGGGCCGGCGACGTCGAAGCACGACGCACCCCCCGACCCAGGAGCAGCCCCCGATGCGCCTCCCCGTCCGACGCGCCGCGCTCGCCGCGGCCGCGACCCTCGCCCTCGCCGCCACCGCAGCGACCGCACCCGCCGCGGCCACGCCCACCGGGGCCGCCGCCCCGCCGCCGTCGAGCGTGATCGTGCTGCTGCGGCCCGGCACCGACCCGGCCACCGCCGCCCGGTCCCAGACCGGCGAGACCGCCGACGCCGTCTTCCGCCGGGCGGTCAACGGCTACGTGGCCGACCTCACGCCGCAGGCGGTCCTCGACCTCCTGGCGAACCCGACCGTGCTGCGGATCGTGCCCAACCAGACCGTCACGATCACCGGCTCCCAGCCCGGCGCGCCGTGGGGCATCGACCGGATCGACCAGCGGGACCTCCCGCTGTCGGGCACCTACGACTACGGCACCACCGGGCGGGGCGTCGACGCCTACGTGATCGACACCGGTGTCCGGGTGAGCCACGCCGACTTCGGCGGCCGGGCCCGGGCCGGCTTCGACGCGGTGACGAGCGGCGGCGCCGCTGACGACTGCCACGGCCACGGCACCCACGTCGCCGGCACCATCGGCGGCTCGACCTACGGCGTGGCCAAGGAGGCGTCGCTCATCGGCGTCCGGGTCCTCAACTGCCAGGGCAGCGGCACCACCGCCCAGATCGTCGCCGGGATCGACTGGATCATCGGCGACCACGCCGCCGGCACGCCGGCCGTCGCCAACCTCAGCCTCGGCGGCGGCCCCGACGCCGCGATCGACACCGCCATCGCCAACCTGGTCGCGGACGGCGTCACCACCGTGGTGGCCGCCGGCAACGAGACCGCGGACGCCTGCGGCGGCTCGCCGTCACGGGTCCCCGCCGCCCTCACCGTGGCGGCGAGCGACCGCGACGACGCGGCTGCCTCGTTCACCAACTGGGGCGACTGCGTCGACCTCTTCGCCCCCGGCGTCGACATCGTCTCGGCCGGCATCACGAGCACCACCGCCAGCTCCACCATGAGCGGCACGTCGATGGCCAGCCCCCACGTCGCCGGCGCCGCCGCCCGCTACCTCCAGGACCACCCCGGCGCGAGCCCCGCCGCGGTCGACGCCGACCTCGGCGCCGCGGCCACCCCGGACCGCATCTCCGGGACCGACGGCGGCGGCTCCCGCGGCCTGCTCTGCACCCTGCTCGGGCTCGGCTGCCCGCCCGGGCCGACCCCGGCGAACGACCTGCTGCACCTCGACCCCTAGTCCCGGGAGGGAACCCACACCGACGTCCCGGTCCCGCGACCACCGCAGGGCCGGGGCGTCGCGCGCCCGGCGGCCGCTCACGCCCGCCGGGTGCGTCGGGTTGCGGCGACCGGCGCCGGCGTGGGCCTCGGGCGCTCAGCGCGACGGCCAGCGGGTGACCCGGCGCAGGAGCCGGCGGACCAGCGGCGAGTACGGCGGGTAGGCGGCCTTCAGGTCGCCGCGGGTCGGTCGCTTCAGGACCGACTTGTGGTGGCTGAACGTGTCGAAGCCGGCCTTGCCGTGGTAGGCGCCCATGCCGCTGGGGCCGACGCCGCCGAAGGGCAGGGACGTGACCGCCACCTGGTACACGAGGTGGTTGACGCAGACCGAGCCCGCGGTGGTGCCGTCGAGCACCTTGCGCTCCACGCTGTCGGACGAGGTGAACACGTAGAGGGCGAGGGGCCGGGGCCGGTCGTTCACGAACGAGATGGCGTCGTCCACCGTCTCCACCGTGAGCACCGGCAGGAGCGGGCCGAAGATCTCCTCCTGCATGAGCGGCGAGTCGGGGTCGGGCTCGCGAACGGCGATCGGGGCGAGCACCCGGGCGTCGCGGTCCACGCGGCGCGCCAGCAGCTCCTCGCCGCCGTGCCCGTCGAGCAGCCCCTCCAGCCGGCGCAGGTGGTGGGCGTTGACGATGGAGGTCGGCTCGGCGTGGTCCCGCGCCCGCTCCAGCTCGGCCACCAGCAGGCCGGTGAAGCGGTCCGCCACCGCCTCCTCCACGAGCACGTAGTCGGGGGCCACGCAGGTCTGGCCGGCGTTCAGGGTCTTCGCCCAGGCGATGCGGCGGGCGGCGACGGCGAGGTCGGCGTCCGCGGCCACGATGGTGGGGCTCTTGCCGCCCAGCTCCAGGGTGACGGGCGTGAGGTGCTCGGCCGCCGCCGCCATGACCACCTTGCCGACCCGGGTGCTGCCGGTGAACAGGATGTGGTCCCAGGGCTGGGCGAGCAGCTCGGTGGTGACCTCGACGCCGCCCTCCACCACCGCGACCGCATCGGGGTCGAGGTACTCGGGGACCAGCTCGGCGAGCGCGGCGGAGGTCGCCGGGGCCAGCTCCGACGGCTTCAGCAGCACGGTGTCGCCGGCGGCCAGCGCACCGACCAGCGGGGCGAGGAGGAGCTGGACCGGGTAGTTCCACGGCGCGATGACGAGCACCTGGCCGAGCGGCTGGGGCTCCACCCACGCCGAGCCCGGCTTGGTGATGGTGGGGACGGGGTGGCGGCGCCGACGCATCCAGTCGTCCACGTGGGCCTTGGCGTGGCGGGCCTCGTCGCGGGTGGTGAGCAGGTCGGTCATCCACGCCTCGAAGGCGGGCTTGCCGAGGTCCGCGGCCATCGCGGCGGTCAGCCGGTCCTCGTTCTGCTCCAGGAGGTCGATCACGCCCTGGAGCTGGCGCTTGCGCCACTCGCTGCCGAGCGTGCGCCCGGAGCGCAAGGTGGCCGCGAACCGGGCCCGGACGCCGGCGATCGCGGCCGCCGCGTCGCCCCCGGCACCGCCCGGGTCGGTCGAGGCGTCGGGCGAGCCGGTCGTGGCCGGGTCCGTCGCGCCTGGCACCGCACCGGCGGGGTCCGGGTCGGGCGTCGGGGTCGGGGACTCGGTCGAGGCGGGGGACGAGTCGGTGCTGGTCATGGGAGAACCGTACCCAGGGGTATGGTCGATGTCGACCATGACCGCCACCGCCGAACCCGCCGCCACCGACCCGCGCGCCGGGCGCGCCGACGGCCCGCCCGAGCGCCGCAGCCGGCGCGACTACCTGGCGGCCGGGCTCGACGTGCTGGCCGACGGCGGCGAGTCCGCGCTCACGATCAACGAGCTGTGCCGGCGCCTCGGCGTCACGAAGGGCAGCTTCTACCACCACTTCGCCAGCGGCTCGGTGTTCCGCCGGAGCCTGCTGGAGGAGTGGGCGGTGACCCGCACCGCCGAGCTGGCGGCGCAGATCGGCGCCGAGCCCAACCCGGTGCGGCGCATCGGCCTACTGAAGGCGGCGGCGATCGACCTGGACCACGAGGCCGAGGCGGCCATCCGCTCCTGGGCCGGGCGGGACCCGGCGGCGGCCCGGGCGCAGGCCGAGGTCGACGCGGTGCGCGAGGCCGCGCTCGTGCTGGCGTTCACCGACCTGGGCGTGGAGCCGGCGCACGCCGCGGTGCTCGGCCGCCTCGGGGTGGCGATCCTCGTCGGCTCCCAGCAGTTGGAGGAGCGGGTCGATCGCGCCCGGCTCGCCGCCCTGTTCGACGAGTACGAGCGCTGGGTGCTCGACGCTCTCCCGCCCCACCCCTGACCCGCCCGCCCCCTCCGCCCTCCCCCTCCGCCCTCTCCTCGAACTTGGCACGAAAAAGCTGCACCCGTGCCCCGTTCCCGTGCCAGGTTCCGCCAACCCCCTCGAACTTGGCACGGAACAGCCGCACCGGTGCCCCGTTTCCGTGCCAGGTTCGGGCACGCCCGACCGGCGTCGGCGCCCGCGTAGGGTGACGCCGTGCCGCACCGAACCCGCCGCCGCCCGAACCACCGAGGCGGCCTCGCCGTCGCGCTGGTGCTCGTCACCGTCCTCGGCGGCCTCGGCGCCTGCACGGGTGACGACGGCGGGAGCGGCGACCGACCGCACGGCGCCACGTCGTCCACCGCCCCGGCCGACGACCCCGGCCGCATCGGCACCCGCACCGCCGGCGACGTGGTGGAGCTGCGACCGCTCACCACCCGCGACGGGCGGATCGTGGACGACCTCGGCCGAGACGTGCTCCTGCGGGGCGCGAACGTCAACAGCCTCGGCGAGTACTGGCAGGGCGTCGACGGCCTGCCCGCCACCCTCCCGGTGGGCGACGCCGACTGGGACGCTATGGCCGCCCACGGCTTCTCGGCGGTCCGGCTCCTCATCACGTGGTCGCGGGTCGAGCCCGAGCGGGATCGCATCGACGCCGCCTACCTGGACGAGGTGGACGCGCAGGTGACCGCGGCCGCCGCCCGAGGCATCTACACGGTGCTCGACATGCACCAGGACGCCTACTCCGCCTTCATCAGCACCGAGGACCCCGCCGGCTGCCCGCCCGGCACCGAGCCGGCCAAAGGCTGGGACGGCGCCCCGCGGTGGGCCACGCTCACCGACGGGCTCTCCACCTGCCTGGAGGGCGACGACCGCAACTCCAGCCCGGCGGTGACCCGGGCCTGGAACAACTTCTACGAGGACCGAGACGGCATCCGCACCCGCTTCGCGGCCGCCTGGGCCGCGGTGGCGGCGCGCTTCGCCGGCCGGGCGGAGGTGGCCGGCTTCGACCTCCTGAACGAGCCCGAGACCTCCGCGCCCGCCGCCGAGCTGACCCCGCGCTACGAGGCGTTCCTGCGCCAGACCGCCACCGCGATCCGCGACGCCCAGGCCGACGCGCCGTTCCGCCACCTGCTCCTGGTCGAGCCGGCCCTGCCCGCCGGCCACCTGGACCACGGACTCGTGATCCCGAACGCCGAGCGCATCGGCCTGGGCACCGACGGGGTCGTCTCCGCACCGCACAACTACGCCGAGTCCATCGACGCCGGCGGCCTCGGCCTCACGATCGAGACGATGATGGAGACGATGGTCGGCCTCGGCAGCGCCCGGGGCGTGCCCACCTGGATCGGCGAGTACGGCTTCTGGGACACCGAGCCCGCCACGCTGGAGAAGGTCGCCCGCTACGCCGAGACGGAGGACCGCTACCTGCTCGGCGGCGCGTGGTGGGGCTGGCGCCAGTCCTGCGGCGACCCGCACTCGGTCCGCTGGGAGGACGGCGAGGTGGTGGCCCCCGACGGGGCGCAGGTCCACCTCAACACGCTCGACTGCCCGGCCAACACCGATGCCGGCCCCACCGACGCGTTCCTGCGGGTGCTCGGCCGCGGCTACCCGCGGGCGGTGCCCGGCGAGCCGACCGCGCTGGTGTCGGACCCCGAGACCGGCCGGCTGGAGGTCGAGGCCACCGCATCGGCCGACGACGTGGGCGAACAGCTCCTGGTGTGGACGCCCACCGAGGCCGCCGGCCACGAGGTGCGCGTCGAGGGCCTGCGGGACCTGACCGAGCACCCGGTGCCCGGCGGGCGCCTCCTCACCGCGACGGTCGCCGCCGCCGGGCCCTACGCCTCACCGTCGCCTGACCCGCCCACAGGGTCGCGCTAGCGGCAGGTCCAGCGGATCGGGAGGTGCTTGATGCCGCCGACGAAGCTGGCGTGCGTGTTGGCCCTCGGGCCGACGGCCTCCACCGCCGACACCCGCCGGAGCAGGTGCTCCAGGAAGATGCGCAGCTCCATCCTCGCCAGGGTGGCGCCGAGGCAGTAGTGCTCGCCCACGCCGAAGCCGAGGTGGGGGTTGGGCTCGCGGTCCACCCGGAAGGTGAACGGGTCGTCCCACACGTCCTCGTCGCGGTTGGCGGACGGGTAGAACAGCACCAGGCTGTCGCCGGCGGCGATCCGGGTGCCCGAGACGGTGACGTCCTCGTTGGCGGTGCGGATGAAGTGGACGACCGGGCTCGTCCAGCGCACCAGCTCGTCCACGGCGGGGCGGACGAGGGCGGGGTCGTCGCGCAGCCGGGCGAGCTGGTCGGGGTGCTCCAGCAGCGCGGCGAGCCCACCCGACATGGCGTTGCGGGTGGTGTCGTGGCCGGCGGTGGCGATCAGCACGAAGTAGCTGAGCAGCTCCATGTGCGGCAGCGCCTCGCCGCCGATCTCGCCGTTGGCGAGCACCGAGGCCAGGTCCTCGGCCGGCCGGCTCCGCTTCTCCTCCACCAGGTTGAAGAAGAAGTTGAACATCTCCGGCAGCAGGTTCTCCTGGTCCTCGCGGCCCATCTCCGGGTCGGCGGCGCCGAACAGCTCGTTGGTGAGCCGCAGGATCAGCGCCTCGTCCCGCGCGCCCACGCCGAGGATCTCGCACAGCATCTTGAGCGGGTGCCACTGGGCGAAGTCCACGACGAAGTCGAGGTCGCGGCCCTCCCCGGCGAGCCGGTCGAAGAGCAGGTCGGTGATCTCGTGGACCCGCTGCTCCAGGTTGGCGAGCACCCGGGGGCGGAAGTAGGGCGCGGCGAGCTTGCGGTAGTCGCGGTGCTCGGGCGGGTCCATCGTCACGAGCATCCGCAGCGGCATGCCGCCCTGGTCGGCGGCGTCGGGGAAGAGCTGGAGCATCTGCTCCTCGGCGGCCCGGGGCTGGAGCGTCAGCCGGGGCCGGGACGAGAACAGCTCGGGGTGCGAGGAGATGTAGGTGACGTCCGCGTGCTTGGTGACCGCCCAGAACGGTCGGTAGCCCTCCGGCTCGCACCAGTGGATCGGGTCCTCCCGGCGCAGCGTGGTCCAGGTGTCGTGGGGGAAGCCCGCCTCGCCGTAGCGCTCGGGGAGGGCGAGGTCGAGGGGGTCGATGCCGAGGTCGGTCACGGTGGTGGCTCCCTGCTGGTCCGGGCCGGAGCCCTCACCATACCTCAAGGTATGGTGAGGCGACCCCCGCCGAACTTGGCACCGATCTGCCGCACGGGTGCGGCCTTCCCGTGCCAAGTTCGAGGACGTCCCGGAACTTGGCACCCTTTTGCCGCACGGGTGCGGCTTTTCCGTGCCAAGTTCGGAGAGGGGGCCGGGTCAGGTGGAGACGTCGGTGTCCTCGAAGCTGCCGCCGTCGTGCAGCCAGTTGATCGCCCGGTGGCGCTCGACCGCGATGGAGCGGGCCCGGGCCACCAGGTCCTCGGGGGCATCGGCCAGGGCCACCCCGCCGAGGGCCAGGTCGCCGTCGACCACCGGCACGCCGTCGAGGGTCAGCGGGCCCCAGGCGGCCTGGGCCACCGCGGCGGCGAGGTCCAGCGGGCCGGGGCGCAGGGCGTGCTCGCGCAGGCGCCAGTGGATCGTGAGGAGGCGCTGCCGGCACCGCTCCAGCTCGGCGGGGTCGCGCGGCGAGGCCAGGTCGAGCGCGGCGTCGGTGAGGGCCGGGTCGGCCAGGCCGATCGCCCGGTAGACGTCGCCGGGCGGCGCCAGCGCGTCGGGGCCGGGCAGCTCGTAGGCGCCGAGCGCCCAGGCGAGCACCGCCGCGCCCTCGGTGCGCCAGGCGCCGTTCGTCAGGTCGCGCTCGGCGATCCCGCCCGGCGGGGCGGCGAGCAGCCGGGCCTCCCAGGGCTCCAGCGCCTCGGCGGCGCCGGTGGCCTCCACCCAGTCGAGGAGCCCGGCGCGGGCCTCCGCGAGGTGCTGGCCGTCGAGCTCCGCCAGCGCCCGGGCGGCGACCGCGGCGGTTACGATCGCCCGGCGCCGCACCTCGGCGGCCGTCGGCGGGTCGGGCTCGGGCCCCACCTCCGGCGCGTCGGCGCCGTCGAGCAGCTCCCCCACGACCACCCCGCCCTCGGGCACCCCGCCCTCGGCGAGGATGCGCCGGGCCTCGGCCACGAGCGGGTCCTCGGGCTCGTCCGCCCCTGCACCCGGCGAGCCGCCGCCGTGGTCGCCGGCACCGACCGAGCCGGTCGAGCCCGGATCGATCCCCGACGCACGCCCCGGCGCGCCCCCGGCTGGGCCGACACCTCCCGCCGGCCCAGCCGAACCCGGGCCGACCGCCGACGCACCTTCGGTGGGCCCGGTGACCGGCTCACCCGTGGGGCCAGCGGTCGGCGGGACACCAGCGGACGGCGGGACACCAGCGGACGGCGGGACACCAGCGGACGGCGCGACACCAGCGGACGGCGGGACACCAGCGGACGGTGGGGCAGGTGACGGGGCGC
>Ga0182792_1001667_pt1 | contig 17403 bp, 13 predicted proteins | sample Passage237B_FD_130497 | JGI IMG/M metagenome (GOLD analysis project Ga0182792, IMG submission 130497) | Cellulose adapted compost microbial communities from Newby Island Compost Facility, Milpitas, CA, USA - Passage2 37B (version 2) (version 2) ...
CACCGCACTGACCACCTGCTCGTACTGCTGCGGTCCAGTTACCGCCAGCACGCTTGGGTGGATCTTGCGAATAATGCCTTCTTCAACACCCATACAGCCGGTAACAATCACCCGGCCATTCTCATTGAGGGCCTCGCCGATGGCGTCCAGGGATTCCTGCTTGGCGCTGTCGATAAACCCACAGGTATTCACCACCACCACATCGGCGTCCTGATAGCTGGGCACCACTTGATAACCTTCGGTGCGCAGCTGGGTGAGGATACGTTCGGAATCGACCAGGGCCTTAGGGCAGCCGAGGGAAACAAAACCGACTTTTGGGGTGGAGTTGGACATGGAACAGGACCTGCGGGAGAAAAGGCGCGCATTCTACCTGATCAGGCGAGGAAAAACGCGCTGCAATTGAATAAAAAACAAACAATTTGTGCGTTGATTTGGTTTCTAGTGCTCAACCGTGGCACCGAGTGGAAGTGTCACAGCGATGGCTTTCGGGACCGTCACCGCCAGGAGAGTGGTGAGGGATGGATTCATGCCGATCCCGAAAGTCATTGGTGGGGCTCTGGAGCGGGCCTAAGGAGCAGCCCAACTCAAAAAACCTTATGCAAAACCTCCACGCGGCAACCGCGCAACTCCGCCGTCTTTTCCCAGCGCCACCCCGACTTCAGGTAGTAGTCCGCCGCATCATGGCTATACAACCAGAGATCCTGCTCCTCCAGCTCGCGCGCGACGGCTTCGCCGTGAGTCAGCAGAGCTGAACCTATGCCCTGGTAACGCCAGGAGGGTTGGACATAGAGGTTGGTCAGCCAGAGTTTGGCGTCGGGATCGGTCGCGTAGCGCACCAGACTGACACTGCCTACGGGTTGACCTTCGGCATAGGCAACCAAGGTTGTTGGGATGGCGGCGCTGGTGAGGTGAGATTGCATATGCGCGTGGCGCTCGTGCAGCGCCTTGCTCAACTCGGCCTGTGATAGCGCCGCAGCGTCGCTGAGGCGCAGCCACTCGGCGTGCTGCCACTCCACTATGGGGCCAAGCCACTGGGGATGTTCCGCCAGATTGGCAATGCCCCAGTCGGCCATGGCTTTTATTTGACCACTTCGCCGTGGGCCTGCTTGTCCGCGTGGTACGACGAACGTACCAGGGGGCCGCAGGCGGCGTGTTTGAAACCCAGCTCTTTGGCAATGGCCGTGTATTCGTCGAACTCCGCCGGCTCCACGTAGCGCAATACCGGCAGGTGGTTTTTGGAAGGTTGCAGATACTGGCCGATGGTGAGCATGTCGATATCGTGCTCGCGCATCTGATGCATCACTTCGATGATTTCTTCTTTGGTCTCACCCAGACCCACCATCAAACCGGATTTGGTGAGCACCTCGGGGCGGCGCGCTTTGTACTGCTTGAGCAGTTCCAACGACCACTTAAAGTTGGCGCCGGGGCGCGCTTGCAGGTATAGGCGTGGCACGGTTTCCAGGTTGTGGTTGAACACGTCTGGCGGCTCGCGCTCGAGAATATCCAGGGCAACATCCATACGACCGCGGAAGTCAGGGGTGAGGACCTCGATCTCCAGATTTGGCGACAGGGCGCGGGCTTCGCGGATGCAGTCGGCGAAGTGCTGGGCGCCACCATCGCGCAGGTCGTCGCGATCCACCGAGGTGATAACCACGTATTTCAGGCCCATCTCAGCGATAGCTTCGGCGAGGTTTTTCGGCTCGTCCGGGTCCAGCGGGTTGGGTTTGCCGTGGCCGACATCGCAGAAGGGGCAGCGCCGGGTACAGATGTCACCCATGATCATGAAAGTGGCGGTGCCGCCGCTGAAGCACTCGGACAGGTTCGGGCAGTTGGCTTCTTCGCAGACGGTGGAGAGTTTGTTCTTGCGCAGCAGTTTTTTGATGCGCTCCACTTCCGGCGACGCGGGGATGCGCACACGGATCCAGTCCGGTTTGCGCAGCAGATTGTCGGTGGCGATGATTTTGACGGGAATGCGCTCGACCTTGTCGGCATCGCGCAGTTTTTCCCCTTGGGCCAGGCGACGGGTGCGTTTTACGGGAAGATTGTCGGTCATAGAGGTCTCGAAGAAGACGAAAAATCAGGAGTCAGCCCGGCAGCCGGCGAAACCGAGATTCACCGCGAGCAACCGGGCAAACTCCTGCTCGAGGTGAGGTATTTGCAGGCTGGATGCATCCACCCAGTCCGCCAGTTGTGTCATTTGCAGGCCATTATAGCCGCAGGGGTTGATACGCAGGAACGGCGACAGGTCCATCAGCACATTCAAGCTGACCCCGTGGAAGCTGCAACCGCGCCGGACCCGCAGGCCGAGAGAGGCGATTTTGCGCCCTTCCACGTATACCCCGGGGGCATCCGGGCGGGCGACGGCGGCAATGTTCCAGGTCGCCAAGAACTGGATCACCGTGTTTTCCAACAGGGTAACCAGCTCGCGCACACCCAAGTGGAGACGGCGCAGATCTAGCAGCGGATAGGCGACTATCTGCCCCGGGCCGTGATAGGTCACCTGCCCTCCCCGGTCGGTCTGCACCACCGGGATATCCCCAGGGTTCAGCAGATGTTCCGCACGCCCCGCCTGCCCTTGGGTGAATACAGGCGGGTGTTGCACCAGCCAAAGCTCGTCGGCGGTGTCCACCGAGCGTTGATCGGTGAAATCCCGCATCCGTCGCCAGACATCTTCATACGGCTGGACACCGAGAAAACGGGTGGTGAGCAGCGGTGCGGCTTCGGCAGGAGCGGATGAGGACATACAGCGCCTCTATAACACCATCTGCACCGCAGGGTGTTTTTTCAGATCGACAAAAATCGCCTGCAGCTGCTCAACACCGGTCGCGGTGATCGTGATGTTGATGGACTCGTAGCGGCCGTTACTGCTGGCGCGAATTTTAATGGTCTCGCGATCAAAACCCGGCGCGTGCCGCTCGAACACCTCCACCACATGTGTACGGAAGTGTTCCGAGGATTCGCCCATCACGCGAATGGCGTAATCCGGGCAGGGAAACTCAATTTTGGGGGGCGGTAGATCACTCATCAAAAAAGCCTGTCGCAAACAACACCAGACTATCCCACAACCGCGCAAACAAGCCGGCTTCCTCCACAGGTGCCAAAGCTACCAGCGGAGATTTGAAAATCACTTTGTCTTCCAGGGACACACGCAATTCCCCTAAAGGCTGGCCGGCGGTAATCGGCGCTTCGATTTTGCTGTCCACGACCATTTCCGCTTTGAGCGATTCACTGGAACCGCGCGGAATAGTGATGGCTACCTCTTTATCCACGCCCAGGGTGACTTCATTCGCTTCGCCCTTCCACACGCGCACTCGGCTCAGCTCCTGATCTTTCTTGTACAGGTTATGGGTCTGGAAGAAACGGAAACCGTAGGCCAGCAATTTGGAGGACTCTTCAGCGCGCACGGCTTCAGATTTGGTGCCCATAACCACGGAAATCAGGCGCATATCCTGCCGCTTGGCGGATGCAACAAGGCAGTAACCCGCCTCTTCCGTGTGACCGGTTTTCAAACCGTCCACGGTGGGGTCGCGGTGCAGCAGCAGGTTGCGGTTGGGCTGGTTGATGCCGTTGTAGGAAAAGTATTTCTCAGCGTAGAGCGGATAGTGGTTGGGGTGATCGTTGATCACCGCGCGAGCCAGAATCGCCAGGTCGCGGGCGGTGGTGATATGGCCTTCCGCCGGCCAGCCGGTGGCGTTGACGAAATGCGAGGAGCGCATGCCGATCAATTGCGCGTATTGGTTCATCACGTCGGCAAAGGCCTGTTCGCTGCCGGCGAGGTGTTCCGCCAGGGCAATTGAGGCATCATTGCCGGACTGGATAATCACGCCTTTGAGCAGATCCAGCACCGGCACCCGTGAGCCCACCTTCAAGAACATGGTGGAACCACCGCTGGTGGTACCGCCGCGGCGCCAGGCGTCTTCGCTGACCAGTACGGTATCGGTTTCTTTGAGTTTGCCGCGTTCGATCTCCTCGGAGACGATGTAGGAGGTCAGCATTTTGGTCAGGCTGGCCGGCGGCAATTGCTGATCCGCGTTTTCTTCAATCAACACGTCGCCCGTGGCGGCGTCCATTAACACATACGCTTTGGCGCTGATCTGCGGCGGAGACGGAATAATCTGAGGGGCTGCGTGCGAGACAGAGACGAAAAAACTCAGGGAGAGCAACAAAATCTTGTGCGGAAAATTCCAGGTCATGATCAATAAAAGCCCAGGTCTGGTGAAGTGGATCGGCGCAAAGCCGCGCATTGTAGCAGCAATGTCCGGAGCCGAAAAACGATTCCCCCTGCCGCTCCGGCCGGCTGAATCTGGCTGTCTCAGAGCCTTCGAAGCGCGGCGAGTTCACTGCAACAACATCCTATGACCGAACTTGTCCTGCTGTTTCTCTCCTCATTTATCGCGGCCACCCTGCTGCCCATGGGTTCGGAAGTGGCGCTCTATGCGCTGCTGCAGCGTGGGTTTGATCCGGTAGTGCTGGTGAGTGTCGCCACTGTGGGCAACACGGCGGGTGCGACGGTGAACTGGATATTGGGGAAGTATCTGAAGCGCCTGCAGGAGCGGCGCTGGTTTTATTTCTCCCGCGAGCAAGTGGAGAAGGCCCAGCGCTATTTTCAGCGCTTTGGCAAATATTCCCTGCTGCTGTCCTGGCTGCCCGTGGTAGGTGATCTGCTCACTCTGGCCGCAGGCATTTTGAATGTCAGGCTGGTGCCCTTCTTTATCCTGGTCGGGGCTGGAAAGTTATTGCGATATCTCGCAGTGGTTTATCTCGGCAGCCTCTAGGCCGCACCCGTGGCGATGGCATATAACCCAAACAGCACCATCGCCCAGAACAACACGCCGATGACTATCCAGATGACGTTGGCAGCAGTGAACACATTATTGGTGTCGCCGAGGGGGTCCTTGCAGGCGGCGTTGGCGGCTTTTTGCACTTGATATAGCACCCAGCCCACCAGCGGCATAGTCAGGATGGAGATGAAATCCGTGTAAGGGCTACCCAAATCCCGCGATGCCAAACGCTCAGTGCCGCTGCTGATCAAAGACAGAATCACGTAGGCGGTCGCCAGCAGGCCGGCGTTAAGATGCGGCTCGCCCTCCTGCTCATCCGCCGAGTCGCGGATTAAACCAAACAGCGAATGAGCAAAAAAGATGGAGAAAATACCCCTCGCCACCGGCCAAGCGGATATGCCGGTGAAGCTTTTGTACTGCTGCCAATTTTTATAAAACCAGTAAATGTGGTAGATACCGAAGGTCGCCACATACATCACCCAGAATTTGCGGTTGGACACCACGTAGTAAGGCTGGAGAGCTTCCTGCGGTATATCCACCGCAGCTTTGGGCGTCTGATAAACGTTGTCGGACATGAGCTCTCCTGTTGTGACGATTGAGATGACATATCAGCTGAGTATAGGCCGGCCTCAAACATCGCGTAGCAGCCACCTTTGCAAGCTCCGCTTGCCGCGCTGCGACAATTTGCCGCATTGACCTGATTCACTAAAAACCTAGGATACCCGGCTACTCTGGCTATGGGTTCGCACACCGCATGAGGCTTCCAACAAAAAATCACGTTGTTATTTTTTTGGTGTCGCTGTGCAGCTGCACTACCGCGTTCGCCAGTCACGGGAAAACCGCTCCCGCACCGGAAGAAATTTTGGTTTGGGGTGAAAGCAAATCCAGCAGTCAGGCCGGTTACACCAATCCCACCAGCGTTTTACTGCAGGAAGATATGGCGAGCATCAATGTCGCCACCACAGAAGACATTGTGAAATACGAGCCGAGCCTGGTGATTCGCCGCCGTTTTATTGGCGATGCCAATGGCACTTTGGGAATGCGCGGCTCTAATATGTTTCAAACCTCGCGCTCCATGGTGTTCGCCGACGGTGTGCCGCTGCATTATTTTTTGCAGAGCCGCTGGAGCGGCGCGCCGCGCTGGACCATGGTGTCCGCCAGTGAAATTGCTCAGGTGGAAGTGATTTATGGGCCATTTTCCGCAGAGTACAGCGGCAACGCCATGGGCGGCGTGGTGGTAATCGAAACCGCGATTCCGCAAACGCGGGAAATTCATCTGGACGCGAGTTATTTTTCTCAGGATTTTTCTGCCTATCAATTTGACGACACACTGGACGGCTACAAAACCTTTGTGTCCTACGGCGATAAATTCGGCGATCTGAGTGTTTATCTGTCGTTTAACCGCCTGGAAAATCAGGCACAGCCGCAAACCTTTTATTACGGCACCACACCGACAAACTCTGCGCAAATTCCCAGCGATCCCACAAATGCGAGCGGTGGCATAAACGATTTTAATGAGTTGGGCTCATCTGCCCTCGTTTACGGTGATACCGGCGTTATCGACAACACCACGGATAATTTCAAAATCAAACTCGGCTACGATTTTGGCAACTGGCAAACCCTGTTGAATATCGCCTATGAAAATCGCAATACACTCACTGATTCCCCGAATGCCTATTTGCGCGACTCCGCCGGCAATACTCTTTGGCAGGGAGCAGTGACGCAAGCTGGTCAAACTTTCTCGATTCCCGCTGAGCGTTTTGGTATCAGTGAAATGGATCGACGCAGCTTGTCTACCGGTTTGCGTTTAAAAGGTGAATTCAATAATCGAACCCGGATTGAAGCCAATATCAACCGCTTCGCCATTCTGGAAGATGAAACCCGCACTTCGGAGCGCAACCCGCACGATCCCACTTATTCAACCAAAGGCTCCATTAGCGATTTTGCGAATACCGGTTGGCACACTGCGGACGTGAAAGTATCCATCGACGATTTTGCAATTGAAGGACTAAACCTAATCAGCGGTTTGCGTTACGAGGCCTACGAATTAAATGCGCGGGCATTTAGCTCCGACGATTACGCCAGCGGCAGCAAAGACGAAACAACCAGTCACAGCGGCGGCAAAACCGATCTCGGCGCTTTTTTTACGCAACTAAATTGGGATATCAACGACCGCTGGGATGCGAGCCTCGGCGGACGTTTTGAATCCTGGCACAGCCGCGACGGCTATTATTGGGACCGCCTCGATGAGCAATCACCGCTGACGCAAATTGATGTACCGGAGCAGTCGCAAAATAAATTCTCGCCTAAACTTTCCCTCGGCTATAAACCAACGGAAAACTGGATTTTGCGCTATTCACTCGCCCGGGCTTATCGCTTCCCCATCACCGAAGAACTGTTTTTGCGCTTCCGCGATATTCGCGGCGCGGGCACAGACGCGGACGCCAGTCTACAACCGGAAGATGGAGTGCATCAAAACCTGTTGTTGGAACGCGGCATCGACAATGGTTATGTGCGCATCAATCTGTTCCACGAAACCATTAAAAATGTCATCGAAAATCAGACCAACACCGCAACCTCCGTCACCACGTTCTTTCCTATAGATGAAGTGGAAACTCTCGGTCTGGAGTTGATTATCAACGCCCAGAATTTCCTGCTCGATAAACTGGACGTGCGCTTTAATGTCGCCTATACCGAATCCGAAATTCGCAAAAACACCGCGAATCCCGCGTTAGTCGGCAAAACCCCACCGCGCATGCCGGAATGGCGCGGCAATCTGCTGGCGACTTATCACCTGTCAGACAATTGGGACCTGGGTGGCAACATGCAATACAGCAGCGACAGCTTCGGCCGTGCCGACAATCTGGATATCCACGACGGTGTCTACGGCGCCCAGGACGCCTACACCCGCCTCGGCGTCAAAACCAACTACCGCATCAATGACCACTGGAAAATCAGCGCGGGTGTGGACAACCTAACCGACGAACTTTCCTATGTGGCGCATCCTTGGCCAGCACGGACGGTTTATTTTTCGGTGGATTGGGATTGGTGATTTTTTTGTGAGACGGAATTAAAGATGAACAGATCCTCCCCCGCCTCTATCTACCGCATCCTATGGCGCTGGCATTTTTATGCGGGGATTTTTTGTCTGCCGTTTATTTTGACGCTGGCGCTTTCCGGAACGGTGTATTTATTCAAACCGCAGGTGGATGCTTGGATAGATTCGCCTTACCGCAACCTCACCATTAGCGAAACCCGCAGCACTGCCAACGACCAAATCGCCGCCGCCATTACGGCGCATCCGGGCAGTCAATTCGTGAATTACCGCTTGCCGCAATCAGCCAATGACGCAGTGGTGATCACCCTGCAGCAAGCTGGCGAAAATCGGCGGGTTTATGTGCATCCGGGCAATCTGCAGATTTTGCGCAGCGTGTCGGCGGATGGCGAATTGATGCAGGTGGTTAAACGTTTCCACGGCGAATTGTTAGCGGGCGACGCGGGTTCGATTTTGGTGGAATTGGCGGGCTGCTGGGCGATAGTGCTGGTGCTTACCGGGCTTTATTTGTGGTGGCCGCGCAATGCTCGCGGCACGGCGGGAATTGTGTACCCGCGTTTGCGCCAGGGCAGCCGCATTTTCTGGCGCGATCTGCCCGCCGTCACTGGCTTTTGGGTAGCGGGTTTTACGCTGTTTTTGTTGATTACCGGTCTGCCTTGGGCCTTGGTATGGGGCAGTGCGTTAAAAGAGCTGCGCCAGCCGAGTAGGAACGACCACAGCCATCACCATCAAGCAGCTCCGGCAGATTGGAGCCTGCGCAGCATCGAACCATCCAACGCGGTGGACGCAGCCGCGGTTCACCTGCCGGAAACCCTGCTGCAAAACGCCCTCGCCCTCGGTTTTGCACCGCCGGCGGAACTCGCTCCCGCCACCGATATGCCGGGCGCGTGGAGCCTAAAATCGCAAACGCAAAACCGCCCGCTGCGCGCGGAAGCCTGGTTGGACGGCAACAGCGGCAATGTCATTCGCACGACATTCTTCGACGAAAAACCGGCTATCGACCGGGTGATCGGGGTAGGCATAGCCGCCCACGAAGGCCAATTATTCGGCTGGTTGAATCAGTTGCTAGGCGTCTTCACTACCGCTGGGCTAACTCTGATGAGCATCAGCGCTTTTGTCCTCTGGCGCCGCCGCAAGCCCAAAGACGCTCTGGGCGCACCGCCGCCCCTGCCGAACGCCCGCACTGGCAAAGTCGTCGGCGCAATCATCCTGGTCCTCGCGCTGGTATTGCCGCTGCTGGCGATTTCTCTGGTGCTTATCCTCTTGCTGGAATGGCTGATTCTGAAGCGACTGCCGCAGACCCGCCGGTGGCTCGGCCTGGCAACCTGATCGACCTCACACCCGCGCAAACAACCCCAGGCAAATCCGGAGAATGGGGCGCAGTTGGTTGTCCAATAGCGCCCGGCTGTTTATTCTGGCCGCGATTTTGATCCGTCTCCTGTGGAAGCTTTCATGCGTTTTAGCCCTACCCGCGCCGGTTTTTTCTGCGCCTTCACCCTCGCCATAGCCCTGGGTGCCAGTGCTCAGGACGGCGCCCCCGAGCCCGCTCCTGTCGATCCCAAACAGACCGAAAAAGCCGCCCTCGGCAATATCCTGTTTAACGATCCTTCCCTATCCAACCCGCCGGGTCAGTCCTGCGCCACCTGCCATCGGCCGGATATGGCGTTCAGCGACGGCAAGATGGTCAGCGAAGGCGCGAATAAATCTCCGGGTGTACGCAACACGCCCTCGTTGATGTACGCCAAATTCAGTGCGGCTTTTATGTACGAGGACTGGCGCAGAACCTGGGTTGGCGGGCAGTTCTGGGATGGGCGCGCGGACACTCTGGCGGAACAGGCATTAGGGCCTCTGCTCAATCCCATCGAGATGGGCAATACGCGGGAAATTCTCGCGGAAAATCTGCGCAAAACCAGTTACACCAAATTGTTTGAAACGATTTACGGCAAAGAGGTGTTCAGCAATAACGAAAATCTGTTGAATGCCGCTGCGGATGCGTTGCAAGCGTTTCAACTGACGGACACTTTTGCGCCCTTCACCTCCAAATTTGATTACGCCCAGCGCGGCCTGGTGGAATTAACTGAACAGGAAAAACTCGGCCGCCGCTTGTTTGATGGCAAAGCGGCCTGCTTGGATTGCCACGCCGGTTGGGGCGACAACAAACAGCTGTTCAGCTCCTTCAGCTATCACAACATTCTCACCCCGCCGAATATCGCGTTAAACAATGGCATTCCAGATATTGGCGCGGCCGCCAATCCGAAATTAAACGCGGACGAGAAAAAAATCGCCCAGGGCCGTTTTAAAACACCAACCATGCGCAATATCGCCAAGACGGCGCCCTATATGCACAACGGCGTGTTTAAAACCCTGCGCGAAGTGATCGAGTATTACAACGACGTGGAAGACAGAAAACGCTGGGGGCCGGCGAGTTTTCCCGAAACCAAAAGCCATATGTTGACCGCCAAGCTCAATCTCACCGAAGAAGAAATCGATGCATTGATCGCGTTTCTCGAAGCCTTAACGGACGGCTACGAATTACCGCAACAAGCGGCATCAAATCCTCAGCCGGCGTCCTAATCGGGCGCTGTGCACTGTTTCCAGCAGCGCAGCACCTCCGCCACACTCCAGGCCTGCGCAATGCAGCCACGTGGTGTAAACGGTGGCTCGGCATCGAATATTTCGCTGATGGAGCCTAAACCTGCCTCTCCCAAATGCTTTTCAAAACCGGCGAGATAACGGCGCGCGCCGGTTAAATCTCCCGGATGGACTTTCAACCAAGCGTCGATAAACGGACCGATTAACCAGCCCCACACCGTGCCCTGGTGATAAGCCGCATCCCGCGTCCACAAATCACCTTTGTAGGATGCTTTGTAATCCACATGATCCTGCGACAGCGAGCGCAATCCCACCGGCGTCAGCAGCTTTTCCTCAACTACCGCGATCACCGACTCCCAGCGTTCCGCGTCCAGAATTGGGTAATCGAGGGAAATCGCAAATACCTGATTCGGGCGGCAGGCTTTATCGGAGCCGGCAGGAGTATCAATCACGTCATACAGATAACCGCCCTCCTCGTACCAGAAACGGCGATTAAAGGATTTGCGCGCACGCTGGGCGTGCTCGCGCAATTGCTTCGCCTGCGCCGGATCTTCGTCATCCAACCACGCCGCCAAGGTGCAGAGCGCGTTGTACCAGAGCGCATTCAGCTCCACCGCTTTGCCGCGTCTTGGCGTCACCACCCAATCACCGACTTTGGCGTCCATCCAGGTCAGCTGGTAGCCCTCCTGACCTTGCCGCAACAAACCGTCTTCCGGGTCTACACCGATATTGAACAAGGTGCCCTGAAAGTGGTGATCAACGATGGAAATCAGTTTGGGCAGAATGGTTTTAAGCGTCTCGCGATCGCCCGTGGCGCGGTAGTAACGCGACAGCGCATGGAAAAACCACAGGGTGGCATCCGCCGTGTGATAGAGGCCGGTTTTGTCGTGTTCCGGGAACATGTTAGGAATCAAACCGGCTTTTACGTAATTGGCGAAGGTACGCAGGATATAGCGCGCTTCGTGATGGCGCCCGGTGGACAGGGTCAGCCCTTCCAGGCTGATCATGGTGTCTCGGCCCCAGTCGGTAAACCAGTGATAACCCGCAATAATGGTTTTAACTTCTTCGCCGCTCGCCTTGGCGCGGGCAGCCTCCTCGGCGCGACCGGCAGGCGTAACAATAAATTGATCCGCCGCCAACACCAGCCCCGCCGGCATACCGGAATCCACGGGAGTTTCCGCTATCGCCAATAACTGAAAACGCCGTTTGACCTCCAATTCATAAGCTTCTTCCGGCGCGACCAAACGCAGGGTTTCGGGTTTTTCCGTCGAGCAGGTAAAGGTTAACTCGCCTGTTGTGCCCAGAGTCATGGCAAAAGCTCCGGGGGTCCAATATTGCCCCACGGCAGCGTAGCCGCGGAAAGATTCCAGGCGATAGAAAATATCCTCGCTGCGCCGCCGGTCGATAGTGAAGGTCGCCTCGCCGCCGTGGGTTTTGAGATACAGCGGCGGGAAATTCCCCCCGGTCAATTTGAAATAATCCTCGCGCACGCTGAGCACATAATCCGTTTCGGCAACCGGATTTTCATCCACCGCAGCTTCCAACGCGCGATAGTGCAAGGCGGGGCGTAATTCCAAACGCACGGGTTCTGTCGCGGAAATTACTCGATAGCAGACGTGCACGGTATTTTGCTGATACGGCATAAATAGGCGCTTTTCCAGCACCAGTCCGTTGATTTCGTAATGCCATACCGGCAAACCCATTTCCAATTGAAATGATTTCAAATAACGCAGGGCGCTGAATTCCGGTTGCGTTCCACTGACTTCCCGCTCGGATAAATTCACAATTTCGCCATCGGCAAAAACCAGAGTTTCCTGCAAATGACTCAGCATAACCGTGCGCCCAAGGGGCGCTGGCAAAGCGGCGACGAGAAGGCCGTGATAACGGCGCGTCGCAATGCCCGACAGCGTGCCGGAGGCAAATCCGCCCAGGCCGTTGGTGACCAACCATTCCTCGGTCAGAGCGAGTTCATCATCCTGAACATCCAGCCATGAGACTTGGCGCAATACAACTTCGGACATTGCAACTCCTCCACCAGCCATCTTTATTTATGAGCTTTATTTACGTGCCGAGGCGGTATCTATGATGGGACCTGGCTTGGCATTTTTCCCGGGAATTAATACCAATGCAGAACAGCCGGGAAGCAGGCATTTTTCATCCATACGCCAACCGACTATACCGTGGCCGCCGTAGTCCGGATGTTCGCTCGACCACAATAATTCCCAGGTATCGCCGTGGTGCGGCGCCAGTAGCGGTTCGGGGACTGGCGTTAACGGTAAATCGGTTCCCATGTTAATCAGCAACAGCCGATCGTCCGCTCCGCTGCGGGAGAAAAAGCGCAATAAAAAGGCTTTTTCCGACAGTACTGCGCCGTCGATTGCGAGAATTTGTTTTTGGGAAAATACCGGGTCCTCCCGGCGCAAGCGCAACAAATCCCGGTGCAATTGATAAATAGGCGCGTGCGTTATGCGCTCACTGAAATCCAATTTACTGCGGTTAAACGTATTGATGTCGTCCGGGCGGCTGAGCTTGTCCTGAATTTGCGGAGAAGCCAAGGACGGAAACTGATGGAGAAATTCCCGCCGACCTTTCGCAACCATTTCTGCCACCTCGCCTTGATGATCGGCGAAATAACAAAATGGCGAAGACGCACCAAACTCCTGCCCCTGAAATAACATGGGCGTCGCCGGGCCGAGCAACAGCAGCGTGGTAAAGGCGCGATACAAGGCCGGGGGCGCCATAGCATCCGGGCGAGTGCCGTCGCCGGTATTGGCCACCTGATCATGATTTTGCAGAAAATGAATAAAGGCATCCTGCATAACACCGTAGGTGGGCGCGCCGCGATTTTGTTTTTGCCAGGCGTACCACTGTCCCTGATACAAAAAGCCATATTTGGCGGCCGAAATAAACTCCTGGGGCCGGCCGAGATAATCGTGAAAATAAGCTTCCCTATGCCCTTTTAATGCCACCATTGCCGAGTGGTGAAAATCATCATTGACGATGCCTTGCAAACCGAAGCCGCCGTCTTCCAAGGAACGCACCAGGGCACTATGTTGCGGCTCATTCTCTGCTACCACATAAAGAGGACGCCCATTGGCGCGCCGTCGCGCTGCGGCGAGCAGATCTAGAAGAATGTGCCGGGGCGATTCATCAAAAATCTGCTGCGTGGCATCCAGACGAAAACCGTCAAAATGAAATTCTTCTACCCAGTAGGCGGCGTTAGCGCAAATAAACTCGCGCACAGCGGCACTGTTATCGCCGTCAAAATTAAAAACGTCGCCCCAGTCACCTTTATATTTCGAGGAAAAATAATCCCGGGAGAATTGCCGAAAATAACTGCCGCTCGCGCCACAATGGTTGTACACCACGTCCAAAATCACCGCTATGCCCAGGCGGTGAGCCTCATTCACAAAACTGCGCAAATCATCCGGCGTCCCGTAGTGGTGATAAGGCGCGAAAATATCAACGCCGTCATAACCCCAGCCGAATTTTCCGTCGAATTCCGCCAATGGCATAATTTCGATAACGGTAACGCCAAGATCAGCAAGCTCAGCCAACTCTTCAATAGCAGCGCGATAGGTTCCGGCGGCGGTAAAGGTGCCTATGTGCATTTCATAGATCACCCGGTTATGGGAAATCCCCTCCCAGTTTTCATCTGTCCATACGAAGCCGGTGGCATCAACAATTTGTGACGGCCCGTGCGGTCCCTCGGGCTGAAAACGCGACGCAGGATCCGGATACAACATGGTGGAATCGTCCAATTTATAACGGTAGCGATCACCCGCTTTGGCATGTTCAACAAAGCCCGACCAATATCCGCCCTCCTCTTCGGTCAACGACCATTGCATAGCGGATCGGCTGCTTTCAATCACTACTTGAACGCGGCTTTTATCCGGCGCCCAGACCCGGAAATGCACTCCCCTATTAGCAACGACTTCCGCTCCGACCGCAAACCGTCTCTCAATTGCTGGCATATTCCTACCTGCTCTTCCACTGATGTTGATGGCGGAATTGCAAGGGCTATACCAGCGCGGAACAAAGCCAAAATTACGCGGCGTGCCGCTTGGCGGCGCAATGAATTTTCCGTCGCCGCTGCCAACATGGGCGCAGCGAGACCTAAAACAAAAAGCATAAAACGCATGTAAAACTTACAGCTGTTAACTGCTTTTCTGGTGGGGTTTTTAATTTGACTGAAAAGAAAATATCGTCCGAATTTTGATTTTTCTCCATAAGTTTTTCATAAATCACAAAAACCGTTTTTTATGTCTTTACCCGGGAGCAACCGGCATGTGGCTTGCTGAAGGTGTCGCAACATGCGGCCGCCGTTGTTCCGTCGCTTCAGCCAACCAACACGAGAAGGTAATCCTATGTTCCGATCTCTGTCGCGATGTTTGTCGCGCGGCGCCACCATCGCCGTGGGACTGAATTTATTTTTTCCAGGTTCGCCAGCATTCGCCCGGGACATCCCCACTCCCGCAGTGCCCGGCATTCAACAACAACTCAAAGATCCCAAAGCCGCTGATGTGACAGTGGTTGGACACATATTGGAACCGAGAAAAATTCCGGTGGAAAAAGGCTTGATTGGCGTTGCGTTGCACTGGGGCTTTGAGATGACTGTTTTCGCCGATGATCTGATCAACCCGCGCATGCTCGCCGTGGCAGAGGACGGAACTGTTTACGTTACGCGCCGCTCCGTTGGCGACGTGCTTATGCTGCGCGATGATAACGGCGATGGCATGGCCGATGTGAAAAAAGTGGTGGCGCGCCGACCGGATATGCACGGCATTGCCATCAGCGGCAGCGCCGTCTACCTCGCCACCGTCAACAATGTCTATCGCACCAGCATTCAACCGGACGGCACTTTCGCGGAACTGGAGTTACTGGTAGATGATCTGCCAGACGGCGGTCAGCATCCCAACCGCACTCTCGCCGTCGGCCCGGACGGCATGTTGTATGTCTCTGTCGGCTCCACCTGCAATGCCTGCGCGGAGTCCAATCCGGAAAATGCCACCATGTTACAAATGAAACCTGATGGCAGCAGCCGCACCATTTTTGCCTCGGGGTTGCGCAATACCATAGGCTTTGGTTTTGAGCCGGACACCGGCGAGTTGTACGGCATGGATCACGGTATTGATTGGCTCGGCGATAACGAACAATACGAAGAGCTGAACCACTTGGTGAAAGGCAAGCAATACGGCTGGCCCTATATTTACGATGCCGGCAAATTTAATCCCCAGGACGAACCACCGGGCGATATCTCGCTGGAGGAGTGGGCCAAACGCAGTGAAAACCCGATTGGCTTTTACACGCCCCACGCCGCCCCCATGCAAATGATTTTCTACACCGGCACACAATTTCCCCGCGAATATCAAGGGGATGCCTTCGTCGCTATGCGCGGCTCCTGGAATCGCAAACCGCCCTCCGGTTACGAAATCGCGCGTATTCGCTTTCAATCTGGCAAGCCCGTTGCTTTTGAGGCTTTTGCGCAAGGATTTTTGCAGCGCCAAGGTGATAAATGGGTGCATCAGGGACGTTTGGCAGGACTGGCCCAAGCCAAAGACGGTGCGCTGCTCGTCTCCGACGATACGAACGGCGTCATTTATCGGATTGCCTATACTGAAAAAGGCAAGCGTGCCTGGCCGGTTGGCGAGCCCACCAACTCTGCTAATACCAATATCCGGGTGATTCAGCGACTGGGGCCGGAGCCACCGCCGATTAAATCACCGCAGTTGGCGATAGATCAGGTGGATGCGGGAGAAAATATCCCGGTAACGTCACCGGCATTTGCCGATGGTGCAACCTTGCCAGAGATTTTTGCCGCGACGGGTGAAGATATTTCGCCACCGCTGCAATGGGAAAAAGGCCCTAAGGGTACAAAAAGCTATGTGGTCATAATGGAAGATCCGGATGCAGGTGAAAATCCGCCGTTTGTACACTGGCTGATTTACAACATACCGGCGGACACGACTCACCTGCCGAAAGGAATTCCCGCGGTGGCGCAACTTGAAAAACCCAAAGACGCGCTGCAGGGCGTCAATGATCGCGGCAATATCGGCTATTTCGGCCCGAAACCGCCGCCGGAAGATTCAGCGCATCACTATCATTTCCAAGTGTTTGCGCTGGATAAAAAGCTCAATATTAATTTTGGAGCAAACAGGGAAGAACTATTAAATGCGATGAAAGGACATGTATTGGCCAGCGGTCGCATCATCGCAACATATGACCGATAGGATTGTCATAGCTGAACGTTATTGGCGGCGCTTGGTGTCGCATAGCTCGAGAAGTTAGGAATATATGTATAAAGGCGAGAGACTCAATAGCTTCACTCACCTCCTGGGTGCCGCCCTGGCTTTGGCCGGCCTGATTATTCTGATCAGTCAGGCCGCCAGTCAGGGACATCTGATGAAAATCATCAGTTTCAGTGTGTATGGCACTTCTCTGTTTTTGTTGTACTTGCTGTCCACGCTGTATCACAGTTTCCGCGGACGGGCGAAACAAATCTTTCAAAAATTCGATCACGCCGCTATTTATTTATTGATCGCCGGTACCTACACACCCTTTTTATTGGTGACGTTAAAAGGTCCCTGGGGCTGGTCATTATTTGGGGTGATTTGGGGATTGGCGATTATCGGCATCATTCTAGATGCGACCCTAAAACCGCGGCGGGAACTATTATCCGTAACCCTGTATATCGTGATGGGCTGGCTTTGCCTGGTGGCGATAAAACCGCTGTTGAAAGCGCTGACTCACGAAGGCTTTTTATGGCTGCTGGCGGGGGGGATATTTTTTACCGCCGGGGGGGGGTTTTTCGCGCCGGATCACCGCCGGTTTTTTTTTCCCCCCCCCTTGCGCGCGCAGCCCCAACGGGGCCGAGCACGCATCAGGGGCGAGGCGGCCTCTTCCGCAGGGCAAAGCCCGAGGACAGAGGCCGGGAGGGGGCTACCCCGATTGGGGAGGGCAGAGGGTGAGTTAGGG
>Ga0182792_1001669_pt1 | contig 17396 bp, 15 predicted proteins | sample Passage237B_FD_130497 | JGI IMG/M metagenome (GOLD analysis project Ga0182792, IMG submission 130497) | Cellulose adapted compost microbial communities from Newby Island Compost Facility, Milpitas, CA, USA - Passage2 37B (version 2) (version 2) ...
CCGCCTCTTCGCTCGAGATCGCCGAGGCGGCGAGCAACTCGTCGGCGCGACGCGCCTCGCGCTCCGCGATCTCCGCCGCCGCGCGCGCCTGCTGCGCCTGCGCGACCGCCAGGTCGAGTTGTGCCCGATACCAGCGCGAATCGATCGTGAAAAGCGTGTCGCCCTTCCGCACCTGCTGGCCGGCTTGGAAGTGAACGACCGCGATGTGACCCGAGACGCGCGGACGAAGCTCCACGGTTTCGATCGCATCCACGCGGCCGGTCAGCTCCTCATACTCCGTCACGAGCTGTTGCTCGACGGGCGCGACCGTCACGCGCGGTGGCGGTGGCGTCGCGGGCGCCGCCGAGGATTCGTCCGCCGCCGTGGCGCGCGACAGGGCATAGGAACTGAGGGTGATCAACGCGACGAACGCGGGCAGCAGCCACGCAACGCGGCGACGAAAGAAGCGGGACCGTGGTCTGTTAGCGGGAGCAGTCATGACAGGTGTGGGTGTGTGCGGTGTGAGAAATTTGGACGAAACCAGGACGTCGGACGGTCACTCCGGATGCCGCGTCAGCGGAGTTTGCAGACGGTCGAGAATGTCGCGCCGCCACAAACGGCCGAAGCCCTCGGACGGCTTTGCGCGATCGTTCAGCGGGAACACGCGCTCGAGCCGGAACGTGCGCGGCGCCGCCGGATCCGCCCGAAATTTCGGGTCGGCGCCCGGCGTGTAGATGCGCGTGCGGGAATTGCGAAGGGAAGCCAGACTGGCGACGGGAAGAGACTGTTTGCGTGTGCTCATGTGAGGCAATCGACGAATAGTTGACTAGTTATCTATATTTCGGGCCAAAAAAACGCGCACCGGTGTGCGCTGGAGAATCTGAGAAATACGCGGGCGCTTACTTCCCCGCGGCTACGGGCGTCGGCTGGGCCGGTTCGGTTTGTTTCACTCGAAGAATTTCCAGGCCGAGCTCCGGGAGGTCTCTTAAAACTTCGGGATCGTTCGAGATCCGCGCCTGCAAGGTGAGTCCATCGATGAAGCTTAATAGCACCGTCGTGCGCTTCACCGCATCACCCGGTTCGAGCGAGCCGTCGGCGATCGCCTCGCGCACCGCGGATTCCACGTAACGGCGTTTGCGGGAGATGATTTCGCGAGTCTTGTCGCAAATCCCGCACTCGCCCGTGCCGACCTCGGAGCCGACGGAGTTCACCGGACAACCAAGCATGCGGCCGGCGCGTTTCTTCGTCTCGCTCTGGCGGCGATACACGTTGGTCAGGAAATTCTTCAAACGTTCCAAGGGCTCGACCGACGCGGAGAAGGTCTCATCCATCCGCGGCTTCCAATCCTCTTTCCAGAGCCGCTCCAACGCCGCGACGGCGAGCTGCTCCTTGGAATCAAAGAAATAGTAGAAACTCCCCTTCTTGACGTCCGCCCGCTTGCAGATGTCGTCGATCGTCACCGCGCCATAGCTCTGCGTCCAGACGAGCTCCAAGGCTGCGTCCATCAGGCGTTGGTCGGCGTCGGAGGTTCTTCCCATGATGGCCGAACGGATAGTTGACCATTTAGTAAACTTCAAGCGCGTTCTTCGGAATTTTCGAAAATTCCCTCGCTCGTCCCGCCGCTTTACTTGACCACCAGCGGCTCAAACTCGCGATGCCGCGCGATAAACGCGTCCACATACGAGCACGCCGGAACCACTCGATAGTTTTGATCCCGTGCGTGATCGAGCGCCGTCTGCACCAGTTTCTGCGCGATTCCGCGGCCGCGCAGTTCGGTCGGCACATACGTGTGCGTGAACACGATCTGCCGCCCTTGTATCTGGTATTCGCATACCGCGAGCTGTCCGTAAACCTGGGTCTCGAATCGCTGCTCCGCTTCGTTGTGTGTGACCGGAATGTCATCCGGCGATGCAGGTGTGGCCATGGCTAATTCTCCGTTCGACGAGCCCAACGCTGCGCGAGCACGCCGGAAATCACAAGTTGCAGCGGGTGATAGATCATGATCGGTAGCAGGATCACGCCGATCGCCGGATGGGCGCCGAAAATCAACCGCGCCATCGGCACGCCCGACGCGAGCGTCTTCTTCGAACCGCAGAACATCGCCGCGATCCGATCCTCCGCGGAAAAACCCAGCGCCCGCGACACCGCGCCCATGATCGCCATCGCCACCGCGAACAACACCACCGCGATCGCCAGCACGATGAGCAGCGTCGACCACCCGTGCTCCGCCCACACGCCTTCCTTGAACGAATCGCAAAACGACGTGTAAACGAGCACCAGGATCGTCCACCGATCCGCGACATTGATCTTGGACTTGTGCCGCGTCGCGACTCCCGCGAGCAGCGGACGACAGAGCTGCCCCGCGATCAGCGGCAGAATCAGCCAGATCACCAAATCGAGAATCACCGGTCCCAGCGCCTGACTCGCACCCGTCGTCGTCACGACCACCGCGATCCACAACGGCGTCAGAAAAACGCCCAGCACGCTCGAGAGCGTCGCGTTGAAGAGCGCGCCCGCGACATTGCCATTCGCCGCCGCCGTCAACGCCACCGACGACGAAACCGTCGACGGTAGCGCGCACAGAAAGAAGATCCCCAACTTCAACTCGTCCGTCACTGCGTCGCCCAGCAGCGCGTTCACCGCGAACCCGAGCACCGGAAACAAAAGAAACGTGCTCACCTGCACCACCACGTGCAGCGGCCACCGCAACGTCCCCGCTTTCAACGCCGCAAACGAAAGCGCCACGCCATGCAGAAAGAAGATCAGCGCCACCCCACCCTTCGTCAGCAGTTCGGGGTGCAACCAGCCACCCGATGCTCCCGGCTCGGGAAACAGCCACGCCAGGAGCGTCGCCAGCCCCATCCCGAGGAGAAACCAATCCATCTTCCTTCTCATTTCCGGTAGTGCGGCGCTTCCGCCCGCACAGTCAAAGCCCCGCACGCGAAACCTTCGCCGCTCACGCTCCGCCCCTCCTCCGCTTCAACATCGCCCGCAACTCCTCCCGTCCCTCGATCTTCAGCAACCACACCAACACCCCATACACGCCCACGCCGATCGCGATCAGCACTACCATCCCAGCGAGGTCGCTGATCTTCTCCGGCGCAAAAACCATTCCCCACATCCACCATCCCGCCGCAACGACGAATCCCATCGCCGCGCTCGCCAGCACCACCTTGATCAGGTCGCCCGCGAGATGGCGAAACGCCAGCCGCTCATCGCGCCGCGCGAGATGCCACTGCAGATGAAACGCCTGCACCGCAATCGCCGTCGTGCTCGCGATCGCCAGTCCGAGGGTCGACAACGGTCCCATCAACGCGAGGCTCAGCACCACGTTCACCACGAAGCTCCCCATCGCCGCGCGCAGCGGCGTCCGCGTATCCTTCTCCGCGTAAAACGCGCGCAGCGCCAGGTTCACAAACGAGAAAAACGGCAACCCCAGCGCATTCGCCACCAACACCGGCGTCATCGCCAACGTCGCCTCCGACTCGAACGCCCCATGCTGGAAAATCACGCGAATGATCGGCAGCGCCAGCACCGCCAGCCCGGCCGCCGCCGGGATGTTGATCACCAGAATCAACCGCATCCCTTTGCGATACGCGCTGGCCAGATTCTCCCGATCCCCCGCCGCCGCATACCGCGAGATCAGCGGAAACACCACCGTCGACACCGCCACCGCAAACACGCCGATCGGCAGCTCCATCAACCGCTGCGAAAAATTCAGCAACGCCACCGCTTCGTCGTTCAGCGACAGGCCGATCAACCGCGACACGCTCATGTTGATCAGGTATATCGAAGAACTGAATACGGCCGGCCCCATCAACCGCAGGATCGTTCGCACCGGTCCGCTCAATTCGAAGTCCGGCCGCGGTCGCCAGCCTTCACGCCGCAACGCCCACGCCGGCACCGCCATCTGCAGGAATCCTCCCGCCAGCACGCCCGCGCATAACCATCGGATCGTCACTTCCTCCGCCCCGCCCCACCACCACGCCGCGATCAGCGGCGTGATCATCGCCAGATTGAGCCAGATCGGCGACAGCGCCGGCTCCACGAATTTCTGCAGCGTCTGCAACGCCCCGCTGAACGCCGCCGACAACGACACGAACACTAGATAGGGAAACAGCACCACCGCGAACCACGCCGCCAGCTTCCAGCGCTCGACCGCGTCCGCCTCCGCTCCCACCCGCTGGCCCAACCACGCCACGAACGATTCTCGACTCAGCACCACCATCGCCAGCACGACCAGCGTGCCCGTCACGAGCAGCAGCCAGCTTGCGACCTGATTCACCAACCGGAATCCCCGCGCCCGATCCCCGTCCTTCAACTCGTCGTTCAAGGTCGGCACCAGCGCCGCCGTCAGCGAACCTTCCGCCAGAAAACGCCGAAACAAATTCGGCAGCAAAAACCCCGTGAAATAAGCCGACACCAGCGCGCCCGCCCCAAACACCGCCGCCGTCAGACTCTCTCGCACCAACCCGAGCACGCGCGACGCCATCGTGAGCGACGACACGATCCCGATGTGTTTGATGCTTTTCGACACCGTCAGTGTTCTCCCCGCCCCCCTCCGTTCGCGCAAGACCTTACCCGCACGAGCCGCTCTCCGCCGCCCGCTTCGCGTCGATTCATTCCGAACCGCAACGTCGCTCCGCGGTTCACATCGTCACGTGCAGCGACGAACCCTCGACCTTCACCTCGGAAACATTCTTCCAAGCCGTCGCCAGTTCCTCCGGCACATTCGCACCCGCGAGGAATTTCTTCATCACGAATCTCGGCACCAATGGCAGTCGCTGCACCGGACACGAACCGAGATAAAGTTCATCCGGCGAAAACACGAAAACCTCTCCCCGCTTCTCGAAGTCGCCGCGCGCCTGCACGATCACCCGACGATCGAGTCCCGCCACGCTCACGCGCACCGGCACGCCGATCTGCATCACGCCTTCGCGAATGCGAAAGTTCGGCGATCCCGCCGTCAGCATCTGCTCGGGCTCCGCGTCGGCCTTCTTCGGCGTGGCGGGCGACGCCAGCGCGTTCAACTCATCTTCGTTCAACACCACCGTGCCGCCTTCCACGAAGGCCCGTTGCTTGGCCATCGCCTGGCGCGCCCGGTTGGAATCCCGCGTGCCTTCGAGGTAATACACCACGCTCGGATTCGGCTCCTTCGGCAGTTCGCGCACGGTTTCGACCGGCTTCAGCACGAGATGCGCCGCCGCCAGCACAATTCCGAGCAGCACGCTCAGAAACGCGCCCAAAATCACTTCGGTCCAACTCGGATTGTAGCCAGCGGCTTCGGTGCTCATGGAAGTTGGACGCGGACCATACGCGAACGCCGCGCGAGGTGAATTCGAAAAGGCGGACTACTTCGAACCGCCCGCCGCGGCCGCCGGCTTCGATTCCGTCTTCGCGGAGGACGACTTGTCGCCGCCTCCCGAATCGCCGCCGGACTTCTTTTTATAGTCCGTGATGTAGAAGCCGGAGCCTTTGAAAATCAGCCCGGCGCCACCGCCAACGAGACGCTTGAGGCCGGTTTTCTTGCACTTCGGGCACTTCTTCAGCGGCTCATCCTTCATCGACTGAAACTGTTCGAAGGCATGGCCGCACTTCGGGCAGGCATAATCGTAGGTAGGCATGGATGGAAAAACCCGCGGTTATGATAATCGCTCCGCCGCTTGGCGAGTCCGTTTCATTCCGGCAGCGGAAAGCGTATACTTTTCGCCCTTTAAACCTGCTGCTCCGACTCCACTTGCGACGTCAACTGCACCAGGCCGCGCAGCGACGTAAAGTGCTGGCTCAGGTCGAAATCGCCGCCCAGCCCGCCGATCAATTTGTCGAACAAATCCTTCTTCTCCTCCTTCAACGCCTGGATCCGCTCCTCGATCGTGCCTTCCGTCACCATGCGATAAACGAACACCGTGTTCGTCTGCCCGATGCGGTGCACGCGATCGACCGCCTGCGCCTCGACCGCCGGATTCCACCACGGGTCCAACAGGAAAACGTAATCCGCCGCATGCAGCGTGATGCCCGTGCCCGCCGCTTTCAACGACACCAGCATCGCCGCCGCACCCGGCGCCGTCTGGAACTGCTGCACCGGCTTCAACCGGTCCAGCGTCATGCCCGTCAGCTCGAACCGCGGCAGGTCCGGGAAATTCTGCGCCAGCGCCTCGCGCACGCGATCGAGCAGCATCACGAATTGCGAGAAGATCACCACCTTGTGACCGCTGCCGACCACTTCCGTCAGCTTCTCGATCAGCAGGTTGATCTTTCCGGAATCCGACAACGGCGCCTTCAACCACGGCAGCATGTCCGGATCGCAGCAGGTCTGCCGCAGTCGCGTGAGCAGCGCCAGGAACCCGAACGACTTCTCGCGCATCGCCGCGCTCACGTCGTCGCCCAACCGCTCCAATCCTTCCGCGCAGATTCGCGCATACTCCGTGCGTTGCACGTCGGTGAGCGGGCAGAGCAGATCCATCTCCATCTTCGGCGGCAGTTCCGTCGCCACCTGGCTCTTCGTCCGCCGCAGGATGAACGGCGCCAGTTGCGCCCGCAGCCGCTCGATCGTGCCCGCCCGATCCGCCACCAGCGCATTCTCGAAACTCGACCGCGACCCCAGCAGCCCCGGCAGCAAAAAGCGGAAGATGCTCCACAGATCGAGCTGCCGGTTCTCCAGCGGCGTGCCCGTCAAAACGATCCGGTGCTGCGCGCGAATCGCGAAGCAGGTCTGCGTCACTTTCGCATCCGGATTCTTGATGAACTGCCCTTCATCCAGCACCGCGTATCCAAATTCGTAATTCGGCAGAATCTCCCGGTGCTTCCGCAACTGCGTGTAGCTCGCGAGCCAGATCACGTTGTCCGAGGGCGTCGAAAAATCATGCCCGGTCTTCAACACGTCCACTTTCAGATCGGGCTGAAACTTCGCGATCTCCTCGCGCCACACCGGCACCACGCTCGCGGGACACACGATCAGGCTCGGCTTGTTCACGACCGGTCGCGTCGCCAGCAGCGTGATCACCTGCAGCGTCTTGCCCAAGCCCATCTCGTCGGCGAGCAGGCCGTGGCACCCGACGTCGCACAGGTGCGCCATCCACTCGACGCCGCGGCGCTGATACGGACGCAACACCTCCGGTAACACCGGCGGCGCTTCCGGCGCCGCGAGCACTTTCTGCCGCCACGCCTCGATCTCGGGCGACAGCGTCAACTTCAGCCGCGCATCGTTGAAGAGCGAAAACACGAGATACGGCGAAACGGCCTCTTCCGTCCGTGCGTCCGCGAGATTGTCGCGCCACGCGCTGAACGACGCCCACTTGTCCGCCGCCAGCGACACGATGCCGACGCTCGGCAGAATCACCGGCGCTCCGCCTTTCTTCAGCAGCGCACTGACTTCCGAGTCTGTCAGCATCCGCTCGCCCGCGCGGAAAATCCAACGCAGGTTCAACCCCGTCACATCGCCCGCCGCCCCGCCCGCGCCGTTCGCCCCGCCCGCGGTCTTCGCCTCCGCCACCGCCTCGATCTCGACCGCGCGCGTGCCTTTCAGCAGGTTCGCCGCCTTGTCGTCCAACTCCACCGCGAACATCTTCTTCCACGCGGGCAGCACGACTTTCAGGAAGTTCGGAATCTCCACCAGCGACTCCATCAAATACACGCCGGTTTCCTGATGATAGTGGAAGTGCGCTTTGCGCGCATACGCCGCCAAACCGATCAATTTCGCGCGCTCGCCGGACGACACGTGCCCGTTCCCATTCGCGTGGGCCGCCGCACCGAGCGCAGGATGACGCGTCTTGCCGTCCGCTTCCGCCCAATACGCCTGAAACGTCAGGCCCGCCGTCTTGGTCTTGAACACCAGTAGCAGCGTGCGCGACGCCACGCCGTTCTTTCCATTCGCGCCCGCGCCGTTTGTCCCCGCGCTGCCGTTCGTCGCATGACCATTCGTCCCCTCCGCCTTGTCGGAATTGCCATTCACCACGACGTCGCTCGGCAACGGCGAGATCTCATCCGCCACGAGCTCCTCGATCTCGTGCAAACCCGCCACCGCCAACGCGTGCGCCACGTCGCGATCCGTCGTCGACGATCGCACCGACAATCCCGTCGGCCCCCACTCGATCACCGCATACTCGTCCTTCTTCTCCACGCGGCGGTGAATGATCGCATCCTTCGCGGTCAACTCCAGCTCCCGCACCTGCCCGTCGACGTAAATGCGCCTCCCCTGCTCCAGTTGCTCCGCGGTAAAGCCGTCGGTCCAATCGTTTTCCAGCCGATCGAACCAAAATTCCAAAGACTGGGGAGTGTAGACGCGCTTGGGACCGTGCGACTGCATTACACGTAAAAGGGGCGACGGTAGAATTCGGCTCGAGTGGTGCAATCCCGAAGTAAGGAATTTTCCCGAGGCATAATTTTTTTAAATACGCGCATGTCGCCTCTGTCTTTCAGCACGCCACATGCCGCCAAAAAAATCGTGGCAGATCGCACCCGCGTTTCGCTCTTTCCTTACCGTTTCCCCAATTCTTCGCGCAACACCGCGAGCGTCCGCTCCACCGCTCCCGCATTCGCGCGCTGCCAGTCCGCCGCCGCCGCCGCCACGCTCGCGCGCTTCGTCGCATCATCCAGCAACGTTTTCACTTCCGCTCGCAACGCATACTCGTCCGCCACCTGCACCGCCCCGCCGCACTCCACCAACTCGCGCGCGATCGTTCGAAAATTGCTCATCCGCGGTCCGAACAAAATCGGCTTCCCCAACGCCGCCGCTTCCACCGGCGTCTGTCCGCCGTCGTTCGGCGGCAGGCTTTTCCCCACGAACACCAGATCGGCGAGCTGCGTTAGTTTCTGCAATTCTCCCGTCGTGTCGCCCACCGCCACCTGCACCGGCTCTTTCGCAACCCCGCGCGAGCGCAGGTGATATGTCGCACCCGCGTTCCGCACCAAACGCTCGATCTCCGGCCGTCGCTCCGCATGACGCGGCACCAGCAGTAACGCGCATCGCGTGCCCGCCTTGTTCAACTCCGTCCACACCTCCAGCAGCGCCTCTTCCTCGCCCGGCCACGTCGACGATCCGAGCAACACCCGCTCCTCGCCCAACCCCAGCTCTCGCCGCAACTGCGCTTTCTCCGTCTCCGTCAGTCGCGCGATCTTCACGTCCAACTTCAAGTTGCCCGTGGTCGTTAGCCGCTCCGCCGGCACGCCGAGTTCCCGCAGCCGTCGCTCATCCTGCACCGAACTCGCCAGCAGCCGCGAAATTCCGCCGAGCACCGCGCCGCGCGCGAGGCCGAACCGCTGCATGCGCCGAAACGTTTTGTCCGACATCCGCGCATTGATGCAGACCACCGGCACGCCGCGTGTAACCGCCTGGTGGATATGTTCCGGCCAGCGCTCGCCTTCCGTCAGGACCGCCAAATCCGGTGCTACCTTCCGCCACGCGCGGGCCGAGAACGGCCACCAGTCGATCGGAAAATAGCCGATTCCGATCGCGAGATGCGCATACCGATCCGCCGCCACGCGATAGCCCGTGCTCGTCGTGGTCGTCAGATAAACTTCCACCCCGCCGTCTTTCATCAACGCCTCGAGGAGCGGCGCGATCGCGAGCACTTCACCCACGCTCACCGCCTGCACCCAGACGCGTTTCACCCGCGCGCGTTTTGCAGGCAATCCGTCGTGCGCGCCGAAGCGTTGCTCGAACTTGTCCCGATATCCTCCGCGTCGCCGCATCCGCAGCAGATACCGTGGCGCCATGATCAACAGCGCCGGCAGGAAGAGCAGTCGATAAAGCCAAAGCATGGAGTTGGGGTGCGGTGGCGGGTCAGTTCAAAACCCCGGCTTTCCTTTTCCGAGCCTTTTATGCGCGCGTTTCACATTCTTTAAACGCACTTCGCGGGCCTCTGCCGGGATTTCGGAGTGACTCCATTTCCGCCGCTTCAAAATTACTCGCGATGGTCCTCTTCAGCCGCGGGTTTTTCGTCCTCGCTCTGCTTGCGCTCGTGCCGCTCGTCGGCGCCGCATGGCCGCACGAGTCGAGCGATCTCACGCCGCACCCGGACGCCCGCTTCGGCACCCTCCCGAACGGCCTCCGCTACGTCGTGCTCCCCAACGCCGAGCCGCGCGATCACGTGGCCCTCCGCCTCGTCGTCCTCGCCGGCTCGCTCCACGAACAGGACGACCAACGTGGCTTCGCGCACTTCGTCGAACACATGGCCTTCGCCAGCACGCGTCGTTTCCCGCGTCACACGATTGTCGATACGCTGCAACGTCACGGCATCGCCTTCGGGGCCGACGCCACCGCCTTCACGTTTCCGACTCACACCGTCTACCAGATCGACGCTTCCCTCGACGCCGCCCGCGAACGCCTCGACGAAGCCTTTTCCGCCCTCCGCGAGTTCGCCAGCGAGCAAACCTTCGATCCCGCCGCCCTCGAACGCGAACGCGGCGTCATCGAAAGCGAACGTCGCGCCCGCGATCACTGGCAGGCGCGCGTCTCCCTCGCGCGCGAAAACTTCATCCATCCTTCGCATCTTCGCACGCGGCGCAATCCGATCGGCGACGAGTCCGCGATCGCCGCCGCCGATGCCGCCGCCCTCCGTGCGTTCTACGAAACCTGGTATCGCCCCGACAACGCCCTCCTCCTCGCGATCGGCGATCTTTCCGCCGACACCCTCGAAGAATGCATTCGCTCTCACTTCTCCTCCTGGTCCGCTCCGGCCGCGCCTCTTCCGCCGCCGCCTGATCGCGGCTCCTCCGCCAATCCCGACCAGCTCACCTCCTTCGTTTACGCCGAACCCGCCGCCGGCGCGTTGTCGCTCGAACTCGTCTCGATCCTTCCCGGTCCGCAAGGCGTCGAAACCGCCGCCGCCCGCACCGCCGCGATGCGTCGCGAAATCGTCATCACGATGCTGCACGAGCGGCTTCAACAACTCCGCCGCCAACACGCGCGCGACTTCGGCACCGCCGGCGCGTTCACCCGCGAAGACGGCCAGCATCACTCCGAGTTCATCCTCGCGATCGATTCCGCCACGTCCGCGTGGTCCGACGCCGCAGCCGCCCTCGCCCGCGAATGGCGCCGCGCCTACGAACTCGGTTTCAGCGCCGAGGAAATCGCCGCCGCCTCCCGCACGATCCGCCGGCGTTTCGAACACGCCGCGTCCTCTTCCGAAGCTTCGCCGGGCCTCGGCGACCGCTTCGCCTTCGCGCTCGTCGCCGATCAGATTCCTTCATCCTGGTCGCAGCTCGGCGAAACCATGGAAGCCGCGCTCGCCACGTTCACACCCGACTCTTCGCGCGACGTGTTTCGCGAGATGTGGCCGTCGAACGCTTCATTCCTCTTCGGCCTGGGCAATCTTCCGCTCGCCGATCCCGCATCCGCTTTGGTCGATTCCTACCGCGCCGGCCTCGCCACCGAACTGCTCGCGCTCCCGCATCCGCCGCCCGCCGAATTGCGCTACACGCCCGCCGCATCCGCCGGACCAATACGCCGCCGCACGCACGTCGCCGATCTCGATCTCCACCTGATCGAATTCGCCAACGGCGTTCGGCTGAACCTCAAGTGCAGCGATTCCACCCGCAACAGCGTCGCGCTCCGCGCGCGCGTCGGCTCCGGCCGTCTCGGTCAACCCGAAGATCTTCCCGGCCTCGCCCTTCTCGCCCGCGCCTACATCAACGACGCCGGCGTCGGCCGCCATCCGGGACACGAGCTCCAACGCTTCGTCGACGAACGGAACTTCGCCCTCTCCTTCAGCGACGACGAAGACGCGTTCGTTTTCTCCGGCGGCGCCGCCACCGCATCGCTGCCCGACCTGCTCCAACTTCTCAGCGCTTATCTCAGCGACCCCGCGTGGCGCTTCGAAGAATTCGAAGCCGCGCAGCGCCGCGTCATTTCGCATTTCCACGACTCTCGGCACGAGCCGTCCTCGTCCTTGCAGATCGCCGCCGCCCGCGTGATTTCCCGCGACGACCCACGTTTCATCCTGCCGGCGCCCGCCGATACCGACGCGCGCACGCTCACCGAGCTCATGAACTGGCTCGATCCCGAGCTTCGGTCCGGCGGCGTCGAAATCGGACTCGTCGGTGACTTCGATCTCGATACCACACTCGATTTCGCCGCCCGCACACTCGGCGCACTCCCTCCTCGCGCCGCTCGTGCCGTCGAGCGCCACGCCCGCCCCGCCGTCCGCTTCGAGCGCAAGCCCGGCCGCTGGCAATCCTCCGTCGAAACCAACATCCCGCGCGCCGCCCTCCGCGCCCAATGGCCCGTTCGCGGTTGCGGCGATATCCATCAACGGCGCCGCCTCGAAACCCTCGCCGCTATTTTCCAAAACCGCGTTCGTCGCGAAATCCGCGAACAACTCGGCGCGACTTACGATCCGTCCGCCGAGATCTTCAGCGGCGATACGCTTCGCGACGACGGCTACCTCCTCATCGAATTTTCACTCAGCCCCGCCGACACCCCGCGCCTCGCGCAGCGCATCGTCGACATCGCCGCCGATCTCGCCGCGCACGGTGTATCCGAAGAAGAACTTCAAGCGGTCGTCCAACCGCGTCTCGCGGAAAACGCCGCCCGTCTCCGCGACAACGGCTACTGGCTCTTCAACGTCCTCTCCGCCGCCCAAACCCAACCCGCCCGCCTCGACTGGCCGCGCACACGAGGCGACGACTACGCGCGCATCACGCGACGCCAGATCGCCAGGACCGCCGCCAGCTTTCTCTCCCCAGCGCGCGCCCAGGTTTTTGTCGCCGCTCCGTCCTCACCCGACCGAGCCCGCGCTCTCGCCGTCCAGTCTCCCACTCCCGCCCCACGCGGCGGATCCCATTGAACCCCGCCGCCTCGCCCGCCCTCGTCGTTCCCCCGCGCACCGTCGCCCCGCCCCGCCCGCGAACCGGTTCCGCGCAACTCCTCATTCCCGCCCCCGCGCAGGATCCGCACGTTCACTTCCACGCAGGTCGTTACTACTACACGGAATCGTCACCCACTGGCATCTTCCTCCGCACCGCCGACCACTTCGCCGATTTCGGAGCATCACCCCGCCGCCGCGTTTGGGCGCCTCCCGCCAGGGGCCCCGTTTCACGCAATCTCTGGGCTCCTGAACTGCACCTCATCGACGGGCGCCACTACATCTACTTCGCCGCCGACGATGGCGACAACGCCCGCCATCGCATGTGGATTCTCGGAGCGCTCACCGCCGATCCCGCCGGCGATTACACGCTGCTCGGCAGCCTCGACACACAAGGTTGGGCCATCGATGGCACAACTTTCGCCGATCGCTCCGGCGATCTCTTCTTCGTTTGGTCCGGCTGGCCCGGCAAGCGCGATGGTTGCCAGAACCTCTACATCGCGCGGATGAACAATGCGTGCGAGCTCGCCACCCCGCGCACGCTTCTCGCGACACCCAGCGAGCCGTGGGAATGCCACGCGATGCCCATCTGCGAAGGCCCTCAAATTCTCCGGCGCGCCAACCGCACTTTTCTCATCTACTCCGCCAGCGGTTCCTGGACGCCGCACTACTGTCTCGGCCTCCTGGAACACACCGGTGGCGACTTCCTCGACGCGTCCAACTGGATCAAGCACGGCTGCGTCTTCGCGCCCGACGATCACACCTTCGGCGTCGGCCACTGCGGTTTCACCACGACACGCGACGACGAAGACTGGATTCTCTACCACGCCAAAACCTCGCGCCATCCCGGCTGGCAGGATCGCGAAGTTCGCGCCCAGCCTTTTACCTGGTCTGCGAGCGGCCTGCCTGTTTTTCCATCGCCGTCCCCCCGCGCGGCCCTCGACCGCACTCACTCCGAACGAACCGGAATCTCCACCTCTTCCTCTTCGGATAGCTTCAAATTGAACAACGGCAGCAGGCACAACAGCCCCGCGACCGTCAGCCCGAGCACCGCGTAGCCTGCCACATCGTGCACCACGCCGCTGATCGACTCCGGCCCGTTTTGATACGCCCAGCCGGTTAAGAACAACCCGCGCACCAGATTCGTCAGAAATGCGAAGCCCATCGCCGCCGCCACCAGCGCGATCTTCTTCCACAAGCGATCCAGGAACACCGCGCCGAGAAACGATCCCGCGAACAAACACGCCGTCAGCGAACGAATCCCCGAGCATGCATCCTCCACGCCGACCTTTCCCGACGGCAGCACCAGCACGTTCCCCTGCTGCTCGATCGGCAGTCCCAGAAAATCGAATACAAACGACACCACCGTCACCACCTTCCGCAACAGGAAGAGATTCAACTGATTCTCGATCACCGAAACCATCGGCGCCGAAACGAGCCACACCAGCGCCGGAAACAAGAACAACCCCGTCAGCTTCACCCGCCCGTCCGCCAGAATTCCCTTCGCCCCCTCCGCACGTTTTCCTTCACCCCGCTCCGGCGCGTTCAGAAAAATCAGCGACAACACGATCGCCGACGCCCCCATCGTGATCGCCAGCGTTCCCGGGTGCGACGCTCCCGCGCCCGCGCGATAAAACGCCCCGAGCAAAAACAGCAGCACGCCGCCCGTCATCATCCCGCCGACCCCCAAGCGCAGCACCCATTTCGCCGCCCCTTCCGCCCGCGCACTCTCCGCGCTCCGGCATTCCATCACCGCCGCGACGATCCGACTCCAGCGATCGTAAACCACAAACACCACAAACGCCGGCACCAGCCATCCGAAGCTGTAGTCCTCCTTCGTGCTCCACCAGTGCGACTGGTCCCACGCGACAAACGCCAGAAACCCCGCGCTCAATCCCAGCGCCGCGAGCAACGCTCCCGTCAGCTCCTTCGATGCTTTCTGCCAAGGCCCGCTCATTGCGCGTATCCAGGTTTCATTACATTTGTCATCGAGCGATCATGGAGCCGCGCCAGCATCGCGAGCGCGAGCGACGCTCCCACCAACGCCATCAGCATATCCGTCTGCGTGTCCCACGGATCGCCCTGCATCCCGAGAAAATCCTCCGCCGCCTCGCCCGTCATCACCGCCGTGAACCACTCGAGCAATTCGTAGAACGCCGAAAACGCGAGGCACACGCAGACCGTCAGGAAACCCGACCAGCGACTTCCCCGCAGCGGCGAGGTTCGCACCAACAGCTCTCGCGTAAGAATCGCGGGCACGAAGCCCTGCACAAAATGCCCCAGCTTGTCGTAATGATTGCGCGACCACCCAAACCACTCCTTCGCCCATTCGCCCAGCGGCACCCGCGCATACGTGTAGTGCCCGCCCACGACCAACAAGACGCAGTGCAGCCAGAGCAGCACGAGCAGCAAGGTCGACAAGGGAAAACGATGACGAAACGCCAGGATCACCGGCACGCCCACGAGCACCGGAATCGATTCCAACCACCACGTGAATCGATCGTGCGGCCCGATCCACGACCACGCCACCACGGGAATGAGCAGCGCGACAAACCAGACGAGACGACGGTCCATTGGCGGCGGTTCTGCCGAACAATCCACGAAAATCAATCTCCGCGGCTGGACGCGCCGAAACGCTCACGGCGCGCTCACCACGATCGACGCATTCGTGCCGCCGAACCCGAAGCTGTTCGCCAGCGCCGCCCGCACCCTCCGCTTCACCGCCACGTTCGGCGTGAAATTCAGCCCCGTGTCCGCGCACACCGGATCGATATTCTCCAAATTGATCGTCGGCGGCACCACGCCTTCCTCGATCGCCTTCACCGCGGCAAACAATCCCATCGCGCCGGCGCCGCCCAGCAGGTGGCCGACCATCGACTTCACGCCGCTCACGTTCAGCTCCGCCTTGCGTTCGGCGAACACCGTCGCGATCGCCGCCGCTTCCTCGCCGTCGCCGCCTGGCGTCGATGTCGCGTGCGCCGAAACATAATCGATCTCCGAAACCGGCACGCCCGATCGCTCGAGCGCCGCCTTCATCGCCCGCGCCGATCCTTCCGCCCCCGGCGCGAGCGACGACAAGTGATACGCGTCCGCCGACGCGCCATAACCGCGAATCTCCGCATAGATCTTCGCCCCGCGCTTCAGCGCCTGCTCGCGCTCTTCCAACACAAACACCACCGCGCCTTCCGACAGCACGAAGCCGTCGCGGTCGCGGTCATACGGACGCGATGCCTTTTCGGGATCATCGTTGCGCGTCGACAGCGCCCGCATCTGCGCGAACGCCCCGATCGCCAGCGGCGTCACCGTCGACTCCGCTCCGCCCGCAATCATCACATCCGCATCGCCGCGCGCGATCGCCGCCGCCGCCTCGCCGATCGCATGACCGCTCGTCGCGCACGCCGACGCCACGCTCATGTTCGGCCCGCGAAAATCCAGCAAAAGGCTCACCTGGCCCGCGAGCAGGTTCGGCGCGATCTGAATGATGAAGAACGGCGAGATCTTCCGATATCCGCCCGCCTTCCACGTGTCGTGCATCGCCTCCATTTCCGGCAACCCGCCGAGACCGACGCCTAGATTCACGCCCATCCGGTCCGAGTTCAGCTCCAACCGCTTTTCGTCGAGTCCCGAGTCCGTATATGCCTCCACCGCCGCCGCCGCGCCGAGATGAGTGAACCGTCCAAACTTCTTCACGTCCTTCGGCGTCAGCACTTGCGTCACGGTCTCGTTCGCCGGTCCGCGTGGCTGCAAAGGCTTTGCCAGCGCCTTCGTCGCATCGAATCCCTTCACTTCACCCGCGATCTGCGCCGAGCATCCGCTCGCGTCGAAGCGCGTGATCTTCCCCAATCCGCTCCGGCCGGCCACGAAGCTCGCCCAAGTCTCCGCCGCACTGTTTCCGCACGGCGTAACCGCACCCAAACCAGTGATCACAACGCGCCGGCGCATCTGGGAAGACGAAGTATTCATGTTGAAACCGGGCACTAAAAACCCCCGCCCGCCGCCTGCGAAGACCAAAATTTTCGCCCGCCCCACCGTCTTGCATCCCTTTTGCCCCGTCCGAACCCAGCTTTGACTTTGCCTCGTCGAGCCCTTTCCGTCTCCCCCTTTCCCGAAATGCAGCAGCTCCACGCTTACTGGCGCATGGAATACATCGAGGCGCCGCGTTATCCGGCTCGGATGAAGCGCCCTTTCAGCGAGTTGCCCGCTCTCGGCGACGATCGCGCCGCGCTCATCGTCCATCGCTCGAAGCACGCCTACCTGATCCTCAACCGCTTCCCCTACAATCCCGGCCATCTGCTCGCCGTCCCTTTCCGCGAGGTCACCGAGATCGAAAATCTCACGCCCACCGAATCCGCCGCCCTCATGGCGGAAATCATCTTCGCCAAACGACTCCTCGCCGCCGCGCTCAACCCCGACGGCTTCAACGTCGGCTTTAATCTCGGCTCCTCCGCCGGCGGCAGCATTCCCCACCTTCACGCTCACATCGTTCCACGCTGGAATGGCGACACCAACTTCATGCCCGTGATCGGCCAGACGCGCACGCTTCCCCAATCCCTCGATGCCACGTGGGAACGTCTCTCCGCCGTCGTCCCCACGCTCACGAAGCCCTCCCGCGCC
>Ga0182792_1001671_pt1 | contig 17394 bp, 14 predicted proteins | sample Passage237B_FD_130497 | JGI IMG/M metagenome (GOLD analysis project Ga0182792, IMG submission 130497) | Cellulose adapted compost microbial communities from Newby Island Compost Facility, Milpitas, CA, USA - Passage2 37B (version 2) (version 2) ...
CCGAGCCCCCCGATCGCCGGGTTGCAGGACATCTCCCCGATCGTCTCGACACGATGCGTCAGCAGCAGCGTCCGCGCACCAAGCCGAGCCGCCGCCGCCGCCGCTTCGCAGCCGGCGTGGCCGCCGCCCACCACGATCACGTCATAAGGAAAAGCCGCCATGGCGGCCTTTTACGCTTGGGCCTCAGTCCAGGTCCAGCGCACCTCGCCCGCTCCGCCGCGGCCACGACTCTCCTTCTAGTTGCGCCACAGACGCCGATACCACCTGTACCCGACCGACCAGATAAGCCCCTCCGTCCGCTGCCGCTCAGTCCCAATCGGCGACGACCTGCTCCGTGGACACCGTGCAAATCTGTTGTGCAAATCGCTCGCGATACAACCGCATCAGCGCGTCGTGCGTCGGGTCATGGCTGCTGCACAGGGCATCCGTCGGCAGCACCACGCGGAAGCCCAGATCGATGGCCGCCGCGACGGTCGCCATTACGCAGACATCCGTCTCGCCGCCGGTCACGATCACGGTCTCGATGCCCCGCCGTCGCAGCGAGGACGCGAGGCGGGGATGCGAGAAGGCCGAATAGACAGCCTTGTCCAGCAGCTTGGCCGGCGGCGCGAGTTGGCGCAGCGGATCGACGATCTCCAGCAGCGCCGGATCGATCCTGTCTCGTGCCATCTCGCGCCATCGCCGGAAGTAATCCCGCCACGCACCGACCGCTTCCTCCGGAATCCGAGGCGGTATGAACCGCGTGAGGATGGTACGGTCGGGATGGCGCTCCGCGATCCTCAGGACATTGGGCAGAACCCGCGGCAGCCACGGCACGAACCAGTCCGTCGGTTCCGCAAACAAGCGCTGCATGTCGACCGCGACATGGATGGCGGTGCGATCGAGCTTCGGCAGCGCCATGCCGCGTGCTCAGGCCGCGCGCTTGCGGCGGCTCTTGCGCCTGGCCTTGGGCGCGCTCTTGCCCGCGCCCTTGCGCGAACGCGCCGCCAGGAACCGGTCGGCTTTCTCCCGCGAGGGCCCTCCGCCACCGCCCAGGCTCCTGCGCAGCGCGTCCATGAGATCGACGACCTTTTCCTCCTGCTCGGGCGGCTCGGCGCTCACCAGCTTCTCGCCCTTGGTCTTGCGGGCGATCAGGTCCCGCATCGCATCGTCGTAGCGATCCCTGAACTCGCTGGGATCGAAGCGGGCGCCTTGCTGCTCGACGATCTTCTCAGCGATCTCCAGCATGCGTGGATCAGGCTTTGGAAGCCTTTCGCCGAACACCTCGTCCGTGGCACGGATCTCGTCGTGTGCGCGCAGCGTCGTCAGAAGGATGCCGCCATTGCGCGGCTCGAGGGCGCACATGCGCTCGCGCTGGTGCATCACGAGCCTGCCCAAAGCCACCTTCTGTTGCCGTTCCATGGCTGCCCGTATCACCGAGAACGCCTCGATTCCCGTCCGTCCGGCCGGCGCCAGATAGTAGGGCTCATCCCAGTAGATGCGGTCGATGGAGGCGGCATCGACGAACTCCTCGACGTCGATGATGCGCGTCGATTCGAGCTTGACCGAATCGAGTTCCTCCTTGTCGAAAAGCACGTACTTGTTGCGCGAGACGGGATAGCCCTTCACGAGGTCTCCGCGATCGACGACCTCGCCCGTGCCGGCATCCACGGTCTGCATCCGGATGCGATTGTTGGTCTTGGGATTGATGAGGTTGAAATGCACGTCTGCCGCGTGCTCGGTCGCCGTGTAGAGCGCGACGGGGCAGGTCACCAGCGACAGCCGCAGATGTCCTTCCCAAGTGGGCCGGATGGCCTTGCGCCTGCCCGACTTCCGGTTGCTCGATGCCTTCTTTTTTCTCTTCGCCATCGCCTCATCCACGCGACTTGATCAGACGCTCGATCGCCGTCCGCAACGGCACGGCAGAAGCGGCATAGGTTGTCCAGGCCTTGCTTCGCCGAAGCAGCCCCGCCGCAGTGCGCAGCGTGTATCTCTTTGGGTCGAGACTCGCCTTCACCTGCGACCAGTTCAGCGGCATGGACACGGTTGCCCCGGCGCGCGCACGCGGCGACAACGGTGCGACCGCGGTCGCCGTGCGGTCGTTGCGCAGGTAGTCGAGGAAGATGCGGCCGGCGCGTTCCTTCTTGGCCATGTTCATCACGAAACGATCGGGTTCATCGTCCGCCAGCCGCCGGCAGATTTCGCGTGCGAAGGTCTTAGCGGCATCCCAGTCGGGGCTCCGGGGATCGGACGTGAGTGGCACCACGACATGCAGACCCTTGCCCCCCGTGGTCTTGCAGAAGGGGACAAGGCCCAGCGCTTCGAGCCGCTGGCGCAGCTCGATCGCAGCCCTGATCACTTCCTTGAAGGCGACGTCGGGCGCCGGATCGAGGTCGAACACGAGCCGGCCCGGAAGGTCGGGCTTGCCGGGTTGACAGTTCCAGGGATGCAGCTCGGTAGTGCCGAGCTGCGCCACCGCGATCAAGCCTTCCACGCGGTCGATTTGCAGATACGGTTTCCGATCCCCCTTGACCTCCACCCGCTCGACCAGATGCGACATGCCCGGCGCCGCATGGCGCTGGAAGAAGCGCTGGTCGCCCGATATGCCGTCGGGCGTACGCACGAGCGAGCAGGGCCGCCCGGCCAGATGGCCGATCATCCAGTCGCCGACCTCCTCGAAATAGCGGGCGAGCTCGAGCTTGGTGATCGGAGGTTCCTCATCGGGCCATAACGCTTTCGCGGGATTTGAGATCGACACGCCCATGACGACGGCACGACCATCGCCTGAAAGCCCGGCGTTGGGCCTCCTGGCGGCGTGGGCATGTCGGTCCGCGGTCTTGCCGGCGGCGCGGCGTGGATGCGGCTGAACGATTTTCGCCTTTGCCGGCGCGACGGGCTTCTCCGCCTCGACCTCTTCCGCGGGTTTGTCGGTACGGAGCCCCTTGAAGGCGGCTTGCCGGACATTGCCGGCCCCCGTCCAGCCGGCGAACTCGATCTCCGCGACCAGGTCCGGCCGGGCCCAATGCATGTTCGCTTCCTTGCGCGGGCTGGCGCCCGTCGCGAACGGGCTGGTCTTGCTGGCGACCTCCCTCAGCCGTGGCACGAGCTTGCGCATGACGGCCTCGCCGAAGCCTGTGCCGACCCGGCCGACATAGACGAGCTTCCGGGCCTTGCCTTCGCCGCGATAGACGCCGACCAGCAACGATCGCAACCGCCGCCCCTCGCTGGTCCAGCCGCCGATCACGACCTCATGCCCGGCCCGGCATTTGGCCTTGACCCAGCTGCCGGTCCGGCCGCCGCGATAAGGGGCGTCCAGTTCCTTGGAAACGATGCCTTCCAGGTGCATCCGGCAGGCCGAATCGAGGACGGCATCGCCCGCCGTCTCGAAATGATCGACGTAACGGATCATCGGATGCTTGCCCGGCAGCCCGTCCAGAAGCTCCCGCAACCGTGCCTTGCGCTCGCGCAGCGGCAGTGGGCGCAGATCCTCCCTGCCTGCGAACAGGAGATCGAAGGCGAAGAAGACCAGCTTGTCTGATTTGCCCTCCGACAGCGCGGCCTGCAGCGCCGCGAAATCGGGTGTGCCGTGGGCATCAAGGGCAACGGCCTCGCCGTCGATCACGCAATCCGGCAGCTTCGCGGCCTTGTCCGCGACCACGCGGAACTTCGATGTCCAGTCGAGGCCCTTGCGCGTCCGCAGCTCCGCCACGCCCTCCTCCACCCTGAGTTGCAGGCGATAGCCGTCGAACTTCACCTCGTGTCCCCACCCCGGTCCGGAAGGGGCGCGGTCGACCAGCCGGCAAAGCTCCGGCGCGACGAAACGCGGCATCGCAGACACTTTGCGGGGCTTCGCCGTGGAGCGGGGTGCGACGGCCCTGTCGCCGCCGCCCTTCGTGGCGCTGTCCCAGACCGCACCGGCTGGCCGCTTTCGATCCGTCATGAACGGCCTGGGTGCGCGGCCCTTGCCCAGGGCGATCTCGTCGAGCGTCCGTCCGGAGGCGATGGAGGTCGGGTCCTCGAGGAGATCGTCCGCGTCGCCTTCCCGCGCCGCATCGTCGCGATGCTTGATCAGCAGCCAGTTGTTGCGCTTGTCGCCACCGCGCCGGCGATCCCAGCGCATGCGCACCAGCACCCAGCCGCCATGCAGCCGCTCGCCGTCCAGCGTGAACTTGAGATCCCCCTTCTTCAGCCCTTCGTGGGGATCGCCCTCGGGCCGCCAGTAGCCGCGGTCCCAGAGCTGCACCGTGCCCCCGCCGTACTGGCCCTCCGGAATCGTGCCCTCGAAATCACCGTAGTCCAGCGGATGGTCCTCGACCTCGACGGCCAGGCGCTTGACGGCGGGATCGAGCGAAGGCCCCTTGGTGACTGCCCAGGACTTGAACACGCCGTCCAGCTCGAGGCGGAAGTCATAGTGGAGCCGCGTCGCATCATGGCGCTGCACGACGAAGCGAAGTTCCCCTGCCGGACCGACGGCCGCCGCTCCCGAGGGCTCCTCGGTGAGCGAGAAATCGCGCTTGGCGCGATAGGAGGCGAGGCTATCCTTGCGCATTGCGTTGAGCTGCCGCGATTCTGGCAATTGCTGGGCACGACGGGAATGAACGGGGCGCTGCGCGACTCGTTCCCGCTTCGGCACTTTCATGGCCACTCTCCCAGGGCCCCGTCCGTCCGTCTTGCCGGTTGGCACGTCCGGGCCGGCGGCCCGCCGCTCCCATTGTCGTGAGGAGCCTCGCAGGCGGCAACGCTCCCGACGGACCGTCGTTGGTGGCGCATGAATTCCCCCGGACCCAAGCTCACCCGCCGTGTCCTGGGCGTCGCCTCCATGGTCACGGCGATGCTCGGCCGCCAATTGCAGGCCCGTCCCGCCATGCCTCCTCCCCTTCCGTCTCCCGCTACCGATACTTCTCCTTCCATGAAGGTGAATTTCACGGTCAATGGCCGAGCCCATACGCTCACCCTCGATACGCGCACGAGCCTGCTCGACGCGCTGCGGGACCATCTCGGCCTTGCCGGCACCAAGAAGGGCTGCGACCACGGGCAATGCGGGGCCTGCACGGTGCTGGTGAACGGCGCACGCATGAATGCCTGCCTGTCGCTCGCCGTCGCGCGCGACGGCGACGAGATCGTGACCATCGAGGGGCTGGGCTCCGACGGCGCACTGCATCCGCTGCAGGAGGCCTTTGTCCGCCACGACGGCTTTCAATGCGGCTACTGCACGCCCGGCCAGATCTGCTCCGCGGTCGGCATGCTGGCCGAGATCGCACACGGTGTGCCTTCGGCCGCCATGGTCGACGTCGCCGCCGTGCCACAGGTGAACGGTGCCGAGGTCCGCGAGCGCATGAGCGGCAACATCTGCCGCTGCTCCGCCTATCCCAACATCGTCGCTGCCATCATGGACGTGCAGGAGGCAAGCCGATGAAGGCCTTCACCTATGAACGGCCGCGCAGCGTCGCCGGCGCCCTCGAGGCCATGGACCGACCGGACGCCGCGTTCCTGGCTGGCGGGACGAATCTCGTCGACCTGATGCGGCTCGACATCGAGCAGCCTTCCCATCTCGTCGACATCTCCCACCTGCCGTTGCGCGGCATCGACGAAACGCCCGAGGGCGGACTGCGCATCGGGGCGCTGGTCACCAACACCGAGCTGGCCGCCGACGATCGTGTCCGCCAGCGCTATCCGATGATGTCGATGGCGCTGCTCAATGGCGCTTCCGGGCAGTTGCGCAACCAGGCCACCACGGCTGGAAACCTGCTGCAACGCACGCGCTGCCCCTACTTCTATGACGTGGCCATGCCCTGCAACAAGCGCCAGCCAGGCAGCGGCTGCTCGGCGATCACGGGCTTCAACCGCATGCACGCCATCCTGGGTGCCAGCCAGGCCTGTATCGCCGTCCATCCGTCGGATATGGCCGTGGCCGCCGCGGCATTGCGGGCCAATGTCGAAGTGCAGGGCCGTTCCGGCAAGAGCCGGACTCTGCCCATCGCCGACCTGCATCGGCTGCCCGGCGAGCAACCGGAACGGGACACGACACTGGCGGCAGGCGAGCTCATCACCGCACTGCTTCTGCCGCCTCCGCCGGCCGGCCGGCAGATTTACCGCAAGGTTCGCGACCGTGCGTCCTTTGCCTTCGCACTGGTGTCGGTCGCCGCCCTGGTGAACGCGCCGAACGGGCAGGTGCACCAGGCGCGGCTGGCCCTGGGGGGCGTGGCGCACAAACCCTGGGTGCCGGCGGACGTGGAGGGGGATCTGGCCGGCGCAGGCGCCCAATCCTCGGCATTCGACGCTGCAGGCCGGGCGGTCGTGCGCGAGGCGCAGACCTTCGGCCACAACGACTTCAAGGTTCCCCTGACGCAGCGGCTCGTGGCGCAGACCCTTGCCGAGCTCGCGGGAGGTTGACCATGGTGGAAGTCATCGGACAGGCCGTGGACCGAATCGACGGTCGTGCCAAGGTGGCCGGCGCTGCGCCTTATGCGGCCGACAAGCATCCCGACAGCATGGCGCACGGCTGGATCGTCACCGCCACCGTCGGCCGCGGCCGCATCGCCGCCCTGGACGGCACGACGGCGCGGGCCATGCCCGGCGTCCTCCTCGTGATGACTCACGAGAATGCGCCGAAGCAGGCGCCCTTCGAATCCAAGGCCGACGACCGGCATGCCCGCCCCAAGCCGCAGCTCGCCGGCAACGAGATCCAATACTGGGGCCAACCGGTCGCCCTGGTGGTTGCCGAAACCGCGGAAGAAGCACGGGCGGCAGCCTCCAGCATCGTGGTGCGCTACGAGCCTGCCGACGGCGCCTTCGTCCTGGAATCGGCAAGCGGCGATTCGTATGATCCCGGCGCAGGCGAAGCCGGCGGCTCGTCGGACAGCAAGGTCGGCACCTTCGGAACCGCCTTCGCCGCATCGCCGGTCAAGGTCGATGCCGTCTACAAGACGCCCTACCAGTCGCACGCCATGATGGAGCCGCATGCCAGCGTGGCCTCCTGGAAGGACGGCAAGCTCACGGTCTACAGCGCCCTCCAGCTCGTGGCGAGCGCGCACAAGTCGGTCGCCGACACGCTGATGCTCGATCACGAGAAGGTCGAGGTGATCTCCGAGTATGTGGGCGGTGGATTCGGCGGCAAGCTGCCGGTCAATGCCGATGCGATCCTGGCGGCTCTCGCCGCACGCGAGCTCGGGCGTCCCGTCCGTGTGGCGCTGACGCGCCAGCAGATGTTCCATGTCACGACGCATCGGCCCGCATCGATCCAGCGCGTGCGGCTTGGCGCGGAACGCGACGGCACGCTGAACGCCATCGCGCACCAGTCGCTCAGCCAGAGCGCCCGGTCGGACGAATTCGTCGAGCCGATCGTCTCGTCGACCCGATCGCTCTATGCGGCGCCCAACCGCCTGACGGGGCAACGGCTTGCCGCCCTCGACCTGCCGGTCGCGGACTCGATGCGAGCGCCGGGCGAGGCCATCGGCCTGCTCGCGCTGGAGCAGGCGATGGACGAGCTGGCGGTGCGCCTGGACATGGATCCGATCGAGCTCCGCCTGAAGAACGAGCCGGCGGAGGATCCGGAAAAGAAGGTCCCGTTCTCGACACGGGCGCTGGTGCCGTGCCTGAAGGAGGGGGCCCGTCGCTTCGGCTGGGACAAGCGCGACGCGCGACCCGGCAGCCGCCGCGACGGTCCCTGGCTGATTGGCATGGGTGTCGCCGCCGCAATCCGCGGCAACTTCCTGCGCGAAGCCGAGGCCCGCGTCACTATGCAGAGCGAGCGACAGGCCGTGGTCGAGATGGACATGACCGACATCGGCACCGGCTCCTACACGGTCTTCGCGCAGATCGCGGCGGAGCTGCTGCACCTGCCCGTCGAGAACATCAAGGTGAAGCTCGGCCATAGCGCCTATCCCGACACGCCGGGTTCCGGCGGCTCGTTCGGCGCCTCCAGCTGCGGCGCGGCCCTCCATGAGGCCTGCACCAGGCTGAGGGCCAGGTTGGACGCGGGCGAGGGCGCGCAGGGCCTGTCCGAGACCGGAAAGGTGAAACCCGGCGAGGCGTACAAGAAATATTCCCAGTATGCCTACGGCGCGCACTTCGTCGAAGTGGCGGTGAGTTCGATCACGGGGGAGATCCGTCTGCGCCGCATGCTCGGCGTGTTCGCCGCCGGCCGCATCCTGAACGCCAAGACGGCCCATTCGCAAGTCACCGGCGGGATGATCTGGGGCCTCGGCGCCGCCCTGCACGAGGAGGCCTTCCTCGACGAGCGCCACGGCGCCTTCATCACGCAGGATCTCGTCCACTATCACGTGCCGGTTCACGCCGACGTGCCTGAGATCGAGGCGGTCCTGCTCGAGGAGTTCGACCCGCACGCCAACGTGCTGGGCTCGAAAGGGATCGGCGAGCTCGGCGTCTGCGGCGCCGGCGCCGCCGTGGCGAACGCCGTGTACAATGCCTGCGGCGCGCGCGTGCGCGACTATCCGATCACCCTCGACAAGGTGCTGCCCGAGTTGATGCGGCAGGCTGGATAGGCGATCGACCGCCACACCGGTCGATCACTTCCCGATGCAGAAGTCGCGGAAGATCACGTCCAGCAGCTCATCGATACGCACTGTGCCGGTGATGCGGCCGAGCGCCCGCATGGCAAGCCTGAGGTCTTCCGCGGCCAGCGCCACCTCCGGCGCCAGAAGCGCTCGGCCCAGCGCCTCCTGGCATTCGGAAAGGGCCTCCCGATGCCGCGCCCGCGTCAACGGCGGTGGGCCGGCTTCTTCCATGAGCCTCGCCGCCCGGCGTTCCAGGCGGGACAACAGATCCGGCAGGCCGGCACCGGTCACGGTCGACAGCCCCGCAACCCCCGGATTGGCGACGGCTGCGAGGTCGGTCTTGTTCACGACCACGATGTCGCGGTCTTCGTCCCAACCTTCGATGCCGGCGGAGAGGACGGTCTTCTCCTGCCGCCAGTCCGCTGTCGCATCGAGCACGAGCAGGCGCAGATCGGCCGCCGCCGCCCGCGCCCGGGCTCGCCGCACACCCTCCTGTTCGATCGCATCGGCGGAATCGCGCAATCCGGCCGTGTCGGCCAGGATCACCGGCCAGCCCCCCAGGTCGAGATGGACCTCGATCACGTCGCGCGTCGTGCCCGCCGTGGCCGAGACGATGGCTGCCTCGCGCCGGGCAAGCAGGTTCAGCAGGGAGGACTTGCCCGCATTCGGCGGTCCGACGATGGCGATGTGCAGGCCCTCGCGCAGCCGCTCGCCGCGCCGGTCGCCGAGGTGATCCGCGATCGCCGCCCGCAGGCGCTCGATCCCCGTGCGCACCTCGTCGACCAGGCCGCCGGGCAGATCCTCGTCGGGGAAATCGATCGCTGCCTCGAGATGCGCCAGCGTATGCAGTCCCAGCGTCCGCCAGTCCTCGTACAGGCGGTGCAAGGCACCTTCCATCTGCTGCAGGGCCTGGCGCCGCTGCTGGTCGGTTTCGGCCGCAACCAGATCGGCAATGGCCTCGGCAGCCGTCAAATCGAGCTTGCCGTTCTCGAACGCCCGCCGGGTGAATTCGCCGGGCTCGGCCAGTCGGCAGAAGCCCAGGCGGCGGATGGCCTCGAGGGCGGCCGCGACCACTGCCCGGCCGCCATGGAGGTGCAGTTCCGCCATCGTTTCGCCCGTCTCGGTCTGCGGCGCCTGGAACCAGACCGCGAGTCCGCGGTCGATCGCCTCGCCGCTCTCGGGATCGAAAAGCGTCCGCAGCGCCATGCGGCGAGGCGCCGGCAGGGCGGGGTCGCGGACCGACTGGCCGCGCGCGTAGGCGCCCCGTTCGGTCAGGAAGATCAGGGCCTCGGCCGCACGCGGCCCGCTGAGGCGGATGACCGAGATGGCGCCGGGATGGGCGCGGGACGGCGTCGGCGTCGCCAGCGCGTAGATGGTCGCGTTTTCCAAGAGTTACGAGCGTTTCGGTGCCGGTTGGCGCGCGGGTGGGGGCGCGGCTGGCGGCGGGCGCGCCATCACCTTGTCGGCGATCCTGTCGTACAGCGATTCGGGGATCAGATGACGCTCGACCAGTTCGGTCTTCGCCCGGAAGGGGCGTGCCCGGATGATGGCGTCCGCCCGCACCTCGCCGATGCCGTCGAGCGTCATGAGATCGGCACGGCTGGCGCTGTTGAGGTCGATCAGGCCGCCCGTTGCGGCGGGTGCAGGCTGCCGTGTCTGCGCGGCCGCGGGCAATACCATGGCCACCATGGCGGACACCAACAGGAGCAGGGCAAGGTGCATGCCGCAACTGTACACCGGCCGCGGCCGGGACGGCAGGGTGATCGCCGTGCCCTGTTTTACAGGGACAGCCCCCTGTAGTATCGCGCCCTTCATGGCCAAGCCCTACGATCACATTCCCGACCGCCGTGCGATCGTGCGTCGCCGGGCGCTCGAGGAAGCCCTGGCCACGCTGGTCGAGGACCTGCCGACCGGCGGCGAGCCGCCGCGTGTCGAGATCCTGGGCCTGCTGCGCGAGGCCCTGGCCAAGGGCCGTGCCGAGATCCGGCGGCGCTTCGAGGAGCCGGGGCCCCTGCGCAACGACGGCCCCGTCGTGCTGGCCTCGACGTCCTTCCTGATGGACCAGCTGATCCGGGTGATCTTCGACTTCGCCGATCAGCGCCTCTATCCCGCGGCCAATCCGAGCACGGCCGAGCGCCTCGGGGTGGTCGCGACCGGCGGCTACGGCCGCGGCGAACTGGCGCCGCTGTCCGACATCGACCTGCTGTTCCTGCGTCCCTACAAGCAGACGCCGCGCGGCGAGCAGATCGTCGAGTTCATGCTCTACCTGCTGTGGGACCTGGGCCTGAAGGTCGGTCACGCCACGCGCACGGTCGACGAGAGTCTGCGCTACGCCGAACGCGACCAGACCATCCGAACGGCGCTCCTGGAAGCGCGCTACGTGTGGGGCGACCGCGAGCTGTTCGATGAGTTGACCCGCGGCTTCGCGCAGAAGTTCCTGACGGGCGATGGCCGTGATTTCGTGGAGGCCAAGCTCGCCGAACGCGACCAGCGCCATCAGCGCATGGGCGATTCGCGCTATGTCGTCGAGCCGAACGTCAAGGAAGGCAAGGGCGGGCTGCGCGACCTGCATCTGCTGTTCTGGATCGCCGAGTATCTCTACCGCGTCCACGAACCCGGCGAACTGGTCGCCAAGGGCGTCCTCACGCGCGACGAGGCGCGCCATTTCGAGCGGGCGGAGCGCTTCTTCAGCACCGTGCGCTGCCACATCCATTATCTGACAGGCCGGGCCGACGATCGCCTGTCCTTCGAGCTGCAGCGCGAGATCGCCGCGCGGCTGGGCTACCAGGACCGGCCGGGCAGCCGCGGCGTCGAGCGCTTCACCAAGCACTACTACCTGCATGCCAAGACCGTCGGCGATCTCACACGCATCTTCGTCGCCGCCCTGGAGGACAGCCGGCGCCGCAAGCCGCGCCTGGCCGCGCTTTGGCAGAGCCTGCGCCCGCGCGAATTGGAAGGCTTTCGACTGGATGGCGAACGGCTGGGCGTCGCCACGCCCGATCAGTTCGCCAACGATCCGGTGGCCATGCTGCGGCTTTTCCATGTCGCGCAGGAGAACGATCTCGACATCCATCCGGCGACGCTGCGCCTGGTGACCCAGAACATCCGCCTGGTCGACCGGCTGCGCACTGATCCCGAAGCCAACCGCCTGTTCATGCAGATGATGACGTCCCGCCACGACCCGGAGACGACATTGCGGCGGCTGAACGAGGCGGGCGTGTTCGGGCGATTCATCCCGGATTTCGGCCGTGTCGTGGCCCAGACCCAGCACGACATGTATCATACCTACACGGTCGACGAGCACACGATCCGGGCTATCGGCATCCTGGCGCGCATCGAGAACGGCAGCCTCAAGGAAGACCATCCGCTGGCCTGCAACGTCGTGCACAACATCCTGTCGAGACCCGTCCTCTATCTCGCCGTGCTGCTGCACGACATCGCCAAGGGACGCGGCGGCGATCACTCCATCCTCGGCGCCGACGTGGCGCTCCAGCTCGGTCCGCGGCTGGGCCTCAGTGCCGCGGAGACGGAGACCGTCTCGTGGCTGGTGCGCTACCACCTGTCCATGTCGGCCACGGCCTTCCAGCGCGATCTGATGGACCCCAAGACTATCGATACCTTCGCGGCCCTGGTGCAGTCGCCGGAACGGCTGCGATTGCTGCTGGTGCTGACCGTCTGCGACATCCGGGCCGTCGGTCCCAATGTCTGGAACGGCTGGAAGGCGGCGCTGCTGCGCCAGCTCTTCTATGCCACCGAGCAGGTCCTCTCCGGCGGTACGCTGTCGGGCGGCCGCGCCGAGCGCATCAGGCAGATTCAGTCCGAGGTCGCCGGCCGCCTGGTAGGCTGGAGCGATGCCGACAGGGAAGCCCACTTCGCGCGCGGCTACGCGCCGTACTGGCTTTCGTTCAATCCGGACACGCTGGCGCGGCAGGCCGAGCTCGTCCGCCGCGCCGACCGCGACCACCAGCCGCTCGCCATCGAGCACCGGATCGACGCCGAGCGCTCCGTGACCGAGGTGACGATCTACACACTCGACACGCACGGCCTGTTCGCACGCCTCGCCGGCGCCATGGCGATCAGCGGCGCCAACATCGTCGATGCCAAGATCTTCACCCTGGCCAACGGCATGGCGCTCGACACCTTCTGGATCCAGGATCTGGAGGGAAAGCCGTTCGACGGCCCGCAGCGCCTGGCACGCCTTGCCGCACGCGTGGAGCTGTCGCTTTCCAACCGGCTCGACATCCAGAAGGAGCTCGACGGCCAGCGCGCTTCCTGGCCGAAGCGCGATCAGGTCTTCACCGTCGAACCGCGCGTGCTGATCGACAACAACGCGTCGGACACCTTCACGGTGATCGAGGTCAACGGCCGCGACCGGCCGGGCTTCCTGCACATCGTCACGCGAGCGCTGACGCGGCTCAACCTGCAGATCACCTCGGCGCACATCACGACCTACGGCGAGCGTGCGGTGGACGTGTTCTACGTGAAGGACCTGTTCGGCCTGAAGGTCGTCAACCAGGACAAGCTCAAGCAGATCGCCGAGTCCGTCGAAGCCGCCATCCGCTCCTTCGACGCCCGCTTCGAGCCGCTGCCGAAGGCGGCGGAGTGACGTGGCCCTTCAGGAAGGAACTTCGGGTCGCGCATGACGATGGCGGCAGCGCCGTTCGCTTGACGGCCAACTCCCTGCCGTTCGGTCACGGCTGTACGGACACCGATGAATCGCAGGGTCTTCCGTCCGCCGCTTCGCATATGGTTCGCACGACGCGACGGGCCTTCAGGTCGCCGCAAGCGACGCCCAGCGCCCTCGACGTGTCGAGATGCTGCTTCAGGGTCGCCTTGTCTCCGGGGCCGATCGGATGGAGCACGCCCTCGCGGTATGCCGACTTGAGCTCGATGGTCTGCTCCTGCCCGTCGGCCGTCGCGACGGCGATGTCGACCTGCAGGTAGCCGATGGTCCCCGTCGACTTGTTCTCGACTACCAGGCTCGGCACGCAGCTGCCGTAGACCGTCGAATCGATGCCGCGGGTGACATCGATGCCGTTTGCAGCGAACGCGGGCGATGCCGCGAGAACCAGGGCGAGGACGGCGGTCGGTCGTCCGGGATGGAAAATATTGCCCAACATGTTCACCTCCAGGGTTGCCGAAAGAGGAACTACTGGGTCTGCAGGCGTTGCTCCCGGCGCGTGGCCAGCATCTGCAGGATGGCCGCCGCCGTCTCCTCGATGGAGCGGCGGGTGACGTCGATGGTTGCCCATTTGCGCCGGGCATAGAGCCGGCGCGCCTCCTGAATCTCGCGCTGCACGCGGTCCATGTCGGTGTAGTCGGTCTCGGTGTCCTGCTGCAGCAGGCGCAGCCGATTGACCCGGATCTGCACCAACCGCTCGGGATCGGTGATGAGGCCTACGATCAGCGGCCGCCTGGCCTGCTCCAGCTCCGGCGGCGGCTCGACCGACGGCACCAGCGGCACGTTGGCGGCGCGTACCCCGCGATTGGCGAGATAGACGCAGGTCGGCGTCTTGGACGTCCGCGACGGTCCCACCAGGATCACGTCGGCATCCTCCAGATCGTGCGTCGACTGCCCGTCGTCGTGCGCCAGCGTGTAGTGCATGGCGTCGATGCGGTCGAAGTAGCCCTCGTCGAGCTGGTGCTGGCGGCCGGGCCACTGTTCGCTCTTCGAGTGGAAGTGGACAGCCAGCACGCTCATCGCCTGGTCGAGCACGCCGACGCAGGGGAGCTGCAACCGGCGGCAGTGGTCGCGCACCAGATCGCGCAGGTCGGGGTCCACCAGCGTGTACAGGACGGGGCCGCGATTGCGCTCGACGGCCTGCATCACCTTCTCCATCTGGCCCTGCGTGCGGACCAGGGACCAGACGTGCTCCTGCACGAAGACGCCCTCGTACTGGACGAGGCAGGCGCGCGCCACGCTCGAGACCGTCTCGCCGGTCGAATCGGATACGAGGTGAAGATGGAAATTGCGGTTCGCCACGTCCGCAACTTACCCCACAGCCGGGGAGGGAGAAACGCGGGATTGTCCGGGGCATTGCGGGGACAGGCTGGGGAGGACGGCCGCGTCCACCCGATCGGGCCCGGACTCGCCCGATCAGTTCCCCGGCGGATCCCCTGCGGACAATCCGCATCGAATGGTCTGGGAATCGGGAATCCCGTTCCAAACACGCGATGGAATCGGCTTCCTCCGATCCACAACGTCTTGGGGATGCCTCTTCAATAAGGCGCATCCCCATGTGCCACACCCTCAACGACTCCTACTACCTTCTATGAAAGGGTAAGAGGAAGGCATGAGGGAACACCCTTGAACCCCGGCAAGTTCATGCAAACCCTGGCCGGGACACGCTTTCCGACGCCGCCGATCTGGCTGATGCGCCAGGCGGGACGCTACCTGCCGGAGTATCGAGCGGTGCGCGCGACGACGCGTTCCTTCCTCGAGTTCTGCTATACGCCGGACAAGGCGATCGAGGTCACGCTGCAGCCCATCCGGCGCTTCGACCTCGATGCCGCGATCATCTTTTCCGATATTCTGGTCGTGCCGGATGCGCTCGGCCAGAAGGTCTGGTTCGAGGAAGGCGAAGGGCCGAAGCTGGAGCCGCTCACGGATCCGGTCCAGTTCAGCCGGCTTTCCCGGGCCCGGCTTGCGGACCGGCTGGCGCCCGTCTACGACGCGATCCGGGGAGTGCGCGCAGCCCTGCCGGCGAAGACGGCCCTCCTGGGATTCGCCGGTGCTCCCTTCACGCTGGCCTGCTACATGATCGAGGGCGGCTCCAGCCGGGACTTCGCCAAGGTGAAGGGCTGGGCCTACCAGCATCCGGATTCCTTCGGATTGTTGATCGACCTGCTGGTCGAGTCGATCGTCGACCATCTTGCATTGCAGGTCGAGGCCGGCGCCGACGCCGTGCAGCTCTTCGACTCCTGGGCCGGCGTGCTGCCTGAGGAACAGCTCTTCGGCTGGTCGCTGGAGCCCATGGTGCGCATCGCGCATGCCCTGCATGCGCGCCATCCCAAGGTGCCGATCATCGCCTTTCCACGCGCCGTCGGACCGGCCGCCCTGATGTACCGCCGCACGGACGCCTTCGCCGCCTTGTCGATCGACACCGGGATCGGCGCCCATTGGGCGGCGCGCGAGCTGCAGCCGCACATCTGCCTCCAGGGCAATCTCGATCCGATCATGCTGGTGGCGGGCGGGGTGGCGCTGGAGCGCGAGGCCACGCGCATCCTCGACAAGCTGGGCCAGGGGCCGTTCATCTTCAATCTCGGCCACGGCGTGGTGCCCCAGACGCCGCCAGACAACGTCGCCCAGCTGGTCGAGGTCGTGCGCAACTGGACACCTTCGGCCACATGAGTCCCGACGCGTGAAGATCGCCATCATCCTGTTCAATCTCGGCGGCCCCGATTCGCTCGACGCCGTGCAGCCGTTTCTGCGCAACCTGTTCAGCGACCCTGCCATCCTGCGTCTGCCGTCCCTTCTCCGCCGGCCGCTGGCCAGCTTCATCGCGGCGCGGCGTACCCCCAAGGCGCAGACGATCTACGATCAGATCGGCGGCTCGTCGCCCATCCTGGGTCAGACCGAGGCGCAGGCGCGCGCGCTCGAGGCGGCGCTGAAGGTAGGCGGTGGCGAAGCCCACGAATGGCGCGGCTATGTCTGCATGCGCTACTGGCACCCGATGACCGAAGCCGTGGTTCGCTCGGTCGAGCGCTTTCGCCCCGACCGCATCGTCCTGCTGCCGCTCTATCCGCAATATTCCACCACGACCACGGCCTCTTCCTTCAAGGCCTGGAACGAGCTGGCGCGTTTCGAGGCGCCGACGGCGGTCGTGAACGACTATCCGACCGAGCCGGGCTTCATTGCCGCCTCTGTGGACCTCGTGCGGGAAGGGCTGGCGAAGGCGGGAGAGGGACCCCGCCGCGTGCTCTTTTCGGCGCATGGCCTGCCGGAGCGCGTGATCCGGGCGGGCGATCCCTACCAGAAGCAGGTCGAAGGCACGGCGCGGGCGATCGTCGATGCGCTCGGCATCCGCGACTGGTCCGTCTGCTATCAGAGCCGCGTCGGCCCATTGAAATGGATCGGGCCCTCGACGGATGCCGAGATCGAACGGGCTGGACGCGACAAGGTCGCCGTCGTGCTCTACCCGCTGTCCTTCGTGTCGGAACATTCCGAGACCCTGGTCGAGCTCGACATCGACTATCGCCATCTGGCAGACCGCGCGGGTGTGCCGGCCTATGTCCGCGTTCCCACGGTTGGCACCCATCCGCTGTTCATCAAGGGCCTCGCGAAGCTGGTGCGCAATGCTCTATGAAGTCCTGAAGGCGCTGCATATCATCGCCGTCATCGCCTGGATGGCGGGCCTGCTCTACCTGCCGCGGCTGTTCGTCTATCACGCCGATGCGGAGCCCGGCTCGAAGCAGAGCGAGACTTTCAAGGTGATGGAGCGCCGCCTGCTGCGCGGCATCATGAACCCGGCGATGATCCTGGTCTGGATCTTCGGCCTCCTGCTCGCCTGGCGGGGCGAATGGTGGGCTGCGGGCTGGCTGCACGCCAAGCTCACCCTCGTCGCCGTGCTCACGGTCGTGCATCACCTCTATGCCCGCTGGCGCAAGGACTTTGCCGCCGACCGGAATGCGAAACCAGCGACCTACTATCGTTGGTGGAACGAGGTGCCGACCTTGCTGATGGTCGCTATTGTCTTCCTCGTGGTCCTGAAACCCTTTTGACGGAAGAGCGATGAACGCGACAGCAAGTCCGGATTGGCGCGACCAGATCTTCGAAGTATTCCAAAGCCATGACATCAGGCAGGTCTATCACGTGCCGGATGCCGGCCATTCGCGGCTGATCGAGCACTGCCAGCGCTCCAACGCGATCCGCACCGTGCCGCTCACGACCGAGGAGGAA
>Ga0182792_1001674_pt1 | contig 17351 bp, 12 predicted proteins | sample Passage237B_FD_130497 | JGI IMG/M metagenome (GOLD analysis project Ga0182792, IMG submission 130497) | Cellulose adapted compost microbial communities from Newby Island Compost Facility, Milpitas, CA, USA - Passage2 37B (version 2) (version 2) ...
GACTTCCTCCCCGGCCGCAACAAGACCTGGCCCCGGGCTAAGGCGCCCTGGAGCGATGGCTTTGCCTTCGTTTCTCCGGCGGACCATTACGGGGAAAGAGGAAGGAACGCCTTCGGACTGGCTGACATGCTCGGTGGCGTGTGGGAAATCGTCCTAGATCATTTTGATCCCAAGGGCGGACACGAGGAGTTATACCTGACGGACGGTCACTATCGGCCGGTATGCAAAGGAGGCAACTACTTCGATGTTCCCGGCAACGCCCGTTGTGCGGTCCGGCTCGGACTGCAGGGGACCTCCTATTCTGATTCCCGTGATGGTTTCAGAATTTGCCTCGGACAGCCCAAATAGCGCTGACTTTTTAACAGACACAGATTTATAACAGGTATGAGCAACAGAATCAAACGCAGAAATTTCCTCCGTCAGGCTGCCCTCGGCGCAGCCGGAGTAGGGTTGGCAGGAACCTATGTCCCCGCGCAAACACAGGATATCCGGGTAGGCATAGTAGGATTGTCGGTACACAGTGCCGCGTTTTCGAAAATCCTGAACGATCCGCAGAAAAAGGATGACCTGCAGGGCTGCCGGGTAACAGCCCTATATCACCCGCCCGGCAATCCGGATGTGGATTTTACCCAGGAACAGTTGGCCGGCTTCGAAAAGGACGTCGTGTCGATGGGGGTGAAAATGGTGCCTACGATGGACGAAATGCTGGCCCTGGCCGATGTGGTCATGATCGAAACGAACGACGGACGTCCCCATCTGAAAGAAGCCATGCCGGCCTTCAAGGCAGGAAAGCCGGTATTTATCGACAAGCCTGTTGCTCATAATCTGGCGGAAGTTCTCCGTATCTATCGGATTGCTGAAGATATGAAAGTACCTGTTTTTACCTCCTCCGGGCTTCGTTACGTAGACAATATGCACACCATCGACCGAAAAAAGGTCATCAGCGCCGACACTTTCAGCCCGGCTTCCCTGGAGAAGAGTCATACCGACCTCTTCTGGTATGGGATTCACGCCGTGGAGCCGCTCTTTACCGTCATGGGGCCGGGCTGCAAAGAGGTCGTACAGGTGCAGCATAACGACGACGGAGACCTGGTGGTGGGCATATGGAATGACGGCCGGGTAGGAACCGTACGGGGAATCCGAAATGGGAAAAGAGGGTTCGGAGGTACCGTATTTACGCAGGACAATATCATCACCCTCGACACTTTTACGGGCTACCGGGCACTGGTCGTCGAAATCGTCAAATTCTTCAAAACCAAAACTCCGCCGGTTCCGGTCAATGAAACGCTGGAGATTTATGCCTTCATGGAAGCGGCTATGAAGAGCCGTAAGAATGGCGGGGCTAAAGTAACAATCGCAGAAATTTTCAAAGAAGCAAAAAGTTAAACCAAACCACTAACCGATTATGAGAAAATTGAATGTAGGTATCATTGGATACGGGTGGGTAGCCACTGCGCACATTACGGCTATCAACACAGGAAAACTGGCCGAGGTAACGGCCATCTATTCTTCCCGTCCGCAGAATGACGAGGAACTAAGCCGGAAATGGGGAAGCCCGATTACCTCGTATACCGATCTGAACCAGATGTTGTCAGACAAGTCCATCGACGTGGTTTCCATCTGCAGCTATACTTACCAGCACAAGGAGCATGCCGTGGCTGCGGCCAATGCAGGCAAACATATCATTCTCGAAAAACCCATGGCCCTGTCGTGGGAGGATTGCCTGGAAATTGAGGCTGCCGTGAAAAAAGCGGGGGTGAAATTTTGCATCTGTTTTGAATGCCGCTGGTCCAATCAGTTTCTTTCGACCAAATCGATCCTCGACCAGGGGTTGATCGGCGAGCTGCACTATGCCGAGGTCGACTACCTGCACGGTATCGGGCCCTGGTACGGACAGTTTGAGTGGAACGCAAAAAAATCAGGTGGCGGCAGCGCCCTGCTCACAGCCGGATGCCATGCCATGGATGCACTCCTGCTTTTTATGGGGTCGGATGTCGAGGAGGTAACCAGTTACGACACCAAAACCCGGAGCAGGATTTTCGATCCCTACGAATACAATACGACCAGCGTCACCATCCTGAAATTCAGGAGCGGGAAAATCGGCAAATGCGCGGCCGTGGTCGACTGTATACAGCCCTACTATTTCCACACGCACCTGTTCGGAAGCGAGGGAAGTATCCTCGACAACAGGATTCATTCCGATAAACTTAAGTCGGACAAACACCACTGGAGCGAGATGTCGATGAAGATGCTCGACTCGGGCGACGTAGCCGACCATCCCTATCAGACCCAGTTTGAAACTTTCTTTGAGGGGATACTGAACAACGAAGACATGCCTTTAACCGGCCTGAAAGAAGCCATCAAGACCCACGAAATCATATTTGCTGCCGATAAATCTGCTGCTACCGGCCAAAGTGTAAGATTATAGGAAAAATGAAAAAAGTAGCGATGGCAATCGCCGCCCATCCGGACGATATAGAGTTCGTGATGGCAGGGACCCTATTACTGCTAGGTAAGGCGGGGTACGAGCTTCACTATATGAATCTGTCCACCGGTAATTGCGGAAGTACGGTTTACGACTCCCGGCAGACGGCGGCGATTCGTCTGGGCGAAGCTCAGAACTCGGCTCGTATACTGGGGGCCGAGTTTCACCCGCCCATATGCAATGACTTCGAAATTTTATATTCCAAAGAGTTGCTTAAGGAAGTAGCCGAGGTGGTCCGGAAAGTCAGGCCGTCGGTCGTTCTCACCCATTCGCCCGTCGATTACATGGAGGATCACATGAACACCAGCCGCCTGGCCGTAACCGCCTGTTTTATCCGGGGAATCGCCAACTATGCGACTGAAAATCCCCCGGGTGGGAACTACAACTGCGCGATCTATCATGCCATGCCACACGGTCTGTGTGGCCCGCTCGGTGAAAGGGTTACGCCCGACATTTTCATCAACACGACCCAGGTCCACGACCAGAAAATGGATGCACTTCGGGCACACCAGAGCCAACAGGAATGGCTGGAGAGCAGTCAGCGTATGAATTCCTATCTTCTGGCCATGGACAGCTTCTCCGAACAGCTGGGACGAATGTCCGGAAAATTCCGGTATGCGGAAGGCTGGCGCAAGCATTATCACCTCGGCTTTTCGGATGAAGGCTATGATCCTTTACATGAGCTGGGCGATAATTATATGATTTCTGTGAGACAACACAGGGAAAAATCGATCAACTAAACCTTTTACCTACAATTATCATGAGAAAAACGAGTTCAATAGCCGCCGGATGGTGGGATTATACCACGCTGGAGCTGGATCAGAAGACGACGGACAAGATTGCCGCCATGACTCCTGAAGACATGATCAAACTTTCCAGACCGGGGTTCAAGGTGGTTTTTTACGACACGGTGGAGGAATTTTATGCCGCAGAAGCGCTGGAGTATGTCAGCGTCTGGCAGCAGGCTTCCAGGGAAGACCCGGTCGGCCTCTGCGGCCCTATCGGTCCCACCGAACAGCTGCCCATTGTTGCCCGTATCATCAATGAGCTCAATATTTCCGTCCGGCACGGACATTACTGGGGCATGGATGAATGGGTCGTGGATGGCAAAGCCGTTCCGGAAACGCATTCCCTTTCCTTCAAAAAGACTTTCAAGGAATTGTGCTATAACCGGATCCGCAGGGACCTGGCCATGCCGGAAGAAAACCTGCATTTTCCCGATACCGACCCGACGGCCTTCAGGGAAAGCTGGAATCATGCCCGATGCCTGATCATGCAGGGCGGGCAGGGTGACGTAAAACACTGGGCTTTTAACGAACCGCCCAAAAGAGAAGGCGCCTACAAGGACGAAATTATGTCAGTCGAAGCGTATAAGCAGCTCGAAACAAGGGTTCTGGATTTGCATCCGATCACGGTGCAACAAAATTCCAGGCTACATTGCGGGGGCAATGTGCCGCTGATCCCAACCCAGGCGGTTACGGTAGGACCGAAGGAAACCTGGCAGTCGGAAAAAGTGTCGATCTGGCATGCCGGCATGCACGATAATCCTTTCGGTCAACGTCTGACAACTTTCATGATTTCCCATAAGATACCGGATACTTCCGTGCCCATGTCGGTTTTGGCCGATCACCCCAATGTACAGTTCAATTTTCTGAGAGTGGGGCTGGGTTCATGTTCCATTGAAATGCATTAGTGTAAGCTAAATCTTTACCGAAACATACGTATGAATATCAGGGTTGCTTTACGTTGTGCCTCGTTGATCGCAGTGGTTTCCGCCTTGCTGCTGGGCTGTTCAGGACAACAGAAAATCAAATTGGAAAAAGGAGACAGAATCTCTATCATCGGTAATTCACTTGCCGAACGATTTCAGCATGACGGCTGGCTCGAAGCCTACCTGCAAGCTGCTCAGCCGGACCTGCAACTTACGGTCAGAAATCTGGGGTATTCGGGGGATCAGGTGCATTACCGTCCCCGGTCTCATGAGGGTTTCGGATCGGCTGACAGTCATCTGACCCGCCTGAAAACGAGTGTGATTTTCTCCTTTTTCGGCTATAATGAGTCGTTTGAAGACAAGCCGGAGGAGTTCAGGGAGCAGCTGAAGGCCTGGATCGATCATACCCTGAGTCAGAAATATGATTCGGTAAAGCCTCCCCGCATCGTCATGTTCTCCCCCATTGCCCATGAGAACCTGAAATCGAGGAATCTTCCCGATGGTGCAGAAAATAACCGCCGGCTGAAGGCCTATACCGAAGTGATGAAACAGGTTGCACAGGAAAAAGGGGTAGCCTTTGTGGACCTTTTTACCGCCAGCGCGCAGCTGTATGAGAAAGCAGATGCTCCTTTGACGATCAATGGAGTTCATCTCAATGCCCACGGGAACAGGCAGATTTCCCAGTACATTGCCGAGCAGCTGTTCGGGAAGAAAGGGTCTCTCAGTGATACGGATATGGATTCGCTGCGGAGTGCCGTGGTCGACAAAGACTGGCACTGGTTCAAAAGGTACCGGGCTACCAGCGGAAACGATGTCTGGGGGACCCGTTCGATTCAGGACGGGAACCGGAAAACCCTGAGCCGGGAGCTGGAAATGCTCGATACGCTCACGGCCAACCGCGACAAACGGATCTGGGCACGGGCCAGGGGCAGGGATCTGGAAATCAATGACAGCAATATGCCCGAACCCGTGATTGTGGGTACCCATATTACCCGCGAAGTGACCTATCTCGACGCCGAGGAAGCCATTAGCCGGATGTCATTTCCCAAAGATCTGGAAGTAAGTGTATTTGCCTCCGAGAAACAATTCCCAGAGATTACCAATTCCGTGGCACTGCAGTTCGACAGCCAGGGGCGGCTATGGGTAGCCGCGTGGGGCGATTATCCGAAATGGGAGCCTGGGAAAAAGGTCAACGACAGGCTCGTTTACCTGACAGACGAGGACGGTGACGGTAAAGCCGACAAAGCCACCACCTTCGCCTACGTGAACAATCCTACCGGCTTCGAATTCTGGAATAACGGGGTTATCGTGATTTCAGCGCCCGACATTCTGTACCTGAAAGATACAGACGGTGATGGCGTTGCCGATTACCAGGAGCGTATATTCGGCGGAATCGGATCGGACGATACCCACCATACAGCCAATAACCTGATTTACGGACCTGATGGCTATATCTATTATCAGCGGGGTATCTTCATCCTCGAAAATGTTGAAACGCCCTACCGGCGGAGCGAGGAATCGGGTACCTCAGGTCTCTACCGGTTTAATCCCCGGACCTTCGACTTTTCATTCGTGGTTGACAATTTCCCTAATCCGCATGGAATCAGTTTTGACCGGTGGGGGAACCTGTTCATCACCGATGGAACCAGCGGCCGGGCTTATCATGTATATCAGAACCGTAAGGTTACCTCGACCACCGATGTCACCGTATGGGATAAACGTCCCCTGTTCAAACAGACCGTACGGCCTATAACTGCCAATGCGGTGCTGGCGAGCACGCATTTCCCGCAGGACTACTGGAATAGCTTTCTGCTGTTGAATGTGATTGGTTACCAGGGAATCAAACGCTACTACCTCGATTACAAACCCGAGGGTGTAGTGGAGGGAAGAGAGGCCGAGAACTTCCTGTTCACCGGTACGGATCCCACATTCAGGCCGAACAGCGAAGCTACTCCGCGGGTGGTGGAACCGGGGTACAAAGGGGATCCCAATTTCCGTCCTTCAGATGCCGTTACCGGGCCCGATGGCGCCCTTTATTTCGCCGACTGGCACGATGCGGTAATAACCCACTCGCCCTACAACCTGCGCGATGCCAGTCGTGACAAGGTCCACGGTCGTATTTATCGGGTGAAAGCCAAAAACCGTCCACTTCTGACCCCGGCGAAAATTGCGGGCGAACCGGTGGAAAAACTACTGGAACTGTTCCGCAGTCAGGAGGATGAAGTCCGGCACCGGGTGCGGGTTGAACTTAGCGGACGCGATACCGATGAAGTCATATCCAAGGCGGCAGATTTCCTCCATAATCTGAGTTTAAGCCGCAAGGAAGACCTGCTTCCGATGCTGGAAATCCTTTGGCTCCATCAGCAGCACAATGTAAAAAATCAGGAGCTGCTCCGGCAGTTGCTGACGGCACCGGAAGAACAGGTCAGACTGGCCGCCCAGAAAGTGGCCTGGGCCTGGAGCGACCGCAATATCCATTTCGTGGGGCCCTCCGACAACAAGATTTCAGGGATGCAGTTCCGCACATTCTATGAAAGCTTCTGGACACATCCGGACAGTGTAAAAACGGAAGTGCATCAGCACCATGGCGATCCGACCGTGGCTCCTGCAGCTGCTCCTGTGGCTGCCGAGATCGACAAAAGCAAGGAATCCGTAGCGCGCATTACCATTGGAGCCGCTTCACTGAAGTTTACCTACGAGAAGATCACGGTGAAAGCCGGCCAGCCGGTGGAGCTCACTTTCGACAACACGGACCTGATGCAGCACAACCTGCTGGTAGTCATGCCCGGTGCGGCCGATGAAGTGGCTCAGCAGGCCATCGATCTTGGAGATAAGGGACCAGCGAAGGCATATGTACCGGAGAACAAGAAAATCCTGCATGCAACCCGGCTTATTGATCCCAAACAGAAGGAAACCCTCAAATTCAACGCGCCTCAGACGCCTGGAGACTATCAGTATGTCTGTACGTTCCCCGGACACGGGCCCACCATGCGCGGTATTCTGAAGGTCATACCCTGAAAAAACTATCATGATCAGGATCGGCATCATCGGATTGTCTGTACACAGTGAGGACTATACCCGTATCATCAACTGGCAGCCTGAAGGGAAAAAGGGCTGTCGGGTAACCATGCTGCACCATCCGCCCGGTAACCCGGACGTGGAATTCCGCGAGGAACTGCTGACGCGATTTTCCCGAACCGTGCAGGACCATGGTGTCAAGATCGTAGGTTCCACGGAGGAAATGCTGCCCCATGTAGACTGCGTCATGCTGCTGACCAACGACGGCCGCCCGCATCTCAGGGAAATAAGACCGGTGCTGGAAGCGGGCAAACCGGTGTACGTCGACAAGCCTATGGCTGAATCGCTTAAGAATGTAGTTGCCATTTTCGCGGAGGCCGAAAAGCTGCGGGTACCTGTATTTACTTCTTCCCCCCTTCGTTATATGCGGAGTGCACAGTTACTGGCCGAAGGTGCGGCAGGCCGTGTTTTAAGTGCTCATACGTACGGGCCGGCACCGATTCAACCAGCCCATGCGGATCTTTTCTGGGATGGGATCCACGGGGTTGAACTTCTTTTTACGGTAATGGGGCCGGGCTGCAAAAGTGTGACAAGGATCTTTACGCAGGATACTGATGTGGTGACGGGTGTTTGGCAAGATGGCCGAACCGGAGTTTTCCGTGGGCAAAGGGCGGGGAGGATAGGATTTGGCGGAACGGTTTTCGGGAGCGACGATGTGAAGGAAATCGGGAAGTTCGACGGGTATGAAGGATTGGTTGATTCGATTCTGACATTTTTCCAAACAGGCAATCCGCCCGTCACTCCCAAACAATCCATCGAAATCTACGCATTCATGCACGCGGCCGACATCAGCAGGGCACGGGGCGGGATCATGGTGGATATAGAAACGGAATTGAAAAACGCACTCAAGGGCTGATCGGGCCTTACGAATAATTATCTCATTTAGCATTGAATTTTCGACATGAAACAGAGCAGATTAAACCGGCTTTTCAATAAAAATTCAGGAAAGTGTTTCGACGTGGCCATCGACCACGGATTCTTTTGCGAGTACTCCTTCCTTTCAGGAATTGAGGATATCGCAAACTCGGTCCGGGTACTGATCGAGGCCGCTCCGGACGCCATACAGCTTACGGTCGGACAGGCCAGGCATTTGCAGGCTGTGCCCGGGAAAGACAAACCGGCCCTGGTATTGCGTACCGACGTGGCCAATGTTTACGGGACCGACCTGCCCGACGTCCTCTACAGCCGCATGATCGAAGAACCGGTCCTGCAGGCCCTCCGGCTCGATGCGACCTGTGTGGTGGTAAACCTTTTCCGCATTCCGGGAGCACCGGAAGTGACGGATCAGTGTATTCAGAATATTCTGAAACTGAAACCCCTGTGCGATTATTATGCGATGCCTCTCATGATCGAGCCGCTCGTCTTCAGGCCTAACAGCGAGGCTGGCGGTTATATGGTCGACGGGAATATTAAGCTCATTTCACCGATGGTGAGACAGGCGGTGGAACTCGGGGCGGACCTGATCAAGGCCGATCCGACCGACGATCCTGAAGAATATCACAAGGTCATCGAACTCGCCGGAGATGTCCCGGTCCTTGTAAGGGGCGGGGGCCGTGCTCCCGACCGTGAGCTTCTCGACCGGACGTATGTCCTGATGCAGCAGGGGGCCAAGGGAATTGTCTACGGCAGAAATGTCGTACAGCATCAGGATCCGGGCGGTATGACCCGAGCCCTGATGGCGATTGTACATGAAGATGCGCGTCCGGAAGAAGTTATTGGCATGATTAAAACCGACTGACCGCCATGAAAACCGTTAATGTCGGCATCATAGGTGGTGGCCTGATGGGGAAAGAGGTGGCCAGTGGCTTCGGACGCTGGTTTGCCCTGAACGATTTTCCCGTAAAGGTGCAGCTTGCAGGTATTTGTGACCTCAATCCACAGGCACTCGACTGGTACCGGCAGATTCCGGGGGTGCGGCTGCTGACCCCCGATTATCGGGAACTCCTGGCAGATCCCGGGATTGAGGTCGTATATGTAGCGCTGCCCCATCATCTGCACAAGGACTATTACCTGGCGGTGCTGGAAGCGGGCAAAGACCTTTTTGCCGAAAAGCCTTTCGGGAAAAATCTGGAGGAAGCCCGCCTCATACGGGACCGGGCGGTTCAACTGGGGCGATTTGTACGCTGCAGCTCTGAAATGCCATTTTTGCCTGGCCCACAGCGGGTTATCGGTGAGGTGCTGTCGGGGAGAATCGGCAAGCTGCTGGATATCAAAGCCGCCTTTCTGCACTCAAGTGATCTGGACCCGGAAAAGCCGGTAAACTGGAAAAGGCAGGAGGCATATTGCGGAGAAATCGGAGTAATGGGAGATTTAGGGATGCATGTGATGCATATTCCCCTTCGCCTCGGCTGGAAACCGAACACCGTATTTGCTGTCCTTCAAAAGGTAATCACCGAAAGGCCGGATGGTAAGGGAGGTCGGGCCATTGCCGATACCTGGAACAACGCTACCCTGCTGACGACGCTTGCCGATAACAACGAGAAAATTCCGATGTTGTTGGAGATGAAACGGCTTGCTCCCGGCGAAACCAATTCCTGGCTGATCGAGATTAACGGAACGAAAGGCGGCGTTCGCTACAACACCAAAGATACGAAAGCCTTCTGGACGTTTACCCGTAAGGGTGAGCAGCGCTGGCAGCGCACCGACCTCGGATTTGAAGTCCCCTTCCCGGTTGTTACGGGCAAGATCTTTGAGCCTGGGTTCTCCGACTGTTTTATGCAGATGCTCGCCTCGTATTTTGCTGAAAGAGAGGGGCTATTGGGTGAAAGATTCCATTGTGTCACACCCGATGAGGCCGTGGAGGCACATCGCCTTTTTGAAGCAGCCCTGGCATCTCACCTGGAAGGAACCGTAAAGTCCGTAAGTTATTGATAATCATGGCATCACAAAACCGAATCGGCATCCTGTCGGGCGGTAACTGGATTGTCGATTACATCAAGATAATCGATACCTATCCACAGGAAAACGCGCTCGCCAATATCCGGGAAGAAAAAATGGATACCGGCGGGGCTCCTTTCAATGTGCTTAAGGCTCTTCGGAAAATGGGCGTCAGTTTCCCGCTGGAGGGCATTGGACTGGTCGGGGATGATGCGGCCGGTCAGGAAGTTCTGCGACAATGCCGGCAATTTGGCATAGAAAACCGTCAGATCCGAACCGTTTCGGGCTGTGGAACGTCCTACACCGATGTGATGACTGTGGCAGCAACCGGTAAAAGGACCTTCTTTCACTATCGGGGGGCGAGTTCGGCGCTGAGCGAAGGGGATTTTGACTTTTCCACCACCCATGCCCGATTTTTCCACCTCGGTTACCTGCTCCTGCTCGACGAGCTGGATCGTATCGATACGGCCGGTCGTACAGGTGCTTCCCGTGTACTTGAACATGCGCTCAGGGCAGGTATGATCACTTCGGTCGATCTGGTAAGCGAACAGTCGGAACGCTATATGCCGGTAGTTTCCTCTTCCCTTCCCTACATCGATATTTTATTTCTTAATGAGTATGAAACCCAGGGGCTTACGGATATTAGCATATTGAATACCCTTGGATATCCCGATTTACCCAGAGCGGAAGAGGCAGCCCGGAAAATTTTGTCAAATGGTGTCCGGAACTGGGTGATCATGCATTTTCCGAAAGGAGCGATTGCCTTTAACAGGCAGGGGGAAATCTGTTTTCAACCTGCCGTCAGCTTACCCGGTGGAGTGATCAAGGGAACGGTCGGTGCAGGGGATGCATTTGCCGCCGGCGTACTGGGTGCTTTACATGAAAACTGGCCTATGCAGGAGGCGTTGAAATCGGGGGTATGTGTAGCAGCTACCAGCCTGTTGGCGCCCGGCGCTTCGGAAGGAATCAAAACCTGGCAGCAATGCCTCGACTGGGCTGAACGATGGGCCTGGGCCTAGAACCCAAAATTCTATTCTTAACCCTTAACCTATACGATAATGGAAAACCAAAATGTTACTGTGGCGCATGGAGAGCGGGGAGATGCCGTTCGTTCCCGATTGCCCGATTCAAAAAAACTGGGTTTCTGGAGTAATACCTTTATCATCTGGGGGCTCGTACTTACCGTGTCCAGTCTGCTGGTAGGCGGGCTGGTCGGCAGCCAATTGTCTTTCTGGGACGCCATGATCGTGATCGCCATGGCAGGCGTTTTCAATACCTGTATGGCCGTAGCTGTGGGTCTGATTGGCACGCGGACGGGTTACACCAGTGCCATGATCTTCCGTTTTTCCTATGGAGACATCGGCGTAATTCTCCCCAACTTCATCATGTCCATCACGACGGTTGTCTGGTTCGCCGTCATTCTGAATATTACCCGCGACGCTTTTGTGGAAATGTTTGGTATTACCGTTTCCTCAAACGGGTTTCTGTACTGGCTGATAACGCTCCTTATGGCCTTCGTTTTCTTTCTCCCCGCCTACAAGACCATGCGGTGGATCGCCTACGTCGACTACCTGGCCGCACCGGCGCTCATCTTTGTCCTGGTCACGACCTTCTGGGGAGCCCTTGACGTAGGCGGAGGCCTGAAAGCCATCATTGCCAAATCACCGGCTACCTCAGCCTCCGTTTTCATGGTATTCACTACGGCGGCCGGCGGCTGGCTGCATGCGAATACGGTGATGTCGGACTTTACCCGTTTCTTCAAGACGGAAAAGCAGGCGGCATGGGGGCTTTTTACTACGTTCGGAATTTTAATGGTGTTCCAGTACACCGGTGCGGCGATCGGTGCACTCGCTACCGGGGAATGGAATATATTCCTCATTATGGAACGTTTCGGCCTACTACAGATCACCTTCATCATTCTGTTCCTGGGATCCTGGTCCACCGCGATGGCAGCCATTTACTTTGCCGCCAATCTGATGGCTGCACCACCCATTCCCGAATACAAAAACGAAGAGACTACCCGGAAACTGGTGCTCATTATCTCGACCCTCGTCGCCCTGATTTGCTCCTGGTACGGCCCCGATAAGATCTTCAATTTCTTCCTCCAGTTCCTGTCCTGGCTGGTTGGGCCTATTGCGATAACGGTCATCGTCGACTACTGGCTCCTGCCTCAAAAGCGGCATTTGTACGATGGAGCGGAAGGTAAGCCCAACATGCTGGTGAATCCCGCCGCCTTTGTCGCGTGGGTTGTCGGATTCCTGACGGGATACTATACCCAAGATTTTTTCATCTCCATCTTCAACGGGATGATCGCCACTGCCGTAGTATATTACCTGTGGATGAAATCTGCCCTCGATAAAGGTACAAACCCCGAAAGACAGTGGAAAGGGGTATTTGGCTCCCGCAAGGAACCTGATCTTACGGTTGATAGCGGTGACGGTTGACAGATGCCATATAGGTTAAAAGGGGATAACGGGAGAAAAAGCGTTTTGATTCAGCGGTCTGATATGTATATTAGGTATACTGACAGCGTTAACTGACCATCATGAAATACCTCTTAACTTTCTTATTTCTCCTGTTTATCCCCTTAACCAAAATCAACGGACAGCCTTTGCTGGCCGGGGTTTCCCAGGTGAACATCACCCCGCCGGTAGGTTACCCGCATTACCGGGATTTCGGAACGGCTGTACATGATTCGCTGTATGTCAAGGCTATTGTCTTTCGACAGGGCGAAACTGCCTGGGCCATTGCGGTGTGTGATCTGCTTTGGATTGAACGAAAATTATCTTCGGAAGTGAGAATGGCGGTCGCAGAGAAGACCGGTATTCCATTTGACCATATCCTGATCACTGCTACGCATACCCATACGGGGCCGGCCTATCATTCCAATATTTTTGAACTCAATAACCACCTCCGGAAATTTGAGGGAACGGAACAGGAAGCCATTTCCCGGGATCAATACCCTGAAAAACTTGTTCAAAACATCAGCGAAGCATTGGTCAAGGCCTATGAATCGGCTGTGCCTGCCATAGTCAGACCCTATGAAGACACGCTGATCAATCTTTCTTTCAACCGGCGTTATGTGATGCAGGACGGAAAGGTTCGTACCAACCCGGGCAGGGGGAACCGGGAAATCGTGAAACCTGCGGGGCCGGTCGATCCGGTATTGAACATTCTCCGGGTTGAACGGCTGGATAACCAATCGCTGATGGCGGTGATCAGCAACTTTGCGGTGCATTCGGATACCTTCGGAGGGACGCAGTTCTCAGCCGATTATCCCGGCGTACTAGCAGCACGGCTCAAAGAAACGCTGGGGGGTAATTTCGTCTCGATCTTCCTGATGGGAGCGAGTGGCGATATCAATCACATCGATGTCCGCCCCAACGGTATAAAACTGACCACGGACGTTATCGGCACAAGACTGGCCGACAAGGTGGTCCAGCAGTTCAGAAAAAACTCCGGAGCCCTGTTACCGTCCCTGGGAGCCCGTTCGGAATTCGTGTATGCTCCTTTGCAGGCCTATTCCGAAGAAGAGCTACAGTGGGCGAAAGATCCCGATGCGCCGGCTAAGTACGGAGAAACGGGTTTATTTAAGCTAAGGCGACCCATGAAAATCCGGTCACTGGAGCGCATTCGGGCTACCGAAGCGGTACCGCCCACCATTGATACCGAACCCTGGGTACTGCCGGTCGAGGTACAGGTATTCAAACTGAGCGAACAGGTGGCGGTTGTGGGATTGCCGGGTGAAATATTTGCCGAACTCGGTTTGCAGATCAAGCAGCAATCACCCTTTAAAACCACGCTGGTGGTAGAGCTCACCAACAGTCATATCGCCTACGTTCCTACTCAGAAAGCCTTTCCCCAGGGCGGCTACGAAACCCTTAATTCGCGCCTGGCACCGGGTGGCGGGGAAAGGATGGTTCAGTCGGCCTTACAGCAGTTACAGAAGTTAAAATAACTTCTAATAGTCCAGTCTCAGCTTTGCCTGACCTGTGAAATTCAGGAGGGTGACCGTTTCATTTGTCGGGTCGTAGGTACCTCCTGAAACCCTAACCGGTCTTTTATGATCAGGGTGCGGGACACGCACGGTGACCATACGGGGGCGTTTTGCATCAGGGCAGCTTACCTCTACCTCGATAAAACCGGAATTCACTTTCGAGTTCAGCTTTACATTTATTTTCCCAAAATAACTTCGTACACCGTCCAGGGCGATCTCCCTGCCGTCCTGCAGCCAGTCCCGCGGAATGGTTTTGAACAGGCTCAGGGTATCTCCGTCCTCCATGTAAAGCATCCACCGGGTTTCCATCAGGAACCACCCTTCTTCGTGAGTTTTATGCGGACTTAAGCGGTACATGTGTTCCCAGAAGGTGTAGGTTTCGCGGTCGGCATGGGCTGCCATGGTGTTGTAATAGGTGCTTAGGAAAGGCTTGACCATTCCTCTTTTGGCCTGTAACCAGTTGTGACGGCTGTAATAGGGCTGGCTGAAGGCGGAGTTGCCCTGGTACATAAGTTCGCTATGGTATTGCAATAGTCGCCCAGCTTCATCGGAATAGGGATCCAGCACTTCACAGAATGCCAGGTAAATAGGGCCCAGCATCGCATCGGCCCCGGTGAATGTGCCGTGGGACCAGAATGTTTCCTTCTTCAGGAACAGATTTCTTGGACCGTCGGCTTCCGCCCAGGGAGGAAGGGTAGGGACCCAGGTACCATCGCCCATCGGCACTACCGGCGACAGTTTCCAGAGGGTCGCCACGGTTTCCAGGATATCTTTTTTCCATTCCGCAGCTTCGTTCCGGATTTTGTCGGCCGTAGCAGGATCCACCGCCGTCAGCACCTCACCCATACGGCTGAGTCCGAGGAACGCATAGCCGTTCAGCATGAACTGGTGGAAATGGTCTTCCGGGTCTGCGACTTTCCCGTCGATCATGCCATAGCCACGACCTTTGAGTTCCTCTTTTTTGTTCTTTTCCCGCCACTGCAGAAGGTAGTTGACCGATTTCATGATGCGGGGCTGGGCTTGTTTGAGCCAGTCCAGATCGCCAGTATAGCGGATGTATTCGCCCATGTTCCAGAGGGCCGCACCGGTTTCGACGGTATAACCCTCGAAGTTCTGGATATAGCCGGTGCTCAGCTGGGTGTCGAGGAAATAGTTGAGGGCTCTCCTCGCCTGATCAAACCAGCCCATGGAAAGGTAATATTGGATAATGGGGGAGCTCTCGGTACCGATTGGGGAATAGACTCCGATATTGGCGGAAAGGGTACCCTGCGGTTCCTCCCCAAAGGTGATCAGATCGAGATGAAGGAGACCGGCTTTCAGCATTTCTTCAATCCTTTTCTCCGGAACCCGGATGTTTGCAGCCTGGGCCATTCTATTCTCCCAATAGTTTCGGGCTTCTTCCAGACGTTGCGGAAATGACTGACCCGCGATCGCAGCTGCGGTTTCCGTAGCTATGGGTGTATGGGGCAGGTAAAATTCATAGACAGCCTTCTCGCCGGGCTTAAGCAGGACGGCCATTTCTTCATTGGGAAGGGGCTTTCCGTTAAATTTTGAGATGCAGAAAACCTTTTCCCCGTCGAAGGTGGAGAAACCGGTTTCGGGGTTATAGTCATGAATTTTCTGATACCACCATCCGGTCCCTGGCCGGGGCGTCTTGAGCCAGGCATAGCGCGGCACGGAACCGGCATTTTCGATGACGGTCTGGCAGTAATACACCATCGGATCATCGAAATCATAGGCCGACTTCATTCGCTCTTCGAGCTCCTGCTTGTGTTCGTCCTTGAAGGACCGGCCGTAACTGTGTTTGTCCGAAACTACAAAATGGGTACCCCGATTGGTGTCGGCCGTAAGCGGTTTTTTCCCAAAGGAAACAAAGGACGTCGAATGGTACACGACGTCGTCGTCGGTGAGGGTGGAATGGTAGATGGGCAGGTAACCTTTGTCGAGACGGCGTTGTATGTTGTTCTGAGGGCCCACACCCCGGCCAAGTACATAGATGAAGGCGGCCTGCTGGTTGGTTTCTTTCAGGGTGATGTAAGAGGAGGAATATTTGGCACGGATGATTTTTCCCTCCTGGCTATAGTCCTGCAATTCTTCCGTAACCTCAAACATGCGCATATCGCGCCCGATGCCCAGCCATATGGGGGCGCTCATGTTTCGATTTCTGGGAGCAACCGATGCAAAGGATACTTCCTCTGCACTTTCTATTTGCTGGATTTTCGTGGCAAGTTTGCGTTTAAGAACATCCTTTTCCACTTCGGCATAGGTCCGCGGGTCATTATCTGCCAGCACAGCCGCTTTGTAGAGTGGAATGAAAATGGGATGTTCCTGGTTCACATCCCGCAGAATAAAGGTAAATGTTCCCTGGGTCGACCGGACTGTGATACGGGTGGGTTCGGGACCAGGGTCCAGACGTGCCTCCGATACCTCTGCTGTGATGCGGGCTGGTTGTCCTTCCACCGTACGAAAGCCGTTACCCCTGATTTTACCCTTATGCGTTTCCAACGCTGCCAGTGTACCCTGGTGGACGGTAATTTCACCTTCTACCGCAGGTTGCTCCCAGACCACATGGAACCGGACCGGGTTCTGTGCGAAGGCAAGCAGGGGAGATAATAAGAGTAAGGGTAAAAGGACTGGGGTAATTGGACGAAGATATCTCTTGGCAAAAAGGGACATGATACTGTAATGGGAGTAGGATAAAATAATCATTGCTTACCCTGTTAAAGGGAAAATAGGGCAAACCTTACTTTCGAGAGCAACAATCATCTCAAGAGGTGATGGGTTGTGCGTGGCGGTCAGGAGAGATACCAACAACTGGATCAGAGGGGCTGATCTTAATTAGGCAAGGTAAGTAGCAGGGCAGCAGTTATTTATAAAACTGTCTCCGATTGCGATACCATCTGAAGTTAAGTGTCAGTATGACATTTTGAGGTTTCCGGGCATGGCGGAGCCCTCCCCAAACCCGGCAGCAATTTACGGCTTACCGTTTAAAGTATCCAGAGCGTACACGTTTACTTCCGGAAGTAAACGGTTGTATACGGGTTTATTCAGTTGGACCGGTCAACCTCGCTCTCTACGTCAACCCGGGAATAATTATAGCCCTGGACCGGCTGCTGCACTTTACTACAGCCGGAACGCTGAAACCCCATCCCCTTTTTGGAAGAAATACACCCATTTCCGGCCTGGAATACCCGTGTGACGCC
>Ga0182792_1001675_pt1 | contig 17346 bp, 14 predicted proteins | sample Passage237B_FD_130497 | JGI IMG/M metagenome (GOLD analysis project Ga0182792, IMG submission 130497) | Cellulose adapted compost microbial communities from Newby Island Compost Facility, Milpitas, CA, USA - Passage2 37B (version 2) (version 2) ...
TAATCTGCCTGGCGGGTAGGTTCTACCAGTCCCAGCAGTTTCATTTCCCGGAAAGCGTCTTTGGCAGTAGCATAAATGCCTGCGCCGATACCCGCGCCAATGGCGGCGCCTACGCTGCCATCGCTGTTGTACAATTCAACCGGCACACCGGTGGCATTCACAAAAGCTTCGGTAAACAAATCACTCAGGAAAAGATTGGCCTTACCGGCGCGGATCACTATGGGGTTCATGCCGTTTTCGCGCATAATGTCCAGCCCGTACCGGAAGGAAAAGGCAATGCCTTCCTGCACCGAACGGAAAAGATGTGCCTGCGTATGCAGGTTGAGGTCAATATTCTGAAAATGTACCCCAATGATCCTGTTGTTCAGCATGCGTTCGGCGCCGTTGCCAAAAGGCAATACGCGCAAACCGTCGGCGCCTGCAGGCACCTTGCGGCCTTCCTGGTTCATTTCGCTGTAACTGATGCCCGGCGTGAAAATATTTTTCACCCAACGGTTAAGAATACCCGTACCGTTAATGCAGAGCAGGACGCCGAGACGTTTGTTGGTTTCAGTATAATTCACATGCGCAAACGTATTCACACGCGATTCACGGTCATAGGCCAGTTCATCACTCACGCCATAGATCACGCCCGATGTACCGGCAGTGGCGGCTACTTCGCCGGGTTCCAGCACGTTCAGCGATAGCGCATTGTTGGGTTGATCACCGGCTTTATAGGTAACCGGAATGCCGGCCTTCAGATGAAGCGCAGCGGCCACCGATTCCTGCAAGGCCCCATGCGCTGAGAACACCGGCTGCACAGCGGGAAACACCACCGGGTCAATGCCATAATATTCCAGTACGTCACTGCTCAGTCTTTCATTTTTAAAATCCCAGAAAATACCTTCCGATAAGGCGGCGATGCTGGTGGTAGCCTGACCGGTCAGTTTCATGGCCACATAATCGCCGGGCAACATGATCTTATCAATACGCTTGTAAATCTGCGGTTCATGCTGCTTTACCCAGGCCAGTTTGGAAGCGGTGAAATTGCCGGGCGAGTTCAGCAGGTGCGACAAACATTTCTCTTCACCGATCTTTTTGAATGCTTCATCGCCGATGGCTACGGCGCGGCTGTCGCACCAGATGATGGAATTGCGCAGCGGCTGCTGGTCCTTATCTACGGTAACCAGTCCGTGCATCTGGTACGCAATTCCTATAGCCGCAATATCTTTTGGGTTGTAAAGCCGGGACGCATTGGCTTTGAGGATAGCCTGCTGTACATGTTCCCACCACATGTCCGGCGACTGTTCCGCCCACCCGGGCTGGGGAGCGATGATGGGGGATTCGGTTTCGGGGTATTGGGCAGACGCCAGGCATTGTCTTTTGGCGGCGTCCACCACGGACACTTTTATAGATGAGGTACCAACGTCTATTCCAAGCAGTAGCATATGGCAATTATTGAAACAGAACCGGGAAGCCCCTTCTCCCTGTAACGCCGTCATTTCCCGGTTCGGCTATGAACGATTAAAATTATCAGAACGCAACAAAACGGCCTTCCACTTTATTTTTAAAAACCTAAACTATTTTAACATTAATAGTATCTTGCCGAAGTTAAATTGCTTAATATAGTAGTAAGTTGCGTATGGTTGCCGAACGCATTGCATTACTCATCAATTGCATAGCATGAAGCCTTTCATAGAGAAACTGCCTTTATCAGACAATACCTCTTTTGTGGCGCGCACCTATCGCACGCCGCATTTTGAGGTGCCCTGGCATCAGCATAAAGAATATGAACTGATCCTGTTTACCGAAGGAGAAGGCAAGGCTTTTATTGGCAACTATATTGGTGAATTTAAAACCGGCGATGTGTTTTTCCTCGGCAGCAACCTGCCACATACTTTTCAAAAAGCACACCGCGATCTGATCACAAGTGCGGTGGTGGTGCAATTCAGGGACGACTTCTGGGGGCAATCATTTATGGAATTACCGGAATGCAAGTCGGTGCGCAAACTGTTTGAAGTATCGGGACAGGGATTGAAAATAGGTGCTACGGCGCGACGGCAGCTGTCGCCTAAAATAAAAGAACTGGAACACCTGCAGGGATTTTCACGCATCATTCGTTTGTGTGAATGCATTCAATTGCTGGCGACCACATCGGACTATGAATGCACTTCCACACAGGATGTGAAAATGTTCCAGGCGCGCAACCGCGATCGTATCGACCGCATATTTCAATACACCATCGAAAATTTCCAGGAACCCATTACGCTGGCCGATGTGGCCGCTACGGCCGGCATGAGTATTCCCGCGTTTTGCAATTACTTTCGCAAAAGCACCAAGAAGACCTATATTGATTTTCTGAACGAAGTGCGTATTGGTCATGCCTGCAAACTGCTGATTGATACGCAACTGCCGGTGCTGGAAATTTGTTATGAAAGCGGATTCAATACGCTGGCCAATTTCAACAAACAGTTTTTGAAAATGAAGCGGTTGACGCCGTCGGCGTACAGGAAGCAGTTCCGTGTGCAGGAGCATGTGAATGATGAACAGGAGATGCGGAATCTGGAAAGATGAGCGGGTTGCCGCATCGCATCTTCCGATGAACAATAAATAATGGAAAGTATTGCTTACCATACACAACAAGTGAAAACCTTTGCCCGCAATCTCGGCTTCGATTATTGCGGTATTGCAGAGGCAAAACGACTGGATGATGATGCCCGGCGACTGGAACAGTGGCTGACCAAAGGTTACCATGGTTCCATGGCGTATATGGAAAACCATTTCGATCTGCGTGTAGACCCCACAAAGCTGGTACCCGGCGCCAGATCGGTGATCACCCTCCTGCTGAATTATTTTCCTGCACAACAACAAACACCTGGTGCACCCAAAGTGTCGAAATACGCCTATGGGAAAGATTACCATGAGGTGATCCGCAAAAAACTAAATCTCTTTCTGTCCCTTATAAAGGAACACATTGGTGAAGTACAAGGTCGCGGTTTTGTAGATTCAGCGCCCGTACTGGAACGCAGCTGGGCGCAACGCAGCGGACTGGGATGGATCGGGAAAAATGGTAACCTGCTTACCAGGCAACAGGGCTCCTTCTTCTTCATTGCCACCCTCATCACCGATCTGGAACTGGACTACGATGATCCGTTTGCCAAAGATTTCTGCGGCACCTGCCGCCGTTGTATTGATGCCTGTCCAACAGACGCCATACTCGATAACAAAGTGATTGACGGCAGTCGCTGCATTTCTTATTTCACCATAGAACTGAAAGACCTGCTGATACCGGCTGACATGAAGGGACGATTCGACAACTGGTTCTTCGGCTGTGATGTTTGCCAGGATGTTTGTCCCTGGAACCGCTTTGCCCAATCCACCAGCGAACAGGAACTGCAACCAATTCCGGAGATATTGAATTTTTCGACCCGCGATTGGGAAGCACTGACGGAAGAATCATTCAAAAAGATCTTTCGTCATTCGCCTTTGAAGCGATCAAAGTACCAGGGCATACGGCGCAATTTGCAGTTTCTGCAGGGAAATGAAATACGGGATGAGCAATAAGCAGGAAAAGCCTCCCGGTTGAAAAAACGGTATGTCTTTAAAAAAATTTGAGGCCCATCAGACGCAGTACATCGAGTGGATATACAGCGCCAAAAAGGAAGAGCCCCTTGCGGAGCGGATCGCCTCCATGATCAAAACATTACTAACGAAATAAAACGCATGAAGTTATTGCCGGGATTGTTATTGTTATTGGTTGCAACCGGACTGGCGGCACAATCGCCGCCCTGGCCACCGGCCAAAAGGCTGCACATCCGGCCTGACCAGGTCTTTGATGTAACGCAGGCCCGCAAGCATCCTGCTGATCTCTTTGACGGCGATACCACCACGCCGGCCTTTAAGGACTGGTGGCACGGATTTATTCTGAAGGATGCCGGCGGACAAACCGCCTGGATTGTGCTGGACAGTTTTGTGAATCATCCCAAAATTGAAGTATTCAACACCCAATGGTCAAGCGGCGGACTGGTAGAGTTTCAATTCTATTACGACTGGACAGATACTTCCCGCCAAAGCCCGGTATATGCCGTAACACTTCCCTCGGCGGAATGGAAATGGGTAGATACCCTGCAAACCCGCGCCTGGCGCGACAGTGCGCGGCTCATCCGTTTTCGCATAGCCAGTGAAGGTAGTAACAATTTTATGGAAGCGCGCATCTATGCTCACCAACTGGGACCGGCGCCTCCCATCTATCCCCCACCCGCTCCCGAGCCACCGGATGAAGGCAAATATTTTATGGGCTATGGCAAACTGTTCCCCGACTCATTGCTGGACGATGCCGGCTACAGCCAGCGTGCACAGAATGATATGGGCTACATTGATACCATGCGGGAAACGACGGGCAGGGATCTTGTTTTTAACCGTTTCAGCAACAGCGTAGTATTGTCGTATATCCCCGCCAAAAGAAAGGGCATCAAAATCTATCCTTACTTCGCCGGACCGCGGGAAGGATTCAAATATCCGCCGCATTATAACAACGACAGCAAAGACATGCTCTTTGGCGCCGACAGTACCAGCGAAACAGCCTGGCAAACCGTTTACCATACTTACTATGCACTGGCTGCCAAACTCGGCTACAATAAAGAAGCCTCCCTCCGGGGCTATACCTGGCGCAATACCATACCAGGTACAGGATTAGGTTTGGTAGAAGAAATTGAAGTGGGCAATGAAGACGATGCGCGCTGGGCGGGACCGCTCCGGTTCCATAGTCCGCTCGTAAAACTCATGAAATTGCGAAGCGCTTACGCAGGCATCAAAGCAGCTGATCCGCAAATGAAAGTGATCAGCGGCGCACTGACCGGGATTGATACTTCTTACCTGAAAGCGTTATACTTTGTAAACCTGTTGCGCTTCCGGACAAAGTCGGCGCCGTTTGATGTGATTGCATTGAATGAATACGCTACCAATGCCGGCGGACAGCACAGTGGTACAGCCGACGGCATCACGCCTGAAAAATTCAGGCTATATGAAAAACTGCGCGCTGCTGCGCATGTGCGTGACCGGTACTACCCTGGCAAACCTATCTACCTGACCGAATTTGGCTATGATGTACACGACGGCTCCAACTATGATGTGCCGGTGATCAAAGGACAAACGAGGGAACAAACCAAGGCGTACTGGATGTTGCGCGCCATGGAAATCACCGCGGCCGCCCGCATCAGCCGGTTCTACATGTACACACAACGCAGCCTCGGTGGGGGTGATTTCAGCACTACCGGCTATAGTTACGATACCTTGTTGAAAAATCCGGGACGTGAACTTCCAGCCCCGCTCCATCCTTTTATGAGCGGGCAGGTGTTGCAGCACGGCGGCTGGACCAGTCTGCCCCGCGACCTGTACTGGCATATGACCATGCGCGCACGCGTGCTGGAAAACTACCACGCCTGGCCTGCCATTGTGCGCAACGGCGACAGTACGGGCATATGGCTGTTGAAATACACGCATCGTGCGCATGCCGGCAGCGTGGTGTATGCTATCTGGATGGGTACCGGCAAAAATGCTTCGGTCAAAAACTATGTTCTGCCGCTGGCCCGGTTTCGTTCCGCCACCATCGTGCGCGCCTCCTGGGGAAAGAAAGCAGGGGAAAGACAACCTGCACAAAAGTCCGGCAAGGGCATACTGATCCCTGTAGTGGATGAAGCAGTCACTTATGTAGTAGTAAAGGAATAAAACAAAACAAGGTACAGGCTGTAACCTGTACCTTGAAACCTCAGGCCCGTATTTACAAACTCACCCCAATCTTTAATGATAACCTGTTCAGTTTATACCGGTATAGCTGTTGTTGAATTTCCTGGCAATTGGGCCAGATGAGGCAAAACGCTGACGTCCGGGTTTCCTTCATATTCAGAAAACTATAACCAGCGCTGAGCAAAAATGCAGACTCTCCCCCTAACGACAACCTGTAACCGAGTCCGACATCATACCACAAGCCACTGCTGAATTTGCTTTTACCGCCCCAGCCGGGATGGTCCTGGTCCCTGGCCCAGGGAAAATGCATGCCCGCATCTGCATAGGCAAAGGGACTATGCCGGCGATTGAGCAGGGTGCGGCGCACGTCAATAAACACCGGAACTGTGCGCACATAATAATAATCCAGTCCGGCGCCTATGCCGGTGAACCATTTTCCATATCGCATGCCCTGTATGGTCTGCAATTGCAAGGAGGTGCCTGCTTCCCCTTCGAGCACACCCACGTTGAAATAAGAAGAGAAGCCACAGCTGCACTTATCGGACTGTTTTTTCTTTGGCTGCAGGCTGCCGGTTTGCGCCTGCGCGCAACAGGCAACAAAGAACAACGCCATCAGCCACCGGAATTGTTTGCGCATAGCTGTCATTTATTTCTTTTGTGGATGATGCTGATGAGCCGGATATCTTTCGGATCAGTATAATCAAACTGGTACAACCCTTCCCTGGCCACCACCAGCGCTTTTTTCTTCCAGGCAATTACATCAAACGTTTCAATACCTGTGATATGCTTGATCAGTTTCAGCTCCATTACATTGGCGGCGTCATACACTTTCAAGCCTTCCTTGCCATCGCACACAAACAGGAGACTACCGTCTTTGGACAACCCGTGCGGATTGAACAGCTGGTATGTTTTTTTCAGTGAAGGGGCCAGCAGGTTGCTGATATCCACCACTTCGAGTTGATTGGTAAAGTTCTGGCACACATTGCCGGAGCGCAGCGTTATGTAGGCATAATGATCGTCGGCTATCACCGGATCGCAACTGGTGGCATGTACAAACGATCCCAGCTTTTGCGGCGTACCCGCCGTTCCGATATCATAGATAGCCATGCCACTGTTGGCGCCTATGAACAATTTGTCTTTAAAGGGAAAGATCGTTTCAACATTACCTACATTGGGATTGGCATTCGATTTGAAATCCGGCTCCCAGGGATTGGACACATCAAACACCTGCAGTGTAGAGGTCGTTACTGTATACAGGTAATCGCCCACCAGGGTAAACCGCGCCATAGAACCTCCCAAACCACCTACATTTGGCGACGCATAATTGCCCGAAATATCTGCTGTTGCCAGCGAATAAAACCTTTCTTCAAACATGCGGTACGTGTCGCAGTCAACCGTGGTGTCTTTTTTTGTCCAGCCAACAATCACCTGTGTGTTGTCCGGGTCGGGATTAAGGGGATTATAGTTGGTGTAATAAACAAAGCGATGCGGAAAAACATTGTTCACCACTTTCTTTGCCACTGCTTCCCTGGCATTGCTGATATCCAGCACCACCAGGTCGCCGTAGGCATCGGCATACAAGGTGTTGCCACGCACCGCCAGGTCCACGTTGCCGGGAATATTGATAAAGGCAACCTGTTGCGGATTGTCCGGCTGACTATTGTCAATCACATGAATTCCCCGGTTGGTTTCATTGAGAAAAATATAGTTGCCGAAGAGGTAGATCTTACCGGGCTGTTCAATGGGTCGCGGTGTTTCACTTTTGATGCCGGCCCGCATTTGAGCAAGCGTTTTAAATACCGGCTTGTATAACGTATAGGTATGACTGCACTTATCTTTGAGGCAGCCGCTCAGCAAGAGTATAAACAGGCCGGCCGTTGCCATGCGCAACGTCATAAGCGTCAGGCGGTTCATAAAAAAATGATTTTATACTATGCTGACAGCAGAATAACGTAAACCGTTGCCTGTTTTTATTAGTGCATAAACATTTTTACCTGCAGTCCGGCAGACCAGATGTGCTGGCCTTTAGCGGCGGTCTCTTCTTTCTTCAACAGTCTGGTGGCAAAATAGCGGATCGTAGGCCCAAGCGTAACAGGATGTTTGCTGTTCCGGAACAATCCGATGCTTACACCAGACTGGAAGCCGGCCTGGAACCTGTTAAAGAAGTCGTCGTTCTCAAAATACACCCGGGTCAGGCCATCGAAATGCAGGGCATTGGTGTATACCAGTCGCGACAAGGTAAAGCCGCCGCTCAGCGTGATGGGCGTACGCCACCCGGGCGTAAGATGCACATGCAGATCTACGGGCAGTTCTATAAAATGATAGCGGTTGGTATAATCATGCAATTCATTATCGGCACGATAGTACTGGTTGGTAAGCCGCGAGCCGGTTGCGCCATAGTTCACAGTAGTCATGCTGTCTACCCGCTTGCCCACTTTCGTATATACGCTGGCGTAAGTATACTGCAACCCTGCCGAAAGGCTTAACCGCCGGGACAGGTTGCGTTGAACAAATGCACCCAAAGAAAACACCGGCCCTGTACGAATGGGAGAAGCGTCGGGCAGCGGCGTCGGGGGAATGCCTGCAAAAGAGGGCGGTGGCGCGGCAAGGGTAACATCTTCTACCCGTACGCCATTCAGCAGATCAAATACGCCGCCTTCGCTGATATTATTAATACCCGCGCCGCCTGTTATACCCCATTGCCATTTGGGCGTTGAGAATACTATATGTCCCCTGCCTTCCGGTAGCAGCAGACCGTCCGGAACAGGAGGAGCACTACGCGGAGAATCGGCTATTGCTGCCGGTGTGGGCACTATGAGCGGTGCTATACCGCGCACCGTTGTAGCACGCAATGCCTCTGGTCCGGGTAGCGTAGTGCCTTTGGACGCCGTTGCTGCATCATTGTTGGTGAGCGGATTAGCAGGTGCTGTTTTTTCAGTGGCGGCCTGAAGCTTTGCTGTGGCAGCTTTACCTTTTGCTGCGGCAGCTTTAAGTTCTTCAGCGGCGGCCTGGGGAGTTACTGTGGCAACTTTATCTGTTTCTGTGGCAGCTTTAAAGTTCTCAGTGGCGCCTTTTGTTTCCCCTGTGGCTTTTACTTTTTCAGCAGTCGTTTTTACTCCTTCAGTGGCGTCGCTTACCTCTTCTCTGGCCGCTTTTACTTTTTCAGTGGCTGCCAAAACTGATTTTTCACTCTGATTGCTCTTATCCCGAATGCTATTGACTTTAGTTTTCGTTTGTTGCTGATCGTTATTTTCCACTGAAGCCCTGCCCTGTCCTTTCTCATTTTGTTGTTGAGCAATGCGTTCAGCAGGTTGACGATCTGTGCTGGTAGTATGGTTATCGATATGGTTGTTATAAGCTGTTGCTGGTGTTTCCGCAGTTACTGCTTCCTCCTGCGGTGCATACGTTCTTTGATCATTTTGCACACCGGCAGTATTGTGTTGTTCCGGCCGGGATGCAGGAGCGTTTTCACGGGTAGCAGGTTGTACGGGTGGTTGGGTAGAGGATGGAGTGGCAACAGATTCCTGTGTCTGGGCAACAGGGTCCTTCACCGGCCCGGTGGAGCCGGAGTACAGGAAGTAGCCGCCGGTAAGCAGCAGTATGACTGCTGCCGGCAGCCAGAAGAGGGCACGGCGACGCCTCCGGTGGCGGCGGAGGTTCAGCTCCACCCCCTGCCAGACCGCATCAGAGGGACGCAGTTTCAACCCGTCCATCTTCTGCTGCACACTTTTCTCAAATTCATGGTCGGACATAAGTCTCTATTTTTGAATCCACTGTTTGCACTTTAATCCAGCTGATCAGTAAGGCGCGCGCCCGCGCATACTGCGACCGCGACGTGCCTTCATTGATGCCCAGCATTTTTCCTATTTCTACGTGTGAATATCCTTCTACTGCATGCAGGTTAAAGATTGTCTGGTAACCGGTAGGTAATTGCCGGATCAGTTCTGCCAGGTCCCTGGCATTGAGCCGTACTTCCGGATTGTCGTCCGATACGGGGTGCAGCCCCGGGTCCAGGAAAGAAAGGTCGGACTGGTACCGGCTGTTCTTTTTCAGGAAATTCAAGGCCGTATTGACCATGATACGACGAATCCAGGCGCCCAGTTCTCCTTCGCCCTTGAATTGGTGGAGGTTACGAAATACTTTTACAAAACCCTCCTGCAAAACGTCTTCAGCATCGGGCATGGACTTGGTATAGCGATAGCATACCCCCAGCATGCTTTCTGCAAAATGCTCATAAAGCAGCCGTTGCGCGCCGGGGAGACCCTTCAGGCAATCTTTTACCAGCTTGTTATAGTCCATTGTCCGAAGCTTTGACAATTAATATTCCAGTTTCGTTGCTTTCTCTTTCCCCCACTTACCTTTGCCGCCATATGACCAATTCCACTTCGCTGAGCTATAGAGACAAACAAGTCATCTGGCATCCGTTCACACCGCAAAAGTATATGCCTGAACCCATTCCGATTGTTAAAGGTGATGGAGTTCATTTAACCGATATGAACGGCAAATCCTATATAGATGCGATCAGCAGCTGGTGGGTGACCCTGCATGGACATGCCCATCCGCATATTGCCGAACGGCTGTACCAGCAGGCGCGCACGCTGGAGCAGGTGATCTTTGCCGGCTTCACCCATGAACCGGCCGTAGCGCTGGCAGAGAACCTGTTACGGCTGCTGCCCGGCAATTTTACCCGCATTTTTTATAGCGATGACGGTTCCACCTCCACCGAAGTGGCCATCAAAATGGCGCTGCAATACTGGTGGAACAAAGGAGAAAAGCAACGCAATAAGGTCATTGCTTTGCGCAATGCCTACCACGGCGACACCTTTGGCGCTATGAGCGTGAGCGATCGCAGCGTGTTTACCCAGGCTTTCCGGGAAAAACTGTTTGAAGTGGTCTTTATTGATGCGCCTGCAGACGCCGGCATTGATGCGGCGCTCCCGGGGATCGCATACAATGAAGTGGCCTGTTTCATTTATGAACCCCTGGTGCAGGGCGCAGGCGGTATGGTTATGTACGACGCGCAGGGACTGGACAATCTGCTGCAGGCATTTCACCAACATCACATCATTTGCATCGCCGATGAAGTGATGACAGGCTTTGGCAGAACAGGTAAACTGTTTGCTTCTGAATACCTGATGGAAAAACCGGATATTATCTGTTTGTCAAAAGGATTGACCGGTGGTACTTTACCGCTGGGCGTTACCGCCTGTACCGATACCATTTACCAGGCATTTCATTCAGAAGACAAACTGAAAACATTCTTTCACGGCCATTCCTTTACCGCCAACCCGCTGGCATGCGCAGCGGCGCTGGCAAGTCTCGAATTGTTGCAACAACCATCCTGCCTCGAACAGATCAATACCATCACGGCACATAACCGTCAATTTGCCGCACAATTAAAAGCAGACCCCTCCCTTGCGCACGCTGTGAAAAATGTGCGCAGCCTCGGCACCATACTCGCCTTTGAAGTAATAACGGGCAGCGATGGCTACCTGAATTCTATCAGCACCGATATTACCAGGAGCGCACTGGAAAAAGGTGTATACCTCCGTCCGTTGGGTAATACCGTCTACATAATGCCGCCGTACTGCATTACCGTACAACAATTGCAACTGTTATATGATGTTATACGGGAGATCGTAGCGGGCATTGCTGCTAAATAGTCCGGAAAGTCCGGACGATGCGCTCGCCCGGACTTTCCCAACAAATTGTGATACCTTTGCCTTATCACCCGTATGAAAAACTATTTCATCATATTGCTCTTCATTCCCCACCTGTTGGGTGGATGTTCTGCACGCGAGGAACAGCCGCCTGCCATTCTCGAAGGAAAAAAGATTGATGTCAGCAGCATATACAAAAAACGCGGCGCCGACCTGGTGGAAGCGCTGTACCAGGAAGTAGTACGCAATTCGGAGGATCTGAAAAACCTGGAAAGACAAATTCAGGAAGCAAAGTCAGACATGCAGGATTCGCTGGAATCCTATACAACTTACAACGAAAAGAATACCTCCTATTACGAATCGGCCATGAAGAAAGCAGCCGGTATAACGGATTCCACTATACGAAAAAACATTATGGAGGCCATCCGTAAAAGCCGCGAAAACTATATGGACACGGTGGCTTCGCTGCACTCGATGGACAGCCTGCTGCAGCAAAGAACAGCAACGCTGAACAACCTGCACGAGCTGTTGAAGATCATGGCAACCCTGCCGGTGATAGAAGATTTCCAACGCACCAATCTGCCGCCATCCGGCGAAAATGAAGCGCTGCTGCGCAGGTTGGACGCTTTAATCACTCATGTTGATTCGCTCACCCGCCAGTTGAAGCCCGCAGCAGTGGTGCAGCCGGCAGAAGACAACCAGGAACCACGATGACCCATATACAAAGAGGGGCGCGGAAATCATGTTCCGCGCCCCTCTTGCTTTGTATGTGAGAGTAACGTTTTATTCCACTTTGAAGCTCACCTTTTCATTGCCCCACAACAAAGAAACCAATCCGTTCTTCGCGATATGGAAAGTCATTCTTTCTGAAGGTGTTTCTGTTTTGCCGGGTTTTACGGTTACGCGCAATACGTCGGAAGACTCATCGTACTGGGTGCCCCAGCCTTGCAGGTTGCTGTTGAAAATGATCACCCATTCGTTTTCATTGGGAATTGTTACGAGATGGTATTTTCCTGCCGGTAAAGCCTGGCCTTCTACCTTCACGTCTTTGCTTACTTCAAAAGAAGTTTTTTCATTGGCGCCTGTCCGCCACCATCTGCCATAAGGCGCTACCTCTTTGCCAATGGTACGGCCCTTCAGTGCCGGCTGGCTGTAGTTGATCGTTATGGTAACGCCATTGGTGGTGGTTTCAGTGGCGGTGGCAGGAGGACTGGCCTTTTGTCCCTGTCCCATTACGCCTGCAAAGGCCATCAAAACAACGGATAAGAAAACAAGTTTTTTCATAACAATGCTTTTAGATTATTGATGAGAAGTTACTGAATTATCATTTGCCAACCTTGCTGCACTTACTCATTTTTACATTGGCTGCTATATAAATTAACAATTAGCGGGATGCTTTGCGTTGCGGCTGTCTGTAAAAGTGTGCTGCGCCCCTGCTGAATGTTTCATTTTTCATGCAGTTGCTTCAGGTTATCCAGTGATTTTTCCATAGTTGGTCCCCATTGCTTATCGAAATTGATGCTTGCAATTTTTTCCCAGGGGTACCACGACAGGTTGAAATCAAAATACCACTGCACTACGGTGATATCGCCCGATTCGTGGAAAGAGAACACGCCCATGATTTCCCTGCCTTTCCGGCTGCGCCAGATGGTTTTTATGGTGTCTGCAGTAACCATGGTATAAACAATTTCCAGGTTGCCGCTGGTGATCTGGTCCTGCGTAGTCTCCACGCCGTCTGCTGCAGCGTGCCGCAACGGTTCATTCCATTGCGTCCAGGTGGAAGGATTGCTCACCGTTGCCACAATCTCCCGCTGCGGCGCATGTATATTAACGGCACGGGATATGCGAACACGTTCCGGTATGAGCAATGACAGCAGAAATACCACTACAAATAAAATCGCCGCACTGATAATAGCCAGTTTAATCCATTTCATAGCCTGTTGTTATTCCCATTTGAATACCCTGATCAATATGGCGTACGTCACCACACACCATGCCGCCAATATACCCAATTCGGTGACTACCCCCGATAAATGCATTCCTTCAAATGACACCTTTCGCATCGCATCATTCAGCGCAGTAAGGGGAAGATAATTGATGATGGATTGCAAACCCGCCGGCAAAGCGGTTTTAGGGAAAAAAGTACCTGATAAAAAGTATTGGGGAAACAGGAACAGGTTGGCATAAATCGGAATTACGTTTTGATTTTTGGAAACACTGCTGATAATAAAACCAAAGCCGATGAATACCACCAGTCCGAAAAAGCTCAGCACGAGCAGTTCAAAAAATGTAGTCCATCCGTTGGCCAGCGTAAACTGGTAAAAATATTTACCAAAAAGGATCAGCACTACGGCAGTGGTCAGCTGAAACAATACGCGGGCAATGCTTTCGCCGAGCACAATGTATCCTTTCTTGACAGGCGTGGCGAACATGCGCTTCAACACAAGGGTTTCCCGCAGGGAGAAAAAGAGAAATGCCACGCCGAATACTGCTGAGCCTATCAACGAAAATCCCAGCATGCCGGGCAGGTAAAAATCTATCATGCGGTACGGGCGGCCTTGTATTTCCTCTTTGGTGATGTCGGCCAGGTCGGGCCTGTTGGGCTTGATCGCGCGATCGGTGCTATGGATCACTTCCTTAATGAGCGATTCCAGTACCGGGAGATTCTGGCGGCCGGCCGCAGCTGTTTTGAGATGTACCGTGTAGGGCGGGCCAACAGTACTGTCGGCATTGGGCAATATGCTTACGATGGCGGTGATACGGCCTTTCATCAGCCGGTCGGTCAGTGCGGCCTCGCTGCCGCTTTCCACATTAATGCCCGGAACATTGCGTAGTGCATAATAAAGCACATTGACAGTATCAGAATCACGGGCAAAGGCAATATCGAGCCGTATGCCTCTGCTGCCCGTAAGCGCACCAAAAACCATGATCAAAACAATGGGAAAGAACAGGCTGAAGAAAATGGCCTGCGGACTCTTAAAGATCGCGCGACAGGCCGCCTTGCATACAGCCCACATAGCGACCCACTGGTTATAACGTTTTGGCATCCGTGAAGAATGTGAAAATGAAAAATGATACAAATACCGTATACAAGCGTACCGGCACGGGAGCAAAGCTAATAATTTGCTGACGAGGAAACAGGAAAATGTAAAAATGAGTGCGCCGCGATGCAGCTTACAGGCTAATTTTCAAATTACTGAATGCTGATATCAAAAGGCATTCTCGCCTGGGCCACACCGATCATCTGTTTCACGCGTTTGAGGGCTGTAAAGGTCTTGACGCCCTCTTCGCCCAGTTCTTCGCGTATAGCGCCTTTACGGGCATCATCTTTATAGCCGCCAAAGATCATATCAATGATATTTTTGGGCTCGGGGTATTCCACCAGTCGGTAATCGGTGGTATGGGCCATACGGGCTGCGCAGGCAATAGCGTCTTCCAGGCCGCCCAGCCGGTCAATCAGTTTCAGGCGAAGCGCCTGTCTGCCGCTCCATACGCGTCCCTGTCCGATACTATCTACATAGCTCACACTGAGTTTGCGGCCCTCTGCCACTCTTTGTTTGAAGTCTTCGTAAATACTGTCAACCCCATTCTGCACAAATTTTCGCTGCATGGGCGTTAACGGTTTGGCTACCGAATACATAGCGGCGTCGGGGCCGGTAGTGACTTCATCGAAGGTGATGCCCAGTTTATTTTTGAAGAACCGCTCCATATTGGGCAGCATGGTAAATACACCGATGGAACCGGTAATGGTATTGGGGGTAGCGAAAATGCTGTCGGCATTGCAGGAAAGATAATAAGCGCCTGACGCAGCCACATCACCGAAGCTGACCACCACAGGTTTTTCTTCGCGCGCCAGCGTCAGTTCGCGCCAGATGTTTTCACTGGCCAGTGCGCTGCCGCCGCCGCTGTTGATGCGCAGTACAATCGCTTTAATGTCTTTGTCCAGCCGCACCTTGCGAATGAGTTTGCAATAGCTTTCGCTGCCGATCATATCGCGTTCGCCCTTGCCCATCACAATATCGCCCTGCGCGTAGATCACTGCAATGCGGTCGCTGCCGTCTTTTTTGTAGTCTACAGCCTGCGCATATTTGCCCAGCGACACAAAATTGATCTTCTCGAATTTGTCAACCTGCAGTCGCGCCTTGATCTCATCCTGCACCTGGTCGTCGTATTTCAGTCCGTCCACCAGTCCTGTTTCCACCGCATCGGACGCAAACTGCACCCTGCTTTCATTGGCATACCGGTGCAGCAGGGCCGTATCTATTTTGCGGGTGGAAGCCGTGTGCAGCAGGAAATTTCCATAGATATCCTGCAACAATTCTGTCAGCTGCAGGCGATTGGGATCGGTCATTTCTGTTTCGCGAAAAGGTTCTGTGGCGCTTTTGTATTTGCCTGCATAGAATATCTGCGGCTCGATGTCGAGTTTTTCCAACAATCCTTTTACAAAAGCCAGTTGCATGGCAAACCCGCGCCAGTCAACGCCTCCCTTGGGATTGCAATACAATTTATCGGCGGTGTTGGCCACGTAATAGCCGCCTTGTGTAATCACATCGGCATAGGCATACACAAACTTGCCGCTGCTTTTGAAATCAAGAATGGCTTCGCGGATCTCATCGCTGTTGGCAAAGCCGTTATTGTTTTGCGCGCATTTTATATAAAGGCCCTTCACGGCAGAATCGCCTTTGGCATGCCGGATCAGCCGGACGGCATCGTACAGGGAAGGGATGTCGTACTGTTCCTTGTTGCCCAGGGCGGCAAACGGATTTTCAACAGCTATCTCAGGGTACAACTGCGCCATATCCACCACCAGCACCGCTTTCTTGCCGGTTTTTACCTTATCTTTTGTTGCCAGGCCGGACACAAAACCGATGAACATAAACAAGGCCGCAATACAAAACACGAACAATGCAAGCAGCGAGGCCAGAAAAATTTTTAGGAAGCTATTCATTCACTCGTCTGTTTTAATACAAATTTGAAAGATATTTGGCGCCTGTTGAGCTGCAATATATGAATAAAGCATATTTACTGATAGGCGGCAATATGGGCAACCGCCTGCAAAACCTTGGCAGGTCGGTGGAATTGCTGCAGCAATACGGGCAGGTAGTGCAACAGTCGGACCACTATGAAACGGCCGCCTGGGGTAAAACCGACCAGCCATCCTTCCTGAACCAGGTGCTGTTGCTGCATACCACGCTCAGCGCGCGGGAATTACTGCAAACCGTACTACAGATTGAGGAGCAACTGGGCAGGAAACGGGAAGAAAAATACGGGCCCCGCATCATTGATATGGACATCCTTTTTTTTAATAATGAGATCATTGATGAACCAGGTTTAAGGATCCCCCACCCTGAAATCCCCAACCGGCGCTTTGTGCTGGCCCCTATGCAGGAAATTGCAGGCAGCTTTGTGCATCCGATACTTGGAAAGACCATTGCAACACTCTTACAGGAAACGAAGGACGAACTGGAAGTGAAGAGAATAAATGGTTAAATGGTCATACAAACCCTAACATGAACTACCATTTTATAGCAATTGAAGGCAATATCGGCGCCGGTAAAACCACGCTGGCGCATTTACTGGCCAAACAATACAATGCACGGCTGGTGCTGGAAGAATTTGCAGAAAATCCTTTTCTGCCGAAGTTTTATGAAAACCCGGCGCAATATGCATTTCCGCTCGAACTGTTCTTTATGGCTGAGCGGTACAAACAGCTGAAAGACCTTATTCATACAAAAGACCTGTTTCAGAGTATTACCATCACCGATTATCTTTTTACCAAATGCCTGCTGTTTGCCAAAGTGAATTTGCAGGAAACCGAGTTTCGCCTGTACCAGAAGCTGTTTGAAATCATTTACCAGCAGTTGGTACAACCTGATATTCTCATTTACCTGCATGCCCCGGTACACAAACTGCAGCAGAATATCAGGAAACGCAACCGGCCGTATGAACAGTCTATACCGGA
>Ga0182792_1001677_pt1 | contig 17333 bp, 17 predicted proteins | sample Passage237B_FD_130497 | JGI IMG/M metagenome (GOLD analysis project Ga0182792, IMG submission 130497) | Cellulose adapted compost microbial communities from Newby Island Compost Facility, Milpitas, CA, USA - Passage2 37B (version 2) (version 2) ...
CGCTGATGTCCGCCCGCTGGTCGACCAGCGCCTGCGCCAGCGCCGTGGGCTCGCCCGCCGCCTGCCCCATGACGAAGCCCGCGCCCGGGCGCACGAGCTTCGCGAAGGCGAGTTCGGCCGGGGAATGCAGGTGGACGGTCATGCGTCGGCCGGCGTCGCCACGATGGCGCGGGCGCGCTTGAGCAGCGGGCCGTCCACCATCTTGCCCTCGAACTCGATGACGCCGACGTTCCGCGCCAGCGCCGCCTCGTAGGCGGCGATCAGCCGGGCGGCGAAATCCCGCTCCTCGGCCGTCGGCGAGAAGACCTGGTGGGCCAGCCGGACCTGGCCCGGCGTGACGCAGGTCTTGCCGTCATAGCCCAGCTCCAGCCCTTCCCGCGCATCGGCCAGGAAGAGCTCGCTGTCACGGATGTCGACCACCACCTGGTCGATCGCCGCCAGCCCGGCCGCCCGGGCGGCCATCACGACCAGCGACCGGGCCGTGAAGACCTCGCCACCCCGGCGGGTGCGGCGGGCGCCCATGGAGGCGGCGTAATCCTCGGCCCCGAAATACACCGCGCGCACGCCGAGATCCGGCCGGCAGACCCGCGCGGCTTCCTGGACGCCACGCACGCTCTCGATGCCGCCGATCACGAACCTGGGCTCGGTCCGCGGCCGCTCTCCGTCCAGCCGGACGATCTGATGGTGCGCCGGCCAGAGCTGTGCGGGGTCCTCGAGCTTGGGGATCACCACGCCGTCGATATCGCAGGCGAAGGCGGCGGCAAGATCCTCCAGATAATGCGGCGAGGACGGTTCGTTGACGCGGACGGTGAGCAGCCCGCGATAGCCGCCGTCGCGGACGGTCCGCACCGCCGCCGCGAGACCGGCGCGCGCCGAGACCTTGTCGTCGGGCGGCGTGCCATCCTCGAGATCGACGACGCAGCAATCGGCGCCGAAGCGCGGGAACTTCGCCAGCAGGTCGACGCGGTTCGCCGGCGCCAGCAGGAACGAACGGAACATGGGGTCCTCGCGAAAGATCGTGGCCGGTCAGTAGGATTTCGGCAGGCCGAGCACGCGCTCGGCGATGTGCGACAGGATCAGCTCGCGGCTGACCGGGGCGATGCGCGGGATCATCGCCTCGCGCAGGTAGCGCTCGACATGGAACTCGCGGGCGTAGCCGAAGCCGCCATGGGTGAGGACGGCCCGCTCGCAGGCGCGGAAGCCGGCCTCCGCACACAGGTACTTCGCGGCATTGGCCTCGGCCGCGCAATCCAGGCCGCTGTCGTACCGCCAGGCCGCCTTGTGCATCATGAGGTCCGCGGCCTCGAGCTCCATCCAGCTCTGCGCCAGCGGATGCTGGATGCCCTGGTTCTTGCCGATCGGCCGGTTGAAGACAATGCGCTCGCCGGCATAGGCCGCCGCCTTGCGCAGCGCGACCCTGCCGATGCCGGCCGCCTCGGCCGCGATCAGCACGCGCTCCGGATTCATGCCGTGCAGAATGTACCGGAAGCCCTGCCCTTCCTCGCCGATGCGGTCCTCGACGGGAATCTCGAAGCGGTCGATGAACAGCTCGTTCGAATCGACGGCCTTGCGTCCCATCTTGGGGATGCGCCGGACGCTGATCCGCTGCCGGTCGAGATCGGTGTAGAACAGGCTGAGCCCGCCGGTATGCGTGCGGCATTCCTCGAGCGGCGTCGTGCGCGCCAGCAGCAGGATCCTGTCGGCCACCTGGGCGGTCGAGATCCACACCTTCTGGCCGCTCACGATGTAGCGGTCGCCACGGCGCTCGGCGCGGGTCTTGAGCTGCGTCGTGTTGAGGCCGGTGTTCGGCTCGGTGACGCCGAAGCACGACTTCACCCGGCCGGAGACCGAGCCCGGCAGCCAGCGCCGCTTCTGCTCCTCCGATCCGAAGACGACGATGGGCATGAGGCCGAAGATGTTGATGTGGATCGACGAGCAGCCGGTCATGCAGGCGCCCGTCTCGGCGATGGTCTGCATCAGCAGGGCCGCCTCCGCAACGCCGAGCCCCGACCCGCCATGGGCTTCGGGAATGGCGATCCCCAGCCAGCCGTCGCGCGCCATGGCGGCATAGAACTCCTCCGGGAAGACGCCGTCCTCGTCGCGCCGCAACCAGTATTCCTCGGGAAAGGCGGCGCAGGTCCTGGCAACCGCTTCCCGGATGGCGAGCTGATGGTCGTTGAAGCCGAAATCCACGGCCGTCGTTCCTCCCCTGATGACGAAGTGCGGCGTGCGCCGGATGGGACGCGCTAGATCACGCCCTCCTCGCGCAGCCGCGCGAGGTCTTCCTCCGAGTAGCCGAGCGCGCCATAGACGCGGGCATTGTCCTCGCCGAGCTCGCCGGCGCTGTGCCGGATCCCGGTCGGCGACTGGGGGAAGCGCGGCACGACGCAGGGCATGCCGACCGTGCCGAAATCCCGGTCCGGCACCGGCACGATGGCGCGCCGCGCCCGGAAGTGGGGATCCCGCGCGATGTCCTCCGAGGAATAGACCGGCGCGATGGCACCGCCGGCCTCGGCGAAGGCCGATATCACCTCCGCCGAGCCATGCGCGGCCACCCAGTCCCGGAAGATGGCGTCGATCGCCGCGCCGTTGCGCACCCGCATCGAATTGGACGAGAAGCGCGGATCGGCGGCGAGATCCTCGCGGCCGATGGCGCGCAGGTTGGCGAGGAAGATGGCCTGCGTGCTGCCGGCCAGCGACACGTACTTGCCGTCGCGGGTACGGTAGACGTTGGCCGGCGCGGAGTAGAGATTGCCGTTGCCGCAGCGCTCGCGCACCTCGCCGAGCTGCTCGTACTCGACGGGCAGCACGTCGAGCAGACGGAAGGTCGCCTCGGTCATCGACAGGTCGATCTCCTCGCCCTTCGCGGCCGGATTGCGCGCGATGCGCCACAGTGCCGCCAGCGCGCCCGCCACGCCGAACACGCCGCCGATCGGATCGGCCAGGGGATAGGCCATGTGCAGCGGCTCGCGGTCGGGATGGCCGGTGATGTAGGTCAGGCCGCTCATCGCTTCGAACACGCGGGCGAATCCCGGACGGTCGGCATAGGGACCGTCCTGGCCGAACCCGGTGATGCGCAGGATGACCAGCCGCGGCTGGATCGCCCACAACACCTCGCGCGACAGGCCCCAGCCGTCCAGGGTGCCCGGGCGGAAGTTCTCGATCAGCACGTCGTAGCCGGCGATCATCTCCTTGAAGATCGCGCGCCCCCGCTCCTTGCGCAGGTCGAGCGACACCAGGTCCTTGCTGCGGTTGGCGACCTTCCACCACAGGGACTTGCCGTCCTTGAACGGCGGGAAATCCCGGATCGGATCGCCCTTGCCGGGGAGCTCGACCTTGGTGACGTCGGCGCCGTAGTCCGCGAACAGCGACGCCGCGAACGGGCCGGCGATCACCGTCGCGATGTCGAGCACCTTCAGCCCGTCGAGGGGACCCGCCATGACCGCGCCCTCCGCCTCAGGTCAGGGAGATGCCCAGGGCGCCGATCAGCTCGGCATAGCGCTCGTTCTGCATCTTCATGATGTCGAAGAACTGGGCCGCCGAGACATCGAGCGGCGAGACGCCGCCCTTGCGCAGCTGCGAGACGAACTCCGGATCGCGGATCGCCTTCTGGCTGGCGCTTCTCAGTCCGTCGAGATAGGGCGCCGGTGCTTTGACCGGAGCGAGGAGACCGCAGAAGATCGTCAGCGGATTGGGCTCCCCGAAACCGGCCTCGTCGGCCGTCGGCGTGTCGGGGAAGGCCTCCTCGCGGCGCGAGCCGAAGACCGCCAGTGGACGAAGCTGCCCCGCCTGCACGCGCGACGCGGCGGCGAACGGCGTGTCGACGGCGATGTCGACCTCTCCCCCCATCACCGCCATGCTTCCTTCGGGCAGGCTGCGGTACGGCACGTGCGTCAGGTCCACGCCGTAGCGCTTCTTGAACCGCTCCACCTGCAGGTGCGAGTAGGTGCCGACGCCGTTCGTCGCATAGGTGAGCTTGCCCGGATTGGCCTTGGCGTAGGTGACGAGGTCCTTCAGCGTCTTGAACGGATGGTCCTTGCGGACCACCCATACCGCCGACGTCGTGAACAGCGGCGTGATCGGAGCGAAGTCCTTGATGGGGTCGTAGCCGGGATTCTTGTAGACGTGGGCGGCGATCAGGAAGGTGTTGCTCACCACCAGCAGCGACGCCTCGGGCCCGCCGCGCAGGACGGTCTGCGCGGCGATCAGACCGCCCGCACCGGGCTTGTTGGCGACGATGACGGTACGCTTGAGCAGCGGCGCTGCCTTGTTCGCGTACATGCGGGCCACGATGTCGTTGAGGCCGCCCGCACCGAACGGACCGACGATCGTCAGCAGGTTGTCCTGCTGGGCCTGCAGGCCGCGGGCGGCGCCCATGGCCAGGCCGACGGCCGCGCCGATGACGACATTTCTTCTTTTCATGGTACCTCCCTGGGACGGGCCGACCGCGACCGCAGGCTTCCCCGGCGGCCGGTCGTCGGCTTGTCTTTCTTGTCCGGATGAAAACGTTGGCGCTGGATCCGCGCGTCAGGCCGCCTCTTCCACGGCGCGCCGCGATGCCGCCGGCCCCGCCGCGTCCTCGAGGCCGTGCACCTTGCCGCCCATGATCGTCGCGCGGAGCATCCGGCGCACGGCCGGATAGTAGTCCTGCACCGCGTAGTGCTGCGTCGCGCGATTGTCCCAGAAGGCGATCGTGTTCGGCTTCCAGCGCAGCCTTACCTGGAACTCCGGCTGCGCCGCCTGGGCGAACAGGTAGTTCATCAGCCTGTTCGCCTCGAGCGCGAAGTCCGCCCCGATTCCGCGCTCGCGCTTCTGGGTATAGTTGCTGAAGTGCGTGGTGAAGCCCTGGTTGACGTACAGGATCCTCTCGCCGGTCTCGGGATGGATCGCGACGACGGGATGCTCCTGCGCCGGGTATTCGCGGCTGAGCTGCCGCCGTTTCTCCGGCGTGTAGTCGCCGCCGAAAGAATGCGCGATGTCGTGCATGGCGTAGAGGCCGTCGCACATCGCCTTCACGCGCTCGGGCAGCCGCTCGTAGGCCAGCACCATGTTCGACCAGATCGTGTCGCCGCCCACCGGCGGGCATTCGATGCAGCGCAGGATCGAGGCCATCGACGGCCGCTCGCGCCACGTCGTGTCGGCATGGAAGATGTTCTCGTTGGCCGGACGGTGGCTGCCGCGATCGAGCGCGACGAGCTCCGCATGCTCCGGATGGCGACGCAGCACGGGATGCACCTCGAGCTCGCCGAAGGACCGCGCGAAGGCGACCTGCGCCCCCGGAGAGATGTCCTGGTCCCGGAAGAAGAGCACCTTGTGCTTCAGCAGGGCCTGCCGGATCGCCGCGATCAACGCGGGATCGGCGGCAGCGGTCTCGAGATCCACGCCGTGAATCTCCGCGCCAAGTGCCGGAGAGACAGGCTCGATGCGCAACGTCCCTGGCATGTCCACGATCAACTCCTCGTTTCGACAGGCCGATGATAAATCACCTGACTTAAAAAGAGTCAAGCACGTGACTTAACCTGCGAACCTTGCTCCTTTCCTCCCTGCAAGATAGTTTCCAGCGGACATGGCAAAATCAGGAACGACCAAACGCCCGTCCTCGCAGGACGCAAAGGCGACGGGGCGCCTTCAGGCGCGCCCGGCCTCCAGCAGCTCCGACGTGCTTCTGCTGACGGCCGAGCGGCTGTATGCCGAGCGCGGGCTGGACGGCGTCTCCCTGCGGGAGATCGCCCGGGAGGCGGAGCAGAAGAACAACTCCGCCCTGCACTATCACTTCGGATCGAAGGAAGCCCTGCTCGACGCCATCATCCGCCTTCGGATGCGGGAGGTGGATGCGCTGCGGAACGCCTATCTCGATGAATGCGAGGCGCAGGGCCGCTCGGACCTGCGCGCCGCCGTGGAGGCGCTGGTGAGGCCGATGGCGCACGGCCTGCTCTCGTCGCGGCCCAACCACTACAATCGCTTTCTCGCCGCCGCCCAGATACATCCCGACATCGACCTGACGGCGCATGCCAGCGAGGAGGCGCAGCGAGGCTTCCGGCGCGTCTACGCGAAGCTTGAGCAGGCGCTGCCCCAGCTGCCGCCGCCGGTGCTGCGCCAGCGCTATCTCACCGGCATCGCGCTGATCACCTTCAGCCTGGCGGATTTCGAAAGGATCAAGGCGCGCAAGGTCCGCGAAAGCCGCGGCTTCGACCTGTCACGCGCGATCGAGAACCTGATCGACATGATCGCGGGAGCGCTCGCCGCGCCCGTGTCCCCGCAGGTGCGATCCCGCCTCGATGCCGTCGAAGCGGCCTCCCGGATCAAGCGCCGAGTCTCCTGACGGCGCGGCGAGAGCAGATGTCTCGGCCTGCCTGCGTCGAAAGCAGGCGTCGAACGCCGCATCGATGATCGCGAGCTTGGCGGCCTGCGCCAGCGCGTATTCACGGCGGAAGGCAGCCGAGACCCACATCACCGAATGGCCGCGCCGGCCAAACCAGCCGATGCTGCCGAGCGCCTCGGCGTCCCGCAGCTTGCGGGAGAGGTGGGTACGCGAAAGCTTCAGGTACCTGGCGATGTCGGCTGTCGACTCGACCCGCGTCGGGACCCGCTCCGCATCCGGATCATCCTCCTCGATGCCGCCAATCAGCATGTCCATCACCTGCCCGCCATTGTTCAGCCAGGTGAACAGCGAGAAGGTCCGCTCCGGCTCCCGGACTTCCGCCGAGGAAAGCAGTCCGTCGGCGATCAGGGGCTGCATCATGGCAAGCGCGCCGGGCTCGGCGAGGTAGGTCTGCAGCCGCTGCTCCGGGGCGAGCCGGTCCAGCGTGGCGAGATGGATGCCGAGCCAGCCGTGGATCGCGGCCACGCTGGCCTCCGTCGCCTCGAGCGGCCGCGCGCGCCGGTCCGTCGCGTCCGGCAGCACCCGAGCATAGCCGTATTTCACCATCTCCTTGAGGAAACTGTCCGCGGTGTTGCGGCTCGCCACCCCATGCCGGGAGATCAGATCGAGGAAGCGCGCCGTCTTGAAGCCTCCGCCCGACGCGATCCCCCGGAAGTAGAGGGCCAGCGCCGTCTGGCCCATCAGCCAGCGGTGCTGGGTCCCGAACACGGAAGACAGCCGCGGATTGCCCTCGAATGCCTGCAGCAAGAGCCGCGACTGCTGCCGGATCGCGGCATGCAGCGCGGGATGACGCGCAAGGTCGTCGGCCGCCAGCGCCATTGATATCCACCCATATTTCGCCATTCCCATCGCGGCCGGCCGAGGCTAGAGCCAGAAGTCGACCGCACGGAATGACGAACAAGAACCCCGGCCGTGATTTTCCATATTTCTCACTTTGTCGCAATATGAGAAGCGGCGGCGCGAGGCCGGTGCGGGTGGACAACCTGCCGGAACGGCTGCGGCAGGCGTTTCTCGATCATGGCTACGACCGGATGACCATGAGCGACCTCGCCGAGCATTGCGGCTTCAGCCGGCGCGCCCTCTACCACCATTTCTCCAACAAGGAGGAGGCGTTCCGCCACTGGCTGGACTTCTTCGGCCGGGAATCGATCGCGCGCGGCGTGGCGGCGGGCCGCAGGATGCTCGAGGAAGGCGGCAGCGCGGCGGACGTGATCGTGGAGATCATGAACGTGCGCTACGGCGATGCCCGCCGCCGGCTCGCCCTCTCGCCGCATGCGCTGGAGATCAACGAGCAGGCTTTCCGGCGCTGCCGCGACGTCATGATCGGCGCCGCCGTCGATTTCCAGGAGAAGGTCACGGACATCATCGTGGAGCTCGAAGGCCGCGGGCTGCTGCGGCTGAAGCCGGACGTGACGCCGTCGGCGCTGGCCCAGAGCCTGTGCGACGGCGCGCGCGGCACCAACCAGGCGCTGCCGCCCATCGCGGTCGATCAGCTGGTCGTGCGCTACCGGCAAATCATCGAGGCCATCCTGTTCGGCGCGGCCCTGCCGCCGGCATCAAGCCGACCGGCCGCACTCCGCCGACTCTCCGCCGATTGACGCGAGCCGCTGCGACGCCCGGCTAAGTCCCGTTCTTCTTCTTCCAGGCCTCGTAGTCCCGCTTGGCTTCGTCGCCGGCCACGGGGAACAGCCCCTTGAGGGACCGGCCACGGGCGACCTCTACCTCGCAGAACTCCTCATAATGGAAGGTATCGAGAGCTTCCTGGGCGACCGCCTCGACGATGTCGGGCGGGATCACCACGACTGCATCGCGGTCGCCGACGATGACATCGCCCGGATAGACCGCCACGCCGCCGCAGGCGATCGGCAGGTTCAGGTCGATCGGCCGATGCACGATCGGGCTGGGCGGCGACGACGGACGGCGGTGATAGGCCGGCAGGCCCGTGCGGGCGACGCCCTCGGTGTCGCGGAAGCCCCCGTCGGTGACGATGCCGGCGGCGCCGCGCGCCTTGAGCCGCCCTATGAACAGATCGCCCGACGACGCCGCCCGGGAGTCGCCACGCGAATCGATCATCAGCACATGGCCCGGCGGGCATTCCTCCATCGCCTGCGGCTGGATCGAGCTGCGGTTCTTCGATGCCGGACCATCCATGTCCTCGCGCGAGGGGATGAAGCGCATCGTGAAGGCGATGCCGACCATGCGCGGCTGCTCCGGCCGCAGCGGCCAGACATCGAACAGCGTCATGCTGCGCAGCCCGCGGCGGGCGAGGACGCCGGTAAGCGTCGATGTGCCCACCTTGGCCAGTGCCTCGCGCAGGTCGGATGCAAGCTCGGTCATGTGGCTTCCCTTCAGACGAAACGGCTGGAGATGGTTCCGAGGCCGCCGAAGTCGACGTGGAACACGTCGCCGGCGCGCACCTCCACCATGCTGGTGAACGATCCGCTCAGCACGAACTGGCCCGGCTCCAGCGCGATGTCGAACGGCGCCAGCTTGTTGGCGAGCCAGGCGATGCCGTTGGCTGGATGATTGAGGACCGCGGCCGCGACGCCCGACTCCTCGATCACGTTGTTGCGCTGGCAAAGCACCGACACCCAGCGCAGGTCGAGGTCCATGGGCCGCACGGGACGCCCGCCGACGATCAACGCCGCATTGCCGGCATTGTCGGCGATGCTGTCCAGCACGCACCGCGGCCGGCCGGTGTCGGGATCCACGCGATGCGTCCGGCCATCGACGATCTCGGCCGCCGGCACGACGTAGTCGGTGGCCTTGAGCACGTCGAAGATCGTGCAGCCGGGACCCTCGAGCCGCGTGCCGATCACGAAGCCCAGCTCGCATTCCAGCCGCGGCTGGATGAAGCGGCTGGACGGGATCTCCGATCCGTTCTCGTAGAACATGTCGGCCAGCAGCGCGCCGTAGTCGGGTTCGTCGATATTGGCCTGGCGCTGCATCGCCCGCGACGTCAGGCCGATCTTGTGGCCCTTGACCTCATTGCCCGCCGCGACCTTGATCTCGACCCAGCGCCGCTGCACCGCGTAGGCGTCCTCGACGGAGAAGCCTTCATGCTGCACGGACGGCGGACGCATGCGGCGCCGTTCCCGCTCCGCCGCGTCGAAGCCCCGCGCAATGGCATCGATGGTGGCCTTGTCCAGCATCGCCGCCCCTCCTATGCGGCGAAGCCGAGAAGGCGCGCGGGGTTGTCGACGAGGATCTTCCGCTTGATCTCCTCCGTGGGGCAGTAGCGATAGAGCAGCTCGATCAGGTCGCCGTCGTTCTTCATCTGCATGTCCTGCGTGACCAGCGGATGCGGCCAATCGGACGCCCAGATCATCCGGTCGGGCGCCGCTTCGATGTAGGTCTGCGCATACTTCACGGCATCGTCCCAGGGATAGCCGGCCTTCGAGCGGCGATCCCCGTTCGACAGCATCACCCACCAGTTGCCCTTGGCGAGCAGCTCCTTGCAGAAGCGCACGCTCGGCTGGTCGACCGGCCGGTCGAAATCGGGATTCGTCAGGTGGTCGATCACGGCGTTGACCTTGATCGGACGCAGCATGTCGGCAAGGTCGAGCAGGTCCTGGCCGGTGCCGTGGATCTTGACGAACCAGCCCATCTCGGCAGCCCGGTCGAGCGCGCGCCGAAAGCTTTCGGGCGACGGCACGATGTTCAGGACCTTGAGGAAGTTGAAGCGGATGCCGCGCACGCCGCCATCGTGCATGCGCTTGTAGTCCTCGTCGGTCAGCGTGTCGTCGACGACCGCGACCCCGCGATAGCTCTGCGGGCCCGCCGCGGCGATGCCGTCGAGCATGATGCGATAGTCGCTGCCGTAGGCCGTCGAGTTGACGATCACGCCGCGCTCGATGCCGAGAGCCTTGTGCATGCGGAGCGCCGCCTCGATCGAAGCCTCCGGCGTGTGATAGGCGGCGCCCGGCCTGACCGGATACTTGTCCGCCGGCGCGAAGATATGGAACTGGCAGTCGCAGGTCCCCTTCGGCGGCAGCGGATTTGGCGTGCGCGGGCTCGGATCGAACAACTTGAACTTCTGCATCTCACTCTCCTCAACCGAACACGGCCATCACGTCGCACTGCACCAGCGTCCCGGCGCCGCCGCCGGCCATCGGCAGCGTGTGCCGCGACGGCCGCGCGTGCGGATCGGGAAACATCCTGGTCCAGTGCTTGTTCAGCAGCTCGCGGTCGCCGGGGTTCTTGAGCCACACCGTGAGCTTGATGATGTCGTCCGTCGTGCCGCCGGCCGCCTCGACGATCGCCTTCACGTGCGCGAACATGTTCTCGAGCTGGCGGTCGAGATCGGTCGGCATGTCGCGCGTGCCCGGCTCGAAGCCGACGACGACGCCGGATACCAGGATGTCGCCGATCCGCGTGGCGTTGGGGATCGGGTTCTGGTGGGTGAATCCCTTGATCTCGATGCTCTTGCGCTTCGCCATGTCTGCTCGCTCCTTGGACCTCTTGCGCCTTTCCAGGCTGCTCCTCGTCAGATTCCGGAAGAACTCTCGGTGTTGGACCAGAAGGCGAGCCGCTTGCCGACGAACCTGGCCGCGAAGTTCAGGCACATGCCGATCAGCGTCAGGATGACCAGCACGGAGAACACGCCGACCACGTCCATGCCCGCCTGGCGCTGCACGATGAGGCTGCCGAGCCCCTGGGCGCTGCCGATGAACTCGCCGACGACCGCGCCGATCACGGAGAAGATCATGGAGATGTAGACGCCGGCCATGAGGAACGGCGTGGCGTTGGGCAGGCGGACCTTGAGGAAGATCTGCCAGTCGGACGCTTCGAGCGACTTCATCAGCAGGATCTGGCGCGGATCGGTGCTGCGGAAGCCGGCGACCGCATTGACGAGGATCGGGAAGAAGTCGATCAGGGCAACGATGACGATCTTGGATTCGATGCCGAAGCCGAACCAGATCACCAGGATCGGGGCGACCGCGACCTTGGGAATGGTCTGCAGCGCCACGATGTAGGGCGACAGGACCTTGTCGACCATCGGGCTCAGGGCGATGAGCGCGCCCAGGCCGACTCCCAGCACGAGCGCGCCGAAGAAGCCGACGAGAATCTCGGTGAGCGTGTAGGCGCAGTTGTAGAGCGTGTTGGCCGACGTCAGATCGGCCAGCACCTGGACCAGCACGGCAGACGGGCTGGGCAGGACGAAGGCGGGCATCACGCCCTCGCGCACCGCGAGCTCCCAGCCGCCGAAGAACGCGACGAACAGCGTCGCCGACACGAAGGTGCTCGCGTCCAGCCGGCCCAGGAACCCGCGCGCGCCGCCTCTTGCGGCAGACATGGCCGTCACCGTCATCACAGCTCTCCCGTTGCGGACAGCAGCTTGCGGATCCGGGCCACGTGACGCCCGAACGCCTCGCTTGTCGTCATCTGCAGGTCACGTGGCCGCGGCAGGTCGATCGGCACGATCTCCGCCACGCGCGAGGGACGCGCCGTCATGACGATGACCCGGTCGGACAGGAAGACCGCCTCCGAGATGGAGTGCGTGATGAAGAGCACGGTCTTGGCAGCCGAGCTCCAGATGCGCTGCAGCTCCTGCGCCATGTACTCCCGCGTCAGCGCATCGAGCGCGCCGAACGGCTCGTCCATCAGCAGGATCGCGGGCTCCGTGACCAGCGCGCGGGCGATCGATGCCCGCTGTTGCATGCCGCCGGAAAGCTCGTTGGGATACTTGTCCTCGAAGCCCTTCAGGCCGACCAGCTCGATGAACTGGCGGGCGAGCGCCTCGCCCTGCTGCTGGTTGCGCCGCATGACCTCGACCGGCAGGCAGACATTCTGCAGCACCGTCCGCCACGGCAGCAGGACCGCGTCCTGGAAGACGATGCCGAGCTGGGGCTTCTTCCGCCCCGACTCGAGTCCGTCATAGGTGATCGCACCCGCGCTCGGCTCGAGCAGGCCGCCGATCATCTTCAGGAGCGTGGTCTTGCCGCAGCCCGACGGTCCGACGATCGAGACGAACTCGCCCCGGTCGATCCCGAACGACACGGTCTCCACCGCCTGCACCTGGCTGCCGAAGCGGGTGTCGTACGTCTTCGCCACGCCGTCCAGCGCAATGAACGGCGTGCGCACCGGCGGGGCAACGAGTCTCGTCGCGGCTGATACGGCCATGAACGCTTTCCTCCCGTCGGCTCTGATCTGCCGACTTCTTGGAAAGCGCTATATCGATCGATCGATCGAATATCAAGACTTGCGTGACGGACGGTTTCGCTTCCTGGCGCGCTGCTTCCCGGTCGGCGGCGCCTGCAAGGCGCCCACCAGCGCGGGAATCACATGATCGAAGAACGAGTCACCGTCTCTCAGATCGAAGCGATTGCCCGACACCTGTCGAAGACGATCGAGATTGGTCTGGCTGTACATCAGCACGCCCAGCAGGCAATGCCACCGCCAGTAGAGATCGTCCTCGGGAAGATCCGGCAACAGATGCCGGAGCTCGGCGATGAACTGATGCTGAAAGCTGTCGAAGAATTCCGCGAGGATCGCCCGTGCCATCTCGCCGGGATCACCACCGATGCGCGCCAGCACCCGGCTGAAATCGTCAACCTGCTCCGCACCGTCGACATGCCAGCGAACCGGCTCGAAATAGGCTTCGAGCACCGCCGTCAGGCGCTCCTCCGGCGGCGCCTTCGACGCCTCGCGGATGAGGCGCAGCCGCTCCTGGGTATGCGGCACGGCGCGACGCTGGAAGATCGCGCGCAGCAGCTCCTCCTTCGTCCCGAAATGGTAGTTGATCTGGGATATGCTCACGCCCGCCGCAGCCATGATGCTGCGTAGCGACGTTCCATCGACGCCATTCTCCGCGAAGAGATGTTCCGCCGCATCGAGGATGCGCAGCCGGGTTGCGGCGCCTCCTTCGTTGCGACGAACAGGATGCGCCGTCTCGACTGACTGCCTCGGTGCCATGACTCGTCCAAGAATGTTGTGCTGGACCTCGGGTCCACGCTACGCCAAAGTGATCTTGTTCGATCGATCGATCGAACAAAACGGTAGGCGAAGCTTACCAGTGGGAGGAAGGAAATGCCATCGAGGACACTTCGCGTGCTCGCCGCGGCGAGCGTTTGCCTGTTCATGGGCCTGGTTGGCGGCCCGCTCTCGGGCCCGTCCGGCGCGTCGGCGCAGGAGCTCAAGAAATACATCGCCCAGGGCGGCGCTCCGGTGCCCTACATCGCGTTCATCCCGATCTACGTCGCGCAGCAGGCGGGGTTCTTCAAGGAGGAGGGGCTCGACGTCGAGATGCGCTATGCCTCCGGCGCGGCGCAGGCCACGCAGATCGCCGCGGCCGGGCAGGCGGACAGCGCGAACGTGACCATCGAGCCGACGATCATCGGCTACGACAAGGGCATCCGCGGCAAGATCATCATGCGCACCAACAAGCGCCTCATCTACTACATCGCGGTGCCGCCGGATTCCCCGATCAAGACCATCGCCGACCTGAAGGGCAAGAAGATCGGCGTCGCGAACTTCGGCAGCTCGGCGGTGCCGGTCGTGCGCTCTATGTTGCGCAGCGCCGGTATCGAGCCCACCTCCGATACGCTGCTGCCGGTCGGCGTGATGGACCAGGCGATGGCCGCCCTGAATTCCAACAAGGTGCAGGCGCTGGGGCTCTATGACGGCATCTATTACGGCCTGGAACGTGCCGGCCATCACTTCCGCTACCTCTACCACCCGACGCTGGCCGAGTTCGGCAATGGCGGCGTGTTCGTCTCCGACGCCACGATCGCCGCCAAGCACAAGGAAGTCTGCGGCTATGCGCGAGGCTATGCCAAGGGCGTCCTGTTCGCGCTGACCAACCCGGAAGCCGCCCTGCGCATGTGGTGGAAGGTCTCCCCGACGGCCCGGCGCGGCGCGACGGACGCGGAAGCGATCAAGAACGGCATGAGCGAGCTGACGCAGATCCTGGCAGGCTACGACATCGGCTTCCCGCCTCAGGCCAAGTACGGCGTGATCGACAAGAAGAAGCTGGGCGAATACATGGACATCCTCAAGCAGGACGGCCAGATCGCCAAGATCCCGCCCGTCGACGCGGTCACGACGGACAGCTTCACGGAATGCATCAACGCCTTCGACAGCGACAAGGTCCGGAAGCTGGCGCGCGAATGGAAGTAGCCGCTTCCCACGGCTGAACGGAGCACGAAGGCCGTCTGCGAACGCCGCCGCCCATTCCAGGGCGGCGGCTGTGCTGCACGCGTCGGAGATCCGCCGTCAGAAATCCGCCGTCAGAAATCCGCCGTCAGGGCCAGCCTGAAGGTGCGTGGCGTGCCGACATTGAGACGTGTCGTGTAGGTCACCGCCGACCAGTAGTTCGTGTCGAGCAGGTTCTCGACGTTGAAGCGGATGGCTACCGGCTTGCCGGTCGGGCTCTTCACGTTGTCGAGGACATAACGTGCGCCGATGTCGAAGCGGACCCAGTCGGGAATGGAAAGCCGGGGATTCGTGAGGCCGATATACTGCTGGCCGGTATAGATGACGCGGCCGTCGAGGGTCAGGCCCGGCAGGAAGGGCGTGTCCCATTCGCCGGCGAGATTGACCTGCACGTTCGGCGCACCCGTGGCCTGCCAGCCGTCGTTCACGCCGCCGGCGGTGCCGAGCAGGACTGCATCCAGGAACATCGCGCCGCCCAGCAGCCGCACGCCCTCGGTCGGCGTGCCGAAGACGTTGAGCTCGATGCCGCGGTTGCGCTGCAGCCCGTTCTGCGTGAGCGTGTTGGTCGCGACGTCGGTGACGCTGCTGGGCTGGCTGATCTGGAAGGCGCTCAGCGTCGTCGTGAACTTCCCCCAGTCGATCTTGGTGCCGAACTCGAACTGCGTCGACTTGTAGGGCTGGAAGACCTGGCCGGCATTGGCGAAGGTCGGACCGACCACGGTGCCCGGCTGCAGGCCCTGGATGAAGTTGCCGTAGAACGACACTTCCTTCCAGGGCCGCACGACCAGCGCCGCCGACGGCGTGAGCGCGTTGGCGCTGTAGCTTGCGGTCTGGACGCCGGAGGTGAGATTGTAGTTCTGCGAGCTGACCTGCTGCAGCCGGCCGCCCAACGTGAGCTGCACGCGCTTGTCGGCCGCCGACAGCGTGTCGGCGATGGCGAGGCCGGTGAGCTGCTGGCCGCTCGACTTCGTCGGCGTCTGTGCGACGAGGGGCTGCGGCGCGATCACGTTCGGCGTGTAGATGTTCGACGCATAGGCCGTGCCGATGCTGCGGCCGAAGCCAGATTGCTGCAGGAACCGCATGGCGCTGACGGCGAAGCTGTGGTCGATCGGCCCGGTCCTGGCCTCGCCGCGCAGCCCGATCTCGCTCGTCCAGTCGATCTCGTAGGCGTTGTTGCGATAGGGCGTCTGGGTGCTGTTGCCGTTGACGTTGTTGACGATCGGGTCGCCCGACCATAGCGACGACCAGCGATTGTCGTGGCCGCCCAGCGCGGCATAGAGGGTCACGCCCGGCGTCACGTCGACCTCCCCGCGCACGACGCCGAACACGTCCTGGCTGGCGGTGAAGGCCCAGGGCAGGATGAAGTTGTTCGACAGGGTCGGCACGCCGGGGACGCCGACGCCGGCCGGCAGGCTGGCGTAGCCGACGCCACCGCTGATGTACTGCGACTGGAAGCCGAGATCGAACGACACGCGCACGCCGTCGCCGCGGTAGTCCGCGCCGATCGCCGCCAGGCCGAGCTGGTCGGCGTTCCACTGGATCGCCGTCTGGCCGGCGCGGAAGGACCCGTTGACGCGCACGCCGAACGCGTCGTCGTCGCCGAACCGGCGCCCGATATCGACGGCGCCGCCGAACTGGGCGTTCGACGTATAGGCGGCGGTGACGCGCGTCAACGGCTCGCTGCCCGCGCGCTTGGGCACGATGTTGACCGTGCCGCCGATCGATCCGGCCGGCGGCATGCCGTACAGCATGGCCGCGGGCCCCTTGAGCACCTCGATGCGCTCGGCCAGCTCGACGCCGATGGCGTAGGTCGGCAGCATGCCGTAGAGGCCGCCGAAGGCGATATCCGAGGACTCGACGGTGAAGCCGCGGATCGACATGTTCTGCGCACCGTTGTTGCCGGTGGGCCGGCCGATGCGGACCGATGGATCGTCGACCAGCACGTCGCGCACGGTCTGGGCCTGCTGGTCCTGCGCCTTCTTCGCCGTATAGCTGGTCTGGTTGAAGGGAGTGTCCATGACGTCGCGATTGCCCAGCAGGCCGAGCTGGCCGCCGACGGCGACCTGTCCGCCGGCATAGGGCGGCGGGATGTTGTCGATCATCGCCTGCGGCGGCACGGTCGCCTGCACCTGCACGGGGTCGAGCACGATGCCCGAAGGCGTGCCATCGCTCTGGCCGGGCCGCTGCAAGGCGATCGTGGTGCCGCTGACCATGCGATAGACAAGTCCGGTGCCGGCCAGCAGCCGCTGCAGCGCCTCGTCGAAGGACAGCATGCCCTGCACGCCCGGCGTCGCAAGGCCCTGCAGCAGCGCGGCATCGGCCGTGACCTGACGGCCGGACTGGCGAGCAAAGAGCGGCACGGCGCTCTCGAGCGGCTGCGGCGGGATGTTGTAGGCGCGTGTCGTCGCCTGCACGACCTGGAGCGATCCGGATGCGGGCTGCACCTGTTGCGCCTGTCCTTCCGCGGCCTGGAGGACGACCATCACCGACGCGGCAACTCCGGCCACGTACCGAACACGCTTCCTGTTCAAAATCCACTCCCCGCTGCGAGGCTGGCAGCCTCTCACTCACGCGACGACGGCGGAGGGAGCGTTTCCAGAGAAAGTCAGGACGCCGAGACGATCAGCAGCCAGGGCGTGATGCGCCGCACCCTGCCGCCATGGGCCTGCGCGATCGCGCGCAGCGCATCCTCCGGGTCGGCAAGATTGTAGGCGCCCGTGATCCGCCGATCGCCGAGAGCGGAATCTGTGAGCAGGATGCTGCCACCATAGTAGCGGCGCAACTCGTCGACGGCGGC
>Ga0182792_1001679_pt1 | contig 17323 bp, 19 predicted proteins | sample Passage237B_FD_130497 | JGI IMG/M metagenome (GOLD analysis project Ga0182792, IMG submission 130497) | Cellulose adapted compost microbial communities from Newby Island Compost Facility, Milpitas, CA, USA - Passage2 37B (version 2) (version 2) ...
ATGGTGAACCCGCAGCAGATGTCGGAAGACATGAAGAAGAATGGCGGCTTCATTCCAGGCGTCAAGCCGGGGCAGGCTACCAATTTCTACATTGACAGCGTGATTTCCAAAATTACACTGCCCGGTGCGATTTTCCTGGCGATTATTGCCATATTGCCCGCTATTGCCAGCCTTTTTGGCGTCAATAATCAGTTTGCCCACTTCTACGGCGGCACCTCGTTGCTGATTTTGGTAGGGGTAGTATTGGATACCCTCCAGCAAATCGAGAGCCACCTCTTGATGCGTCATTACGACGGGTTGATGAAGACCGGCCGGATTCGGGGGCGTACTCCGGTAGCTTCCGGACCTACACAATCGGTCATCTGATTTTAGGATGTCTAAAGTATATTTTAAGTCGGCCGAAGACATCGAACAACTGCGGAAGTCAGCTACGGTGCTTTCGCAGTTGCTTGGTGAGATAGCCAAGGAAATCAGACCGGGGGTAACGACCTTGTCGTTGGATAAACTGGCTTATGACTATATCCACGATCAAGGCGGAAGACCGGCGTTCTTGAATTATAATGGTTTCCCCAATTCGCTATGCATTTCGGTAAATGACCAGGTGGTACATGGTATCCCCAGCAACTACGAGTTGCGTGATGGCGATATCGTATCCGTGGATGGCGGTGTGGAACTCAATGGTTACATCAGCGACTCGGCTTACACGTTCGCGGTAGGCGAAGTCCAGCCCGAAGTGAGGCAACTGCTCCGCGTGACGCTGGAGTCGCTCGACCTAGGGATTGCACAAGCGGTATCCGGCAAGCGCGTGGGTGATATTGCCCATGCGGTGCAAGAGCATGTTACCCGATATGGCTACGGTATCGTCCGCGAATTGGTGGGGCACGGCGTGGGATATAAATTGCATGAGAAGCCCGAAGTGCCCAACTATGGAAAACGGGGTACTGGGACCAAGTTGGAAACGGGGCTTGTCATTTGCATCGAACCCATGATCAACATGGGCAAGGCCGGTGTGAAGTTCTGGGACGACGGTTGGACGGTCAGTACGGTTGACGGAAAGCCTTCGGCACATTACGAACACATGGTGGCTATACGAAAGGGAACACCGGATGTACTGACCACTTTTGCGTATATTGAAGAAGTTTTGGACAAAAAGAATTGACATTCGATTTTTTTTGCTTATCTTTGCATCCCTGTTTGTGTAGGGGTATAATTAGATAATAATCAAGACTATATGGCTAAACAAGCCTCAATTGAGCAAGACGGAGTCATTAAAGAAGCACTTTCCAACGCCATGTTTCGTGTGGAATTGGAAAATGGGCACGAGATCATCGCCCACATTTCGGGGAAAATGCGGATGCACTACATCAAGATTTTGCCCGGTGACCGGGTGAAGCTAGAGATGTCGCCCTACGATTTGACCAAAGGGAGAATAACGTATCGGTATAAGTAAAAAGTTAAAAGTAAAAAATAAAAAGAAGTCCGAAACTTGATAAGTTAACACGCCCGTTGAGGTGATATTATAAAGATCATGAAAGTCAGAGCATCCATCAAGAAGCGCAGCGCGGATTGCAAGATTATCCGCCGCAAAGGCAAGGTATTCGTAATCAACAAGAAGAACCCTAAGTACAAGCAACGTCAGGGTTAATTTATCTAATAATCGCTTAAAAATATATGGCAAGGATCGCAGGTATAGATTTACCGAAAAACAAGCGGGGCGAAATCGGCCTCACATACATCTATGGTATAGGCCGTTCGACAGCGCAGCGTATTTTGGACAAAGCTGGCATCGGTTACGATGTGAAGGTACAGGATTGGGATGATGAGCAATTGTCGGCCATCCGGGGCATCATCAACGATGAAATCAAGGTCGAGGGAGCGCTTCGTTCGGAAGTCCAATTGAATATCAAGCGTCTAATGGACATCGGCTGTTACCGCGGCCTCCGCCATCGCAAGCACCTGCCTGTTCGTGGTCAGCGTACGAAGAACAATTCGCGTACACGCAAAGGGAAGCGTAAGACTGTTGCAAACAAGAAAAAAGCTACTAAATAATAATTGAGAAGAGACAATGGCTAAGAGCAAGAAAGTAAGCAAAAAACGTATTGTTGTGATTGAGCCGGTTGGCCAGGCACACATCAATGCTACGTTCAATAATATCATCGTTACGCTTACCAACAACCAAGGACAGACGATTTCGTGGTCGAGCGCCGGTAAAATGGGCTTCAAGGGATCGAAGAAGAACACGCCTTACGCCGCTTCTCAGGCGGCTGCTGATTGCGGCAAAGTAGCACACGATTTGGGTTTGCGTAAAGTAGAGGTTTACGTGAAAGGCCCTGGGGCTGGACGGGAATCGGCTATCCGGACCTTGCAGAATTCCGGCATAGAGGTGATGGCCATAAAAGACATCACGCCGCTTCCGCACAATGGCTGCCGTCCCCCTAAACGTAGAAGAGTATAATACATCAATTTTTTAAAGCTAAGATTCTTCAGCTATAGGCTGAACGATACTTTAAAACCAACGACTATATGGCGAGATACACAGGACCAAAGTCCAAAATTGCCCGTAAATTCAGGGAACCAATTTTCGGGCCCGACAAGGCATTAGAACGCAAGAACTACCCTCCCGGACAACACGGGATATCGAAACGCAGGGGCAAACAATCCGAGTATGCGGTGCAACTGCTGGAAAAGCAAAAGGCGAAGTATACGTATGGTGTGTTGGAACGCCAATTTGCCAACCTGTTCGCCCGGGCTTCTTCCAAGCACGGCATCACTGGTGAGGTATTCCTGAAATTGTTGGAGGCCCGCTTGGATAATACCGTTTACCGTTTGGGGATTGCCCCTACTCGGTCTGCAGCCCGTCAATTGGTGGGGCATAAGCACATCACGGTGAACGGTCAAGTCGTCAATATTCCCTCCTACAGCCTTCGCCCAGGCGATGTCATAGCTGTACGTGAGCGGTCCAAATCACTTGAAGCCATCACCAACGCTGTAGCCGGACGCAAGATCAATAAATTCAGCTGGCTGGAATGGGATGCGAACGGCTTAACCGGCAAATTCCTCAACTATCCGGAACGCTCTGAAATCCCTGAGAACATCAAGGAGAACTTAATTGTCGAGTTGTACTCCAAATAGGTAACGTACGGAGGCGGGGTAGTCCATTGGCTTATCCCGGTCCCGGCGTATGGCAATTTTTGTAAACAAACATTAAGCATAATTACATGGCAATCTTAGCATTTCAAAGACCTGATAAAGTTATCATGCAGAAATCGACGGATTTCGATGGGACGTTTGAATTCCGCCCATTGGAACCTGGTTTCGGTGTGACCATCGGTAATGCTTTACGCCGTATTCTCTTGTCCTCGCTCGAAGGATATGCAATTACGTCGGTTCGTTTCTCGGGTGTATCGCACGAATTTTCCACCATCAAGGGAGTCGTGGAGGATGTTACCGAGATTATCTTGAACCTGAAACAGGTACGTTTCAAGAAAACGGGAGAAATGGGTGATTCTGAAAAGATTTTCATGGTAATCAATGGACAGGACCAATTGACTGCCGGAGATATCACCAATTTCTCCAATAATTTCACCGTATTGAATCCCGACCTGGTTATCTGCAATATGGAAAGTTCGATTACGCTTGAACTCGAACTCAACGTGGCTAAAGGTCGTGGGTATGTCAACGCCGAAGAAAACAAAGTAGCCGATGGGCCGGTGGGCTTGATTGCTGTGGATTCGATTTTCACGCCGATCAAGAACGTGAAGTATACCATCGAAAACTATCGGGTAGAGCAGAAGACAGACTATGAAAAGTTGTTGCTGGATATTTCGACCGACGGCTCTATCCATCCCGAAGATGCCTTGAAAGAAGCGGCGAAGATTTTGATTCAGCATTTCATGCTGTTCTCCGACGAAAATATGCTGCTGGAATCGCAGGCTAAGGAGGAGACCAAGGTAGTGGACGAAGAGATCCTGCATATGCGCAAAATCCTGAAAACCGAACTGGTCGATTTGGATTTGTCCGTACGGGCGCTTAACTGCCTGAAGGCGGCCGATATCCGCACACTGGCTGAACTGGTGACGTATGATGTGGCGGATATGCTTAAGTTCCGGAACTTCGGCAAGAAATCCCTCAGTGAAATCCAGGAACTCGTCAAATCGAAGGGACTGTCATTTGGGATGAATCTGGCCAAATACAAACTGGACGAAGAATAAATATAACAATAGTTAGCGACCTGTTGCATAATTCCTCTTGGCAAAAGAAAAAGTAAAAAACAAAAAGTAAAAAAATCGTTGGCTGACATGCCTTTCTGGTTTTTGACTTTTAACTTTTGACTTCGAAAGAACGGTATGCACAAATTTTAAAATCATGAGACACGGAAAAAAATTCAATCATTTAGGCCGCACAGCAAGCCATCGTAAAGCGATGCTATCCAACATGGCTACCTCGTTGATCAAGCATAAGCGTATCACGACGACGTTGGCCAAAGCAAAGGCACTGCGCCAGTATGTAGAGCCCCTGATTACGAAATCCAAGAGCGACACCACGCACTCACGCCGTACGGTATTCAGCTACCTGCAAGACAAGGAAGCAGTAACCATCCTTTTCCGTGAGATATCGGAGAAAGTAGCCAATAGGCCTGGGGGATATACCCGTATCATCAAACTGGAAAACCGGTTGGGCGACAATGCCGAGATGGCTTTCATCGAATTGGTGGACTACAACGAAGTGTACAAGAAGGACGGTGCCGCTACCGAGCGTAAATCTACGCGACGACGTGGAGGTAAGAAGAAGGCAGGCGCTGCAGCCCCTGCTACTGACGAAACAACGGAAGCTGTGGTAGAAGAGCAACCAACGGCAGCAGGAGAACCCGTTGTAGAAGAGACAGTAGTAGAAGAAGCGGCAGCCGAAGTGGAAGCCGCTCCGGTAAGTGACGAAGTAGAAACTCAAGAAGAAGATAGCCAAGAAGAAGGCGAAGAAGAAAAGAAAGACTGAGTTTTTTTAACGTTGAAGTATTGGAAACCGGCTTACTCAAAGCCGGTTTTTTTGGTTTTATGGGTAGCCCCCCAATTCAATTCAAGTTTATATCTTTGTGAAAGATGATTTACTCCATTAACAATCCTGTTCCTGTACTACGGAAATCGCAGGAGCTATTCAGTAAAAAAATGAAACTATTTGATGTTTACGCCATTAATCCCGTGGAAATCGCACGTGGGGAGGGTTCGATCGTTTGGGACAACCATGGCAACGAGTATTTGGATATGTATGGAGGTCATGCGGTTATTTCTATCGGTCACACCCATCCGCACTACGTCAAACGGATTACCGACCAACTACGCCAAATAGGCTTTTATTCCAATTCGGTTGAAATTCCTGTGCAGGTGCAGTTGGCAGAATTGCTTGGCAATGTGTCCGGAAAGTCGGGTTTTCAGTTATTTTTATGCAACTCGGGAGCTGAGGCCAATGAAAATGCATTGAAATTGGCGTCTTTCTATAACAACCGAAAAAAGGTCATTGCCTTTACCGGCGCATTTCACGGGCGTACTTCGCTGGCGGTTGCCGCCACACACAATGCCAAAATTGTGGCCCCTGTGAACGAAACCGATAACGTGCTGTTTTTACCCTTTAATGATACGGAAGCGCTAACGCGCGCATTTGCAGCCTATGGAGAGGAGATTTCTTCCGTTATTGTAGAAGGGATTCAAGGAGTGGGTGGCATCAAAGTAGCTTCCTATGAATTTTTGAAGCAAATCCGGAACCTTACCTCGCAATACGATGCAATCTTCATTGCGGATTCGGTGCAATGTGGATACGGTCGTTCGGGCGCTTTTTATTCTCATGACTTAGCGGGGATAGAAGCAGACATCTATAGCATGGCAAAAGGCATGGGTAACGGATTCCCGATAGGCGGTATTGCCATTTCGCCCAAAATCAAACCTTGGATAGGCATGTTGGGCACCACTTTCGGCGGAAATCACCTGGCTTGTGCGGCAGCATTAGCTGTATTGGAAGTGATTGAGCAGGATAAGCTCATTGAACATGCGGCTAATATGGGCACGTATTTAATGGATGAGCTGAATAAAATGGATAAGGTTTTGGAGGTGAGGGGAAAGGGGTTGATGATCGGGATAGATCTACCTGAAGAACTATCGACGGTAAAGAAGGATCTATTGACCAAAAACCGTATCTTCACGGGCGAAGCCAAACCGAACGTGATTCGGTTGCTTCCGGCATTGAACATAACAAAAGCGCATGCAGATTGCTTTCTTGAGGCATTGGATGAACGCTTGAGGGAATTTTAGATTTTAGATTGACGATTTTAGATTTTGATTAGGTCGATGAAGCAATTTTTTTCGGTCGCGGATGTAGACAGCCTATCCGATCTCATCGCAGACGCCATAGCGCTGAAAGGTAACCCGTTTGCCCATGAACATTTGGGTAAGCGGAAAACCTTGGGGTTGGTTTTTCTCAATCCGAGCCTGCGCACGCGGCTGAGTACACAGAAGGCTGCCGCCAACTTGGGCATGGACGTGATGGTCATGAATATGGACAAGGATGGCTGGGCGCTTGAAACCAGGGATGGCGTGGCCATGGATGGCAACACGGTAGAACACATCCGGGAGGCCGCGGCAGTGATGGGCCAATATTGCGATATATTGGGCATGCGCTCTTTCCCCAAATTGCAGGATCGGGAAGCCGATTACGGCGAGGAATTGTTCAAGAAATTCATCCGCTTCTGCGGCGTACCCGTGGTCAGCCTGGAAAGTGCGACTAGGCACCCTTTGCAAAGCCTGACCGATTTGATGACCATCCGGGAACATTGGCAGGAAGCTCGGAAACCGAAGGTGGTCTTGGCATGGGCCCCCCACGTAAGGGCGTTGCCGCAGGCCGTACCCAATTCGTTTTCCGAATGGATGTGCAGGGCTCAAGCTGAGGATATGGTGGATTTCACGATAGCGCATCCAGCGGGATACGCGCTTTCGGAGGAATTCACTTCAGGTGCAACGATTACGCATGCATTGGAAGAGGCGCTGCGGGGTGCAGATTTCGTATATGTGAAAAATTGGTCTGCTTATGAAGATTACGGAAAAATCCTCCCAGCAAGTGGGAATTGGATGATCGACCATGCTAGACTGACGTTGACCAACCAAGCCAAAGTGATGCACTGCCTGCCTGTACGTCGTGACGTAGAGTTGGCAAGCGAAGTGCTGGACGGACCTCATTCCTTGGTTATCCAGGAAGCGGGTAATCGGGTATGGGCTGCGCAAGCCGTGCTGAAGCGCATGCTTGAGCAGCTGTAACAAGAGACAGGAAACACGAGACAAGAAACCAGAAACCAGAAACCAGAGCTATTGCTATGTCGCTATCGCAGTTATGGATCATTAAAATCGGCGGGAATATTATCGACGATCCTGCGGGACTGAATCGCTTTCTGGAGCGCTTCGCGTATTTGCGTGGGAAAAAGATTTTGGTACACGGTGGCGGAAAGATTGCGACGCGGATGGCGGCAGATCTTGGAATCGAGGCCAAGCTGGTGGACGGCCGCCGCATTACCGATGAAGCCATGTTGCGCGTGGTGACGATGGTATACGCGGGGTTGACCAACAAGCTGGTCGTCGCCGGCTTGCAGGCATCGGGGTGCAATGCGCTTGGGCTAAGCGGAGCGGATGGCAATACCATCGAAGCCGTAAAGCGGCCGGTGGGAGAAATAGACTATGGTTTCGTCGGTGATATACGGCCCGACTCAGTGGATGCTGACGCGATTGCAACGCTAATCGAGGGAGGCTTCACGCCAGTCTTTTCGGCGATTACCCATGATGGGAAGGGGCAACTCCTCAACACCAATGCCGATACGATTGCTTCGGCACTGGCCGTAGCGCTATCCGCCCGGTACAGCACCTCATTGGTGTATTGCTTTGAAAAGCGGGGGGTATTGCTCGACGTGCATGATGAGCAATCGGTGATACCGGAAATACGGGCTTCACAGTTTGACGAATTGCGGGCATCGGGCGTCATCGCTGACGGTATGGTACCCAAACTGCATAACGCATTCGATGCCATCGGCAAGGGAGTAGACGAGGTGTGCATCGGCCACGCCGATGACCTGCACCTCTTGCGTGAACATCAGTTTGGCACCCGGATGGTCCGGTGAATGTTTTTACTTTTTATTTTTGACTTTTTACTTTAAGGAATGAACAAGATAACCATCATCGGAAGCGGTAACATTGGCCTTTCGTTGGCCAAAGGTTTGGTAAACAAAGCGTATTGTCAAGCGGAGGATATCACCTTGACACGACGGAACCTCAAATCACTCAGTGAAGAAGCCGCAAAGGGGTTTAGGGTCAGCGACAATAACAAGGTGGCCATTTATGATGCCCATGTCATCGTGCTGGCGGTGCTGCCCCAGCAACTGAAAAAAGTATTGGAGGAGATCGCTCCAGCTGTTGCACCGGAAAAGCAGCTCGTCATATCGGTGGTATCCGGCGTCTCCTGCGCAGACGTACGCGATAAGCTGGGCAATAACATGCAGGTCGTCCGCGCCATGCCGAATACCGCCATAGCGATTGGCCAATCCATGACATGTATCGCTTCCGACAACGCTTCCGATGAGCAGTTGGAGCGCGTGACCAAGATGTTTGAGACGGTTGGTGCCGTGGTTACCATCAACGAGGACCTCATGACATCGGCCACCGCGCTGTGCGCCTGTGGCATCGCATTCTTCCTCCGAAGCATCCGTGCTGCGTCGCAGGGTGGGGTCGAAATCGGATTCCATGCCCATGATGCGTTGAAAATGGCTGTACAGACGGCTAAGGGAGCTGCCGATTTGTTACTGCAGACGCAAAGCCATCCGGAAGGGGAAATCGATAAAGTGACTTCACCCAAAGGGTGCACCATCGCGGGATTGAACGAAATGGAACATAACGGATTCAGTTCCGCTTTCATCAAAGGCATTAAGCTTTCTGCACTTAAAGCCGGAGGATTGTATAATGGTTGATAAGCTTGAACAGGATAGTATTAACTTATTGCGCGATCTCATCCGGATACCTTCTTTCAGCAAGGAGGAAAACCAAACAGGGGATACGATTGAACGGTTCCTGCAGCAACGCGGAGTCCGTACCTATCGTAGATTGAACAATGTGTGGGCTTACAATAAGTTTTTTGATGCAACCAAACCTACCATCCTGCTCAATTCGCATCATGACACGGTGAAACCCAATACGGGTTACACACGCAATCCGTTTTCGCCGGATGTCGAAGACGGCAAACTATATGGCTTAGGAAGCAATGACGCGGGTGGATGCCTGGTCTCACTGATTGCCACTTTCCTGCATTTTTATCCCCAGGAAGGGCTCCGCTACAATTTCTGCATCGCCGCCACCGCAGAGGAAGAAATCTCGGGTACCAACGGATTGGAGTTGGTTATTCCAGATTTAGGCCCCTTGGCGTTTGCCATTGTCGGAGAGCCGACCCTCATGCAGTTGGCGGTTGCCGAACGCGGGTTGATGGTGCTGGATTGTACGGCACATGGCAAGGCTGGTCATGCGGCCCGCGAGGAGGGGGATAATGCCATCTATAAGGCGTTGAAGGATATCGAGTGGTTCATCAGCTACCGTTTCCCCAAGGAGTCCGAGGAATTTGGCCCCATCAAGATGAGTGTAACGGTCATCCACGCTGGTTCGCAGCACAATGTCGTGCCGGCTACCTGTGAGTTCGTCGTCGATATCCGGGTGACCGATGCCTACCGCAACGAAGAGGTCTTGGATATCATCCGCCAGCATGTGAGCTGCGAGGTCAAGCCCCGTTCCGTAAGGCTTAAGCCGTCGTCCATTCCCAAGGATCATCCCGTAGTACAGGCTGGCCTTGCGTTGGGGCGTACCACCTATGGCTCGCCGACCACCAGCGACCAGGCGTTGCTTGACATCCCCTCACTTAAACTCGGCCCTGGTGATTCGGCCCGTTCGCACATGGCTGACGAATTCATCCACGTCAACGAAATAGGTGAAGGAATCCGTTTGTACATCGGGATACTGGATAAGGTGGTGAAAGGGGATTGATTTTAGGGGTAAGTCTTGTTGAGAACAATCGAAGGATAAATTAGACAATGCTCGCTGCGCGAAGGCTTCTCTTTTGCCATTGCGCTCGTGGCTTTCCGTCGCTCGCCGCGACAGGGCCTTCCTTTTTATTCGTGGGGTGTTTGCTTTTTTTGGCACTCATGCTGCTTCGCGGTTTCCGCAAAAAAGGAAGCAAAAAACTCGTCGCTTGGATATTCTGCTACGGTCGGTAGTGCCTCAACCTGCAAGCCGCAGAATCTCCTAGGCGACATTTCTAGCTGTACGGAGGGTTGCTACCCGCAGCCGTACGGGACTATCCTCGGAGCCGGGACCGGCCTAGGCGGCGTATGGCAGCTGCCGGCAGCCACTCCATCCCACCCGGATATCAAAGCCACCGCAGGTGCGTACGCGGGTAAGCGAATCCAGGAAGCGAAGGGATGGCACATGCGGGGGGCGGCTTGGATACGCGCCGGATGGATGGCAACGGGCAGCAACAGGAGCCGCCAAGCCTTTATTTTTTTGCTTCGTTTTTTTATCAAGAAAAAAATGAAGGCCTGCCCGGCGAGGGCAAGAAAAAGCCTGCGCGGCTCAAGCGCAAAAAGCAAGTCGCGCTCAGCGACAAAAGGCCTGCATGGCTTAACATGCACAATTTAATCCTTCCTTTATTTCAATACAACAACATCCGCTAAGAAAAACAAAGATTTTTTCTGAACCAGTAAGGGTAAACCGCCGCTCGGTTGTCTTGAATCAAATCAAGCACAACAAAATGAGTATGATCATGAAAAAAGCGAGTTATTTAGCAACTTTATTGAGTACTGTATTCCTGTTTTTGGCTGCCTGTGATAAGGAAAGCATCGTAGGTGCAGACGGACTTCCTGCCAGCGCCCAGACGTACATCACTCAACATTTTCCCGACCATGAAATCTTGCAAGTGGTAAAGGAACGCGACGACCTGAAAACCACGTTCGACGTGTACCTCAGCGGCGGGTATAATCTTGATTTCGATAAAAAAGGCAAAATCCTTGGCATCGAAGGGACAAGCGAGTTGCCAGACAGTGTGGTGCCTGAAAAAATCCTGACTTATGTCCGCACGAATTATCCGGACTATTTTATCCTGGATTGGGAATTGGACGACCGTGGCCAGGACGTGAAGCTTTCCAATGGCATGGAACTCCAATTCGACAAGAGCGGCAATTTCCTGCGGATAGACTAATCGCGATCCGTCCCTGTAACTTTTTTCCCCAACGGGTGTCCAACGGTAAAAAACAGCCATGCTTGTTACAACGACACCTCAAATAGAAGGGAAAAAAATCGTAAAGTATATTGGCCTGGTGAGTGGCGAGACCATCATCGGGGCCAATTTCTTCAGGGATATTTTCGCGGGGATACGCGATATCGTAGGCGGACGGTCAGGTTCCTACGAAAAGGTATTGCGTGAAGCGAAGGAGACTGCCGTTTACGAGATGCAGCAGTACGCCGCTTCGCTGGGTGCCAATGCAGTGGTAGGCGTAGACCTGGACTATGAGACCGTGGGGAGCGGCGGCAGCATGTTGATGGTTACCGCCAGCGGGACAGCCGTAGTCATTGAATAGGTTGTGGGCTGTAGATATGCTGCAGCCCCTTGACGAAGCTCAATTGACCCGTATCCATGTGGTCGAGGAAATTATAGATGAACGTATCCAAGTACAACTGCGGGATATTTTCATTCTTGAAAGAAACCGTCAATTTGTGGATAGGATTAAGCGTCCATTCGCCGTTCTCCAAGCTGCCCGCTGTCAATACGATATTCAGCGCTTTTTGGGGAGTGTCCGAGGCGAGTTTGCCAGGTAATCGGTGCAGGTAAAAATCGTGGTACCACAAGGTGGGGCTTGCCGCGATGATGTTGGAAAAGACCGTTTTGCCTTCATTCGCCTGCTGCAACAGCGCATACAAGGCGAAGTAACCACCGAAAGAATGCCCCATAAGTGTCCGCTGTGAGGTATCTATGCGTAGACCGGTTTCAAGGCGCGGTAGTAATTCATCTGCTATGAATCGGTAGAAATCCAGCCCGCCCCCGGATGCCGATAGCTCGTCGGATTCCAGCGGTGCAGGATACAGGAAATCCCGGATACGCAACGAGTCCATTTTTTGGAAGTCGCCATAGCCTATTCCCACCAATATCATTGGTTGCAGCAGCCCCGTCATCTCATACTGACGTATCAGTGGGGCCATCGTCGGGAAATAGAAGTCGCCATCGACCAACAGTGCGATGGGATAGCGCTTGTCTGTGTTGGTTGCGTACGCCAGTGGAAGCTGTACACTCACGGTAAAGGTGTCGTCTACGATTTCCGAATAGATTTCGATGGTTTCCGCTCCATCGTAATTCGCCGGCCTGTTCAATTGGGCGGCAGCGATTAGGGGTGAAAGCAAAAGCAACACAAACGTTGACGTATTTTCCATGGTTTACTGATTAAGTACAGGTAAAAATAGCTACCTAATCAGCAGGAAAATAAGCATTTAACGTTTTTAACAACTTTTACATTTTTTAACAGGTGCTACCGCCCAAATGCCAGGGATTTAAAGCTGAATCCGCCCGTTTCGGCGATGACCCGTAGGGTATGTTTTCCCTTTGCAAGCGCCGGGATGTCGATGGCGATGGTCGCCCATGCCTGCTCTCCTCCGGTCGAAGGTATCGCGTTGGCTGGCGATAGCGTATGGCCATCGAGACTTAGTGCCACGCGTCCCCTCCCTGTTTCGCTGGCCACCCGCAGCAGGAGTTTCGTTAACCCCTCGTCGGCTATGTCTACGGTATATTGCAGCCATTCGCCGTCTTCGATATGGAAGACGTGGTAGCCCGATGAATCCGGCCGGATATCCACACCGTCGTTGCGGTAGCTGTGTCCGCGGTTGCCCTGCGTATTTACGCCGGGGGTATAATGGTAGCTAGCCGTGTCGGTATCGTAATAGGCCACGCGTTGCCTGCCCAAATCGAAATCGACGGCTTGCACGATAGACCCGTCGTGGATGGCGTTTTCGGCAAAGGGGATGGCATCACGTGCGTATACCTGACGGAACATGGCGTCCACCACGTCGCGGTGAAAAATATTGTTTTCCAGTTTCAGGTTTTCCAGCCATTCGTCCAATATCTGCGAAGCCTCCTCGCGCGAGGGTTTTTCGCCCTTACCTGACCAATAATCCAACAAGCGCGCATACCCGTCCGGTTCCTTGATTTCCAAGGGCTGGTTGATGCCCATCTTCTTATTTTGCCACCAAGCCCAGCCGATGCCGTTGGTTTCGCACAGCTCGATGGCCTCGGTAAACCAAGTATTGGAGTTCTCGCCGGATTCGCCGAGCCATAGCGGGATATCGTGCTCATCCCGCAGATCGAGAAACCGTTGGATGGCTTCCCGGACGTTAGGGTTGCCGTATTTATGGAAACTCAACACCAGGTTATCGTCCCATTTCGGGAATATCCCGTTGTAGTTATTGGCAAAGCCATTGCCTTCCAGGAAGATGATGTGATTGGTATCTACCTCACGTATGGCATGGGTAACATCCATGAGAAACTGTCGCAATGGGGCGTTTGTTTTTTCCGATATGCCCCTGAAATCCGTCGAGTCTTCAAACCCCCAATTCGTTTCGTTGAGCACATCGTATCCACCGATCCATTCTTCGTCGGCATAACGTTCCGCGAGCTTCCGCCACAGCGCAATAGTCTTCTCACGATTGGCCTCGCTCTCCCAAAAGGAAGGCTTATCTGGGTTACGGTCCGAAATATTCAGGTCGTTCCCCTGTCCGCCCGGCGCCGCGTGCAGGTCGAGGATGAGGTACATCCGGTTGGCCTTGCACCATTCCAGCAGGCTATCGGTAAGGGCGAAACCCTTTTCCAGCCAAGTATGCGCTCCGGCTACCGGTTCATCTTCCACGGGGAGCGTATAGCGGTTGTAATGCATGGGCAGACGCATGGAATTGAACCCCCAAGCCGCCATGGAATCGATGTCCGCGCGGCGCGTGTGATTGGCCAGCCACCGCGCATAGAACCGCTCGGTTTCTTCTTTGCCGATAAGGTCCTCGATGCTTTCCCGGATGCGGTACTGACGGCCAAGGAAGCCTAATCTGAACATGTAGCCTTCCTGCAGCATCCATCCGCCGAGGCCCATACCGCGGAGGATAACGGTATCGCCACGACCGTTGACGATGTGGTGGCCTTGGGCCTTGAGGAAATTTTTCTGGGGTTTGTCACAGGAGGCGAATAGCAGTATCGCCAAAATGAAGGAAAACAAGGTTCTCATGGTCGGTATCATCGTTAAAAGATATAAGTAGCTACGGCCCCGTTTTGGAGCATAGCCGTAAACTGCCGGTTGTTGTTTTTCACTTGGAACGTTTGGGATGTTCCGCTTTCATTCAGCACGATAAGCACGATATGCCCGTTTGGTGTACAAAAAGCCACATTGGATAATCCTATAGGTTCGTTGGATGCGATACGGACAGACTCCGGCCTGACAAATTTCGCCGAATGGGCAACGACATAGTAGGCGGGGTTGCGCGTCACGCTATCACCGGATATGGTGATGCCACCCAAGCAACGGTCGCAGCCCCCGCGATCGGTGTGCGGCTTATGGTCAGGGCCATTGGCCAGGTTCCATTCCAGCACCGTGCGGCTCCAGTTGCGTGTGGCGCCGATGGTCAGGTGCTTGATGTGATAAGGCATATCGGTTGAGAGGTCGCTAGGTGCGCCCATCCATTGCTCGGTGAAATGAAGTTCCTTGTCAGGATGTCGCTCATGCACGGTTGAGAGTGCATCGATGGTCCCTGCATACAGGTGAAAGGCCGAACCGTTGACATATTTTTTGGCTTCGGGATCGTCCAAGATACTGATGGGATAATCCGGACGATCACAGTTGTGGTCATACACGATAATTTTGGTGGTGATTCCCGCCTGTTCGAAGGCCGGACCTAAATGAAGCTTGACAAAGGTGGCCATTTCCTCGGCAAGCATCAGCAAGCTGGGGTTATTTCCAGGATGTAGCGGTTCGTTCTGTACCGTGACGGCATCGATTGGGATGCCCTCTGCCTGCATTTGTAGGATATATTTCACGAAATACTTGGCGTAGGCCGGGTAGTATTCGGGCTTCAAGCTACCACCGCGGGTATCGTTGTTGGTTTTCATCCACTTGGGTGGTGACCATGGCGAACCCATGAGGCGAATAGCTGGATTGATGGCCAAGATTTCTTTCAGCACCGGGATGACATCTTTCCTGTCGGGGCCCAGATCGAATAGCTCCATTTCCGGATCCGTTTCGCCTTCGGGCAAGTCGTCGTAAGAAAAAGGAAAAGCATTCAGGTCGGAAGCACCGATGCTCAGCCGGAGGTAGCTGATGCCGATATGGCTGCCATCAGTTGCAAAGAGTTCACGGAGCAGCGCAGTACGGGCTTTTGCCGACATCCCCATCAGGTGGTGGGCACTGCCACCTGTCAAGGTGAATCCGAAGCCGTCGATGGCTTGGTACCGTTGCGTATCCCGGATACCAACGGTAGGCAGATCGGTCGCTACGTGCGTGGTCCAATTAAGCGAGGCCTGTTTCTCGAAAAGCACGGAGCCATCCTTCGTCTGCGTAAGCCACCAATCGATTCCCGATGGATTCGATCGGGTGCAGGCCATCAGCCCATACAGGCACAGGCAGCACAGCAGTAAAAGCGGCGGTTTGACGGTTTTGATCATCATGATTATGGTGAGTAATGGATAGGCGCGGCGGCGGCAACAGCCCCCGGGTTGGCGATGCAGTTCTCGAATTTGATGCTTTCCAGTACGGTTTCCATCGCGTGGCCGCCGTCGGTCGGAAAATTACCGGGTATCCGCATCAACGCGGCATTGGGATTGGTGTCATGCCGCTTAAGGGGCCAATGGCACCAACCGATGCCTTGGTCCTCCAGCTTGCGGATGTTTTGGCGCAGCCAGTCGTTGGTATTTTCCCCGGTTTCGCCTACCCAAACGGGTACATTGACACGATTCCTGAAATTGACCAGGTTACGTATCCGGTTGATTTGGTTGGGATCGGGATCCTGCTGCAGGTCATCTGCTTCGGATATCCAGTACCGGTGCGCACTATAGATGAGGTTGCTCCGGTCTGTGAAGTCGCCAGGTAATATCCCATTATAGTTGTTCCCCCAGCCGTTTCCTTCCACCATGATGAGATGCGTATCGCCGGTGGCGCGGATGGCATTAATGATGCGCTCGTGGATATCGCGTATCCATTGGTTTTGGGGTACGTTGTTGGGCTCATTGATGACGTCATACCACGCGATGCGATCGTCATTCCGGTAGCGAAGAGCTATTTTCTCCCAAAGTTGTACGGTAATGTCTTGATAGACGAACCGCCCCTGGGAATCCTTTCCGAGCCAAAGGTAGTTGGGTTCCAATACATCTGCGATGTTGACATCGGTACCTTGCCCGCCGGGTGCGGCATGCAGGTCCAATACGACGTATAGTTGGTTGGCTGCGCACCAATCCAGCAGGCGATCGATGACGACGAATCCGTCCAGGTCATCGCGGGCAAACAAGGTCCCGCTATCGTTCCAATCGGCCAGCGCATCACTATAATCTTCCAACTTCGCCCGGTCGCGGATGACACTATGCCTCACCGCGCGTTGTTCGGGTGTGAGGAACAGGTCATAGTGCATCGGCAACCGGACAGCATTGAAGCCCAGTGAAGCGATGTAGTCGATGTCTTGTTTGGTGATGAAATTTTCCCGCCATCTGCGGTAAAAAGCCTCGACCTCTTCTTCCGTGAGCCCCTCTTGGTAATATATCCGTTTCATTTGCCATTGGTTGGCTGCCTTGCTTTGATCATGGGGGTTGAGCATATATCCTTCCTGGAGCAGCCAATAGCCGAGGCCCACGGCACGCAGCACAGCCTCTGCGTTTTGGGCGTTGACCACCTTGGTCCCGTCGGCGCGCAATCGGCTGAGTTGGCTGAACGAAAGCGATATGCGTTCTTTTGGTGGCGGCGGTTCCGGAGGGGGGATGTTTGGCGCGCGTGCGACATCATCGCCGCAACCCAGGCCGATCAGTAGAATCAGTGTACCTAACGCCAAGGATATGGAACGGGCGGCCATCAATTCTCGATCATGGGGTACACCCGGACATAGTCCACTTCCATACTAGCGGGGAAGGCTTCCTCGTCGACACCTTGCTGTCCGCCCCAATTGCCACCCACGGCGACGTTGATGAGCCAATGGAATTTCTTGTCGAAGGGCCATACCTGGAATCCAGTACCTTCATTGGCGAAGTTGAA
>Ga0182792_1001680_pt1 | contig 17321 bp, 11 predicted proteins | sample Passage237B_FD_130497 | JGI IMG/M metagenome (GOLD analysis project Ga0182792, IMG submission 130497) | Cellulose adapted compost microbial communities from Newby Island Compost Facility, Milpitas, CA, USA - Passage2 37B (version 2) (version 2) ...
CGGCGGTACCACCATCGGCACCAAATCCCTGATCAATACGGCGAAGGTCTTTGCGCTTAGTGCCATCGATTTGTATACCAACCCCGCGCTGGTCAGCGAGGTAAAAAAAGAATTTGAATCCCGCAGGGGGGCTGATTTCAAGTACGAATCGTTGCTTGGCGACCGTGCCCCCGCATTGGATTACCGCGTGAAAAAATAAAAATCATAAACAACTGGTACATAGCCCTATCAAACATGAAAACAAAAATACCACTATGGGTGCTTTCCTTGCTGTGCCTCGGCTCAGTCCATGCCCAACATTCCATCCCTTTGCAACTCAAGGGAACTGTCAAGGACGTCGAAACCGGAACGATTTATCTCCAGCGTTTTGACAACAAAATATTCCGCACCGTTGATTCCGCTGCGCTGCATGAAGGAAGTTTCGCCTTCTCCACACGGGTTCAGCTGCCCGAACTGTATGGGCTTACCCTCGACACCGGCAAAACCCCGTTTTACGTTTTTCTGGAGGACGCACCCATATCCGTGGCGCTTGACACCAGTGCCTATTACCGCAACTCGGTGGTCACGGGTTCCAAGGCGCATGACCGTTTCGTGGACTATAGCAGGCGCCAGCAACGGGTCCAAATCGCAGACTTCATCAACGAAGATCCGGCATCCATCACCACGGCGTACGTACTCTATCGCAATTTTGCCTATCGGCTAAGCCCACAGGAAATCAGGGAATATACGGCGCAGCTTGCTCCCTCCCTCCAACATACGCAATATGTAACCGTATTGCATGGCTTGGCCAACACGTTGGAAACCGTCCTGCCGGGCAACGAAGCCCCGGACTTTACCTCCACCGCGCCAGACGGCAGCACCGTCCGATTCTCGGACCATCTGGGCAAGGGATATGTCCTGCTCGATTTCTGGGCAGCCTGGTGCGGCCCCTGCCGCCGGGAGAATCCCAATGTGGTGGCGGCCTACCAGCATTTCAAGGACAAAGGGTTTACGGTATTCGGCGTTTCCCTCGACAAAACCAAAGAAGCGTGGCTCAAAGCCATCGAGGCGGATCGGCTTACCTGGCCCCATGTATCGGACCTCACCTTTTGGGACAGCGAAGCGGCCGCCATTTATGGGGTAAGGGCCATTCCCAGCAACTTCCTCATCGGACCCGATGGCACCATCGTAGCCCGGAATCTCCGAGGGGAAGAATTGCATAGAAAACTGCAGGAACTCATCGGTGGATAACCAATCCACCCATCCCAACGTTGCACTGAACTAGAAAAATCATCAACAAAGATTAAGCGCTTCCAAAAGCCAATTGCAGTCGGACCCGGAAGCGCTTACTTCTAAAACAACTGTTTAGAATTATGACAAATATAACGTTAAAAAGATATGCTCCTATTTTTTTAATCCTGCTGCTTTGCTCCTTTGCGACTTATGGACAACAAATTATACGAGGAACGGTCGTTGACGAAGCAAATCGAGGGATAGTAGGGGCCACCATCGCCATCAAATCGACACGCACAAGCACCGTTACCGACACAGACGGTAACTTTAGCCTGACGACGGACCGACCTTTACCGCTTATACTTACGGTAAATTTCCTAGGCTATAAAACACAAGAAATAACCGTGAGCGACACCGATAAACCGGCCGTCATCAGCTTGGTTGAGGAGGTGAACCTGTTGGATGAGACCGTGGTGGTGGGCTATACAACGGCCAAACGGTCCAGTTATACCGGATCGGTAGCGGTCGTCGGCGCCCCAGAACTGGAAAACCTGCAAATCACGACAATCGGCAAGGCGTTGCAGGGAACCGTCCCGGGGCTCCAATCCATTGCCCAAGCCGGGCAACCTGGAAGTGACGCCGAACTGTTTGTGCGCGGTATCGGTTCCGTCAACGCGTCCACAGCGCCGCTCTATGTGGTGGACGGTATTCCCGGTGCAAACCCCAATCAGCTCAACCCGAAAGACATCCAATCCATTTCCGTATTGAAAGACGCCACGGCAAGCGCGCTCTATGGATCGCGCGGGGCCAACGGTGTGATTGTCGTCACCACCAAATCGGGTGCCCTGAATACCAAGTCCGCCGTCAACTTCTCCGCCAACTACGGCTACACGGGACGCGCGGTCAGGGATTACGAATACCTCTCTGCTCAGGAATACTATGAGCTGCAATGGGAAGCCATCCGCAACACCCAACTGGACCAAGGCAAATCGGCTTTGGAAGCCGCCCAATATGCAACGGACTATTTGGTCGACGGTTCGCTGAAGGTGAATATTTTCGGGCCGCAATATCCAAAGCCCATCGGTACCGATGGTCGGCTGGTTGCCGGCGCAACGCCATTATGGAATGATGACTGGGGCACGGCCATCTCCCGCCCCGGTTTACGTCAACAGTATGATTTGAGCGTCAGCGGCGGGAGCGCCAATACGAAATATTACTTTTCAGGCGGTTATTTGAATGAAGAAGGATGGATCAGGACGTCGGAGTTCGAACGTTATAATTTTCGCACCAACGTACAGTCGAAAATCAACACTTGGTTTGACGTGGGCACCAATGTGTCCCTGTCGTCCAGCTTCCAACGGGCTCCTACGCAAAGCGACAGCAATCAAGGGAATTTCGCCAATTTCCAACGGCTCATCTCGAATATTTATCCGGTATACGAACGCAATCCCGACGGTTCGTATGTGCTGGACGAAAACGGGAACAAGAAATGGGACTACGGGGTATGGCGCCCGACGACGGCTGCCAGCGGTGTCAATATCCTTGGAAGTTCGGAACATGCCATATCGGGCAGTAGGACCGATGCGGTTCTCCTTGGGACAAACCTGAACATCACGTTTCTCGATGGGTTGTTTTTGCGGACGACAGCAAGCATTGATTACCGGGCTCGTAGTTCCCATTCGTATTCCCACCCCTACTACAGCACGGGTGTCATTGCAGACGGCGCAGGCTCTGCCAGCAGAAGTTCAAACCGCACACTCAACTACACCGTAAACAGCTTCCTTAACTATACGTTCAATCTCGACGGTGCCCATCACGTCAACTTGCTGGCCGGACCGGAAATCTACGTGGAACAATTCTCGGAATTATCGGGAAACCGGACGGGTTTCCCGGTTTTGGAAAAAACCGAACCTTCAGCCGGCACCGTAAGCGGTGTGTTTAATGGGACGTCGTCCGATTACCGCCTGGCAAGCTGGCTGGGTCAACTGAACTACGATTACCGAGGACGCTATCACTTTTCGGCCAGTTTCCGTCGCGACGGCTCTTCCCGCTTCAGCAAACAGGCACGCTGGGGCAATTTTTGGTCGGTGGGTGCCGCCTGGAACGTGAAACAGGAAAACTTCCTGAACGATGTATCGACCATAGACAACCTCAACCTGCGTTTCAGTTATGGGGCGCAGGGCAACGACAATGTCGGCAATTACGCCTATGGCGGTTTCTATTCCATCTACAACAGTTTGGATATGTTGGGGTTGCTGCCATCGGACCTTCCCACGCCCAACCTGAAATGGGAAACCAACCTGAACCTTAACTTCGGCGTCGACATTTCGTTGTTCAACAACCGGCTGATTGCCCAGGTTGACATCTTCGACCGGCAGTCGAGAGACCTGCTATTCACCAGACCCCTCGCTCCTTCGACAGGCTATAATGGCATCGATGCCAATATCGGTTCATTGAGCAACAGGGGTATCGACGGTCAGCTGACAGGCGTCCCTATCCGGAACAGTGATTTCCGCTGGGACATCACCCTTAATTTCGGACACTATCGGAACAAAATAACCAAGTTACCCCAAGACGAAATCCTGACCGGTTCAATCGGGCAATACGGCAACACGAAAAAAATGGTGGAAGGCGGTTCGGTGCACGATTTCTATATCAAGGAGTGGGCCGGGGTTAATCCGGAAAACGGCAAGGCCACCTGGTATAAGGATGTCATTGATGAAAATGGAAACGTTACTGGAAGGACCACCACTGAAAACCAAACCGAGGCGACCCCTTATTTCCAAGGAAGTTCACTTCCCGATCTCTACGGCGGTTTGAGCAACAGCTTTTCCTACAAGGGTTTCGAACTGTCGTTCCTGTTATCGTACAGCTTCGGGGGCAAAGTCTTCGATGGCGACCAGCCGATGATCATGCACCTGGGCTACGCTCCCGGGCGCAACTGGTCGAAAGAGGCATTGACACGGTGGACACCGGAAAACACCGATACCGACTTTCCGCGGCTCTCGTACGTTTCTGACTCCTGGAATACGATTCCCTCCACCCGCTTTCTGTTCGACGCTACGTATGCCCGCCTGAGAAACATCAACCTGTCTTACGCGCTGCCGCGCAATTGGGTGTCCAAGTGGGCACTTGCGGATGTGAGGCTGCGTTTGGTCGGTGAAAACCTGCTGACGTTTTACGGTCATAGGGGACTAGATCCCGAGCAGACCGTTTCAGGCTCTACCTATTACCGCTATCCCGCTCAAAAAGCATATTCGTTGGTCCTTAATGTATCCTTTTAATCCACATATTATCGGTTTATGAAACGGAAATTCAGCTATATCGCAACTGTTCTGGTGCTGTTCACCTCCTGCGGCGAGGATTTTTTCGACACCGCACCAGCCACCCAAATCACCACGCCGGAAGTGTTTTCTTCCGAGAATAACATCAATGCTTTCGTCAATGGTGCCATCCGCTTTCTGCTGGAAAACAGCACGTCGCAGGACAATCCGGGTCTCCCCACCATCTTCCTTACGCACGATGTCATGGGTGAAGATGCTTTTGCCCGCGACGGACGATACGGTTATCGCGACTCGTATCCCTATCGTGATCCTTTTGACAACACCACCCGGCGTGCCTTGTTCTTCTGGACATTGCAATATACGTCGATTGACCATGCCAACAACATCATTGCCAACATCCCTATCGACGAAGGAAGCAAACCGAGCCTGAAACACCTTAAGGGGCAGGCTTATGCGCTACGCGCGCACAATTACTTGAACCTGGTACGGCAATATCAGTTTACCTATGCGAAAGACCCGAATGCCAAGGCCGTCCCGATCTATACCGAGCCTACGACGCCGAGCACCGAACCTAAACCGCTGGCCACCGTGAAGGAAGTTTATGACCAAGTCATCAGCGATTTGTCGGAAGCCGAAAAGCTGTTACCTGGCTTTGAACGTACGGTCAAGAATCGTCTCGATATCAATGTGGTGTACGGACTATTCGCTCGCACCTATCTCACCCTTGAAAACTGGGAACTTGCCAAGGCATATGCAGCCAAAGCGCGTGTCGGATACCCCATTATGTCTGCCGAGCAATACGCCGAAGGTTTCAGTGATGTAGGTAACCCCGAATGGATCTGGGGCCATCCACAGACACCGACCCAAAATTTGGGCGGCGCTTCCTACCTGTCCTATATCGAAACGACTCCTTACACGACGAATGCCAATGGAACGAACCTGTACTATGGATACAACAGCATCATACCCGACCCTCATTTCATTGCGTTGTTCGACGACGGCGATATCCGTAAGTCGTTATTTGAAATTGCCACGCAACCCGATGAAGCATTATACCGGCATTACCGTTACAAAAAATTCCGAAACAAATACCCCAACCACGACGGACACATCGTCTTGATGCGCGCAGCAGAACAGTTGCTTATCGAGGCGGAGAGCAAAGCAAGATTGGATGATGTAGCGGGCGCGGTCGAAACGTTGAATGAATTGCGCCGTAAAAGAAATCTCCCCGATTTATCGGCAACCGAATTCGACAAAGACGGGATTATCAATGAAATCCTGCTCGAACGCCGCAAAGAGCTTTGGGGAGAAGGATTTCGCTTATATGACATCCTGAGGCTGCAGACCGCGCCGGTAAGGCGAGAAACAACCGAGACGTTCGTAGATGATGCGGGTAATACCGTCGCCGTCCGAGGTCATTGGATCACCAAATTTCCTGATGGGACCGATTTGACCCCTAACAGCAAGTATTATCTTTTCCCGATTCCGTTGAATGAAATCAACAACAATCCAAATTTATAATCGGTAAAAGGAATTTCGATACCGCTCACTCTTCATAAACCTGGGTCGCATTGAGGCCCAGGTTTTCCAATGCACGGATGATGTCCAACGCTTTGATGTTGATTCCCTTAATGGAAAGCAGGAAGTGGTTAGAAAAATAATCCACGCACCAATCGGCGATGTTTGGCACGCCATCCAAGAGGTGCGAAATGCCTTCCAATTGCGATTGCTCGCCTACTGATGTTTGAAATTTCAAGGTTTCCATAGCAATCTCCTTTTAAACGTAAATGATTACACTTTTTCACCCTCTTGCCAAGCTTGGCTTCTTGGCACCTATCCCCGGTTGATCTATCGTCCGCCTTTTTCGCTGGATACGGTACAGCAATGGAAAAAAGCGGGATAACAAATCTGCAAAAAAAATCGGTTATCGACAAGTATAAAATGAAAAAAGCGGAGGATAGTCCGGTATCGGAATCCTCCGCTTCGTAGTTGCGTAGAATAGATGGTCTGGAGGGCAACTAAAACGCATACCTCAATGTAATCCCATACGTCCTGGGATCGCCCAGCACACCGGCGTAGTGACCGGCGTTGCCTCCGGCAGGCAAGAGTTGCTCGAAATAGTCCTTGTCGAATGCATTGCGCACCCATAAGAACAGCGACACACCATCCGTAGCCCTGAATCCGGCCCGCGCATTCAACAGCGTATACCCATCGACGACCAGGTATCTCGAAGGTGAGGAGTTGGAAGAAAACGATGAACGATAAAAGCCATCGACGGCGAAAACGAACGTCCCCTCGTTGCCCAGGAACGTCGTCGTCCGGGTAGCGGCTTCCCCACCGAAAGAGGCAGCCCACTCCGAAATGCCGGGGAGCCTTCCCCCGGATATATCCTTGAATGTCGGCCCACCCGTCTCTTCCAATGGTGGCGGCGCGTTGGTAAATGACACATATTTGCCATCGGTATAGGCTAACGAGCCGTACAGCGAAAAGAAATTGTTGAATCGCACGTTGGCATCAAACTCTATACCGCGTACCCGGATTTTCTCCGCGTTCGCCAAATAACCCCGATTCACGGACAAATCGGCCGCCTGAACTTGCGCTTGGTAATCGTTGACGTCTGTGTTGTAGACCGTCAGCCCCAATGAGGTATTGCGTGTGGGCTGGGCCTTGATGCCAACCTCGTAATGCAGCACCCTTTCCGGTTTTATCACCGCCAGTTCGAGCATCGGTTGGCCATTCTGGTTGGGCAACCCGCCTAGGTTGAGCCCAATGGGCTTGAAGCCGGTGGAAAACGTGGCAAACGTATTGATTTTTTCAGTAGCCTTGAATGCCACGGTCAATTGCCCCGAAACATCGGTATCGTCGATATCCGCTTCGAACGCTTGGTTGCTGTACACTTTGTTTTTCAAGGCAAGCAGGTCGGGATCGTCCGTCTGCAAGCCGCCATAGGTTTCCCTGCGGAAGTTTACGGACTTATCGTCGTAATTCAACCGGACACCGGGAAGCACGCGCAACCGCGGCGTAATTGCCCAATCCACTTGCGCGAAAACTGCACCACTAAATGTCTTCAGACTCGGGTAACTCTTGATGCCGTAACCTTCGAACAATCCCGGCGTTTGCCACAGTTCGCTCTGTGTATCTTGGGAAAAGCGCCATTGGTTCCTCCCCGCTTCCTCGGTATGCGCGGGATCCGCGTTAAGCGATTGCCCCAAAGCAAATAGGCCGAAGACAGCACTCAGCCGGGAGGAAAATTCGCCCGCCCAACGAACTTCCTGAGACCATTGGTCATGGCGCGAAGGAGCCTGCGACAGCGCTAACCCCTGCAACCCCGTGAAGTCTCGGTCATTCGACGGGTTCCAGTTCCAAAAACGCCAAGCCGTGGTCGATGTCAGGGTACCGGCACCTACTTTCACATCCACGTTGGCGGACGCCCCACCCAGGTCCTGCCCCGAACGCCAAGGCGTGTCGTGGTCGATGACCCGGTCGAATGGATTGCGGCTTGGTAGTTCATACCCCAAATCGGCTATGATCTGTTCGAACTGCCGGTAGGCCGCCCGTTGCGTAGGTGCCACTCCAGCGAATACCTGGGCATACCCATCGGGACGTTGGCGGCTTACATCGCCGGCCAGCAACACCTGTACGTTGTCCGACGGGGTATAAAGCAGCTGTCCGCGCAAGCCGAGGTTATTCAAGTCGTTCACTGGCTTCTGCGTAGCCACATTGTACAGTACCCCATCGCGTTGGGTACCGCTGAAGGATAGCCTCGCCGCCAACTGGTTGCCCAGCGGTCCGCTTACGGAAGCTTTTGCCTGGATGAAGCCATAGTTTCCGTAGCTGAGCTCCACTTTCGCCTCAGGTACGAATGTCGGTTTCCGGGTGGTCACATTAAACGCGCCCGCCACCGTGTTTTTACCGAAAAGCGTCCCCTGAGGTCCGCGCAACACTTCGATCTGCTCCACGTCAATAAAATCGAGTGTCGTGGCAGCTGGACGGGCATAGTATACACCATCCACATAGAACCCCACACCCGGGTCGATTCCGTCATTGGTCAAACCGAACGTGGTACCTAGTCCACGGATGCTTAATCCGGTGTTCCGGGGATTGGAGGAATACAGCTGCACCGTCGGCACCAGTTCCTTCAGCCGGTTTACGTTGAACGCACCGGCTTCGTCGGCGAGCGACCCACTGATCACCGATACCGGTATCGGTACCTCCTGCAGCAGTTCCCGCCGCCGCCGCGAGGTCACAACGACCTCGCTCAAGTTCGCAGCGCTGCGCTCCAACGCGATGGTCACGGGGCTTTCCGTCACGACCACTTCTTTCGTCGTATAGCCGATATAGGAGACGATGATGGTCAATGGCAGTTTCTGGCCCGTTACGAACCGGAATTGCCCACGCCGGTCCGTCTTCGTGATGTGGGTGACACCAGCAAGCTGCAGCGTAGCACCGGAAAGCGGCTCCTGTGTCTCCGCATCCAGTACCACACCGTCCAGCGTCGAGTTAATCAATGGTTTGGTTTCCTGGGCATGTATGAATGTGAATACAACCACCCCTAAACCCGTCAGGGCAAATCTGCCGATTGCCTTTAAATGAATACGTATAGGTCTCAACATAAATCGAATGACTTTTAATTGCTACCTTCCACAGCGACAATACATCATCAAATGCATGAAACAGCTGGAAAGGGTGCAACAAAAGTATACCTATTCAGTAGACATTAAAAGGTATAAAAACTACCTATTATAGGAATAAAATAGGCGTAAAGCGCATGGATTCTACCCAAACAGCCACCATGCGACGGCAAGCGTAACCAATATGTTGAACGACTGGGCAATCAGGAATGCCCAAAACGGTTTAATATTGTTATTGCCCAGTAAATCCTTGAAATTGGTTTCCAAACCGATACTGGTGAATGCCAAGGCAAACCACAGCCCTTGGATGTTCTTGATGCCGCCCTTCACTTGGTTTACCGTTTCCACGTCGAGCGCAAACGAAAACAGCAAGGATGCGGCAAGGAATCCAAGGACAAACTTGGGGAAGCGTTCCCAGATAACGCCGAGTCCTGGCTTTTCCACATGGTCCCCTTGCGGTGTACCTCGGTAGGTCCAATAGATAGAGATGGCCAATGCCGCGATACCCAAAAGCACATTCTGCGAAAACTTGACAATAGTACTGATTTCGAGCGCCCGCTCGCCCACCAAACTACCTGAGGCTACCACAGCGCCCGTGGTATCGATACTACCCCCCAGCCAAGCACCGGTCATTTCCTCGGAAAATCCAAAGATTTTGGCCAAGTATGGCATAGCGATCATCATTGGTATCGCGGTAATCAATACCATCGATACGACATAGGACAGCTTCTTGGAATCGCCTTTGATGGCCCCTGAAGTTGCTATTGCCGCCGAAACACCGCAAATCGACACCGCGCTCGATATCATCATGGTCAACTCCTCATCCACTTTCAGCTTTTTGCATAGCCAAAAGGCAAAATACCAGACAGACAAGACCACGATGAGCGATTGGATCAGGCCCAGCGAACCTGCTTTGAGGATATCGGAGAAAATGACGCCCGTTCCCAGCAACACCAATCCAATCTTGACCAGCAATTCCGCATTGAGCGACTCCCTGAACCATTGCGGCAGCCTGAACAGGTTGCCCACCAGCAACCCGATGACCAAGCTGAAAATCACGGCTTCCAACCCCAAGTCGTTCAAAAAAACATTGCCTGCCAGAAGCAGTGCGCCGATGGTCAGTATAAACACGATGGGAAATCCCAAAAGCTGCGGCTTGATTGGTTTGCCGGTAACGACCGCACCGACGATGACAATGGCGTAGGCAAACAAGAACTGGTAGACGACACTCCGTCCGTTGGTTGCGGAAAACAACGACGCCAGCGCCTGGCCATCGCCCCATTTGTAAGCCGGGATGGGGATGGCAAGCCCCCAAACCGCCAATCCGATAATGATGAATCCCAGCAGGACGACCGCCCAATCTTCCGAGAGTTTTATAGTTGATGATGACATGATTATATAGTTAGTGTTAAAAGATGTCTTTCAGTGCTTGCTTCGCTGCATGGTACCCCCCCATCCCATGCACGCCCCCGCCTGGGGGCGTCGACGCCGAGCAAATATAAATGCCTTTTGCCGAAGTACGGTAAGGCGAGAACCGCAATGCTGGCCGGTTGAACAGTTGGGCGATGTTCACCACACCGCCATTGATGTCCCCACCGATATAATTGGGATTGTATGCCTCCATCGCGGCAGTATCGAACGTATGTGTCGCCAAGACGGTATCCCTAAATCCCGGTGCAAAGCGTTCTACCTGATTGGTTATCGCTTCGGTCATATCCCTCGTCGACCCATTCGGCACGTGGCAGTATGCCCAACCGGTGTGCTGTCCGGCAGGGGCCCGTGAGTCGTCGAATACACTTTGCTGCGCAAAGAGGACGAACGGCTTGTCCGGATGTTTACCCCGCCAAACCTGACGCTCGCCATCGGCGACCTCCTCGAATGTCCCACCGAGGTGCACTGTACCGGCCTTGCGTGCGGCATCGGCTTTAAACGGAACGGCCTCACTAAGGGCCCAATCTACTTTGAATACCCCCATGCCGTAGCGATGGCGTTTCAACTGCCATCGGTAAAAAGAAGATAGTTTGTCGCCGCAGATTTGCAGTAGTTGTTTGGTCGATGTATCGAACAGTACCGCTTTCGATTCGGGTAGATCGCTTAGGGTGGCCACCGTGGCATTGGCCTGGATCGTCCCGCCCAATGATTGGAAATAAGCTGCCAACGCGTCTGCAATGGATTGCGAGCCACCCTTGGGTATCGGCCAGCCATTGCGGTGCCCGGCAATCGTCAGCACAAAGGCGATGGCCGATGACGTCAGCGCTTCCAATGGAATCATGCTGTGCGCCACGATACCTGACCATAGCCCCTTGGCTTCCCGGGTCCTGTAGCGCACCGCAATCTGCTTGCCCGATTGCAGGGATTTCAGGCCGAAAGCAGCCAATGCGATGGGATGGCGGGGTATTTTCAGCATAGGTCCCAGGATATGGGTATCAATCAATGGCCATTGCTTCACCAATGGCCCAAATAGCTTCCGGTATGCATTACCGTCGGCCCCGAGTCCGTTTGCCGTTTGGTCAAGCGATTGGTACAGCGCAGCCGCCGTGCCATCATCGAATGGATGGGCTGCCAGTACTTCCGGGCGGATATATTCAAGGCCAAAGTCGTGCAGGGGCAATGAACGCAGGAACGGCGATGCCGCTCCCATGGGGTGGATGGCCGAGCAGATATCGTGGTGGAATCCGGGAAGCGTCAACTCGGTAGTACGCATACCGCCACCGACGGTCGGCCGGGCCTCCAGCAAAAGCACCCGCAGCCCCTCCTGTTGCAAAGTGATAGCCGCTGCCAGTCCGTTTGGACCGGCGCCGACAACGATAGCATCGTATGTAGGTTGTATGCTCACCGATGTGCAATTATACTATTAAATTATGAAGCGCAGCTCCCAATTCCGGGAAATCAAACCGGAATCCTTCGTCGCCCAGCACCTTCGACACCACCCGGTGTCCGGACAGGACCAACTCCGGCTCCGTCCCGATTATCCATCCCCCTAGTTTTGTAGACCACTCGCGGTTAGGCAGGCCGATTGGTATCCCGAGGCACTTCCGCAAAGCTAACATAAAATCTTTGTTTTGAACCGGATTAGGGTTACTGGCGTGCACGATGCCCGTCAAATGTCGGTCCGATATCAACCAAGAAATCAATTTCACGAAATCCTGCTCATGTATCCACGAAATATACTGGTCACCATTGCCTATGGGACCGCCAAGGCCAAACTTCGCCAGCTTCACCAGCGGAGCAAGCATTCCGCCTTTGGAAAGCAATACCGAACCGATCCGCAGCTGTACCTTCCTCGTCTTCGGTGTTATCGCCTGGGCAAAGGCGGCTTCCCAAGCCCGGGAGACCTGGGCCAAGAAATCGGTGCCATCAGGGCTATCGTCCTCGGTACGCAAGACCGCGGACGACCGGTAAATTGAAATCCCACCCGCGTTTATCCAGACTTTCGGTGGATCACTGCTGCGGAGGATGGCATCGCCTATTGCAGCTGTCGACAGTACCCGCGAGTCCCGTATTTCCTGTCTGTTTCTTGCAGTAAATCGGGTATTAATCGATCGGCCGACCAAGTTGACCACCGCCGTTGCTCCTTCCAACTCGCCCACCCAGTTACCTAACGTCTGGCCATCCCAAGCGACACGCCTTAGATTTCCCATAGGACGTGCCGCCAACCGGCTCAAGACGACGACTTCCCACCCTGCTTGTCCGTAAGCATCGACCAAAAGGCTTCCCAGCGCTCCACTCCCTCCGGCCACGACGATTCGATTACTCATCGGTTTAGGTTATCTGACCATTCATTTTAAAGCCTTCAATTCATTCCGATACATCTATTGCAGGTATCGGGCCGCGCAATCAATCGTACTTGCCCGCATCCAGCGTGCTTCTGGACAACAGGTAATCACGCTTTACCCGGTCCAACACCACATAGATCGAATCCCTGTTTTCATTGATTCCGGTAAGGATTACGCGATTGCCATCGGTTGTTTCATAGTTCAGGATCATTTTATTCCGGTTGGACGGCCGTGGTGAACGTGCAAGTTCCCGTGATCTCCGGGTTGTCGCTCCGCGTGGATCAATAAACGCATTTTCGTCACCGATGCGTGCCCAAGCCTCCTCACTGATCCAGCCGTCACCCAGCGGATCGGGCACGGAATCATTCTGGCGGAGGTTACCCCCGCCGCGTCGTGCCGTGCCTTCCGGTAGCGTGTCCCGGTTCAAATTGCCGCTACTATTCCCTGCACGACGCCCCTGCTGATTCCTTGCACCAGCTGCACCTCCAGCTTGTTGCCCTTCGTCATCCGCATCCGCTCCTCCGAAGAAACCGCCTCCCGAACGTACCTTATCTTGTAGGTACAGGCGGTGTTCGGCCGTATCCGCATAGTAATGGAATACGCGACGCCCGCCACCGGTGCCGGCAATTTCAAAGGTACGGTCGATGTCCCGTATCGGGCTACCGCCCCCATTGGATAGATCCAAGCGTGTCGGTTTATTCACCTTAAAGGTCAATGTGCTCCATTTTTCAAAAGTGGCTTCCTGCCACCTCACCGTGTCCAGCGGTGAATAAGGGATTTCCTCGCCGTTAATCTTGAAAGTCGTCACGTCGTAGTATCCCCTTAACGGCTTGACACCCGGTGTGGATGGCTGCTTATACGGGTCGTACCAAAAGTTGTTCAATTGCAGGTAAAAAAACACACCGATAAAAAGCACGATGACGGATGCCTTTAATCCGAATCTAACGGCCCTTTGCCATTTCTTGGTAAACACCGGCCAATGATCCACGGGCACGGTATACTGTTGGAGAACAAAAAACCGATAGATGCGGGGGACATAATACCGGAAAATATACAGGCCCAGCAATACAAAGTAAAAGGCGTAGGTCTGCACCCCGCCGTCATACACGTGGTTGACGATGGTGATGCTACCCAACGCCCCAAACAGCAGTGCAGCACCGTAAACCGTGGTTTGCCTGAAGAACAACAATGTCCCGGCGGTCAGCTCCACCAATCCGGTGAACACCTGATACCACGGCACGATGCCGATGGACAGCCAATAGATTTTCTGTCCGGTAAAATCCCCGAAATCAGTGTTGAGCAACCCCTCTGACGGATAGGGCATCTGTACAGGCAAAACTTTGGTAAAGCCAAATCCGATGATGCCGATCCCTGCCCTGAACCGGGCGATGACCAACGACCAATAATAAAGCGTATGATATTCCTTTCGTTTGCGGTCGATCAGGCTCCAGATAAGCCCACCGACCGTAGAAATCACCAAAAGCGTAACCCAGATGCCGTGCCCTTCCAAACGCGGAATCCCCAGCCATTGGCTCACCGACGGAAACGATGGCTGATAACGTGCTATACTGTACAAATCGCGGTAGTGCAGGTTCGTCCAGTCGTAATTGAACCACTGCTGAAACCAGCTGAAATTGGGAGGGATGGAAAAAATGCCCGTTGGGAATACCAATAAAATCACATAGATAAACCCGATCCGGAAAGCGATTTTCTGGATAAGCGTCCATGGCTTCGGCGCTTGCGGCTGATTTGATTTTTCTGCTGACATGCTATATAAGATTTTTTGGTAACCATTATAAGATCAATCCACCCCTACGACCGCCTTTTTTGGCTTCTTCATACAGGTACTTTTTGTCCAGGCGGTGCAGTACGACACGCAGCGAATCGCCATGGGAATCCACCCCCGACAATTGGATGGTATTGGAATCCGGCCGTTCATAGTGAAGCTGAAACCGGTCATCCAGGTAATTCGGATTCTTATTTTCAAGGTGAAGGGTATTTGAAGCGCTATCGACGTGGTAGTGATAGTAATGCCTGCTGGTCGTACCGGCCAGCTCGTATAACCGGTCCTTATCGTTGCGGTGAATGGTCTCGATACCGCCAAGCCAAGGCTCGACTTTCGCCGCGGTTCGGATACTCAGGGTAGCCCATTCTTCAAACACCACATCCTGCCACCGCAGGGTGTCTCTTTTGGAATACGGGTGCAACTGTCCATTCCGGCTGAATTCGCTGACGTCGTAAAGTCCCTGAGCGTCGGACAACCCAGGTGCCACAGGATAATGATAAGGTCTCGCTTTGGAAGCCGCGTAAGTCTTATATCCGAAGACAAAAACGAAGATGAAAATAAATGCAGACTTCAGGCCGATTTTCAGCTTACGCTGCCAAGCATGGGTGTAAACGGGTTTATAGCCATCGGGCTGTGTAGGCTTGTTTAATGAAAACAGGTTGATTATCCGGCCGGCATCATGCAGGAAGAGGAATGCGGCGATGTGGAGCAAATACAGGCTATAGATGGCCTCGCCTCCTTCATACGCCAAGTTCGACAAGAACACGTTACCGTGAAAGATAATGACGATAAACGCACCGATGGCCGTGGTCCCCCGGTACAGCAACAACAACCCGGCAAAGATCTCGAGCCCACCCAACACGGCTTCAAACGTGGGCGCAACACCCAGGGATAGCGAAAAAATCTTCCATGCGGAAAGATCGCCATAGTCGGTATTGAAATTGCTCAGCGATGGGTAGGGCGATTGCAGCGGGAAGAATTTGATGAGCCCGTAGGCAATCACGCCCAAGGCGAGGCGGTAGCGCAATATCACCCGAAGCAGGTAATACAAGTCCGGATAGTTCGGCTGAATCCGCTTCCGGTTTTCGAGGAAATACCACACCAAAGCGGCAATCACCGCAATAAGGGCGACGATCAGCCAGTCAGCCAGGGTATTGAGTCCCCAAAAATCAGTGGAAGTGGCCTGCCGGAAAAACTGCGGGGTATACCGGCTGCTATTGAAAAGATCGGCGAAAGTTGGATTCAGCCAATTGACCGAAAATAGGTGTTTATAATATTTCCAATCCAGTGGCACGGCTTGGAGGATAAAATAAACAAAGGCAAAGCGGAAAATGTGCTTTTCGTAGGCTTTCCAGGAAACTGCAGGGTCACTGTTTAACGAAATTGCCATGATTCATACTGTTAAGGTTATTTTTTTGGGTTTTTGTTTATCAACTTATTCTTGTTCGGAAACAGGCTCTTCCCGGCTTCTCCGCCGTGGCTCTTGGATGACTGTTCGTTTCTTCAGGTCATACTTCTGGCCGTGTCCGAGGAAGAAGAACGGGCCGCTGGAGACGTTGTGGTTTTCCCTGCCGTCCGCTGCCTTGTCGGGGCGGCTTCCGGTGATTGTGCCGTAATCATAAATCGCCACGTACGAGTTACCGACGACCTCCAGGGTATCCCGTTGAACGAGGACAGCCGTGGCCTCATCCAATCCGATGCCGATCAGTGTCGGCGTATTTTTGACCACCTCGACCAAGTCAAACTGGCGGTTCCTTTTCAACAGGTGCTGATCGATAACCGAGTTTTTCAGGAATCCCAAGCCCTGCGTATGGTCGCCGATGAGGATGTGTGGTCCGCTTGTATCGCCGCGCCAAAGAAACGACCCCTGGATACTGGCTCCCGCCGAGCTCCCTGCCAACACACCGCCACGTTCAAGCACCTCCAGAAACGCCTGATGCGCCAGGGTATTGAGGTAATAATCGGCAATGCGCCACTGCCTTCCGCCGATGAAGTAAACGCCCGTCGCCTCTTTCAGCGGGGCGACAAACTGTTCGGTATTGGCTTCCTGGACAGATGTGGTATGCAGCAGTTGAATACGCTGTATCCCGGTGATTCCCTTGATTTGCTCGATATGCCGCGGGCTCCATGCCGCTGAGTCGCCGGCTGCCGCTGTGACCACCACCACATTGGCATTGTCTTTGCCTCCCGCCAGCTCCACGAATTTGCTCCATATCGAAGGCGTATCACCCACATTTCCGCCAATAATCAATAGCGAACCGTTTTGGGGTCCATGCCGGGTTTCCCCGTCCTTCACTTGAATGGGCGATTGAGCCAGTGCTGCCGTAACGGTCACAATCGATAGGGCAGCTAATCCGGTTTTCCGTAAAAATTCCATCATTTATCGTTTAGCGTTATCAATATCCTGGATTCTGCTCCAAAGCTGGGTCTTTTTCAACCGACGATGCCGGTATGGGGAATACCCACTGGTAGGGTTCCTTCAACAAGGGATTATAGCTTCCCAGCACATCAGCTGCCCTACCCGTTCGGATCAAATCACTGAAGCGATGGCCTTCGAAGGCCAGTTCCAGTCGGCGTTCATTTTCGATGGCCTGCAACACCTCTTCCCTCGTGGTTGATGGCGCCGCGGTGA
>Ga0182792_1001681_pt1 | contig 17311 bp, 8 predicted proteins | sample Passage237B_FD_130497 | JGI IMG/M metagenome (GOLD analysis project Ga0182792, IMG submission 130497) | Cellulose adapted compost microbial communities from Newby Island Compost Facility, Milpitas, CA, USA - Passage2 37B (version 2) (version 2) ...
ACGAGCAGGCAAGCCCCGATGATGCCGGCTTTATCGCCCAATTGGGAGATGCTCAGTTGGGTATCGTTATTGACCAGGCTGAGTGAATACTTATTGAGTGCATTTTTTATCGGGAGCCTGATATAGTCGCCCGTTGCAGACAGGCTGCCGCCGAGAATGATCAGTTCGGGGTTGAAGAGGTTGACCAATGTGGCCATGCCTTTGCCGATTTTCTCACCTGCTTCCGTAATGATTTCAATGGCAAGGGTATCGTCGTTATTGGCCGCTTCGATGATGTCTTCGAGCACGATATCTTCAGGGTTAGTGCGCTTATTGGTGACGATACTGCTTGCCCCTTCGGCGAGTCTTTCCTTGAAAATACGGGTAATGGCCGCCCCGGAAGCTTCCGTTTCGAGGCAACCTTTTTTGCCGCAGTGGCATAGGATCTCGTTATTGAACATCGGAATATGGCCGACCTCTCCCGCAAAACCTGATTTGCCGTAATAAAGCTGTCCGCCTACCATGATTCCCATGCCGATGCCGTGATCGAGGTTAACAAACAAAACGTTCTTTTCGTCTTTGACGCCGCCGCTGCAAAATTCGCCATAAGCCATTGCCCGGGAATCGTTTTCCAGATACGTATGGATACCGACAACCGATTCGATGATCTTGCTGAGCGGGTCTTCGTGGAAATTGAAAAAACTATAGCTGTAGCCGGTCCGGTAGTTGATACGGCCGGTAAGGTTGATGCCGATACCGAGGATTTTTTCAAGCTGTACACTGCTGGTATTGATAAAGTCGCAGACAATGGTGCATAATGTATGCAGTGACTCCTCGGTATTGTTCAATAAATAAGGGATTCCCCTGGAAGTCTTCACCAGGCTTCGCCTGAAATCCATTAGGCCGATATTGACATGGAGGTTCTTCACTTCGACGCCCACAAAAAAGGCAGAGGCGGGTTCCAGGCCATAAAGATTGGGTTTGCGGCCTACACCCGAGTCGGTCTTACCGTAATCTTTTACCAAACCATCTGCTAGGAGTTCATTTACCAGTTCGCTGGTTTTAGGGATGCTGGTGTTGAGTGTTCTACTTAGGTCAGCCACGGTAGCATTGCCCTCATTTGCGAAATGAGTCAACATTTGCTTTTTAAGCCAAACATTTTTATAGGCAACGCCAGTGAGTTCCGTGCTATGCAATTCCTCGAAAAAATTGGTATTTGTAGCCATTTAATAGGGGTTAACCGATAAGGTTTACAAAGATAAGTGTTTTTAAAAAAAATTAAAAATATATCCAGATGAAACTGGGCGTTTAGTAGGCGCTATCCAGCTTCATAAGGAAACTGAGTTGGTTTTTAGCGATAATACGGAACATGTATTTTAAATAAATTATTAATATAAATTGTTTTATAAAAAAATTTAAAAACAATTTGTTTAAATGAAAAAAATATTATTATTTAGCATTATAAATCCGTTGCCAATTTCAGATCAGGATCAGAGAAGTCCTCCGATAATTTGGTTGAGAGTTCGGTAACGCCAAAAATGAATAAAATACGATATGATTGATGCAGACGCGCTAGCGAGGTTATATAAAAGCCAGCTCTTAGATAATGTGGTTCCATTCTGGTTGAAAAATTCGGCAGACACTGAATATGGTGGATACTTTACCTGCCTGGATCGGCAGGGAAAGGTGTTCGATACGGATAAATTTATTTGGTTGCAGGCTCGGCAGGTGTGGTGTTTTTCGATGCTTTACAACGAAGTGGAACGCAAGCAGGAATGGCTTGATTTTGCACTGAAGGGTGCTGCGTTTTTAAAAGCCCATGGGAGGGACGAGAAAGGCAGTTGGTATTTTTCCTTGGATCAGGCAGGCAAGCCATTGACAGGGGCCTATAATATCTTTTCGGATTGCTTCGCAACGATGGCGTTCGGACAGCTTTACAAAGCAAAGGGAGACGAAGAATATTTGGAAATTGCCAAAAATACATTTTATAATATATTGGCACGTCGTACCGATCCTAAAGGGAAATACAACAAACAGGATCCGGCTACCCGGCCGCTTCAGAACTTTGCCCTCCCGATGATCTTATGTAACCTGGTGTTGGAGATCGAGCATTTGCTGGACCCTGTGCTGGTTGAAGATACGGTACAAGCGGGTGTTCAAACCGTGATGGAAAAATTTTACTGGGCTGAGAAAGGAGTCATTCTGGAGAATATTGCCAACGATGGTCAGTTCTCGGATTCGTTTGATGGGCGGCTTGTCAACCCCGGACATGGCTTGGAGGCGATGTGGTTCATCATGGATTTGGCAATACGTTCCAGCGATGTGGAATTGATGAAGAAGGCGACGGATGTGACGGTCGAACTCATCGAATACGGATGGGATAAAACGCATGGTGGGATTTTTTATTTCCTTGACGTACTGGGGAAACCTCCTCAGCAGCTCGAATGGGACCAGAAACTGTGGTGGGTGCATATTGAGGCGATGATCAGCCTGGCGAAGGGATTTTTGCATACCGGCGATGAACGGTGTGCAAAATGGTACAAAAAAGTGCACGACTATACATGGTTGCATTTTCCGGACCCGGAGTTCGGCGAATGGTTCGGATACCTGGACCGCAGGGGCGAGAAGCTGCTGACCCTAAAGGGCGGCAAATGGAAAGGATGTTTTCATGTACCCCGGGGGCTATTTCAGCTTTGGAAGACCATGGAAGCAATCCGGACGAAACAGCAAAATTTGATTATTCAAGATCACTGAAATGGCGCTCATACCGGTAGACCATACAGCCTTAGTGGCAGAACAAGGGAGTAAGCGCTATATGCCGGCGCTGGTAACCCTTGCGGTACTGTATTTCATGATGGGATTTGTAACGTGTCTGAATGATACGTTGGTACCATTTTTCAAAACCGGGTTTACATTGAGTTATGCCGAATCTTCGCTGGTGCAGTTCTACTTTTTCCTGACCTATGCGGTGATGTCGATTCCTGCCGGGAAGATCGTGGAGCGGATCGGGTATCAGCGTGGAATGGTAACGGGATTTACCACGGCCGGTGTCGGTGCATTGTTGTTTTTTCCTGCTTCTTGGTGGCACCAATACTCGCTTTTCTTATGTGCTCTGTTCATTTTGGCAATCGGCATCGTGTTGCTCCAGGTAGCGGCCAATCCCTACATCACATTGCTGGGAAAGCCGGAGACAGCATCTTCCCGGCTTGCATTGATACAGGGGGTGGGGTCATTGGGCACAACCTTGGCTCCGCTCTTCGGTGCGCATTTCATTTTATCGGAAATTTCGGCCTCAGCCGCTTCTTCGGATGCGGTAAGCAGGCCATACTTAGCCATCGGAGGTGTACTCTTCCTGATTGCGCTGGTGGTGTATAAGCTGGCCCTGCCGGCGGTGGGCAGTCGGCCCGGCCAACCAGATCGCGCGGATGACACGCAACCGCGTAAAAGTATCTTCGCCTTTCGCAACCTGAAATTCGGCATGGTGGGCATTTTCATGTATGTAGGGGCCGAAGTGGCCATCGGTACGTTCTTGACCAACTACATTGCAGATGCATTGCACATCGAAGAGCACTTGGCAAATAGTTACGTGTCTTTGTATTGGGGCGGAATGCTAGTTGGCCGTCTGATCGGATCGTTTGTGCTTAAATTGGCCCAGCCCAATGTCGTGCTCCGGTGGGCAGCAACAGTCTCCACATTCCTTATCGTACTCTCCGTCCTGTCGTCGGGGAGCATAGCCGTTTGGTCGATGATCGCCGTCGGACTTTGCAATTCCGTGATGTTTGCCATCATTTTTTCGCTGTCTATCGCCGGCCTGGGCAGTTATGCAACGCGGGCATCTGGCATGCTTTCGTCGGCAATTGCCGGGGGTGCCGTTATTCCCTACCTGCAAGGGTTGCTGATCGATCGTTTCGATTGGACCACTGCATTCCTGTTGCCGATGGGATGCTATCTCTATATCATCTTTTTTGCAATGCAGGGGTATAGGCCAAAAGATTCTTAAAACTTAAGATAACTATCAATATGCTTATTACCAATTATTTAAACATTAATAATTATGAGAGAAAACAGACATTCAATTTCAGCTAATCAGGTGGACAATAAAGTTCATTCACCAATGAAGTGAACGGTTTTTTGACCTTAAACAATCAAATTTTATGAAAGGTATTTACATACTTAATGTTTTGTTACCGATGATAAGCAATAAGCGCGTATTAGCAGCGCTGCTTTCGGTATTATTAGGGCCATTGTTTACGGGTTCAATGGTTTATGGGGACGTTCTGCACGCTACATTCAGCGATGTAGCACAAGTTGGGGCTACGGGCAAGGTTACCGACGAGTCAGCTTTGCCGATAGAGGGGGTAACGGTTGCTGTGGTGGGTGCGGCTGCAAGTACCTCGACCAATGCGGAAGGGGCGTATTCCATTGCGGCAAAAAAGGGTGATATCCTCCGGTTTTCGGCCGTCGGTTATCTCACTGTCGAGATTGGGGCAGTGATCGATGCACCGCTGGATGTGGTCATGCAAAGAGATGAGTCGTCGTTGGATGAAGTTGTCATCGTCGGCTATGGTACCCAGAAGAAAGAGACGTTGACAGGTTCCATTGCTTCGGTGTCCACCAAGGAAATCAAGCAGAGCCCGGCCGCTAACCTGGCGGTGACACTGGCGGGACGGTTGCCGGGACTGACGGCAATCCAGCGCAGCGGAGAACCGGGCAGAGACATCACTCAATTGTTTATCCGTGGGCAGGGTACAATCAATGCACAAAGTCCCATAATCCTCGTAGATGGTATAGAGCGGGATCTTACCTACATCGATCCCAATGAAATCGAATCCATCACGATTCTTAAAGATGCCTCCTCTACGGCTATTTTCGGGGTCAGGGGTGCTAACGGTGTTATCCTCGTAACCACGAAACGCGGGAAATCGGAGATCCCGGAAATCAACTTTACGACCGAAGTGAGTGCGCAGGATTTCCCGCGGTTCCCGTCGCTGGCCAGCTCCTATGATTATGCGATGACAAGAAACCTGATGCAACATAACGACGGGCTTGGGGATGCCTACTCGGCAGAAATCCTGGAACATTATCGGCTGGGCGATGATCCGGTGCAGTTCCCGAATACCGATTGGAAAAGTATCCTGATGCGTGATTATTCCACGCAACAGCGTTATAACCTCAACGTTTCGGGGGCCGGGCAACGCGTAAAATATTTCGTGAACGCGGGTTATCTTAAACAGGGCGGGATGTTCAACACTGAGAAAGACCTGAGCTACGATCCTTCCTTCAAACTGGACCGCTATAATTTCCGGTCCAATATTGACATCCAATTAACCAAGTCGCTAACGGCTATGCTGAACCTCGGTGGTTACCTGGAGAAGCAGAATATGCCAGCGGGTATCTACAATAATCTTGACTTTTTGTCGACAGTTTCTCCGGCGATGCACATCCTGGCGCAGATGACTGTTGACCAAAATGCGACAATACCCGGTCCGGTGACTCCTGATGGGGAAGTGGTGACGTGGCAAGGTGGATTCTATCCGCCTTATGGCTCATTGAACCGGTCCGGTTACGTGCAGCAAACGCGCAATAATATCATGGCAACCTTTGGTTTGGAGCAGGACCTGGGCTTTTTAGTCGAAGGACTTTCTGCCAAGGGATGGATGTCTTTTGACTCGAAGACAACCAACAACATGATGGCAAGCCGTGAATACCTTAAGTTGGTGCAGGTGGTTGAACCGACAGCCGACGGAAGGGACACAGTCTATTTCCGGAATATGGGAGATAGCCGGAATACTTCGCTGAATCTTTTCGGAGCACGGTATTTCACCACCTTATCCAATTTTCAGGGTTATCTGAATTACGCCAATTCGTTTGGCCGCCACACGGTCACGGGGCTTTTGATGTATCAGCAGCAAAAGAACATCATTGACGCGCAGCTTCCGTATAACCTGCGGGGTATTGCTAGCCGCGTTACTTACGGTTACGATTCGAGGTACTTTGCCGAATTCAATATGGGATATAACGGGTCGGAACAGTTCAAAAAAGGCCGTCGATTTGGTTTTTTCCCGGCAGTTTCTGCTGCATGGCTGATTTCGAACGAACAGTTTATGGAAGATATTGACTTCCTGAATAATCTGAAGATACGTGCTTCTTACGGCAGGGTCGGTAATGACCGGATCGGTTCACGGCGGTTCCTTTACCTGGATGATGTGCAGGTAAGCGGGGGCGGTTATTCGTCGAGCCTGGGCCTCGGCCAATTGGTGTGGACCAACCTGTTGAAAAACGAAGCATTGCAGTGGGAAGTCTCCAATAAATATAACATCGGGTTGGATGTCAAGGTGTTTAACGCACTTGACCTGACCGTTGACGTTTTCAAGGAAAGAAGGGATAACATTCTGCGGAACCGTGGAACGATACCCGTATTGAACGGGCTGCCCGTATCGGTATTGCCTCCCGTGAATATCGGTGTGGTAGAGAACAAAGGATATGAAATCGAATTGAATTACCGGAAAGCAATCAATCAGGATTTATCCATATTGGGTAAGCTGAATCTGAACTACGCGACTAACAGGCAGGTTTTTGCCGATGAGCCCATGTTGGATGACAGCTATGCTTATCAGTATCGCGAAACCGGCTACCGGATCGGCCAGAATTTCGGTTATATCGTTGACCGCTATTTCAGGGATGAAGAGGATATCGCGAATTCCCCGAAACAGAACGTTCCGGGGCACGAATCCCGCCCGGGAGATTTCAAGTATGTGGACGTGAACCAAGACGGGGTAGTAGATGAGAAAGACATCTCGCCGATTGGCTATTCGTCCATTCCGGAGTATCAATTCGGAGCAGCGGTCAATGTCGTATACAAACAGATTGACGTAAGCGTGCTGCTGCAGGGGGTAACTCATGTCCATAACTATTACGGCGGCTACGGAATTTTTGCCATGGGATCTAATTTCCGTGACCGGCATTTGGAAAGCTGGACGGAAGAACGGGCTGCCAGCGGCGCCCCGATCCGTTATCCGAGGCTGACCACGCAGACAAATCCCAATGAAATGGAAAATTCGTTCTTCATCAACGATGGGAGCTACTTACGGCTGAAGAACGTAGAAGTTGGTTATACGTTCCCAAGCAACTGGTCTAAGCGGATCGGTGCCCGGAGCCTGCGCATTTATGCCAACGGGATCAACCTGTTGACGTGGGATCGGTTGCCGGTGAAAGACTTCGATCCGGAAATGACCAGCATATTCACGTACCCCATATCGAGACTTTACAATTTTGGCCTTAACTTTATTTTCTAAGATCATGAAACAGAAGCTATTGTTGGTCCTTTCTTGCATTTTTCTTGCAGCATGTAAGAACGACCCCTTGGACATAACGCCTGACGGCCGGATGTCATTAGAGGATATATTCAAAAATGAGATACAAACCGAGGCCTATCTGAATACGGTCTATCTCTCCGTTCCCACCTATTTTGACCACTACAATCAGTGGGCATTTCTGGCAGGCGTTACCGATGAAGCGAAAGATGCCGAGGTAGGGAATTTTTCAGGCAATATGCCGTCTGCATGGAACATTGGCAGCCTGACTCCTAGTTTTAATCCCCTGGCACAGGGTGGCAGTGCCGGTCGTGGACAGGATCGCTACACAACATTCTGGGCGGGCATCCGGGATGCCAATGTCTTTTTGCATTATATCAACGATGTGCAGTTTGCCAATGACGAAAAAAAGGCAAGATTAATTGCCGAGGCAACGTTGCTGCGTGCGTTCTTCTATTTCGAGCTGATCAAGCAATTCGGTCCGATGCCGGTTGTGACCAATCCTTTCGACCCAGCTTTTGATTATACCGCACTGATACGCCCCAATTTCCAGGAATGTATTGATTTTATCGTTGCAGAAAGCGACAGGGTAATCGCCAGTACGGCATTTCCGATGCGGATTTCCGTTGAATCTGAGCGTGGTCGGTTTACCAAAGCAGTTGCGTACATGCTGAAATCCGAAGCCCTGCTGTATAATGCCAGCCCCTTGTGGAACCCACAGAATGATGTGTCAAAGTGGACTGCTGCGGCAACAGCATCCAAAGAAGGGTTAGCCGCGCTGACCGGATCGGGTGGCTATGCGCTTGCGGATGATTATGGAGATTATTTTTTGAATACTTCGGATATCAGTGCCTCTCCCCGTGACCGGGAAACGATTTTTGAGATCAAGGGTTTTGACATTCCCCTGTCAACTACGGGCCTGCCCAGCAAAGAAGGATCGTGGATGTTGGGAGCTACCCCCTCGCAGGAGCTTGTGGATAGCTATGACATGCAAAGTACGGGCGAGCCTGCCATCACAGGTTACCGTGACGCGGACCACCTGCAGCCCATCATCAATCCCAATTCAGGATATGATGAGCAGCAGCCCTATGTGAATAGGGACCCCCGTTTTTATGCAACGGTATGGTTCAACGGCGCACAGTACGATAATATCAATGGTAAAGTACACACGGTAGAAACGTTTGTCGGCGGAGCCGATCAGCTTATCAAGTCGCCGCCCAACCGGATCAATACACATACGGGTTATTACCTGCGGAAGTTCATTGATCCGAAGCTGGCGATTAACCAGATATCTTCCGCACGATTTAAGAAATACCGGCTGGCCGAACTGTATCTGAATCTGGCGGAAGCCGCAAACGAAGCCAACGGGCCGACGGGCGAGGTGTATGAAGCGATAAATACGATACGTAATCGTGTGAACATGCCAAATCTTCCCCTGGGATTGAGCAAAGAAGAGATGCGTGAGCGTATCCATAGGGAGCGCAGGGTTGAATTGGTATGGGAGGAGCACCGGTTCTGGGATGTCAGACGGTGGAAGATACTGCATGAGACGGACAAACTGGTTACCGGTATGGAAATCAGGAAGACCGGTGGGAATGCCGGACCGAGCACGATCAATATAGACAACGCAAGTTTTGAATCGGGTACCGACGGATGGACGTTTTATCCGGGAGCTGAAGTTATTGCGATCGACGGACATACCAGCAGTAACGTCGTTCAGATTTCGGATGGCGGACACGTATGGGCCACAATCAACGGCCTTACACCCAGCACCACCTACGAAGTATCGTTGCTCATGATGGTGCAGGAAGAAACCGGCTATGTGGGAGTAAGAAACTACGGTGGAGACGAAGTTCTGGCGCAGGCCCTTCCCGAAGACGGTTTGAAACAGCAAAAAGTCCGGTTCACCACGGGGCCCAACAGTACGTCTGCTGATATCTTCACCTGGTGGCCTGCAGGGGGTAAAGGCTTGTTTGATGATTTTGAGCTGGTGCGAGTAGGTGGCGGAGATCAGGGAGGTGGCTCGGCCAGTTATACGTACTCCCGGTTCGTGACAGAACGCCGGAATGCTTGGGACGATAAGTTCCTGGTGTTCCCGATACCGATTACCGATGTGTCAATTATCCCGGATTTCCGTATGAACCAAAATCCGGGTTGGTAATGAAAAGAATGAGCCGACTGGTCGGAGGGATTTGTTTGATGCCCCTGCTTGTGCTGGGTACGACGCTGTGCTGCAGTAATGAGGTAGCCGGTCCGAATGTAGTAGGGCCGAAACCCGCTGAGGAAAACAACACAATCGATGTACTCCGCATGATTTATTCCATCGCTGAAGAAAAAGGCATGCGTGTAGTGGCAGACCTGAATATGGGTGGTGGTGAGTTGTTTACACAGTATACCACGGATGAAGTGGCAGCTCATTACCGGACGTATATCCCACGATTCCATAAACGGTACGGAGGATACAAATCTTTCTGGGGTTGGTACATAAACAACGAGCTGAATCCACTAAAGCCCGAAGAAACCGAGGTATCCGGTTTCTGGAGAACCGTGTGGAAGTCGGCCGTAGATGCCTGCAAGGAAACGGCTCCCGAAAGTGTGGTGACCATTTCGCCCTTCTTTATCATGGATAGGGAAAAGCACCGTGGATTCGATTTTCTAGAGCCGCTTGATTACGAACGGTGGTGGGCCAAAACATTGGCCCACACCGGTATCGACATTTTAATGCTTCAGGATTCCGGAGCGGAACACCTGAGCTTTTTCTCACTGGAGGATCGCCGCCCGTTTTTCCAGGCATTTAAAAATGCCTGTGATCAGGCGGGCAGCGAACTTTGGCTAAATGTGGAAAGCGGAGAAGTGGATGCGAACGATTGGCAGGAAGCGGTAGCCGCAGAACGCGAAGGTACCCAGAATTGGGTGTATACCCCCACAGCGTGGTTGGCTCAGAAACTGGAGCTTGCTGCGGCATACAGCACAAACATTGTCAACTGGGGGTACTATCCCTTTATGGTGCCGACGGTAAATCCGGGGCCTTATCTGAGCAATGAGCTGCCGGCATCGCTCCGCAGCGACAGCTACCGTTCCTACAAAACATACTATGAACAGGTGAAAGATCAACCTGTCGAATCACCCGAACAGACAAAGCCCCTCATGCGGGGAACCTTATGGTGGTTACCGGTGATGTATGAAGGATGGTCAGAAGAAGCACTGGAAAATGCCATCAGGGAGCAGATAGATGAGCAGGCGGCATTGGGCTTCGATATGTTATGGATTGTTAATGCACCGGCCAATATGGAATGGGCGATAGTGGCGGAAAGGTAACCCATGTTCTATTTAAGATAAACGAGTTAATAATTAATTACAATGATGTTACGAAAAAAAATCGGTGGAGTATGGCTGTTGTGCGCATTGCTGATTGTGCAGCCGTCCTGTGGTTCTGAAAAAGGAGACACAGCCCGCAAGAATGAAACGGATGTTTTGGAGTTAATCTATTCGGTTGCCGATGAGTTGGATATGAAAGTGATCTGTGACATCGATCTGCGGGGAGGAGATCTCTACCGAAAGAAATCCGTGGCCGAACTTACTGCAAAAAGCGACCGTTACATCGAAGAATACCATAAAAAGTATGGAAATCACGATTCATTTTGGGGCTGGTACCTGAATAATGAGATCAACCCGATAGAAAATGACGACCTGGAACAGTCTGCCTATTGGCGGACCATATGGAAATCGATCGTGGACAAGTGCCACCAGGTGGCACCCCAATCCAAGGTAACCATTTCACCGTTTTTCCTGCTGGACAAGCAGAGTCTGCGCGGTTTTAAGTATTTGGAACCCAAAGAATATGAGGAATGGTGGTATCACACCATGAAAGATGCCGGTATTGACATTCTGATGCTGCAGGACTCCGGTGCCGAGCACCTTTCTTTTTTCACGATTGAGGACAGGAGGCCTTTTTTTGAGGCCTTTGCCAACGCATGCAGGAAAGCAGGGAAAGAATTTTGGTTAAATGTGGAAACAGGGCAGGTCGTAGCTCGGGATTGGGCTCATGCCCTGCAGATGGAAAAAGACTTCCAACGGGCATGGGCTTTTACCGAGATTGACTGGTTGAAGCAGAAGCTGGAATTGGCTGCCGAATATGGAACTGGTATTGTGAACTGGGGCTATTATCCGTTGATGAATCCAATGGAAGAACACAGTTCGCTGACGATTCAGAACATTGACGGACAGGAGGTAGATCTTTCCAAAAGAAAGGCAAATTACGAAGCGTATCAGGCGTATTTGGAGATGGTACCCGAAGACCCCGGTGCAGGCAAACTGACCCGCCCGAAATTAAATGGGACACTGTGGTTCCTGCCGTCAGGTATTGAGGAGAAAGACCTGAAGGACGTAGTGCGGCAGGAAATAATGAATCAGAAAGCATTGGGCTTTGAGTTTTTGTGGATCTGTAATACGCCCGACCATTTTGATGCAACGGCGGTGGGCGGCAACTAATTGAAAGAATAAAATGATCGATAAGTGCTGTACAACGTTTTATGCGGGGATTGTTTTGTTGCTGCTTACAGCCGGTGCATATGGCCAATCCTTTTTCCCAACCTCACTGACCTGTGAACATTTAACCGATCCCATCGGAATTGATGCGGAGAAACCACGTTTGGCCTGGAAAATAGCGACGGATGACGCTCAATTTCAGCAGGGCGCATATGAAATCATCGTCAGTGACGACGTCAGTTTATTGCAAAAGGGCGTTGGAAACGCGTGGCACAGTGGTAAGGTCTCCGGAGCTAGGACGCTGGTGGCATACAATGGGAAAAAATTGAAGCCGCGAACGCGTTACTATTGGATGGTTTCCACATGGGATGAGAACGGAACAAAGTCGGCCGCGCGGACATTTGCTTATTTCGAGACGGGCAAGCTGGACGAACCCTGGCGGGCACAATGGATCACCGATGTAAGAGACACGGCGATTCAACCGGCAGCCTATTTCAGGAAAGTAGTTTCATTGGGTAAGAAAGTGGTGTCGGCAAGGGCTTATATTGCTGCAGCAGGTTTATTTGAGCTATCCGTAAACGGACGAAAAATCGGCGACGGACTGCTGAATCCGATGTTTACCCGTTTCGACAAGCGGAACCTTTATTTAACGCTTGATGTCACCGGAGTGATTCAAAAAGGAGAAAATGCCATCGGCATGATTTTGGGCAACGGGTGGTACAATCACCAATCGTGGTCCGAATGGGATTTCCATAAAGCGGTTTGGCGGGACAGACCCGCTTTCTGCATGGAAATACACGTGGATTATGCCGACGGTAGCTCGGAAAAGATCTATTCGGACGCTACCTGGAAAACGGCCCTGGGCCCGATTATTTTCAACAGCATCTATACGGGGGAACACTACGATGCGCGAAAGGAACAGAGGGGTTGGAACCTATCTTCATTTGACGATGCGGGGTGGCATCCGGCCATCGGCCGGGAGGCACCCTCGCCACGGATCATTGCCCAGGCGCTGGAACCGATCCGGATCGTCGATAAGTTCGGGCAGCTTGAAATTACGAAGATCAGTGACTCAGCTTATCTGTATAAGCTGCCCGAAAATATTGCCGGCATAACCAAGCTCAGTGTGCAGGGAGAGCGGGGGACCACCTTTCGGATTAAACACGGGGAAACCATCGATCACCATAATCATGTAGACCAATCAACGATTGACATCTATAGCGACCAAAAGAACGGATTGGACCCTTTTCAGACGGATATCTTCATATTGAAAGGCGAAGGGCTTGAAGAATTTATGCCGCGGTTCAATTACAAGGGGTTCCAGTATGTCGAAGTTACTGCAGACCGCCCTGTCGATTTACGGGCCAACAACCTAACGGCTTACCGGATCAACAGCGATGTCCGTCCCGTTGGAAAGATTGAGTCGTCCAATGAATTGGTGAACAAAATCTGGGCAGCAACCAATCGTTCTTACCTGTCAAATCTCCACGGTTATCCCACCGATTGCCCGCAGCGTGAAAAGAACGGCTGGACGGGCGATGCACACATTGCGATTGAGGCAGCCTTGTTCAACTACGATGCCATCACGGTTTATGAAAAATGGCTGGCGGATCATCGCGATGCACAGCTCGAAAACGGTGTTTTGCCGGCAATTATCCCCACCTCTACGTGGGGTTACGATTGGGGGAACGGTGTGGATTGGACCAGTTCGACAGTCATCATTCCCTGGACATTGTATCGGTACTACGGAGATGCGCGTGCACTTTTACAAAATTATTCCAGCATGAAGCGCTTCGTCGATTACGTCACCTCAATCGCCCCGGAAGGCTTGACGGACTGGGGATTGGGAGATTGGGTGCCTTATAAGACCATTGCAGATAAGCAATTGCTGATCTCCCTGTATTATTATCAGGATGCGTTGATTTTATCAAAAACTGCAGGCCTATTGGGACATCGGCAGGACTCGGTGGCTTACGGACAGGTGGCACATAAAATCAAGCAAGCCATCAACGATAAGTTCCTGGATAAAGAGAAGGCGATTTATGCAACCGGGAGCCAGGCTGAATTAAGCGGGCCGTTGTATTGGGGAGTCGTTCCGGAAGCGTACAGGCAGCAGGTTGCCGACAATCTGGCTAAGCGGGTCGTCGCAGACGATAAGCATTTGGATGTCGGCCTGCTTGGTTCAAAGACCCTTTTGGGTGCATTGAGCGATAATGGGTATGCGGATCTGGCTTTTGAAGTAGCCACCCAGCAGACCTATCCTTCCTGGGGATGGTGGATCCGAAATGGGGCGACGACGCTCTATGAAACCTGGAAGATAGAGACAGAAACACTGTCGAGAAACCATGTGATGTTCGGAGAGATCAGTGCCTGGTTTTATAAAGCTTTGGGAGGAATTAATGCAGATGAACAAAACCCGGGATTCCGTACGTTTGTTGTCAGGCCGCATTTTGTAAAAGGAATGGACAGTTTCCGGGCGATATACGATTCACCCGGCGGAGAGATCGTGTCTTCCTGGAATCGGATCAATGACCGGGTGGCATTCGACCTTACGATCCCCCCGAATACCCAGGCTACCGTCCGGCTGGAAGATGTTGTTTCGGCCATAGACAGTAATACCGGAATGCCTATAGGCATCGATAGCCGGACCGGGAATGGGGATTTCCATTTAGGATCAGGTTCCTATCGGTTTCTTGTGGCGGATCGTATACATTAATCAATTGGATACCGTATGATTAGAAGAACAGGAATCGGACTACTATTTCTTTCTCTTGTAGCGTTTTCGGCGTTGGGGCAATCGCTTTCTCCGTTTTCGGATGGAGACCGAGTCGCTTTTTTGGGCAATAGCATAACCGACGGAGGGCGCTATCACTCATTTATCTGGTTGTATTATATGACGCGGTTCCCCGATAGGGCAGTAACCATTTATAACGGCGGCATAGGCGGAGACCGGGTTGTGGAGATGGAGAAGCGGCTTGACGCTGACGTTTTGGCCAGAAAGCCAACCAAGCTGTTCCTCATATTCGGAATGAACGATTCGGGTTATAGCGAGTACCTTACGGAAGATCCCGGTGTTTTTGGAGAAAAAATAGTGGCGGAATCCGATCGCAACTATCAGCAAATGGAACGGCGGCTGCAGGCCCTGCCGGATGTTGAGGTTTCGCTGTTGGGTAGCACACCCTACGATGAGACGTCTGTGAGGGAGACAGAGCCTTTTGTGGGGAAGCACAGCGCCATGCAAAAGATTGTCGACTATCAACGGCAGTCAGCCCGGGACAACGGTTGGGGGTTCTTTGATTTCAATGAGCCCATGACTGATTTGAACAGAAAGTTCCAGCGCATCGATCCGGCATTCAGTTTGTCGGGCTTCGACCGCATACACCCCGACAATGACGGGCACATGGTCATGGCATACCTGTTTTTAAAGGCACAGGGTTTGGCCAATCAGCCGGTTGCCCAGGTCGAGATCGATGCCCGCAAAGCGAGGGCATCGGCTCAGCAAAACTGCTCCATTTCGAACATCACGCGCGATGCACATCAACTGACATTTGCATATCTTGCCAATTCATTGCCATACCCCATTGACACGATACCCCTAAACGGTGAATACAATGCGAGGCAATCCGATGCGTTGAGGATCGTTCCATTCATGAAAGAGATGAATAACGAAGCGTTGAAAGTGAAAGGGTTGGATGAAGGTATTTACGAAGTGTTGATCGACAGTGTACGGATTGGTTCGTGGACCCGCAAAGAGCTGGAAGAAGGGATTAATCTGGCCGAGATACCGTGGACACCGCAGTATCAACAGGCCCTGGCTATCATGCATCTCAACGAGAGAAGGTGGCGGATTGAACGGGAATTAAGGGATTATACGTGGATCCAATATTATTTTTTCGAAAAGAGAGGTTTGCTGTATGCGGATGACAAGGTTGCTATGGAGGCATTGAACGCGGCGATTCCCCATGATAAATGGCTGACCGGAAGGCGGAATCAATATGCATTGCTCATGCACCGGGAGGTGAGGGAAGCCTATCAGGATCAGGTGGATATACTGATCTCGAAAATTTACGAGATCAATAAACCGAAGACGCATCTCATCTGTGTCAGGCGATCGGGAAATTAGTATGAATTGGTATATAAAAGCCGTTATTTCATCGTGCTTGCTTTTAGGGATATTCGCCTCGTGTAATCATGGATCGGGTGATAACAGATCCGTGAAACCCGACAGCAGCCATTACACCCGCACGGTACTTGCAGAGGGGCTCGATGAGCCCTTGGAAATGGTGATTCTTCCGGGCAACGACGTGCTGTTCGTGGAGCGCAAGGGCGGGGTGCGGCTGTTCAAGGACGCGACGAAGGAACTGCGTGCTGTAGCCAATTTCGAGGTGTTCAGCGGTATCGAGGACGGCTTGCTGGGAGTGGTGGCCGACCCGGATTACGAGAAAAACCACTGGTTGTATTTCTATTATGCGGTGGCCGGGGAAAAGGCAGTGAGCCGGCTGTCGCGGATGGAGTTCCGGAACGACAGTTTATTGCATTCGACCGAAACAGTCATCCTCGAAATCCCGACGCAGCGCATTTACTGCTGTCATTCGGCGGGGTACCTACGCTTTGACAAGGATGGCAACCTCTACCTGTCTACGGGCGACAACACCAATGCCGAGGAAACGGAAGGTTACACACCGGTAGACGAGCGCCCGGGCAGGGAGCTGGCGGACGACCAGGGGACGGCGGCCAATACGAATGACCTGCGGGGTAAGATCCTGCGGATCCGGCCGCTTGCCGAAGGTGGCTACGCGATACCGGAAGGCAATCTGTTCCCGCAGGGTACGCCGGGCACACGGCCGGAAATCTATGCAATGGGCATGCGGAATCCGTACCGCTACAGCGTCGATTCCGAAACGGGATACCTCTATTTCGGGGATGTGGGGCCGGACACGAAACTGAAGGCACCGGACGGTGAACTGATGAGCTATGACGAGATCAACCAGGTGCGGGAACCGGGCTACTTCGGCTGGCCTTATTTTCTGGGAAATAACGATGTTTTCCCGAAATATAATTACGAAACGAAAGAACTGAAACCGGGGAAAGATCCGTCTAAACCACTGAATGAATCGCCCAATAACACCGGACTGCGGGAATTGCCCCCCGCCAGGCCGGCCATGATCTGGTATGGGAAAACCAACTCAAAATACTTTCCATTGGTGGGCAACGGCGGAGCCAGTGCCATGGCGGGACCTGTTTATTACAGCAAACATTTCAAGGATGCACCGTATAAACTTTCCGACTATTACGACGGGAAGCTTTTTATCTATGAATGGATCAGGGGATGGATCATGGCGGTTAGCTTTGATGAAGCCGGGAACTTCAAGGAGATGGAATCTTTCCTGGGCCATTGGAAGTTCGATGCTCCTGTAGACATGCAGTTTGCACCCGATGGCGCTATCTATATGCTGGAATATGGCACGAACTGGTTCTCCAAGAATACCAATGCCCGGTTGATACGCATCGAATATGCCGAGGGCAACCGT
>Ga0182792_1001683_pt1 | contig 17290 bp, 20 predicted proteins | sample Passage237B_FD_130497 | JGI IMG/M metagenome (GOLD analysis project Ga0182792, IMG submission 130497) | Cellulose adapted compost microbial communities from Newby Island Compost Facility, Milpitas, CA, USA - Passage2 37B (version 2) (version 2) ...
GCGCGACGGCTTCATCCTGTTCCCGAACCCGGACGCCGGCCCGGCGCGCGAATGGTTCTACCTGGCCGAGGCCGTCTCCGGCGCTGCGTGATTTCCGTGGCTTGACGCTGCGCCACGCGCGGCGCGATGCTCCGGACGACCAAGCCCAGGAGAACGTCATGGCCACGAACCGCCCGACCTTCGACCGCGACGATCCGCTGCGACTGGACGAGCAGCTCGACGAGACCGAGCGCATGGTGCGCGACACCGCAGCGGCCTACGCCCAGGACAAGCTGTTGCCGCGCGTGCAGGAAGCCTTCCGGCACGAGCGCTGCGACCGCGCGATCTTCGACGAGATGGGCGAGCTCGGCCTGCTTGGTGCGACGGTTTCCGAGGACTACGGCGGTGCAGGACTGGGCTACGTGGCCTACGGCCTGATCGCGCGCGAGATCGAGCGTGTCGATTCGGGTTACCGCTCGATGATGAGCGTGCAGTCCTCGCTCGTGATGCTGCCGATCGAGACCTTCGGCTCCAGCGACATGAAGCGCCGCTACCTGCCGCGGCTCGCCACGGGCGAGCTGGTCGGCTGCTTCGGCCTGACCGAGCCCGACCACGGCTCCGACCCGGCCAGCATGGCCACACGGGCGCTCAAGGTCGACGGCGGCTGGGTGCTCCGTGGCGCCAAGACCTGGATCACGAACAGCCCGATCGCCGACGTGTTCGTCGTGTGGGCGCGCGACGAGGCCGGCGAGATCCGCGGCTTCGTGCTCGAGAAGGGCTGGAAGGGCCTGTCGGCCCCGGCCATACACGGCAAGATGGGGCTTCGCACGTCGATCACCGGCGAGATCGTGCTGGACGACGTGTTCTGCCCCGATGAGAACACGTTCGCCGACGTTCGCGGTCTGAAAGGCCCGTTCACGTGCCTGAACTCCGCACGTTACGGCATCGCATGGGGTGCGCTGGGCGCCGCCGAGGCCTGTTACCGGACCGCGCGCGACTACGTGCTCGACCGCAGGCAGTTCGGCCGGCCACTCGCCGCGAACCAGCTGATCCAGAAGAAGCTCGCCGACATGCTGACCGAGATCAGCCTCGGCCTGCAGGGTTGCCTGCGCCTGGGCCGCATGCGCGAGCAGGGCACGGCGGCCGTCGAGCTGACCTCGATCATGAAGCGCAATTCCTGCGGCAAGGCGCTGGAGATCGCCCGCACCGCGCGCGACATGCTCGGCGGCAACGGCATCTCGGACGAATATCCGGTGATCCGCCACATGCTGAACCTGGAGGTGGTCAACACCTACGAGGGCACGCACGACATCCATGCGCTGATCCTCGGCCGCGCGATCACCGGCATCCAGGCGTTCTCGGCGGGCTGAGCGCCCGCCCGCCGCGACCTCAGGCGGCCGTCTCCCACGGCGGCGTCACGGAGGCACCGCCGGCCGAGGGCTTCTCGGCCTCAAGCTCGCCGCCCAGCGCGTCCATCAGTTCCGGCAGCAGGCGCGCCAGTTCTCCGGTCATCAGCGCGAACGAGGCATCGAACATCGCCTGGGCGTCCTCGACGCCGGATTCCTCGACCTTTTCCTTCACCACGTCGAGGAAATCCAGCCGCTTGATCTCGAGCTTCTCGGTCAGCACGAAGCTCAGCCGCTCGTCGAAGGTCAGCGCCAGCCGCGTCGGCAGCTTGCCGGCGGCCAGATGGCCGCGGATCTCCTCGCCGTCGAGCACGTGGTTGACGTAGCGCACGGCCGCGCGGCTCTCGGTGACCGAGCGCAGCTCGCAGTCGAGGTCGATCGAGAAGCCGGCCGGAGCCTCGCCGGCGGCGAGCCAGTCGGCCATCGCCGAGCCCGGCGAGCGTTCGGTGCGCACCAGCGCAAGCGGCAGCGCATCGAGGCTGTCGCGCAGCGCGCCCAGCACGTCCTCGGCGCGGGCCTGGCTGGGCGCGTCGATGCCGAGCCATCCGCGCACCGGGTCGATCCACGCATACACCTTGCGGCGACGCGTGAACGCGCGCGGCAGGAACTCCTGCAGCACCTGCTCGCGCAGTTCCTTCATCTGACGGCGGCCCGGACGGTAGCCCTGCTCGGCCGCGATCAGCTCCGCACGTTCCTCGGCCTCCTGCTTGACCACGGCGGCCGGCAGCAGGCGCTGCTCGAAGCCGAGCGCGATCAGCCACTGGTCGCCGACCGCATGCACGAGCCGGTCATCGCCGCAGGGCGATACCCAGCCACGGCTTTCCTGATCCTGGCTGCCGCAGGGCTGGAAGGCACGGCGTGCCAGTTGCTGCTGGAGGCTGTCGGCGTCGATGTTCCACGGCGCCGGCAGGCGATAGAGCTGAAGATTCCTGAACCACATGGGAGATTTCCGTCCGGATGCGCGCCCTCCAAGGGCGGGGCGCGGATGTTACTGCATGCGCGCGTTGGCGACGATGTCGCGGATCACACGCACGGTGTCGATGTCCGATTGCTGGTAGGCCGATTTCACGAGGTCGGCGTACATGGTGCTGCCGTCCTCCTGTTCCGGCTGGGTCGTGAGGTAGATGAAGCGCAGCACGAGCTGGCCACGGGCCGGCTCCTCGATGCGGATCGTCAGGCTGCCCCCCGTGTGCTCGCCGGTCTTCTCCGCCTCGAAGGTCACCGAGTCCATCGGCTGCAGCGTGACCCGGTCGCGCACGCGCAACGAACCGAACGCGAGCTCGCGTACGACACCGCGCTCATGTCGCTCCACGATGGAGCAGGCGTCCAATCCCGGCAGGAAGGGGGCTGGATCTTCGACCCGGCACAGCAGACCGAACCACAGTTCTTCCCGGCTCATGTCGACGATCGCGGGATCGTCCGGATCATTGACGATCACGACGTGTTCGAACTTCAAGCAAGACACTCCTCGTTGACCGGGGTGCACTGTAGCAGGCCGGTGCGGCCAGCCGGAAACGGGGTTGAAGCGCTCGGAACGGGTGCTTGTTGATTTTCTTCTCTTGTAAACGACGGTAATGATGATAGTCCGCGGGAATCTGTGGAAAAGTCGGAAAACCCATTTCCGTTCAATGCTCTGGACTGGAGACGAAATGGTGGACAAGAGGTGGCGGGACTGTGCGGGAAATGTGGCCGGTTTTCGCGGCCGTCGCGAAAACTGCAGTTGTCCACAACGGCTGCACAGCGGATACCGCTGTTGTTCCGTTGCGCAGGGGATACACTTGGCGCCATGAAACCCATCCAGCTGGAACGCATCCTTCAGAGCCAGGGCTTCGGCACCCGCCGGGAATGCCGCACCCTGGTGCGCGCGGGACTGGTCGAGATCGGCGGTGAGACCGTCGAGGACCCGTTCGCGCCGTTCGATCCCCTGGGGCTCGAGTTCGTCGTCGACGGCGAGGTCTGGACCTACCACGAGCGGGTCTATCTCATGCTGCACAAGCCGCTCGATTATGAATGCTCGCGCCAGCCGCAGCATCATCGCTCGATCTTCGAACTCCTGCCGCCGCAGTTCGCGCTGCGTGACGTGCAGCCGGTCGGCCGGCTCGACGTCGACACCACGGGCCTGCTGCTGCTGTCCGATGACGGCCAGTTCATCCATCGCTGGAGTTCGGGGCGGAAACGCATCCCGAAGTGCTATCAGGTCGGCGTGCGCCATCCGGTCACGGACGCCATGCTGCAGGCGCTGCGCGACGGCGTTCAACTGCACGACGAGCCGGATCCGGTGCGCGCGCAGCGCTGCGAGGCCACGGGGGAGCTTGCGTTCGAGATGGTCGTGACCGAAGGCAAGTACCACCAGGTACGCCGCATGGTCGCGGCCGCCGGAAACCGGGTCGAGACGCTGCATCGCCGTTCCGTGGGGGGCCTGGAGCTGCCGGCCGATCTCGCCGTGGGCGACTGGCGCTGGATGAGCGAGGCCGATCTGGAAGCCCTGCACCGCTTCGAGGCGTAGTGCTTCGACGCCGCATCCGTTACGGAAAACGCGCACCGTTTCGAGGCATCTTCGGGGCTGTGGACAAATCTGTTGACTTCCCCGATTTTGTGCGTGCGAGAAATCGCCTTCGGTGACCCTTGTCGGACGGATTATTACTTTCGGCAGGTATTTCAGCATTCGTTGATTTTTTTGAATCCCAATATCCATGCGGATTCCAGACGCTATTGATGACATCCGGAGGATGAGGTGATCCCGGCCGTCGGGGGGACGGTCCGCCGCTGGAGCCTGTTCTGCCGGGTTGTGGATAACTTCGGGGATATCGGGGTCTGCTGGCGGCTCGCGCGTACTCTTGCGGCGCACCATCGACAGGTCGTCACGCTCTGGGTCGACGACCTCGGGACCATGCGCAGACTGTGTCCGTCGCTGTTGCCCGATCTTGATGCGCAGCAGCTTGATGGCGTTCTGGTGCGCCGCTGGAAGCCGCCTTTCGGTGACGTCGTCCTCGACGACGTCGTGATCGAGGCCTTCGCCTGCGAGCTGCCCGACGAGGTCCTCACGACGATGGCCGGCCGCCGGCCTGCACCGGTGTGGATCAACCTCGAGTACCTCAGCGCCGAGGACTGGATCGAGAGCTGTCATCGCCTGCCCTCGCCGCATCCCGTGCTGCCGCTGACGCGGTATTTCTTCTTCCCTGGCTTCAGCGCCGCGAGCGGCGGACTGCTGTGCGAACCGGGCTTGTTCGCCCGGCGCGACGCCTTCCAGGCCGACGTGGCGGTGCGCAGGCGCTGGTTTGCCGAACGCCTGGGCCGAGCGCCGGTCGCGGACGCGCGGGTGATTTCGCTGTTCGCCTACGAGCAGCCGGGACTCGGCGCGCTGCTGGAACGCTGGGCGGCGGGTGGTCGTGCCGTCGAGCTGCTGGTGCCGGAGGGACGGGTCGTCGCGGACGTCGCCCGCCATTTCGGGCGGGTCGCGCTCGCCGCGGGCGATGCGTTGCGGGACCGGGCACTGCACGTGAGCGTGCTGCCGTTCTCGACGCAGGATGAGTACGACCGGCTGCTGTGGGCCTGCGACCTGAACTTCGTGCGTGGCGAGGATTCCTTCGTCCGCGCGCAGTGGGCCGCGCGGCCCTTGGTGTGGCACATCTACCGGCAGGACGACGACGCCCACCGGGTCAAGCTGGAGGCTTTCCTCGCGCGCTTCCTGCGCGACGCGGATCCTGCCGTGGCCGGCGCGACGGCCGCGTTCTGGCGTGCGTGGAACGGCTTCGGGGACGTCGCCACGGCCTGGCCGGACTTCGAGGCCACGCTGCCGGCCCTGCACGCACACTGCGTGGCGTGGTGCGGGGCGCTGGCCGCGCATCAGGATCTCGCGAGCAGCTTGCTGAATTTTTCGGAAACGAGCGTATAATCAAGAGTTTTTGAAAATTCGCGGCTCGTTCCGATATCGCTCCGAGCGTCGTCGCATACCGTCAGGAAAGCCAAACAGCATGAAAACCGCCCAGGAACTCCGCTCCGGCAACGTCATCATGGTCGGCAACGACCCGCTCGTCGTGCAGAAGGCCGAGTACAACAAGTCCGGCCGCAACGCCGCCGTCGTCAAGATGAAGCTCAAGAACCTGCTCAACGGTTCGGCTTCGGAATCGGTGTACAAGGCCGACGACAAGTTCGACGTGGTGGTGCTGGACCGCAAGGAAGTGACGTACTCCTACTTCGCCGATCCGATGTACGTGTTCATGGACGAGGAATACAACCAGTACGAGGTCGAAGCCGAGAACATGACCGACGCGCTGAAGTACCTCGAGGACGGCATGCCGTGCGAGGTCGTGTTCTACAACGGCAAGGCCATCTCGGTGGAACTGCCGAACTCGGTCGTGCGCGAGGTCACCTACACCGAGCCCGCCGTCAAGGGCGACACCTCGGGCAAGGTCCTGAAGCCGGCCAAGATCGCCACCGGCTTCGAGCTGATGGTGCCGGCCTTCGTCGAGATCGGCGACAAGATCGAGATCGACACCCGCACCGACGAGTACAAGAACCGCGTCAAGTGATGCGCCGCGCCGCCGCCGCGGCGCGTCCGGAAGAAGCCCGCATCGCGGGCTTCTTTCATGGTTTCCGCATTATTTGTTGGTTTGGTGCAACAACTTGTTGCGCAGGCGCCAATCGGGCTTGCAATTTCGTCCGAAAGGCATAGGTTTGAAATCGTTCGTATTCCCTGCTGAGGACGATTCTCATGAGAAGCGTCGCGGCCGCCGCCGCTGCCTTCCTGCTTGCATCGCTGACGGCCTGTGCCCCCGACCGTCCGGCCGTGCCGGACGTGGCCGAAACCTCCGCTCCGGCCGGCGAGTCCGGCCGGTCCCGCAGTTTCCCTTCCCATGCCGCCGCGCCCGACGGCGAAGCACGTGACGCCCGCGAGGCTGCCGAGGAAGCCGCCCGCCGCATCCTCGACGTGACCGTACTCGCGGCCAGCCGCATCCGCGAGGTCGGCGCCGGCGCCGTGCAGACCCTTCTCCCGTCGCGCGGCGAGGACGCGGCTACCGCTCCGGACGACGCGCCGGCCGGCGACTGAGCCGGCACCGGGACGCCGCACACCGATGCCGCTGCCCGGCCGCGAAGAACTGGAGGCCTGCCGCCGCTTCCTGCTACGCGCGCTGCTCGAACCCGACCCCGAACTCGAATCACGCCTGCCCGAGGCCCCCGGCCTCCCGGTGCCGGCCGATGCCGCCGGCCGCGCCGACGCGGCCGAGCGCGACATCGTCGCCCACGCGCGCATGGCCGCGACGCTGGGCGTGCTGCCCGTCGTCGACCTCATCGCCGTCACGGCGTTGCAGGCACGCCTGCTGCGCCGGCTCGCGGACCTGCACGGCGTGCGCTGGGACGCCGCGCTGGCGCGCGAATTCATCGCCCGGCTGGGTCTCGGCGTGGCCGGCGGGATCGTCGGTCACACGGTCGGACGCAACGTGCTGAAGATCCTCCCGCTCGTCGGACAGAGCGCCGGCGCGGCGTGGAGCGCGCGTTCGAGCCTGGTGGCGACCTACGCCGTCGGCAAGGCTGCCGACCATTTCCTGGAACGGATCGCGGCCGGCGACGAGCCTGCCGCGCGCACGCTGCGCCTGATCCATGCGCGCGCCGCCGCGGAGGCAACCCGGATCGCGCGGTCCTCGGGTCGTGGCGGCCCGGGCGGCGGGGGCAACGTATAATCGTCCGATCTGCCGCCACGCGCGGCTTCGGCCATGAGGAATCCATGACTACGCTGATCTTTTCGCATCCCGCCTGTTTCGAACACCGACCCGGACCGGGTCACCCCGAATCGCCGGAGCGTCTGAAGGCCGTCCTGGCGGCGCTGCAGAAGCCGGAGTTCGCCGAGCTGAAATGGGAGGATGCCCCGCTCGGCACGCGCGAGCAGGTGCTGCTGGTGCATACCGAGGGCTATGTCTCCGACGTCGAGGAGATCGCGCCGCGTCACGGCACGATGCCGCTCGACGGCGGTGACACGGTGATGTCGCCGGGTTCGCTGGAAGCGGTGCTGCGCTGTGTCGGCGCCGCCTGCGCCGGCGTCGACCGCGTCCTGGCCGGCGAGGTCGACAACGTCTTCTGCGCTACCCGCCCCTGCGGTCACCACGCCACGCCCAACCGCGCGATGGGCTTCTGCATCTACAACCAGGCCGCCATTGCCGCCGTGTATGCCAAGGAGCGCCACCTGCTCGAGCGCGTGGCCGTGATCGACTTCGACGTGCACCACGGCAACGGTACACAGGACGCGTTCTACAACGATCCCGCCCTGTTCTACGGCTCCACGCACCAGTCGCCGCTGTATCCGGGCACCGGCGCGCGCTCGGAGACCGGCGTGTCGAACAACATCGTCAACGTTCCGCTGCCGCCGGGTTGCACTTCCGACGTCTTCCGCAGCCAGGTCAGCGCCGAGCTGCTGCCGCGCCTGCGCGCCTTCAACCCGCAGCTGCTGATCATCTCGGCCGGCTTCGACGCCCATACGCTCGATCCGCTGGCGAGCCTCAACTTCACCGACGAGGACTACCGCTGGATCACCGAGGAGCTCAAGCAGATCGCCGAGGAATGCTGCCAGGGCCGCATCGTGTCGATCCTCGAGGGCGGTTACAGCCTGGAAGGCCTGGCCAGCGGCACCGCGGCCCACGTGAAGGCCCTGATGAGCTGACCGCCGCACGGCCACCTCATGACGGAAACGGCCCGGGCCGTTTCCGTTTCGGTGTCCGCGGCAGGCTTGATGCGCCGGATATCGTCACCATATCCGCTCCTGGGCCGATGAATACGCCTTGGTGATAAATCGTGGCTATCCATCATATACGATCCATTTATTTTACTAATGCATTGCAACGCAATAAGATTCACTCCGTCGGCCCACCGGCCGCGAGAGATTCCAACCCCCGAGTAACCACGAACAGGAGATAGAGATGAGTGCTCTGATCAACTCCCAGGTGCAGCCCTTCAAGGCCAACGCCTTCCACAACGGCAAGTTCATCACCGTCACCGACGAGGACCTGAAGGGCAAGTGGTCCGTGCTGATCTTCATGCCGGCCGCCTTCACCTTCAACTGCCCGACCGAAGTCGAGGACGCCGCCGAGCACTACGAGGAGTTCAAGAAGGCCGGTGCCGAGGTGTACATCGTCACCACCGACACCCACTTCTCGCACAAGGTGTGGCACGAGACCTCGCCGGCCGTCGGCAAGGCCAAGTTCCCGCTGGTCGGCGACCCGACGCACCAGCTGACCCGCGCCTTCGGCGTGCACATCGAGGAAGAAGGCCTGGCCCTGCGCGGCACCTTCATCATCAACCCGGAAGGCGTCATCAAGACCGCCGAGATCCACGACAACGCCATCGCCCGTGACGTGACGGAGACCCTGCGCAAGCTGAAGGCCGCCCAGTACGTCGCCGCCCACCCGAACGAGGTCTGCCCGGCCAAGTGGAAGGAAGGCGAAAAGACCCTGGCCCCGTCGCTGGACCTGGTCGGCAAGATCTGACCTTTTCCGGGCCGTCCCGGCACCACCACGGTGCCGGGTGCGACACCGGGCCGCCCTCGGGCGGCTCATCCAGGAGCGCCGCGTGCCGGCGCTGCTGAATGAGCCGGAAGCCCCGGACATCCGAACCTCCCAGAATCCAAGGAGTCAGCCATGCTCGACGCCAACATGAAAGCCCAGCTCAAGGCCCTGCTTGAGCGCATCCACGAGAACGTCGAACTCGTCGCCTTCGCCGACGAGGGCGAGAAGTCGCGCGAGATGATCGAGCTGCTCGACGACATCGCCGGCCAGTCCGAGCGTGTCAGCGTGCGCCGCGCGGAGAGCGTCGAGGGCGAGCGCGTGCCGTCGTTCTCGGTGTCGCGTGCCGGTACCGACATGGGCGTGCGCTTCGCCGGCCTGCCGATGGGCCACGAGTTCACGTCGCTGGTGCTGGCGCTGCTGCAGGCCGGCGGCTATCCGCCCAAGGTCGAAGCCGAGCAGATCGAGGCGATCAAGGCGCTGGACGCCGAGATGGAGTTCGTCACCTACATCTCGCTGTCCTGCCACAACTGCCCGGACGTCGTGCAGGCGCTGAACCTGATGGCCATCCTGAACCCGAAGATCCGTCACACGATGGTCGACGGGGGCGTGTTCCGCGAGGAGGTCGAGTCCAGGAACATCATGGCCGTGCCGACCATCCACCTCAACGGCGAGGAATTCGGCTCCGGCCGCATGTCGCTCGAGGAGATCCTGGCCAAGGTCGACACCGGTGCGGCCGCGCGTGACGCCGCCAAGCTGTCCGAGAAGGACGCCTTCGACGTGCTGATCGTCGGCGGCGGCCCGGCCGGCGCGGCCGCGGCGATCTACGCCGCGCGCAAGGGCATCGCCACCGGCATCGTGGCCGAGCGTTTCGGCGGTCAGGTCATGGACACCATGGCCATCGAGAACTTCATCTCGGTGAAGGAAACCGAAGGGCCGAAGCTGGTCGCCGCGCTCGAGGAGCACGTGAAGGCCTACGAGGTCGACGTGATGAACCTGCAGCGCGCCGAGAAGGTCGTTCCGGCCGCCACGCCGGGCGGTCATGCCGAGGTCGTGCTGGCCAACGGAGCCGTGCTCCGCAGCCGCACCGTGATCCTCGCCACCGGCGCGCGCTGGCGCGAGCTGGGCGTGCCGGGCGAGCGCGAGTACCGCGGTCGCGGTGTGGCCTACTGCCCGCACTGCGACGGCCCGCTGTTCAAGGGCAAGCACGTGGCTGTGATCGGTGGCGGCAACTCGGGCGTCGAGGCGGCCATCGACCTGGCGGGCATCGTCGGTCACGTCACGCTGCTCGAGTATGACAGCAAGCTGCGCGCCGACGCCGTGCTGCAGGCCAAGCTGCGCAGCCTGCCCAACGTCGACGTGATCCTGAGCGCCCAGACCACCGAGATCACCGGCGACAGCCAGCGTGTCAACGGCCTGGTCTATACCGACCGCGTCGGCGGCGAGTCGCGCCGCATCGAACTGGCCGGCGTGTTCGTGCAGATCGGCCTGCTGCCCAACACCGACTTCCTGAAGGGCAGCGGCGTGGAGCTGTCGCGCTACGGCGAGATCGTCATCAACGACCGCTGCGAGACGTCCGTGCCCGGCATCTTCGCCGCCGGCGACTGCACGACCGTGCCGTACAAGCAGATCATCATCGCCATGGGCGAGGGCAGCAAGGCCGCGCTGTCAGCCTTCGACCACCTGATCCGCAACACGCCCGAAACCGAGAAGGCCGCACCCGCGACCGCCTGACGGACACGCTCTCTCCGACGTTCAGGACGGCCGGACCGCAAGGTCCGGCCGTTTTCATTCCGGCTTCCGGCGACTAGATTGAAGAACGCGCCAGCCGGCGCGGAACCGTCGTCCGAGGAGGAGCGTCATGAGCACCGCAACCCCCGAAACGCCGCAGAAGGCCCCGTACGTCGTCGAGCTGGAGGCCGGCAAGGACTACTGGTGGTGTGCCTGCGGAAAGAGCGCGAACCAGCCCTTCTGTGACGGTTCGCACCGTGGCGGCCCGTTCCAGCCGGTGCGCTTCACCGCCCAGCAGACCGGCAAGGCCTGGCTGTGCGGCTGCAAGCACACCGGCAACAAGCCGTTCTGCGACGGCACGCACAAGTCGCTGTGAGACGGACCGGACCGCCGCTCAGCCGCCCGTCAGGCGCCTGAGCGTCTCGCGCGGGCTGGCATCGTCGGCCGACGCGAGCTCCACGGCCCGGCGCGCGGCGGTGATGGCCTCGTCGCGGCGGCCGCGTTCGTCGAGCACGACGGCGAGGTTGTTCCACGCCGCCGACGAGGCATGGCGTTCGGCCGCGGCGCGAAAGGCCGCCTCGGCGCCCGCCAGGTCGCCGGCCGCGTAACGGGCGTTGCCCAGTCCGATGCCCAGCACGAGGTTGCCCGGCCAGCGCTGCAGCGCCGTCGCGTAGGCCAGCGCGGCCCGTTCAGGCGGCGCCGTGCGTTCGAAGGCCACGAGCGCGCGCACGGCGTCGGCTTCCCGTGCGGTGGCCGGTAACCGTTCCGGCGGCAGCGCGACGAAGGCCCAGTGACGGGCCCGCGCCCAGGTGTGCTCGAAGGTGCGCATCGCCATGCGCTGGCGCTCCATCGGCCCCGAACGCAGCAGCATTTCGCCCTCGTCGAGGTCGTAGCCGACGACCACGGCGTAGTGCCAGGAAGGCGCCCACGACAACCCCAGATTCGACAGCACGACGACCGGATGACCGGACGCGACCTCGCGCAGCAGCGCCTCCAGCGTGTCCGGCAACACCGTGGCGACGGCTCCGCCGCGCCGCGCGGCGGCCAGCATCTCGATCTGCAGCGAGCCTTCCCGGCCCGGCACGAAGACCTGTCCGGTCACGCGCTGCGGGTCGGTGGGCAGCCCGGCGGCGGTCAGCACCGTCGCCAGCGCGGCCGGGCCGCAGTGGAAGCGCTCGTCGGGGAAGAACGGCGTGTCGGCGAGCTCGACGCGCGGCGGCAGGTCGGCCGGCCGGCTCGCGCGCACGCCGCGCGTCTGCACCGCGCAGCCGCCGAGCGCGGCCAGCGGCAGCGCCAGCAGCGCCGCCGACAACAGGCGCCGGCGGGCCGGGGCGGACGGAGGGACGGCGCTCACTTCACCGAGCGCGTGAACGGGAAGACCTTGGTGAAGCCGAGGATGTCGGTCACCAGCAGCACGAAGAACACCAGCAGGATGGCGCCGATGATGCCGCCGGCCGGGGCGTTCTCGAGCTGGTCGGCGAGCAGCACGGCCTCCTCGTCGGTGAGCGCGTCCACACGCGCCCGGGCCTGCTCCGGATCGACGCCGAGCTTCTCCATCTGCGCGGCGATGTCTTCGCGCGACATCAGCTCGCCGAGGCGGTCGTGCGGCGACTGGCCGCTGGCGCTGGCGACGGAACGGGCGACCTGGTCGGTCGGGATGAGGGCGGCCTGCGCGGTCTGCAGCAGCGTGAAGTGCGACAGGCAGACGACGAGCAGGACGGAGAAAAGGCGTTTGAGGGACTTCATGACGTTCTCCCGGAAAGGGCGACGGATGAACCGGTCGTGGCCGGTCGATTCATTCTGGCACCCGTCGGGACGATGCCAGGCCTCTGACGCGGGCGAATGCGTTACCGGGTGTGGCGGCCTTCAGCGGGCCGGACCGACCTGCATGTGGGGATTCCACGCCACTTCCCACAGGTGGCCGTCGGGGTCGGCGAAGTAGCCGGCGTAGCCGCCCCAGTCCGTGTCCCGCGCGGGTCTGACGATGCGCGCGCCGGCTGCGGAGGCCTGGGCCATCGTGGCGTCGACGTCCTCGCGCGAGGCGAGGTTGTGGGCCAGGCTGACGCCGGAAAAGCCGTCGCCGGCGGCGCTGACGCCCGCGTCGCGCGCGAGGTCGTCACGGCCGAACAGCGCCAGCCACGCACCGGCGAGCGGGAAGAAGGCGACCTCGTCGCTGTCGACCGCCAGGCGCGGCAGGCCCAGACCCTGTTCGTAGAAGCGGATCGCGCGGGGCAGGTCGCGCACGCCCAGCGTGACCATTGAAAGATACGGTTTCATTTGCGCGTCCGCTCCGGCCGTCAGCGCATGTCGAGCGGCGTGGGCCCGAACGGTGGCGGGAAGGCCTCGTCGAGCTCGGACAGGTCCTGCGACGTCAGCTCGATGTCGGCCGCCCGGGCGTTCTCGCGCACGTGCTCGGGCCGGCCCGCCTTCGGGATCACGATCACGTCCTGCTGGTGCAGCAGCCAGGCCAGCGCGATCTGCGCCGGCGTGGCGTCGTGGCGGTGGGCGACGGCCTCCAGCGTCGGATCGTCGAGGAAGCCGAACTGCTCGTCGGGCGAATGCTCGATCGGCGAGTAGGCCATGACCGGGATGCCGTGCTGGCGCTGCCACGGCAGCAGATCCCACTCCACGCCGCGGCGCACCAGGTTGTACAGGATCTGGTTGGTGGCGATCCGGTCGCCCCCGTTGGCGGCGTAGCAGCGCTGCATGCCGCGCGTGTCGAAGTTGGACACGCCGTAGTCGAGGATCTTGCCGTCGGCCTGCAGCTTCTGGAAGGCCTCGAAGGTCTCGTCGAGCGGGATCGAGCCGGGCCAGTGCAGCAGGTACAGGTCGATGCGGTCGGTACCGAGCCGGCGCAGGCTGCGCTCGCAGGCCTCGATGGTGCCGCGGCGGCTGGCGTTGAACGGATAGACCTTGCTGACGTAGTAGGCCTCGTCACGGCGGTGGCCGATGGCCTCGCGGATCAGCTCCTCGGCGTCGCCGTCGCCGTACATCTCGGCGGTGTCGATCAGCGTCAGGCCCAGGTCCATGCCCAGTTGCAGGGCGGCGATCTCGTCGCGGCGGCGCGACGGGATCTCGCCCATCTTCCAGGTGCCTTGGCCGAGGGCCGGAACGGTCTTGCCCGAAGGCAGCGTGATGGTCTTCATGTGCGTCCTTCCTGAATCCGGAACGCGCATTGTCTTGCGCCCGGAACGGGGGCGCAAATCGCGGGCGGGTGGAAGGGCGCGGGCAGTCCGCTCAGTAGGGCTGGCCGCGATACATGCGTGGCGCACGCTTGGGCCGGTCGGCCGGTTCCTCGGGCGCGGGGGGCGGAGCCGGTGGCGGGTTGAGGCTGGCGACCGATTCGGGCGTGAGGTTGCGCAGCAGCAGGTTGGTGACCATGCGCACGGCGTTCAGCGCCGAATCGTCCTGCGTGACGACGACCAGCACGTAGGAGCCGGTGCGCCGCACCAGCGCGCAGCCGTGTTCGAAGCGCAGCACCGCGTCGTCGCTGCCGGGGGCGGCGGCGTCGGCGGCGGCGAACAGCGCGCGCACGTGCGGCCGCGTGCGGTCGGCCAGCCCGGCCAGCAGGTCGGACTGCGCGGGGCGCACATGCACCACTGACCCGGCGTCGAGCAGCCAGGCGCCGCGGACGCCGGCGAGCGCGGTGACGTTGTCGAACAGTCGCCCGACGTCCATGGCGTTCAGGCCGCCATGGCCAGCAGTCGGGTCACCGGCGTCAGCGCTCCGCGCGAGCCGGCCTCGACGAGCAGCGCACCGTCGTCGCTGGGCAGGCACATCACGTGCACCTCGCCGTGCAGCTCGAGGTCGCGCAGGGTGCCGAGGCCCATCGCGCGGCCGATCTCGGTGGCCTGATGCAGCAGGACGGGGGCGGCGCCGGCGAAGCGGGCGTCGCCGGGTCCGCCGCGCCGGATCACTTCGCCGAGCGCGTCGCAGCGCGCCCAGGCCTGTACGTCGGCGAGTCCGTCGAGACAGTCATGCAGTTCACGGTCGGTCATGGTCGCGATCTCCTGTGCGGGGGTTCACGCGAAACCATGCATCTTGCGTGCCAGCGGCACGGGAGGAGGAATGCGCCGTCAGCGCGGCGTCATGCGGCGCGCGGCGCGGCCGGCATGCACCGCGCCGGGGCGGCGCGCACCGAATGCGGGCTCAGCGCCCGTCCGACTGCAGGCGCTTGCGGGCGCGGTCGATGGCCTCGGCCAGCGCGGCGGGCTCGCGCGTGAAGCCCACGGTGCGCGTCATCGAACCGGCCAGCTCGATGCCGACCGTGCGGCCCGACACGGCCACCGCGCGCACCTTGTGCAGCAGCACCTCGCCGATCTGGTTCTGCAGCGGGCCGTTGCGCACGATCACGCGCCGGCTCGTCACGACGACCTCGCCCACCCTCAGCGAAAGGAACGTCAGGACCGTGTACGGCACCAGCACGACCACGAACAGCGCGCCGACGTAGGGCAGGAAGCGTTCCGGCAGGACGATGCCGAGGAACACGGTGAACACTGCGAGCACCGCCGGCTTGACGAACACCGAGGGGTGCAGGCGGGTGCGGAAGACGACGTCCTCGCCGGGCTGGAGCTGCTTGTCGATGAAATTCATGCGGATCCGGGTGCATCGATGGAGCGCGCAATGATGCCGGCCGCGGCCGCGCATTACAATCGCCGCCCCCGCCGGGGTCGTAAGCGTCCTGCCGTTTGGGGCATACTCGCCGTTTCCCCCGCGGCGGCGCGCGGCGCGCCGGCCCGCTTCCGGACGAAGAAGATGAGCACCGAACTTCCCTACTACGAACCCGTCGGCAACGAGATCGAGCTGTTCGAGCGCGCGTGGCGCAACCGGCTGCCGCTGCTGATCAAGGGCCCCACCGGGGTGGGCAAGACGCGCTTCGTCGTGCACATGGCCGCGCGCCTGGGCCTGCCGCTGTACACGGTCGCCTGCCACGACGACCTGACGGCCGCCGACCTGGTCGGCCGCCACCTGATCGGCGAGGGCGAGACCTACTGGAACGACGGCCCGCTGACGCGCGCCGTGCGCGAAGGCGGCATCTGCTACCTCGACGAGGTCGTCGAGGCGCGCAAGGACACCACCGTCGTGCTGCACCCGCTGGCCGACGACCGCCGCGTGCTGCCGATCGACCGTACCGGCGAGCTGCTGCAGGCGCCGCCCTCGTTCATGCTGGTGGTGTCGTACAACCCCGGCTACCAGAACTTCCTGAAGGGCATGAAGCCCTCGACGCGCCAGCGCTTCGTGTCGCTGCGCTTCGACTTCCCGTCGGCCGAGGCCGAGCGCACCATCCTCGTCGGCGAGACGGGCTGCAGTCCCGACGTCGCCGCCAGGCTGGTCGACATCGGCCGCCAGATCCGCGTGCTGAAGAACGTCGACCTGGAGGAGGTCGCCTCCACCCGGCTGCTGGTCTACGCGGCGCGGCTGATCCACGACGGCATGGACCCGGTCGAGGCCTGCAGCGCCGTGCTGATCGAGGCGCTGACCGACGACGAGGACGTCGCGGCCGCGCTGCTGGAAGTGATCCGCTCCGTCTTCGGCTGAAGCCGGCATGGACTTTTCGTCCGACGCGGTCCTGCTGCGCGACGTCGAGCGCACCACGGCGACGCTGTTCCGCGCCCTGGGACGCGATCCGCTGCTGCGCGTGGCCGCCGTGCGCGCCGACCTCGGCGCGTGGCGCGACGGCGACGTGCTGTGCCTGCCGCAGTGGATCGACGCCTGCGGCGACGCCGCGCTCAACCGCGAGCTCTACCTGTGGTTCGTCGCGCTTGCGGCCAACTTCGACGAGCCCGAGCGGATCGAGGACTGGCCGGCCGCCAACGCCGCCGCCGTCGAGCGCGTGCTCGCCCGCCATCCCGGCTTCGCGCGCCGTCACGCCCGCCTGCTCGCCGCGCTGGGCGATCCCGCCCGCCTCCACCTGCAGCCCGCGCCGCGCCGCGCCGCCGGCGGTGCCCGCGCCGCGATCCGCCTGCGCGAGGAGGACGAGTCCGCGCGCGAGGAACGTCGCCGCCGCGCCTCCACGGTCACGCACACCGTCAAGATGGACAAGCCGGCCGCGATGGCCGAGTTCATCCGTGTCGCCCGCGACACGCGCAAGGACGAGGACGAGCCCGCCGCGCCGCCGACGACCGGCGCCGAGGGCACTTCGGCCAGTGCCCGCGTGCGCTTCGACATCGAGCAGCCCGACGCCGCGCACGAGGATCTGCCCGTCGGCGAGGGCGTGCTGGCCGACGAATGGGACTACCGCAAACGCGTGCTGCTGCCCGGCCACTGCCTCGTGCAGGAGCTGATCGGCCGTACCGCCGGCGGCGAGCCGCTGCCCGAGCGCCTACGCAAGCACGCGATGCGGCTGCGTCACCAGTTCGCGTCGCTGGTGCCGCAGCGCCAGTGGCTGCGCGGCCAGCCCGACGGCTCCGAGCCCGACCTCGACGCCTACGTGCGCCTGCACGCCGACCGGCTGGCCGGCGGCCGGGAGCGCGAGCAGAACCTCTACATCGCGCAGCGCAACCGCGAGCGCGACCTGTCGTGCATGGTGCTGGCCGACCTGTCGCTGTCGACCGAGGCGCGCGTGTCGCCCGCGCAGTGCGTCATCGACGTCATCCGCGACAGCCTCATGCTGTTCGCCGAGGCGCTGACCGCCACCGGCGACCGCTTCGGCCTGTACGGCTTCTCGTCGCAGACCCGCGC
>Ga0182792_1001685_pt1 | contig 17279 bp, 17 predicted proteins | sample Passage237B_FD_130497 | JGI IMG/M metagenome (GOLD analysis project Ga0182792, IMG submission 130497) | Cellulose adapted compost microbial communities from Newby Island Compost Facility, Milpitas, CA, USA - Passage2 37B (version 2) (version 2) ...
CCTCATCGGCGCCAAAAACGACATAGTGCGCCAGCGGAGCCAGCCCTGATTTGCTGACATCCGGGTACTTCAGCTTGTACCATTTGCTGTCGAACCAGCGGTTGGGATTGTTGTTGTCATTGTCCAGATAATGGAGCAGCGCCACCCCCCCATTACGGCTCTCTTGAACTCCCGGATAATTGGCGCGATAATCGCGTTCATCGAATAGCGGATGCGGGCTGCGCCCTTCCTTGGATCCATATACGATGTAATGAATCAAGCCACCGCCGGCATATACCGCGACATCAGGGTATTGCTGCACATAATATGCAGCATCAAAGAGCCCGGAATTCTTTATGCGCCTGACACTTGCCCATAGGCGAGGGCCATGCCGTAGAAGGACCGGAATCTGTCCAATCTGCCCGGAACTGACAAATCGACCGAGCATTGCCGTCAGGCTGAATGTCAGCCGTCGCAATCGTGCTATCTGAACACTTGCTCGCCGTAGAGGCATCGTCACACGCCAACTCGTTGAGCCTAGAATTTGGTCAATCTCGGTGCGCGCGGCTCGCGCTTCTTTTTGCAGATTGATAGCAGCTCGATTCAATGCCTCAATGCGAGCGGCAAGCATGCCATTTTGAACAGACAGCGCCTCCCTTTGAGACCGCTCATGCTCGAATTGAGAATTCCTCATCTCGAGTTCGCTGGCAATCTTGCTCAACTCCAACTCGCGCTCACGTAAGCGGGCGCTCAAATCGTCATGGGTGGTTTGTAAATCGGCGGCTCGAACTCTCAACCGCAATAACTCGTCTTCGGGCAAGGGGAGGTGGCTCCACTCGTTTGCCTCCTGCGTCGGCGCAATCGACAAAGTACCCCGACTGGCAGCGAGTTCTTCCGCGTTGATGAGTGCTACTTTTCCCGCAATCACCCGCTGGCCCAACTCATTTCGTGCGGCATGATTTTTCTTAACAACACAGATCGAATTCTGAAATTCGATCGAATGAATTTCAGCCAGCACGGATCCCGGAATTTCGATTCCGTATCGATCGCAGAAAGACTCGATAACATCTATTCGCTCCCGCGCGACACCCCAATGCTCAAAATTGATCACGTCGGCCAGCCGTTTGAAAAACGCCATTGACGAGGCGGGGTCGAATAATCCTCCTTCGAACTCCTCCCAATAGGAGCAATGAAGATCCTCTGCTATGAAAAGCCCGCCAGGCCGCACACGCTGAAAATATCTAGCGAAACTGCGGATGATGTCACTTGAGCGATGCGATCCGTCATCAATGACGATGTCGAAATCACTGGCGTGCGATGCGATGGCTTGCTCCGCGCTGTCAGTATTGGCGTCGGCAACGACCACGCTGATTCGCTTATCCGAATAAATTAAATTCGCACATGCTTGATTGATATCGCATCCTACGATAGTCTTGGCAGACGGGAAGTATTCGGCCCATATCTCCAGCGAGCCACCGTTTTGGATCCCGATTTCCAGCAGGTCGATAGCGCGATTACGATAAGGCTCGAAAAGACTGCAATAGGCCTCCAGATAATTTGCCCATTTGTCCGATATTTTGCCTTGATGCGCCGAATAGTATTCGGCCAATGAATATTTCATATCCCTTTTCTCGCCTGATTTATTAGTTCTTATGATCAATCGTAGAGTTCAGCATCTTCGAGAGCCGCCGCATCCGAATCCTTCGAGGAAATTACCAGTTCACTATCGCATTCAGGCCAATCGACAGAGACGGCAGAATCATTCCACCGGATTCCGCGCTCATGTGTCGGCGAGTAATAATCGCTTGCTTTGTAAAGAAAATCCGCGAATTCGCTGAGAACCAGGAATCCGTGCGCAAATCCGGCTGGGACCCATAGTTGCCGGTGGTTCTCCGCCGACAGTTCCACGCCCACCCATTTCCCAAACGTAGGCGAAGATCGCCGGATGTCCACCGCAACGTCGAACACGGTACCGGTCGCCACCCGCACCAGCTTTCCCTGCGGCTGCTGAATTTGATAGTGCAAGCCCCGCAGCACGCCCCTGCTGGAACGCGAATGGTTATCCTGCACGAAATCCACGTGATAGCCGACGGCTTCGTCGAACACCTTCTGATTGAAGCTCTCCATGAAGAAGCCGCGTTCGTCTCCGAAGACCTTAGGCTCCAAGATCAGGACCTCGGGAATGGCGGTTGGCATGACCTTCATTGCGGTGCTCCTTCCTTCAGGATGCGCATGAGGTACTGGCCATAGCCGTTCTTCTTCAGGGGGGCGGCAAGCTTCAACACCTGCTCCCCGTGGATCCAGCCGGCCCGCCATGCGATTTCCTCGGGGCACGCGATCTTCAACCCCTGCCGGTGCTCCAGTGTGGCGATGAACTGCCCCGCTTCCAGCAAGCTTTCGTGCGTGCCCGTATCCAGCCATGCGTAGCCACGCTGCATGATCTGCACGTTCAACCGGCCCTTGTGCAGGTAGGCCTCGTTGACGGCCGTGATCTCCAGTTCGCCGCGCGCGCTGGGCTTGACCGCCTTGGCGATGTCCACGACTTGCTCGTCGTAGAAATACAGGCCCGTCACGGCGTAGCTGCTCTTGGGCTGGGCCGGCTTTTCCTCGATGCTGCTGGCCTTGCCCTGGACGTCGAAGGCGACGACACCGTAGCGCTCGGGATCGTGGACGTGATAGGCGAACACGGTGGCGCCGGCCTGCTGCGCATCGGCGTTCTTCAGCAGTACCGCCAGATCGTGGCCGTAGAAGATGTTGTCGCCCAGCACCAGCGCGCTGGGCGCGTCGCCGATGAACTTGTCGCCGATGATGAACGCCTGCGCCAGACCGTCGGGGCTGGGCTGGACGGCGTATTGCAGGTTGATGCCCCACTGGCTGCCATCGCCCAGCAGTTGCTGGAAGCGCGGCGTGTCCTGCGGCGTGCTGATGATCAGGATGTCCCTCATGCCGCCCAGCATCAGCGTGCTGAGGGGGTAGTAGATCATCGGCTTGTCATATACCGGCAGCAACTGCTTGCTGATGGCCAGGGTGGCCGGATGCAGCCGGGTGCCGGAGCCGCCGGCCAGGATGATGCCCTTGCGTTGCTGTGTCATCGGGTCCTCTCTGTTGTTGTGCTGGAGATGTCTCAAGCCCCGGAACGTTGCGGTCGCCCCATCGGCAGGGCCCAGGGCCGTGTACCTAGAGCGTTTCGCGCAGCATGCGCGTCACGCCATCCTGCCACGACGGCAGTTGCAGGCCGAAAGTTTGACGCAGCTTCGACGTATCGAGGCGCGAATTGCCCGGCCGCCTGGCCGGCGTGGGGAAGGCGCTTGTCGGCACCGGCGCCACGGCGTCGGGGCCGGCCTTCAGTTCGATGCCGGCGGCCTGGGCCTGCGCGAGCACGAAACGGGCGTAGCCGTGCCAGGTGGTCACGCCATCGGCCACCAGGTGGTACAGGCCGGCCTTGCCCGGCTCGCGAAGCGTGTCGCGGATGGCGTGCGCCGTCACGTCGGCCAGCAGCTCCGCGCCGGTGGGCGCACCGAACTGGTCGTCGATGACAGTGAGGCGCTCGCGTTCCTTCGCCAGCCGCAGCATCGTCTTGGCGAAATTGCCGCCGCGCGCGGCGTACACCCAGCTCGTGCGGAAGATGAGGTGCCGCGGGCAGTGGGCAGCCACAAGCTGCTCGCCTTCGAGCTTGGTGCGGCCGTAGACGCTCAGCGGGCCGGTCGCGTCGTCTTCCTTCCAGGGCTGATCGCCGCTGCCGTCGAAGACATAGTCGGTGGAGTAGTGGACCATCAGCGCGCCGATGCGCTGCGCGGCCGCGGCGATCACGCCGGGGCTGGTGGCATTGAGGGTCCGTGCCAACTCCGGCTCGCTCTCGGCCTTGTCCACGGCGGTGTGGGCGGCGGCGTTGACGATGACATCGGGACGCACCTTCTCCACGGTGGCGGCCAGCGCCTCGGGCTGGCTGAAGTCGGCATGCAGATCGGTGCTGTCGAAGTCCAGCGCCACCAGTTCGCCCAGCGGCGCCAGGCTGCGCTGCAGTTCCCAACCGACTTGGCCGCCCTTGCCGAAAAGCAGGATCTTCATGCCTTGCCCTGGTACTGCTTGCTCACCCATTCGCGGTACGCGCCGCTTTGCACGTTGCGCACCCACGCGTCGTTCGCCAGGTACCACGCCACCGTCTTGCGGATGCCGCTGTCGAAGGTCTCGGCCGGCGTCCAGCCAAGCTCGCGCTCCAGCTTGCACGCGTCGATGGCGTAGCGCCGGTCGTGGCCGGGGCGGTCGGTCACGTAGGTGATCTGATCGGCATAGGGCCTGCCGTCGGCACGGGGGCGCAGTTCATCGAGCAGCGCGCAGATGGTGCGCACGATCTCGATGTTGGGCTTCTCGTTCCAGCCGCCGACGTTGTAGGTCTCACCCAGGCGGCCGGCCTCGAGCACGCGGCGGATGGCGCTGCAGTGGTCCTTCACGTAGAGCCAGTCGCGCACCTGCATGCCGTCGCCGTACACGGGCAGCGGCTTGCCGGCCAGCGCGTTGACGATCATCAGCGGGATCAGCTTCTCGGGGAAATGGAAGGGCCCGTAGTTGTTGGAGCAGTTGGTGGTCAGCACCGGCAGCCCGTAGGTGTGGTGCCAGGCGCGCACCAGATGGTCGCTGGCGGCCTTGCTGGCCGAGTAGGGGCTGTTGGGCTCGTACTTGTTCTCTTCGGTGAAGGCCGGGTCCGTGGGCTTGAGGGTGCCGTACACCTCGTCGGTGGAGACGTGCAGGAAGCGGAACGCGGATTTGGCGTCGCCTTCCAGGCTGGCCCAGTAGCCTCGCACCGACTCCAGCAAGTGGAAGGTGCCCAGCACGTTGGTCTGGATGAAGTCGCCCGGGCCATGGATGGAGCGGTCGACGTGCGACTCGGCCGCGAAGTTGACCACCGCGCGCGGCCGGTGCTCGGCCAGCAGTCGATCGACCAGCGCGCCGTCGCCGATGTCCCCATGCACGAAGATGTGCCGCGGATCGTCCTTGACGGAGGCCAGCGTCTCCAGGTTGCCTGCGTAGGTGAGTTTGTCGAGGTTGACGACGGGTTCGTCTTGTTTCGCGAGCCAGTCGAGGACGAAGTTGGCGCCGATGAAGCCGGCGCCACCGGTGACCAGGATCATGGGATGGCCTGTTTCCGTTGATTTGAAGAACAATGGGCCGCCAGGGCGGCCCGGGCGAATTATCTATGGCTCATTCCCGCCCATCGGCCATTCGGCCGGCCCTTTGTCATGAAGCTGCAACCGGGTGTGGAGGAATCGTTGGTTCGGGTTCCGACTTTCATATCTTTGCGAATCCTTTTGTATTAAATTTCCATCCTCTTTTGAGATCGAGTCGACCATGGACACACTTGTTGCAGTCAGTTCCATTCGCCCTGTCGTCCTGTGCGGCGGCAGTGGCACCCGCCTTTGGCCGCTGTCCCGCAAGGCCCTGCCCAAGCAGTTCGTCCCCCTGGTGGGCAGCAAGAGCCTGTTGCAGCTCACGCTGGAACGGCTGAGCGCGCTGTCGAAGCAGGTGATCTGCGTCACGGCGGAAGAGCATCGCTTCCTGGTCCAGGAGTCGATGGAGGCTGCCGGCATCGAAGGGTGCGAAGTGCTGGAACCGGTGGCGCGCAACACGGCGGCGGCCATGGCAGCGGCCGCGCTGCTGGCCGATGCCGACGAATTGCTGCTCTTCGCTCCTGCGGACCACCACGTGCCCGATGCACAGGCGTTCGCCGCCACCATCCAGCAGGGGGCCGATGCCGCGCGAGCCGGCCACATCGTCACCTTCGGTGTCGTGCCGACCTTCCCGAGCACCGCCTACGGCTACATCCAGCCGGGCGCAGAACTGCCGGACGCCGAGGGCCGGCAGGTCGCGCGCTTCGTCGAGAAGCCTGCGGCCGATCGCGCCCAGGCGATGCTGCTGGAGGGCGGCTATCTGTGGAACGCCGGCATCTTCCTGGTGCGCGCCGGCACGCTGATCGAGGCCTTGCGCGAGCACGCGCCGGACATCCTGGCTGCCTGCCAGAAGGCCGTGGCCTCCAGCAGCACCGACGGCTCGTTCATCCGCCTCGACCGCGCCGCCTTCGAAGCCTGCCGCAGCGAGAGCATCGACTACGCCGTGCTGGAAAAGCACGACAAGGTGGCGGTGATCCCCTTTGCCGGCGCGTGGAGCGACGTCGGCAGTTGGAACGCAGTGGCCGGCCTGCAGCCGGCCGACGAGGCGGGCAATCGCGCCTCCGGCCGCGCGGTGATGCTGCACGCGAAGAACACCTTCGTCCATGCGCCGCTGCGCCCCGTGGTCGCGCTGGGCACGGAAGACCTCGTCGTCGTCGACACCCAGGACGCCGTGCTGGTGGCCCGGGCCGACTGCGTGGAACAGGTCAAGGACGTGGTGGCCCTGATGACCAGAGACGGCCACAGCGAAGCCACCGAGCACCGCCGCGTGGCGCGCCCCTGGGGCGCCTACGACAGCATCGACCACGGCGAGCGCTTCCAGGTCAAGCGACTGACGGTCAAGCCCGGCGCCAAGCTGTCGCTGCAGATGCACCATCACCGCGCCGAGCACTGGGTCGTGGTCAAGGGCACGGCCAAGGTCACGCGCGGCGACGACACGCTGCTGGTGCAGGAAAACGAGTCCGTCTACATCCCGCTGGGCACGGTGCACCGGCTCGAGAATCCGGGCAAGGTGATGCTGGAGGTGATCGAAGTGCAGTCCGGCAGCTACCTGGGCGAGGACGACATCGTGCGCTATGAGGACACCTACGGCCGCGTTGCCTCGGTGTCCCGTCCGCAACTGGGCTGAATACGCCAGATGCGCGGCGATGCCGCGCCGCAGCATTTCCCGCGCCGTGATTGGGTTAGAGTGGCCCGCAGGAGACAACCCCTGGGGTCCTCATGACCAGGAAAGCGCCACGACGCACCGCGCAACGCATCCTCGAAGCTGCGCTCGACCTGTTCAACCGCTTCGGCGAGCCGAACGTGTCGACGACGCTGATCGCGGCCGAGTTGGGCATCAGCCCCGGCAACCTCTACTACCACTACCCCGCCAAGGACACGCTGGTCAACCGGCTGCATGAGGAGTTCGAGGCGGCGCTGGCCGAACTGCTGGCCGATGGTCCCCGCGTGCGCGAGGTCGCCGCAGCGCACCACTTCGTGGCGGCGCTGTTTCACCTGATCTGGCGCTACCGCTTCCTCTACCGCGACCAGAGCGATCTGCTCAGCCGCAACCGGCATCTGGAAGCGCGGCTGCAGAAGCTCCTGCTCGACAAGGAGACTGCGTTGCGCAGCGCCATCGCTGGCCTGGCCGGAGCCGGCCACCTGGCCATCACCGCCGACGAAGCCGACACGCTGGCGCGCAGCATGGTGGTGGTGCTGACCTACTGGCTCAACTTCGAGTACGCGACCAATCCGCGCGAGGCGCTGGAACCCGCGCATGCCGACCAGGCGCTCGCGCGCGGCTGCCGTCACGTGCTGCAGTTGGTCACGCCCTACATGCCGCCGGCCAGCCGCGCGCAATTGCCTGCGTTGGACGCCGTGCCCGCGACCGAGGATGATGCAGCCGAACCCGCCTGAAACACACCGCATGTCCGCGCCACAGTTCACCCCTCTTCCCCTGTTCGGGGGCGCCGACGTCCGCGCCCCGGTACCGCCGGCCTGGGCGCCGCTGCCCGTGGCCGGTGTGCCCCGCTTCGACGCCGCCACGGTGCTGGCACGGTGGCCGCGCCTGCATGCCGGCCAGCCCCTGCCGCCGCCGTCCGACCCCGCCCTGGCCGATGCGTGGGCGCTGTACCACAGCGGCGACTTCGCGGCCGCCGCTGCAGCCGGGCTGGCGTTGGGAGACGACGGCGCTAATCTGGCGGACCAGGCCACCGCGATCTATGCCAACTACGTCGAGCCGCGCGAGGCCACGCGGCTGGCGTTGTTCCGCCAGGTAGGCGACAGGGCACACGCCCGCGCCATCGCCCATCCCGAGGACTGCCAGGCCCTCTACTGGCATGCCTACGCGCTCGGCCGCTACGCCCAGGCCGTGAGCGTGGCCCGTGCGCTGGCCCAGGGCCTGGGCGGCAAGCTCAAGCAAACGCTGGAGCGCATCATCGAATTGCAGCCGCGCCATGCCGATGCGCACTTCGCGCTGGGGGCCTTCCATGCGGAGGTGATCGACAAGGTCGGCCCGCTCGTGGGCCGCATGACCTACGGCGTGCGGGCCGATACGGCCGTCGCCTTGTTCGAACGCGGGTTGGAGATCAACCCGCATTCGGCCACCGGCCTCATGGAATATGCTCGGGCCCTGCTTGCGTTGGAAGGCGATGCCCGGTTGTCGGAGGCCACCCGCCTGTATGAACGGGCTGCTGCCATCGAGCCGGTCGATGCACGCGAACGATTGGACGCCGAGTTAGCCCAGGCCGGGCTGCGGGACTGAGCGCTGCCGGGCAACATCCGGAAGACAATCGCGGCTTTTTGCCGTCCATGACCTCCCAAATCGACACCCTCTTCGAAGCCGCCCAGGCCAACGCCAAGCTGCTGCCCGCGCGCCCCGACAACCCGACGCTGTTGAAGATCTATGCGCTGTACAAGCAGGCGACCGAGGGCGACAACACCGGCAAGAAGCCCAGCTTCAGCGACATCGTGGCTCGCGCCAAGTGGGATGCGTGGACGGCACTCAAGGGCACGTCGGCGGAAGACGCCAAGCAGAAGTACGTCGACCTGATCGAGTCGCTGCGCAACGCGTGAGCCCGGCGCCGCGGCGCCCGCTCGTTCAACCGAGCTCGCCGTCCACGTAGTACCAGCGCCCGCCCTCGCGCACGAAGCGGCTGCGCTCGGCCAGGCGCGACGCGCGTCCGGAAGCATGGCGCATGCGCGCGACGAACTCGACCTGCGCATGCGACGCGCCATCCGGCAGGTGAGCCCTCACCTGCAGACCGAGCCAGCGCAGGCCCGGCTCGAAGTCGAGCGCCGCCGGGCGGGTAGATGGGTGCCAGGTCGCGAGCAGGTAGTCGGCCCGCTGCAGCACGAAGGCGGTGTAGCGCGAACGCATGAGCGCCTCGGCATCGGGCGCCGGCGTGCCTTCGAAGTCCTCGACGAAGCGGCCGCAGCACTCGTCGTACGGCCGGACGCGGCCGCGCGCGCCGGTGCGGCCGCAGGGGCAGTCACCTTCCATCAGGCCAGCGCCCGGGTGATCAGCAGTTTCTGAATGTCCGACGTGCCCTCGTAGATCTGGCACACGCGCACGTCGCGGTAGATGCGCTCCAACGGGAAGTCGTTCACGTAGCCGTAGCCGCCCAGCGTCTGGATGGCTGCGCTGCACACGCGCTCGGCCATCTCGCTGGCGAAGAGCTTGGCCATGGCCGCCTCCTTGAGGCATGGCCGGCCGGCATCGCGCAGTGCGGCGGCATGCCAGATGAGCTGGCGCGCCGCCTCGATCTGCGTGGCGCACTCGGCCAGCCGGAAACCCACGGCCTGCTGGTCGAAGATGGGGCCGCCGAAGGCGCTGCGCTCCTTGGCGTAGTTCACCGCGAACTCGAAGGCGCTGCGTGCCATGCCCACGCTCTGCGCCGCGATGCCGATGCGCCCGCCCTCCAGCGCGCCCAGCGCGATCCTGTAGCCCTCGCCCTCGGCACCGATCAGGTTTTCAGCGGGGATGCGGCAGCCGTCGAACTGGATCAGCGCCGTGTCGCTGGAATGCTGGCCCAGCTTGTCCTCCAGGCGCGCCACGGTGTAGCCGGGCGTGTCGGTGGGCACGAGGAAGGCGCTCATGCCTTTCTTGCCGGCGGCCTTGTCAGTCATGGCGATGACGATGGCGACCTGGCCGTTCTTTCCGCTGGTGATGAACTGCTTGGTGCCGTCGATCACGTAGCCGTCGCCGTCGCGCCGGGCCGTGGTGCGCAGGCTCGACGCATCGCTGCCCGCCTGCGGCTCGGTCAGGCAGAAGGCGCCGAGCATCCGGCCCTGCGCCAGCGGCTCCAGCCACTGGCGCTTCTGCTGCGCGTTGCCGTAGCGCATGAGGATGGCGTTGACGGGACAGTTGGTGACGCTGATGGCGGTGCTGGTGCCGCCGTCGCCGGCGGCGATCTCCTCCAGCACCAGCGCGAGCGTGAGGTAGTCCAGCCCGGCGCCACCGTGCTCCTCGGGCACGCAGATGCCGTAGGCGCCCAGCGCCGCCAGGCCCTGGTGGGCCTGCTTCGGGAAGGTGTGTTCGCGGTCCCACTGCGCCGCGTGCGGCCACAGCTCGGCTTGCGCGAACTGGCGCACCGCATCGCGGATGGCTTCCTGGTCGGGGGTCAGCAGCATGCAGGTCTCCGTTCTTTCAGGCTTCGGACGGCGTCTGTTCGGCGGCCAACTGGGCGGCATAGCGCGCCAGCATCGCCTCCTGGCTCTCGGTCGCCGGGCCGGCGCCCATCTGGTCGTGGATCATCTGGTTCATGGTGGGCAGCGCGTCACGCGGCCCCCAGGTGGCCGGCTGCCACAACTGCGAGCGCATCAGGGCCTTGGCGCAGTGCAGGTAGGCCTCCTGCACCGCCACCTCGATCACCAGCCTCGGCCGCTGCCGCTCCTGCGCGAAGCGGCCGGTGAACTCGTCCTCGTCGCGCAGGCGCGCGGTGCCGTTCACGCGCAGGGTCTCGTCCACGCCGGGAACGAGGAAGAGCACGCCGAGCCGCGGGTCCTCCAGCAGGTTCTGCAGCGTGTCCAGCCGGTTGTTGCCGCCCGAATCGGGCAGCAGCAGCGTCTGCGCGTCGGCCACCTTGACGAAGCCCGGCGCGCCGCCGCGCGGCGAGGCGTCGAGCAGCGCCCCTTCGCGCCCTGCGGTGGCCAGCACGCACAGGGGCGACAGCGCGATGAAGCGCTGCGCGTGCACGTCGAGCCGCGCCATCTGCTTGCGCACGGCGCGCTCGCCCGGCGGGGCGTACAGGGCGCGCAGCTGATCGCGGGAGGTGATCACGGCGGGACGGGCCTACTTGCCCTGCGCCAGGTCCATCACCAGCCGCGCCGACATGTACAGGCGGCGCGGGATGGCGCCGATGTCCACGTACTCGGCCTTGTCGCTGTGGTAGCCGAAGCCGGGCAGGCCCAGGCTCTCGATCACCGGCTTGCCCGCCAGCGCCGCATAGGCCGCGTCGGTGCCGCCGCCGGTGCGCTCGACCACGCCGACCTCGCCGCCGGCCTCCTTGTAGAAGGCCACGGCCTTGTCGACCAGCACCTTGCCCGCCTCGCCGGCGTTGAAGGCCGGGCGGCCGCGGGTGACGAGGATCTTCACCTCGGCGTCGGGCAGCTTCTTCTTCTGCGCACGTTCTTCCAGCACCTTCATCGCGGCCTCGAAGTCCTCGTTCTTCGCATAGCGCACGTCGGCATTGAGCGTGGCGCTGTCGGGGATGATGTTGCTCACCGCGCCGGCCTTGGCGATGGTCCAGTTGAAGCGCAGGCCCTTGGCCTTGTCGTCGATGTCCATGGTGCGCTGCACCAGGTCGGCGGCCTCCACCAGCGCGTTGACGCCCAGCTCGGGCGCGGCGCCGGCGTGCGAGGCCTTGCCCTTGATGTTGGCCTGCACATAGGCGATGCCCGAGGTGCCGAGCGAGAAGCCTTCCTTGCCGGCCGAGGTGGGCTCGTAGGAGAGCACGTAGTCGGCCTTGGCCGCCTCGGCCTGGATCAGGTCGCGCGAGCCGAAGGAGCCTTTTTCCTCGTCGGTGTTGAACAGCACGGTGAGCGTGCCGAAGTCCTGGAAACCGCGCGCCTTGAGCAGTGCCAGCGTGTGCAGCACCACCGCGTTGCCGCCCTTGTCGTCGGCGATGCCGGGGCCGTAGGCCTTGTCGCCCTCCACGCGGAAGGGCGCCTTGGCGAGGATGCCCTTCAGGTAGACGGTGTCCATGTGCGAGATGAGCAGCACGTTCTTGCCGCCCTTGCCCTTGAGGGTGCCGACGACGTTGTCGCCCACCACCATGCCGGCGGCCTTGTGGCGGGTGACGGTGAGGCCCAGTGCCTTGAGGCGGTCTTCCAGGTACTGGGCGGCGGCGGCCATGCCCTCGGCATCGCCGGTGCCGGTCTCGATGTTGACCAGCTGCTCCAGCGTCTTGACGACGGCCGGCTGCTCGTCGGTGGCAGCCTTGAACAGCGCCTCGTCGCGCTGCTGGGCGAAAGCCGCGGGCGCGAGGGCGATCGCCAGCAGGCCGGCGAGCAAGTGACGTTGAATGCGTGGTGAGGACATGGCGCTTCTCCCTTGGAGCGGAATCGTGGAAAGGAAATCAGATCAGTTCGATGGCGACGGCGGTGCCTTCACCACCGCCGATGCACAGCGTGGCGACGCCGCGCTTCTTGCCGCGGGCCTGCAGCGCGTGGATCAGCGTGACCATGATGCGCGCGCCGCTGGCGCCGATGGGATGGCCGAGCGCGCAGGCGCCGCCGTGCACGTTGACGACATCGTGGGACACGCCCAGTTCCTTCATCAGCGCCATCGGCACCACGGCGAAGGCCTCGTTCACCTCCCACAGGTCCACGTCCTTGACGCTCCAGCCGGTCTTGGCGAAGAGCTTGTGCACGGCGCCCACCGGCGCGGTGGAGAACCACTCGGGCTGCTGCGCGTGGGTGGCATGGGCGACCAGGCGGGCAATGGGCCTGGCGCCGATCTTCTTCGCATGCGATTCGGTCGCCATCACCAGCGCGGCGGCGCCGTCGTTGATCGACGAACTGGAGGCGGCGGTGATCGTGCCGCCCTCCTTCTTGAACGCGGGCCTGAGCGTGGGGATCTTGTCGAGCTTGACCTTGCCTGGCCCCTCGTCGATGGCGATCACCGTCTCGCCGGCACGGCCCTTGACCGTCACCGGCGCGATCTCGGCCTTGAACAGGCCGTCGCTCGTCGCATGCTGCGCGCGCTGCACGCTGGCGATGGCGAAGGCGTCCTGCTCCTCGCGGGTGAAGCCGTACTTGGCGGCGCAGTCCTCGCCGAAGGTGCCCATGCTGCGGCCGGGCTGGTAGGCGTCCTCCAGGCCGTCGAGCATCATGTGGTCGAAGATGCGGTCGTGGCCCATGCGGTAGCCGCCGCGGCCCTTGAGCAGCAGGTAGGGCGCGTTGGTCATGCTCTCCATGCCGCCGGCCACCATCAGCTCATGCGTGCCGGCCAGCAGCAGGTCGTGCGCCAGCATCGCGGCCTTCATGGCCGAGCCGCACATCTTGCTCAGGGTGACGGCGCCGGCGCTGTCGGGCAGGCCGCCCTTGTACGCGGCCTGGCGTGCGGGCGCCTGGCCCTGGCCGGCCATCAGGCAGTTGCCGAACAGCACCTCGCCCACCGCCTCGGGCCGGACGCCGGCGCGCTCCACGGCCGCGCGGATGGCCGTGCCGCCGAGGTCGTGCGCCGCCAGCGAGGCGAAGTCGCCCTGGAAGCTGCCCATGGGGGTGCGCGCGGCACCGAGGATGACGATGGATTCGCTCATGATGGACTCCTCTTGCTGTAACGATGAAAACGAGGGACGGCCCGTTGATCAGGGCGCCTCGCGCTGGCGCCGCGGCTCGATCGCCACCGGATCGCCCCCGGCGGGCTTGCTCCACTTGAAGCGGATGCGCTGCACCGCCGCCTTGTAGATGGATTCGAGCGGCTGGCTGCCGTCGACGCTGATCTCCAGATCCTGCAGCAGGCCGTCGTGCACGCCGAAGGCCCAGCCGTGGATGGTGACCTCCTGGCCGCGGCTCCAGGCGTCGACCATCACCGTGCTCACGGCCACGTTGACCACCTGCTCGGCCACGTTCAGCTCGCACAGCGCGTCGGCGCGGACCTCCTCCGGCATCGATTCGAGCATGACGTGATGGCGGTCGCGCACGTCCTGGATGTGGCGGATCCAGTTGTCGGCCAGGCCCACGCGCGTGCCCTCGAGCGCCGCCTTCACGCCGCCGCAGCCGTAGTGGCCGACGACCATGATGTGCCGCACCTTGAGCATGTCCACCGCGAACTGGATGGCCGACAGCGCGTTGAGGTCGGAGTGCACCACGATGTTGGCGACGTTGCGGTGCACGAACACCTCGCCCGGATCCAGCCCGGTGATCTGGTTCGCCGGCACGCGGCTGTCGGAGCAGCCGATCCACATGAACTTGGGCGTCTGCTGCTTGACCAGGCTGGTGAAGAAGCCGGGGCGCTCGCGCTCCATGCGTTCGGACCAGGCGCGGTTGTGGACAAAGAGATCGTCGATGGAAGGCATGGTGGGGAAAGTGGGTGATGCGGTGGGGAGGTCGGAGGATGCCGGCGGCGTTCGCGGATGCGCAAGTCAGCGCGCGGCGGCGGCCCGGCTCGGCGGCGGACTGCGTCGTCGCGGCGGCGGCGTGGGCGCGGCCGTGGAGCGGCGCGCGCGGGCCAGCACGGCGCGGGCCTGCGCCTCCTGGGCCCGGACCTCGTCCAGGTTGGCCTGCAGGTCCGCGAGCTGCGCCTCGAGCCGCTGCCGGTGGCTGCCCAGCACGCGCAGGAACTCCTCCAGTTGCGCGGCGGTGTCGCGCGGGCTGTCGTACATGTCGAGGATGGCCTTGGCTTCGCTGAGCGTCAGGCCGAGGCGCTTGGCGCGCAGCGTCAGCGCCAGCCGCGTGCGGTCGCGTGCGGTGTAGACGCGCTGCACGCCGCTGCGGGCCGGCGCGAGCAGGCCCATGTCCTCGTAGAAGCGGATCGCCCGCGTCGTGAGCTCGAACTCCCGGGCGAGTTCGCCGATGGTGTAGGTGGTCGAGGGCATGGGACGGTGGCGGGACTTTGCGCAGGCGACAGCACGTTGCCGGGCGGCTGCCTACAATGAAGCGCCACCCATGACGTTGACGTAAACGTCAACCCCGGCATCATAAGATGAATCTGCTCGAACGCGAACTCCACTATCCGCTGGGCGACCAGCTTCCCGCCCCCGGCGAGACGATCGAGGTCGCGCCCGGCGTGCGCTGGATCCGCATGCGGCTGCCCTTCGCGCTGGACCACATCAACCTGTGGCTGCTGCGCGACCGCATCGACGGGCGCGAGGGCTGGAGCGTGGTGGACTGCTGCATCAGCCGGCCGGAGGCGCAGCAGCAGTGGGAGCAGATCTTCGAGACGCAGCTGCAGGGCCTGCCGATCCTGCGCGTGATCGTCACCCACATGCACCCGGACCACATCGGCCTGGCGCACTGGCTGTGCGAGCGCTGGCAGGCGCCCTTGTGGATCAGCTCCACCGACTACCACGTGGCGCGCGTGCTCAGCACCGCCGGCGACACGCTGGCCGGCGGCGAGGCAGCGGCGGCCTTCTTCGCCGCGCACGGCCTCGCCGACCCCGAGGCCCTGGCCACCCTGCGCGCGCGCACCAGCTACTACGCCAACATGGTCCCCTCGGTGCCCGACCGCTTCGTGCGCATGATGGACGGCGACCTGCTGCACATCGGCGGGCGCGCCTGGCGCTGCATCGTGGGCTACGGCCACGCGCCGGAGCACATCGCCCTCTACTGCGAGGAACTGAACGCGCTGCTCGGCGGCGACATGATGCTGCCGCGCATCTCCACCAACGTGAGCGTACATGCCGGCGAGCCGGAGGCGAACCCGCTGCGCCTGTTCCTCACCAGCCTGGAGCGCTACCGGGAGCTGCCCGAGGACGTGCTGGGCCTGCCGGCGCACGGCAAGCCCTTCCACGGCGTCCACACCCGCGTGCGGCAGTTGCAGGACCACCACCGCGACCGCCTGGCCGAACTGCTGGCCGCCTGCACGCAGCGCCCGCACACCGCGGCCGAGGCGCTGCCCATCCTCTTCAAGCGGGCGCTGGACCTGCACCAGATGACCTTCGCGATGGGCGAGACCATCGCGCACCTGCACCTGCTGTGGTTCAGCGGCCAGTTGCAGCGCCGCCTGGGCGAGGACGGCGTGTACCGCTTCGGTGTCTGACGCCACCCTGGACGACCTGCGCGCCGGCCGCCTGCACGGCGCGACGCGGCTGCGCCTGGCAGGCGGGCTGAGCACCTTTCCCGACGAGATCTTCACGCTGGCCGACACGCTGGAGGTGCTCGACCTCTCCGGCAACGCGCTCGACGCCCTGCCGCACGACCTGCACCGGCTGCGCCGCCTGCGGGTGCTGTTCTGCTCGGGCAACCCGTTCGCCGTGCTGCCGCCGGCGCTGGGCCGATGCGAGGCGCTGGAGATGGTCGGCTTCAAGGGCTGCCGGCTGCGCGAGGTGCCCGCGCAGGCCCTGCCGCCGCGGCTGCGCTGGCTGATCCTCACCGACAACGCCATCGAAACGCTGCCCGCCGCGCTGGGCGGCTGCACGCGGCTGCAGAAGCTGATGCTGGCCGGCAACCGGCTGGCGGCGCTGCCGGGCACGCTGGCGGACTGCGGCGCGCTCGAACTGCTGCGCCTGGCGGCCAACCGCTTCGAGGTGCTGCCGTCCTGGCTGGGTGCACTGCCGCGGCTGGCCTGGCTGGCCTGCGCCGGCAATCCGCTGTGCGAGCCCGCTGCCGGCGGCACGGACGTCGCCGACATCCCCTGGGCCACGCTGACGCTCGGCGAGCGGCTGGGCGAAGGCGCCTCCGGCGTCATCCACGCCGCGCGCCGGGCGGGCGACGCACAACACCTGGCCGTCAAGCTGTTCCGTGGCGAGATGACCAGCGACGGCTGGCCCGCCAGCGAGATGACCGCGCACCTGGCGGCCGGCACGCACTCGGCCATCGTGCCGGTGCTGGGCCGCGTGCAGGGACATCCCGACAACACCCAGGGCCTGGTCATGCCCCGGCTCGGCGCCGACTGGCGCAACCTCGCCGGGCCGCCCGACTTCGCCACCTGCACGCGCGACGTGTACGCGGCCGGCCTGCGCCTGCCGGCCGCGGCGGCGCGTGCCATCGCTCACGACGTGGCCTCGGCCGTCGCCCACCTGCATGCGCGCGGCCTCGTGCACGGCGACCTGTACGCGCACAACATCCTCTGGCGGCCCGCGGGCGACGGCGGTGCGCAGGCCCTGCTGGGCGACTTCGGCGCGGCGGCTTGCCTGCCCGAAGGCCCAGCGCGGTGCATGCTGCAGCGCATGGAGGCGCTCGCCTTCGGCCACCTGCTGGGCGAACTGCTGGCGCATGCGGATGACGGTGCGGGCGCCGGGCTGCTGCAGCCGTTGGCGGCGCTGCAGGCGCGCTGCCTCGCCGCGCCCGAGGAACGCCCCGCGTTCGGCGCCATGGCCGACGCGCTGGCACTTTCGCGACCGCGGCGGAACGCGGCTTCGACTTAAGCTGCGGCCTGCCGGCGCCGCCGCGCGCCACGAGCCTTCCAACGCAGCACCCAGGAGACGCATCCCCGTGGACACCCAGAACCTTTTCTCGCTCAAGGGCCGCACGGCCCTCGTCACCGGCGGC